>Ga0207655_1000908_pt1 | contig 30819 bp, 33 predicted proteins | sample KBSM44metaG_FD_184398 | JGI IMG/M metagenome (GOLD analysis project Ga0207655, IMG submission 184398) | Miscanthus rhizosphere microbial communities from Kellogg Biological Station, Michigan, USA - KBS M4-4 metaG (SPAdes) (version 2) | ecosystem: Host-associated > Plants > Roots > Rhizosphere >... | reverse complement strand
GGATACTGTTTCTGGAACGGCGTAGACACGCCAATCGACAGCTTCGATGCCAGCGAACGGGTCGGTTTCGGATTGGGGTTATCGGCATCGGTCAGGGTCTTCCACGCCTCGGCATCGAACGGTGGCTCTTCCAGCTGCACCAGTTTGAATTTGCCCAGCAATGGCGTCGGCGACCAGTAATAGAACAGCACCGGTTTGCCCCGACGGATCGAAGAGCTGATCTCGGCATCCAGCGCCGCGCCCGATCCACTGCGGAAATTGGTGTAATCGTCCTGCAGGCCGTAAGCGGTCAGCTTCTGCTTGTTCACCACTTCCGAGGTCCAGCCGATCGGGCTGTTGAGGAACCGACCCTTGCTCGGATTTTCCGGGTCCTTGAACACGTCCTTGTATTTCTTCAGATCACTGACACTGCGCAGGTCCGGCGCCAGTGGCTTGATGCCCTTGGCCGGGTCACCCTTGATCACATATTCCGGCACCCACCAGCCTTCAGTCGCACCCTTGACCGTATCGCCGAGACTGACGACCTTGCCCTCCGCTTCAGCCTTGACCCACACCGGACTGCGCCCGGCCCACTCTTCGCCAATGACCTGAATGTCATTGTTGGCCAGCGCGGTTTCCAGGGTGATGGTGGTGCCCGGCAATGTATCGGTCGGCAGGCCATAACCCTTCTCGACGATGATCCGCAGGACATCGGTGATCAGGCTGCCGCTTTCCCAGTTCAGGTCGGCAAAATGGATGGGCGTTTGCGCCGCCGTCACCGGTTGCGCCGATGTCAGCACACCGAACGTGACAACGCTGGCGGCCAGTAACCGTCGAAATCCTTTCATGCTTTTGCACCTCGTGCTGTTCACAGCAATAGCAGGATGGCCTGGCAGAAGACCGCAAGCCTCTGAATACTCAGTCAACTGACTGTAGCCGAGGTTCCTGCTTTTTCCGGGCCGCAATCCCGGCGAGGTTACGTTTCAGACTTTTCCTGCAAGCTTTGCAGCTCGCGTCTGACCATGCTGGCGTATTCCGCAGGCCGCAAGGTGTAGATCTGCGCTGCCACCCAGTTCAGCCATGCACCCTGCAATTCGGCTTTGGCGTTGAACAGGCGCAAGGCCTCCTCACGCGCACGGTCGAGGTTCTGCGAATGGAAGTCGGCGCGACTCACACCACCGATCACTCGCTGGCCTTGAACGTGATCAGTTCGCCCTTGCGCCACTTCGCCGCTTTACCGGTAACGGCTTTCAGGGTCTTGGTCAGGCCTTCCTGCAGTTGCTGGTGCGCGGCAAACACCGTCACCACGCTGTGGCCTTCCTTGAACAGGATCGCGTGGCCGTCCGCTGTATCGACAAAGGCGTAGTCGCCCAGGCCGTACACCGTGAGTTTGATTTCGCGAAAGCGGATGTCCATCTTGCCGCCTTCACGGCTGGGCAGCACGGCCGCGCTGAAATGATCGCCGACCTTGAGCTTGAGCCCCGGTTTGTCATCGACTACCAACGCACTTTCGGTGTCGATCTCGGCCACGTAAATGCCTTCGGCGTTCTGTTCGGTGATGTAAACAAAACGCGATTGAAACAGCTTGACCAGCTTTGCACGCAAATCACCCAACACGAACAAAGCATGCATATCGAGATTACTGACTGCCAAAGAAACATCCCCACATCTGAAAAGTACCCTGCGCCAAAACGCGCACGGCAAAAAAACGGCCAGGCCGATGCTGTTACCGAATGACTTCAGTACACCTGAAACAAGCGGAGCGCCCATACATCACAAGTTCGCAAGACTACTGGAAAGTCAGGCGAGAAACTTGCCTCGATGTTCGCCAGGCCTTGAAGGAAAAATCTTCATTGAAGCGCAACGAAGACTGACTACAAACTTTAGGGAAAAAACTGACGAAAAAAAGCCCTTTTCCGACATATCGCCGGTAAAAAATTGCTTTAGATAGGCACCTGTCGCCAGCAGACACTGGCGATTCTAGAGCAGCGATGCTGCTTCCGACTACCCGAACCGACCTGTAACCGTCGGCTATCTCATGAAAAGGACTTCATATGTGCACTCTGACTCATTTTGCCCAGCCCTCCAAACCAGTCATGGATACGCCTTTCGTGCTGCACGGCACTGATTTGCCGGAACTTGCGCAATACGCACAAAGCGTTCAGACCCCACGATTTCAGGTGGTCCCGGCAGGTAACGCGTTCTTTCATATCAAGGAATCTTCCACCGGTCGTGTAAGAGGTTTCCGCGAAGACCACAACGAAGCGTGCGCCCTCGCCCGCTTGCTTGAATCACGGATCGAACTCTTGTCCAACGGCTGCCTCAGATAAAGAGCGAGCGACAGCGCCATTCCGGCACACGCAAAAAGGAGTACACGATGGAACTGCCTGCATATGATCTGAAAACCCTGTTCGACCAACTGGGCCTGCCATCGGAAAACGGGGCCATCGACGATTTCATCGAAGCACATCCGCTGGATGCCAACACCAAGTTGATCGATGCCGAGTTCTGGACGCCGCAACAGGCGCAACTGCTGAAGGAGTGGCTGCGCGCCGACGGCGAAGAAGCGGTGATGGTCGATGAATTGAACGTACGCCTGCACGACGGACGTTAATAAATGTCAGTGCAGGCTGTCGCCAGGCTCGGCCATCAGTTGCGCGAGCCAGGCAGCCTTGCACTCCTCCGCCTCGTCGCGACTGGCGAACGCGGTGCCACGCCGCTCACCATTGAGCAACACGACCCAGCAGACGCTCTGGCCCATCGCGCGCAATCCGGCGGGCACACCACTGCCAATCATCACCGCGACATCGACTCTGCACATACTGACCTCTCGACTTCATTAGCTACCTAACTAACGGCCATGTTAATGACTTCATCGCAGAGGAAACAGCAACGCCCGTGCACAGATTCATTGCGCGAGCGGTAACAATCGATCAGCGCGGATTCTCCGGCTTGTAACCCAGGCGCAGACCGCCCCAATGCCGGCCCTTGACCATGATCGGCACCGACAAGTCGTGCATCAGCTCCCCGGTGTCACGGGTGTAGGTCTGCAGCAACACCGCCTGTTGATGGCTGCCGCAGCGGATCCCGGTGCGGTCGGCGAACTTGCGTTTGGTACGATTACCCACCGCGTCGATCTGCTGGTCACCAGTCAACGGCTGACTGAACGCCAGGTTGTGCGTCGGCACATAACCCTGCGGCGTACAGGCGATGGCGAACACCAACCCCTCATGGCGCGGCAGCAACGGCTCCTGGATCGCCGGCAGCACCTGATCGGTGTAGCGGTCGAAACGGGTCTGAAACTTCGCCGGTTGCGTGCCGGGAATCGGTTGATATTGACGGTCGAACAAATCCTCAAGACTGATCCGCCCCTGCTCGACATCCGCCTCGAACCGCGCCGCAATCTGACTCGCGCCCTCACGCGCCAGGTCATAGACGCGCTGGTGATAGTCATCCAGACCGACTTCGGCCAGACGCTCGCTGATGGTTTCCGCCTGCCCTTCCATCTGCACAGCGGCCTCGGCCAGACGCCGGGTTTGTTGATCGCTGATCGCCAGATCACTGCGCATCTGCTCGATGGCCTTGAACAGACTGTCGAGCTGCTCGCGATTGGTTTCCGCGCCACGGGCGATTTCGCCGACCTGACTTTCCACCCCTGCCGCCAACCGCGCGATGTTTTCCAGATGCTGGCCGGTGTTCTCGACCTGCTCGACACCGGTCTGCAGATCGCTGGACAGCTCGCGGATCTGCTCCACCACTTGCGCCGTGCGTTGCTGAATATCGGCGACCATCTCTCCGACCTCGCCGGTCGCCGAGGCCGTCCGGGCTGCCAGACCACGAACCTCATCCGCCACCACCGCAAAACCACGGCCATGCTCACCCGCCCGCGCCGCTTCAATCGCCGCGTTCAGGGCCAGCAGATTGGTCTGGCTGGCGATGGACTGAATCACCAGCGTCACCCGTTGAATATCATCGCTGCGCAGACTCAGGGCTTCGATCAGCTCACGGCTGGCATTGGCGCGTTGACTGAGTTGATGCATGCGCGCAATCGAGTCCACCAGTTCGGTGCGCCCCGCCGCGCTGCTGTGATGCGCTTCGCTGGCGGCGTCCAGCGCTTCACGACTGAGCTGCGAAGTGGCGTGTTCGGTGGCGATCATCACTTCGGCGTTGCTGACAATCTGCGCCGCCGCGTCGAGTTGCGATTCAAGTTTGCTCGCCAGTTGCTTGACGGAAAACGCCACACCGGCGGCTGACAGTGCGTTATGACTGGTGGTGTAGGAAAGATCGCGGGTGAGTTCGGCAATCGCGCTGCCGGCATCGACAGGCGCAGCATCAGGGGTGGCCCGCGAGCGCAGGCGCGGCAGCCAGACAATCAGCACCGCCAGCGGCAGGCCGATGTACAGCGACCATTCAGCCAGCGTCATGCCGGCAAGCAACAGCATCAGGGCGATGCTTTGCAGGGTCGGAGCGATCCAGCGGTTTTTCGGCAACAGCACTGGTGCGGGCAAAGCCCCAACCAGAGATCCATCTCTCGTCATATCAACACCCCACGCTTGTTCTCATTGTTGTGACTGCATTAAACGCCACTAGAACGCCATTATCCATGGTCCGTTAGTCGTGGAGTCTGCAGCAGGTCAATGGAACGACGCGCAAAATATCGCAGACGAGCAAAAGCAAAGATCGCAGCCCCGTCAGCTCGTGGAGGAGCTGCCGAAGGCTGCGATCTTTTGCAGGCGCCCCCCATTCAGGGGGCAGCCATGGAATCAGGCCTGACGCTGGTGCTTGTCGATCTGCTCGTGACGCTCTTGAGCTTCGATGCAGTACTTGGTGGTCGGGCTGATCAGCAGGCGTTTCAGGCCGATGGCCTCGCCGCTGTCGTCGCACCAGCCAAAACTGTCTTCCTTGATGCGCTCAAGGGCTTGTTCCAGTTGCGGCAGCATGCGCTGGTCGCGATCGATCGCGTTCACCAGCCAGGTGCGCTCTTCTTCAACCGAAGCCGCGTCCGCCGGGTCGGCCGGAGTGTCCAGGCTTTCGATGGCGATACGGTTTTGCTCAATGCGCTCGTGGGTTTCGACTTTCATGTTCTGCAACAGCTCAGTGAAGAAAGCGTGTTGCTCGGCATTCATGTAGTCATCTGCCGGCATGGCCAGCAACTTGTCCTTTGTCATTGATATCTCTATAAAAAAACGTGCATTAAGGCGAAATAGGGAGCGTTCCGGCGAACCGTGTCCGGTCGACGAAAAGGCATCGTTTATTGCAAACGCCACCCGGCACTCAATTTACGAAGGGGCGGCAGTCTAAGGCCCGTTTGAGGCCTCAGCAACTGTAAATACCGGGAATTTGTCCGACAACAGCCGTAAACGGGTCTGACACAGGCTTCATGGCGGTCATCGGAGTGCGTTTATAGCAAGAAATTCAGTCCAACGGCTGTATATAGAAGACAAACGGCTAACCGAGCGGCAGTTGGTCGCATTTTTTCAGCCATGCCGCCCGCGCAGTGCATCGTTTCAGCTGCGCAGGCGCCGAAAATCTCCCCTGCCAACTGCCCGCACCCCGCCTATCATCAGGCACACCGCAAATAACTGTGGCGAGGGAGCTTGCTCCCGCTGGGTCGCGAAGCGGCCCCCAATTATTGGGCCTGCTGCGCAGTCCAGCGGGAGCAAGCTCCCTCGCCACAGGTTGAACGATCAGCCCGAAGGATAACTTATGCCCCGCCCCGATCTGCCGGCCAACGACGAGCGCCCCCTCGCCAGCCCCCCGATCAATGCCGAGCGTCTGCTGCAACTGATCACCGACGAATACGACACCCTGCCGCGCCAACTCAAGCGCATCGCCAGCTACATGAGCCAGCAAAGCGAGCGGATCATGGTCGATCGCATCAGCGACATCGCCCGGGAGTGCGAGGTGCACCCATCCGCCATCGTGCGTTTCTCGCAACGCTTCGGCTTCAGTGGCTTCAGCGAAATGCAGGCGCTGTTCCGCGCCGCCTACACCCACAAAGCCTCGCCGGTACACAACTACCAGCAACGCATCCGCAGCATGATCGCCAACCAGTCGCAGCAAGCCAGCGACGGTGACCTCGCCCGCGAATGTATCGACGCCACCCGCTCCGGCATCGAACGCCTGGGCCGCGAACTCGATGACGTCGCGTTCGAAAAAGCCGTCGACCTGATCGTCAACGCCGACAACATCTATGTGGTCGGCGTGCGTCGCTCCTTCGCCGTCGCCGACTACCTCGTTTACAACTTGCAACACACTCACAAGCGCATTCACCTGGTTTCCGGGCTGGGCGGCAGTTATCGCGAACAGATGCGCAGCGTGCGTAGCGGTGATTTGGTCATCGCCATCAGCTTCACCCCCTACGCCAAGGAAACCCAGCACTGCCTGCGTTACGCCCGCCAGCAACAGGCCAGCACCCTGATCCTCACCGACAGCCACCTCTCGCCCTTGGCCAAAAACGCCAACAGCCTGCTGCTGGTGAATGAGGGCAGCGCATTGGCGTTTCGTTCGTTGAGTGCGACCTTGTGTTTGTGTCAGGCGTTGTTCGTGGCGGTGGCGTATCGGCTGGAATTGAATGTGGATGAGATTCACGAACAAGCCGGTTTTGACGACTGACATTTGCCTCAGGCTCGGCTAGGTTATGCCTTCCCACCGGTTCGACTTGAAGGAACGCGTCATGAAACTGATCGGCATGCTGGACTCCCCTTACGTGCGCCGCGTGGCGATCTCCGCCAAACGCCTCGGCATCGACCTCGAACATGAATCGGTCTCGGTGTTCCGCCACTTCGAGCAATTCCAGCAGATCAACCCGGTGGTCAAGGCGCCCACGCTGATCCTCGATGACGGCGTGGTCCTGATGGACTCCACCCTGATCCTCGACTACCTCGAAGCCGCCAGCGGCAAAAGCCTGCTGCCGAGCGACCTCAAACAACGCGCCCACGCCCTGCGCCTGATCGGCCTCAGCCTCGCCGCCTGCGAAAAAGCCGTGCAGCTCTACTACGAACGCAACCTGCGCCCGGCCGACATTCAATACCAGCCGTGGGTCGAGCGCGTCGAAGGCCAACTCGCCGCCGCGTTCACCGCCCTCGAACAGGAACTGGAAAAAACCGGCCTGCCCACCGACGGCACCCTCACCCAGGCTGGCATCAGCCTCGCCGTGGCGTGGAGTTTCACCGACCTCGTCGTCCCCGACCAGATCGACACCCGCCGCTACCCGCACATCGCCCAATACACCGCGTACGCCGAAACCCTCGAAGCGTTCGTCAGCACCCCGATGACCTAACCATGAGCAGCACCGACACCGCCGCCCCGGCGTTAAAGGAAATCTTCAACGCCGAGCGCCTGCAACACATCGCCAGCGAAATGAGCGCCGTGTACCCGGCGTTCAAGGCCAAGGCGTTTCTCAAGCACGCCAACCAAGGGTTGGCGGAATTGTCGGTGATGCAACGCATGGCCCGCGTCAGCGAAAGCCTGCACGCCGTGCTGCCACTGGACTACGAAGATTCCCTCGAAGTCCTGCGCGAACTCGCCCCCCGCCTCAACAGCGGATTCGTCAGCATGTGCCTGCCGCACTACGTCGCCAGCTACGGCGGCCACGCCTTCGATACCTCGATGCAAGCACTGAAATACTTCACCACCTTCGGCTCCTCCGAATTCGCCATCCGCCACTTCCTGCGCAGCGACCTCGAACGCGCGCTGGAACACATGCACGACTGGACCCAAGACCAAAACCACCACGTCCGCCGCCTCGCCAGCGAAGGCACCCGCCCTCGCCTGCCCTGGTCATTCCGCCTAGAAGCCGTGCAAGCCAACCCGCAACTGACCGCCGGAATTCTCGATCGATTGAAAGCCGACGAGAGTCTGTACGTACGCAAGTCCGTGGCAAACCATCTGAATGACGTGACCAAGGAACATCCGGAATGGGTGCTGGACAGGATTGAAGGGTGGTCGCTGGAGAACAAACACACGGCATGGATTGCCAAGCATGCGTTGCGCAGTTTGATCAAACAGGGAGATCTGCGTGCGCTGACGGTGATTGGCGCGGGGGCCAAGGCTGAGGTTGAGTTGCTGGATGTGCGGGTTGAGCCAGCGGTGGTGAGGTTGGGTGAGGCGATTACGTTGTCGTTTACAGTGAAGTCGACGGTGGCGCATGAACAACGGTTGGTGATTGATTATGCGATTGACTATGTGAAGGCGAATGGCGGGGTTTCGGGGAAGGTTTTCAAGTTGAAGACGGTGGAGTTGGCGGGATTTGGGGAAGTGGTTGTGGGGAGGCGGCAGGTGATTAGGGATTTTACGACGCGGAAGCATTTTGTGGGGCGGCATGGGGTTAGGGTTTTGGTAAATGGGGAGGTTTTGGGGAGTGCTGCGTTCGATATCGTCGCTGATTAAGATCGCTGATGGATTCAATTACGCTGCCTCGCAAGGCCGTCGTCGCTGCTTCGTCTTCTCACTGGACAGGGTACCCACATCCCTATAGCGTGAACCGCAATGGCCTTACGCCACTCTGGTCGCCGTAACCTCATAAGGATTTGGAACGTGCTCATAGAATCTCTACGCCTGATCAACTTCAAAAAATTCAAGGATCAGACTTTTGACTTCAACGAAGATGTGAATATTTTCGTGGGTGATAACAACGCGGGCAAAAGCACGATTCTGGAGGCTTTAGAGATCGTGCTCAATTTTCAGTATCGCGGTCGGCCGTTCAATAGCGAGTTTTCCCCGGATCTTTTTAACGCCGAGACAGTCGCTGCCTTCCGCGCCTCGCCAAAATCGCCTGCAGACTTACCGATCCTCGTGATCGAGGCTTATATGAAGAACGTGCCCGACTATCGCGGCGCGAACAACAGCCTGAAGAAAGATGCTCAGGGGGTTCAGATCAAAGTCAGCTTTGATCCAGATTTTACTGATGCCTACAACAATTACCTAGCCTCCGGTGCCGCGGTGACCAGCATCCCAGTGGAGTTTTACCAAGTCGAATGGATGGATTTTGCTTGGAATGTTATCAAGCCAATGACCAAGCAATTCAGAGCGCTGTATATCGACCCCACTCGTATTCATCCCACCTTCGGCAAAAATCAGTACATCTCGAATGTTCTGAGTACCGCACTTAGAAAGGACGAAGAGTACCGTCTGAGCTTGCACTACCGTGAGACCCTTCAATCCTTCAACAACACTGATGAGGTCACTACCGTCAACAAGGATTTGGATTCTGATAACAGGATCACGGAAAAGAAGCTGACCATCGCCGCCAACACCATGCCCGCTGGCGCTATACAGAACGGTCTGCAACTTGAAGTAAATGCCGTGCCGTTCCATATGATCGGCAAGGGTGAGCAGAGCAAGGTGCAAATCAAGCTAGCCCTGCACAACAAATCAAAAGATATCGACTTGGTAATGATGGAGGAGCCGGAAAATCACCTGTCACATGTCGAGCTAAGCAAGTTGGTGCAAGATATTGAGGACCAGCGAGACGGCAAGCAACTATTCTTGACCACCCACAGTTCTTATGTGCTGAACAAACTGAGCATTGATAAAATTTGCTTGCTCCATGACACATACAAGCGACTACACCTACTGGATAAAGGAGTGGTAAAGACGCTGAAGCGGCTGCCGGGCTACGACACGCTGCGTGTTGCGCTTTCACGGAAGGTGGTGTTGGTAGAGGGCCCCTCAGATGAGTTGATTCTCAAAAAGATCTACAAAGACACCCATAAGGAGCGTCTGCCAGAGCAAGACGGGATCGATATTATTGTAGTACGCGGCGTCGGGTTTAAGACGTTCATTGCGATCGGCAAAGAAATCGGTACTGCGATTAATGTCTTGCGAGATAACGATGGCGATTACGAAAAAAATGTAGTTGAAGCACGCAAGGATTACACAGGTTTCCCAAACATAAAGCTTGTCTCTTCCACGAACAACAATGAGTTTTCGCTAGAGCCAGCTATGATTCTGGCCAATGCGGATTCGGAAAAAGAGTTGCAGGCATTTGCGGAAATTGTCCTATCAACCAAAACCATAAAGTTGTTCACTGCCAAACCTACCTTTGCTGAAAAGCTCGAATTTATAGTGGAGTGGTTCAGAAGCGGTGACGGCGACGGCAAAGGCAAGAAGAAGGTCGACACCGCGATTCGAATTTTCGAAACTGATGCCCCGTTCAAATATCCCGCCTTCCTCACTGAGGTGTTGAATTTTGCCTAATAAACTCTGCATGGCGGGTGCCGGCTCAGGCAAGACTCACAAGGTCATTACCGAATCAATCGCCGAAATCAAGCGCGGAGGAAAGGTTCTAGTGGTGACCTACACGACCAGTAATCAGCAGGAACTGAGGCGTCGATTTCTGGATATCTTTGGTACGCACAGTGATAGGTTTGTGGTCAAAGGTCTTTTCTCATTTTACCTGGAAGACATGGTGAGGCCGTATCAACAGGCGCTGTTCCCGAGGCGTATCGACGGCATCTGTTTCAACCAGCGCAATCCTCATATGAGGACAGATTCTACGTTTATGCTGCCGGGGCGTGCCGAGCAGTTGGACGATAAGAGCTACAACCCAAAACACTTCCTGACGCCATGCGAGACCAAAGCTCACACTGGCTTTCTCGCAAAACTGGCGAGCCGGATCATGAAAGTCACGAAAAACTCCGCTGCAGTAAGGCTAGGGGAAATTTATACCCAAGTGTTCTTCGATGAGGTTCAAGATCTGGTTGGGTGGGACTACGAGGTGCTCAAGGGGCTGAGTAAAGTGATGGTGACCCCCATCACGTGTGTGGGAGATTTCCGGCAGACGGTGTACGAGACGACGTTTGGCCAAAAAGCGCCAAAAACGGCGACTGAGAAGATCGCAGCATTCAAGTCCATGGGCTTTGAAGATGAGTCACTGACACTTAACCGGCGATGTATTCAACCGATTTGTGACGTCGCCGATGCTGTACACAACGGTACCTATGAAGCGACTGAGTCGGCAGTGGAGGTGGTGCCACGAGAATTTGTCCACCACCTAGGCACATTCATCGTCAAGGAGTCGGACGTCTCTGAATACATTAAGGTTTTTGACCCTATGGTGCTGCGCTGGAGCGTAACGTCAGGAGCGAAGCTTCTTCCCAACGAGGCGCGCTGCTACAACTTTGGCGGGAGCAAAGGTTTGGGTTTTGACCGAGTGTTGGTGCTACCGACTGAAAACCAGTTGCAATTCGTCTTGGATGGCCGAAAGCCATTTCCCGCAAAGGACGAAACAGCTCAGAACAAGTTGTACGTCGCTATTACGCGCGCGCGATACAGTCTGGGGTTCATCGTGCCTGACAGGAAGGCAGCTGGCTTACGGTTCCCGATCTGGGCAAAAGCTCCTGCTTGACAGAAGTTAATGACTCCACGCAGTGGTGGCATCAACTGTGAAAATGGGGAAGGATGAATTCACGGAAAATAAATCCGTCCCCATCCCACTGGCTCGTTTCATTGATATTTGGCGCGGCTGTCTACAAGCACTCGAAGTCGCTCGAAGATCAAATCGATGTCTAAAACCGAGTAACGCTTTTGCACCTTCCGAACCGCTAAGGGGTCCATTTGCGTAACCTCGATATAATCGAGCCCAAGCGCTTTGGCAGCATTCCCAGCATTCGTCGGATGCAATGAGCACCCGGTTAATGCCTCGAAACGCTCGACGATTTCAGCAGCGCTGAGTGTTTCTTCATGCGATGTCATTGCACGAAATGTAAGAGTTTTCTGTGTCATAGCATCAATTCTTCTATTTGGCCCTAGCGGGCCATGACCTTCATTCCAAAATCATAGTGCCCGATGCCTACTGATCGAAGAAAGAAATATCATCTTCAACTCTTACTGGGGAGCCTTGGAGAGTTGTCCTCGCAGTACGAATCGCCCCGATTTCTAGAACCTTGGTCCGATTATGGCCGAACGCGATCCTTCCTTGAGCGCAGCTTTGACTAGACAGAAGGATAGGTAGGGCCTGTTACTTCTGGCTACGTCTTACCAACTCCCGTACGGAATGCCGTACTTCTCGACGTACAGCTTCGCCTTTTCACTCACCGGATAGGCATAGCGACCACCGTTTTTCCCTTGTTGTGCACCCAGCGGCTCAATCTCACCCTGGCTTCTAGCGACCTTGATGGGATTCCGGCATGAGTCTTTTACCCAAGCCTGTAGAACGCCACCTGGAGCAAGTCCTATGTAAAGAGACGCCATGAAACGAGCAGTTTTATCCGGTGTTTCCGGGCAACGTTGATGTGTAGATGTCACCATCAACCGCCGGGCTTCTTCAGGAATATCAATGAATCCGCGATAGGTTTTCTGCTCTGTAATGGACTGCCAGCGAACGGAAATGCGTTTTGGAAGGTCGGCCCCCGTGACAGGCATTCCCGAGCCAGTCACTGCTCCCCAGCCTCGAGCCGATTCGGTCGAGATGTCGGGTTCTCCTGAAGCGGCAGTGCGTTTGCCTGCTTTGAAAAATAACCTGTCATTGACGTCTTGAACGGAGCTGTCCTCCACCCATACTTTCATGTAATTCGGCTCAACGAACACCAATTCCCACGACGAATACTTAGGGTCGTTTTCACCAGTTTCGGCACCTCCTGATTGGCATCCCGCCAACAGTAGAGCACCCAGCAGAGCAATCATCGCTTTCATTACCAAAAATTCCAGTCAGGTACATGAGGGTGTTGTACGCGGACCCCGTCATCCGTCGGGGCATTGATATATACCGCGTCTATGCCACTTCCATCTCTTCTTCCAAGAGGATGATTCCAGTTGGCAGAGGTATGAATGTACCTCAGCTTGAGAAGCTCCTCTTCCTCTGGAGTGGTTGTGTAATCGCCGGCAACGAATCGATCGCATAGCGATTGAAGTTCCTCCGGTACGGAATACTCACCATCGTCGGGCATGTCGATGAAGCGAACACCCTTTTCTTTTGCCAGTTGGTACATGACTCTCAGGTAAACCCTGGAAAGCTTGCCGCTAACTGGCCGCTTGAGCTGGAGGGCAGCAAACACGCGCTTCTGCTTGGGGGAGAGCCTGTCCTGATGATCACGCGGGAGTTCAACAGAGGCGGGGGTGACAATTTCCAGTAAATGCGCAGGCCATCCCTTGGCGACCCATTCACTTTTTGCCCGTGCAGCATCATGGTAGATCGACGTACTTGTGACATCGGTAAAAGTAGATACCGCCAAGGACTGCATCGGGCTCACCAGCACACATTCCTCAACTTCGTCGAGATAGCTGCCACCGATATCAGAATGGACGCCAGGAAAACTGTACTCTGGGTGGGCGGGCTTCACCCGACTGAGCGCAAAGTTTGCGCGGCATTCATCACGAGCGACCAAGTGGACAACGTCCTTGAAGTACTTGCGATCCATATACAGCTTCACACCGGGAGCGATGGGACTTTTCACGCGCCCGAAATTCGTGAATCCGGCGATTGAAGGTACGGTGTCGAAGAGCCCGATGAACCCCATGTTGATACCGCTTCCGTACTGACTATCAAAGGTTCGACTGAAATCTCTGGCGTTGCTGTTTAGTAAATTCCCTAACGGGCCTTGCTTCCCCCTGACAACCTCATTCGAAAAATGCCGTGCTGCAGCAGCTCCGCGACTAAAGCCAAACGTATCAAAAGTCAGAGAAGCAATTTCGCAGTTTGGGTTCTCCTTCAATGCTTCTTCAATAATGCTGTTGATTTGTTTGAAAGATGCCTGCACGCGGCCGGCCACACCTGTGTCGCCGCGCCCCATTCCGGAACCAATCACACTGTCTTTTTTATCGCTCTGTGTACCGATACCGTCAATGTAGAGGGCACGCGAAACACGTCTCAAAGAACCTTCACCCTTGGCTTCTTTGATCTCTTCATACAGTGAAAATAATTTATTTACGTTGGTAGGCCCGGCTCCATAGCTACTGTCCGGATCCTTCATATAGGGTTGACAGCTAGCTGGAATATCCTGCGGCGCAATCGGATGCTGCGCACCACACAGCAACCCTGCTGCCGTGTTGTTCGCATTGTTGCCAGTACCATCAAAGAAAACCCCAATCCTCAACGCGATGCCGATTTTCTCAGGCTCGCGCGCAGGCTCTTTCCCATACTTCTCATACTCAGCCCAACGCTGGGCATGAATGTCGACGGGTTTGGCTTCTTCGTAGCGGTAGTTTTTCGGTGGGTTGGGAACGTAGCCACTCAATCCTTGATTCCTTGTTCTGATCCTTGAAGAACGGGCCGAAGGGTGACAGCCGGGGCCCGGAGGCGCAAGGCGTGGCTCTGTGCCAGCTCGGTTGAAATTGCTGGGTGCGACGAGGGTTTGGCTCGTCGCACGGGAACGGTTAGTGGGCGATTTCGACGTTGTCGAGGGCCTGGTTTACGGCGAGTTCGCCGAGCATGACGACCTGGGCGATGCCCAGTGCGGTTTTGCGGTGGGAGGTGTCGAGCATGGCGGCGAAGTTGTTGAGCATTTCGCTGGCGGAGCCGAGGGTTTCGCTGGCGTTGGCGAGCAGGGATTCGGTGTCACACTTCGGGTTGGCGAGGTACATGGGTTCGGGTTTGTGCGGGCTGGCCATGATTTGGGTGGCCGGGGACAGGTAATGGTCGAGGGCGCGTTCGGCGGCTTCGTGGAGTTTTTTCGAATCGAGGGATTCGTAGGGGGATGCGAGGTCTGTTTCTGGCGGGTTGGGTGTTGGTTTGATCATGGTGAAGCTCCTACGTCAAAAAAGGGAGCCATCACTCTCGCTACCAAACGAGGGTGGCGGCCATGCGCAGGTTGGTAGACCGGGACGTAGAAAACCGGCGCGCCCGAAGACGCCCTGTGCATGACCACCATAAAGCCGTGTCGGACAGACACTGCAGATCATGATGCTTATGCAATCTACGAGAACTCAGGGCTACCAAACCCGATCACTGTTTTTCAGTGACCGACAGACGATAGAACTCGCGCTCTAGACGCACAAGCCGGCGGATTCTGGCGTACTCGTAGGCGATGGCGCAAGGCGTTGTAGGGCTTCGGTGGTAACCGCAGGCTTCATATAAACATCCCGAATATTTCCTGTTTATCCGCCGGTTGAACGGGCTACCGATCCAGCATCAATCCCGCAATGATCGGAATGCACCGTTCCGTCCAAAAAAGTCATTTACGCACCTACCTCGCCATCGCCCGGCTCGCTAGAGTGCAGCGCTCTTTTCAACTGGCTGACGTACTGATGAATCTGTGGTTTCGATTGCTCTGCATGCTTTTTCGCCGACCGTGGCGCAAGCCGGTCAATGCGCTGGAATCCACCGTGATCCGCATGCGCGTGTGGCCACTGGATCTTGATTTGAATCGGCACGTCACCAACGGTCGCTACTTCACCTTGGCTGATGTCGGGCGCATGGATTTTGTGTTGCGCAGTGGCGCGTTTCGTGTGGCGTTGCGCGCTAAAGCGTTGCCGATCGTTGGCGATACCTGGGGTAAATTTCGGCGTGAGCTGAAGCTGTTTGAAGCGTTTGAAATTCACAGCCGGATGCTTGGCTGGGACGACAAATGGAGCTTCATGGAGCATCGCTTCGTGAGCAAGGGACGGGTCATCGGCGTGGTGGTCATGCGTGGGCTGTTTCGTTCGGCGAAAGGCACGATTGCGCCGGGTGAGTTTGTCAGGGAGTTGGGGTTGCCTGAGCAGTCGCCCGAGATGCCGGAGTGGTTGACGTCGTGGTCGGCGAGTTGCGATCTGATGAGTCGTCAGCTCAGGGGTGAGGAGGTTTGAGTCATCGGGTGCCTGGATGATCGTGTTTATGGATGCAGTACGGTGTCGTTTGGGCTGGCGTCTTCGCGAGCAAGCCCGCTCCCACAGGTTCGCGGTCAGGCTCGGGAACTCGTTTTGACTGGGCTGGCGTCTTCGCTAGCAGGCTAGCTCCCACAGGTTCTGCGCAAGGCTCGGGAGGGCGTTTGGCCGGGCGGACGCCATCGCGGGCAAGCCCGGCTCCCACAGGGATTGGGGGATGGCTATTGTCGGTGGCGGGTCATGTTGATTAGGGCTGCGCGTCTGCCGCCCAGTGCCGGGCGCTCTTCGATGGAGAACGGCACGAAGCCAAGCTTCGGGTAGAGCAGCAACCCTGCGGTGTTTTCATTGAAGCACGAAAGCTGCACTTCCCTTGCCCCGTACTTTTCAAAGCCGACCGCAGTCATGGCTTCGACGATGTAGCGCGCGACGCCCTGGCCACGGGCGTAAGGCGCGACGATGACGTTGCCGATGCAGCAGATGCCGTCGTGCTCGGCACGGTAGAAGTTGGCGAAACCGACGAACTCGCCGTTAGCCAGAAAAGCCGTAGAGTCGAAGCGCTGGCTAATCGCGGTGTGCATCTGTTCTTCCGTCAGCGGGTACTGCGCTTTCGGGAACATGAAGTACAACTCTTGTTCGCCTTGCGGAAAGCTGCAGATGGTTTTGACGTCGTCGGCCGTCACTGGCCGGTGGGAGAAATTCATCGCTGCCCTGCCCTCACTTTTTAACCGTCAGATGATGCGCAACCAAGGCGTTGGCATGACCGTGGCCCATGCCGTGTTCATCCTTGAGCCACGCCACCAGTTCCATGTGTTTCTTGTCGGTGATGCCGGCGAGCAGGTTCAGCCAGTGATCGATGGGCTGGCCGTATTTTTTTTCGATGGAGGGGAAGTACGACGCCGGGCCTTTTACCTTGTTGTCTTCGCTCATGCTGCAAGCTCCTTTCAACGTTTGTGAAGGGACGGCTTCGCATTTTCACTTAACGAAGCCGGTCCTTCCTTTTTCAAGTGATTTCAAGAATTAGGGAAAAGGTTAACCATTGTGTATCTATACGGTAACCGTCCGCTAAGAATGAACGCGTGCTTGACAAGGTTGTGTGGAACCCGCTTGGGGTGCCGTCGTGACCGGCTCTTGGAGGTCATAAGCAGCCAGATCCAGATAGCGTTTTATCCAGCCTTTCTCATAGACCAGGTTGTGAATGCCATCCAAAAACAGCCCATAAATAAACAGCACAGCAAATCCCATTGCCAGCACAAATAATCCTTTTTCCCATTTAAACAGTAATGTGGACTTGATCACCTCCGTGGAAAGCGCAACCATAAAACCAATGAGCGAAGCAAAGCCTAGATTCTGTGATAAGGCCGGTCGCTGCGGCCTAGCCGTTAGATCCACGTATGCCGAAAGCTCTCGTAGCTTCGTAGCCGTATAGCCCTCCAACCGAACTATTTCCAGGAAAAAGGCGTAACAAAGGAAATTTTCTTTTTCGCGCAAGGACTGCCGGTCGATGGCATGTGCAGCGAATTCGTTTGGAAAAACAGTGCGAAGTGCGTGAAGACGCGTACGGTACGCCATTACAACCCAAGGAATCAGCGCACCGGCAGCGTAGGGAAGCAGCACTGGGTATTTGTACCCAAAACATATGAAAACAAGAAATAGTATGGTTAATAGCAGCGCAACCCACATAGACCATGTTTTGCGCACGTTCGCCCATGTGAACAGAATTCTATTTGGTTGTTTCCGGCTAAGTTTGTATAGGGCTTTCAAGTCTGCCCATTCCTTAAGTTTCATGGCTAATATGTGTCCTTTGAATAAGCGAAAATGGAATGCACTAAGTATCCTAAGTGAGTTGCCTTGCGATTGCAGGCGGTACTATCCATACCGGTTGAATCAGCCATGCAGCAGCGCAGTCGCCGATGACACCACCAGCAACACCGCCAGGATCCGGTTCAGCCACTGCAACTGCGCCGGATTGCTCAACCAGCGCGCAGCACCGCGACCGAGCAATGCCCACAGCGCCAGACACGGCAACGACACCAGAAAGAACGCCAGGCACAACGCGTTCAAGCCCTGCCCTTGCGCGGTAAATACGCTGATCACCGCAATCGCCATCATCCACGACTTGGGGTTGACCCATTGCAAGAGCGCGGCGCCGAGCAGGCCCAGTTCGGCTTTTTCCTCGCCGGCGGCGGGATCGATGGCGGTGGCCGGCGCCGTGAAAATCTGCCACGCCAGCCACAGCATCCAGCCCATCCCCAGCGCACTGATCACCGGACGCACGCCGGGCAGCATCAGCGTACTGGCACCAGCGCCGGCCACCCACACCAACGAAGCGGCGCCCGCCCCCGCGCCGAGAATGATCGGCAGGCATGGTCGCCAGCCGCGTCGGGCGCTGGTGCTGAGGACAATGAGATTGGTCGGCCCCGGGGTGATCGAGGCAACGAAGGCAAAGAGGATGAACGCAAGCATGGCACGGCCCTGTAGAAAGTCAGGGCCTACTGTGATGGCTGAGCAGCGTGGTGGTCTTGAACGTTTGTTCAGCGTCGAAACGTGCCGATGGCGCGTTGCTGATAGGCGCCCGGCGTGATGCCGTAGGCACGCACGAACCAGCGGCCCAGATGGCTCTGGTCGGCGAAGCCGAGGCGGCTGGCGACTTCCACTGGCTGCATGCCAGCGGCGAGCATCTGTCGGCCACGGCTGAGGCGCAGCTGGATCAGCCACGCGTGCGGCGCGAGTCCATAGGCCGCTTTGAAGGCGCGGGTCAGGCGAAAGCGGTCGGTGCCGCAGACGTCGGCCAGGGTTTGCAGGCTGATGTCCTGCTCGTGGTAGGCCACCAGGTAATCGCGTGCCTGCCGGGCGATCAATGGCGCGCGGTTGGCAGCGGTCGGTTGCGGTCGCCGGTACAGGTGAATCGCCAGTCGCTCCAGCAAGGCATCCAGCGCCACATCGCGCACCATGCGCACGTCCTGCTTATGCAGCGCATTGAACGCAAACAAGGTGGCGCGAGCCAGTTCGGGATCATCGTTGAGCACACTGCCGATCCCCGGCAAGCCGCTGCCGTAACTGCCCAGATGCAAACCGTCCAGCGCTTGCTCCAGCCATGCAGGTTGCAGGTAGAGCATGCGATAGGTGAAGCCGTCCGGGCTCGGCGCATCGCCGTCATGGATGTCGCCGGGTTCCAGCATGAAAACTTTGCCCGGCGTGCTGTCGTGCCGCGCCCGACGGCTGTTGAAGCGCTGCACGCCTTGCTCGGTGAAGCCGATCAGGTAGGTTTCGTGCCAGTGCGGGTCGTAGGCATGCGCGTGCCCGGCGAAATGCGCGTGCAGGGTTTCGATGCCGGTTTCCCGGTCGCGGGCAAGGTCGATCCAGTTGCTCATGGCGTGCGTACAGTGGTGGGCTGGGGCCAGTAATCCACAATTGGCGGGTTGAGGCTAGAAGGTTTGTGCATTTCAGATCGAGCGCTGATTGACCCGCGCCATCAGTTGCTCGGCACTTTCCTTGCGTTCGGAATAGCGATCCACCAGAAAATCCTGGCGCTCGCGCAGCAGCACGGTGAACTTCACCAGCTCTTCCATCACATCAACCACGCGGTCATAAAACGCTGAAGGTTTCATCCGCCCCGCCTCGTCGAATTCCGTAAAGGCCTTGGGCACCGAAGACTGATTAGGGATAGTGAACATGCGCATCCAGCGCCCCAGCACGCGCAGTTGATTGACCACGTTGAACGACTGCGAACCGCCGCAGACCTGCATCACCGCGAGGGTTTTGCCCTGAGTCGGACGCACCGCGCCGAGCTCCAGCGGAATCCAGTCGATCTGTGCCTTGAACACCGCCGACATCGCACCGTGACGTTCCGGCGAACACCAGACCTGACCTTCCGACCACAGCACCAGCTCGCGCAGTTCCTGGACTTTGGGATGGTCGACCGGGGCGTCGTCAGGCAACGGCAGACCGGACGGATTGAAGATGCGCGTCTCGGCACCGAAGTGCTCCAGCAAGCGTGCGGCCTCCTCCACCAGCAGACGGCTGAAGGAGCGTTCGCGGGTCGAGCCGTAGAGCAGCAGGATGCGTGGTTTGTGTTCGTGCGAAGGTGATGTGATCCGGCCTTCGAACAGCGTGTGATCAAGATTGGGCAGGTGCTCTGACATACGTCCTCCGGCTCAGAGGGAGCCGATGCGATCCAGTTCGCGCTGAAGCTCAACGCGGCTGAGTGATTTGAAAGGAAGACCGAGGAAGGTTGCGCAGCGGCGCTCGATGATCGCCAGCGTGGCACGGAACGCGGCATCCACTGCGGCCTCGTCACCCGTCACATCGGAGGGATCTTCCAGCCCCCAATGGCATTTGATCGCCGGGCCGAAATACACCGGGCAGGTTTCGCCCGCTGCCTTGTCGCAGACGGTGATGACGATGTCCGGCGGGTTGCCTTCAAAGGCGTCGTTGCCTTTGCTGTACAAACCGTCGATAGCGATGCCGGCCTGTTGCAGCGTCGTCAGGCTGCGCGGCAACACCTGGCCCTTGGGGAAACTGCCGGCGCTCACCGCCTCGAAGCCCTCGCGCGCCAGGTGATTGAACATGGCTTCGGAAAGGATGCTGCGGCAACTGTTGGCCGTGCACATGAACAGGACACGCATGGATAGCTCCGGGGATATTTGAAATTCAGCAGCACGCGGTTTCGCGGGCAGGACGGCCGTCCATGTTGTGCAGGCGACAGGCATTGTCCTTGAGCCAATCGGCGTTGGCCGTGGCCGTGACCTTGAGGATCTGGTGAACCCAATCCGGCAGATCCGGGTTGAGCCGGTAATAGACCCACTGACCCTGACGGCGATCGAGCAACAACCCATTGCTGCGCAGTTGCGCGAGGTGGCGGCTGATTTTCGGCTGGCTGTCGTCGAGGGCGCACATCAGCTCGCAGACACACAGCTCACCCTGCTCGGCAATCAGCAAGGTGGCGCGGACGCGGGTTTCGTCGGCCAGGCTTTTGAACAGTTCGGTGGGGGTGAGCATGGGGGCTGGCTCGAACATATGGAAAACCGAATATACGGATATCCATATATTATTCAACCCCAGTAACGGCATAGAACCTGTGGGAGCTGGCTTGCCAGCGATGACGGATTGACATTCAACATCACCATTGGCTGATTCACCGCCATCGCGGGCAAGCCCGCTCCCACAGGGTTTTATGCAAGCAGAACTATCCGCGTAATGTCATCCTATGTCACAGACACACCGCCTTCGCCAGCAGGCTGGCTCCCACAGGGGGATTTGTGCAGGGCAGGACTAGCCGCGCAACAGGCCTTGCTCCGCCTCGCAAAGGCCGACGACATAATCCCAGACCACCCGCAACCTTACTGACTTGTGCAGCTCGCGCCGGGTGCTGATCCAGTAACTGCGCTCGATGCTGTCATCCGGCAATAACGCCACCAGATCCGGATCCGACGCGGCCATGTAGCAAGGCAGCACGGCAATGCCCAATCCCGAGCGCGCCGCTTCCTGCTGGGCGATGACGCTGGTGCTATGGAACACCAAGCGCGGACTGCGGCAGAAGCTGTTGAGGAACATCAGTTCCTGACTGAACAGCAAATCATCGACATAACCGATCCACGCATGCCGCGCGAGGTCTTCGCGGCTGCTCAACGGCGGTGCGTTGTCGAGGTAGCGTTGGCTGGCGTAGAGCGCCAATCGATAGTCGGTGAGCTTGCGCGTGACCAGCATGTCCGCCGCCGGGCGCTCCAGATGAATGCTGATTTCCGCCTCGCGGTTGAGGATGCTGACGAAGCGCGGCACGGCGACCAGTTCCACTTCCAGCCCCGGATAACGTTCGAACAGGCCGATCATCCGGCTGGCGAGAAACTTGATGCCCAGCCCTTCAGTGACGCCGACGCGGATCTTGCCCAGCGGTGCGGTGGACTGGGTGATTTCTTCCTGGGCCAGCAGTGCGACGTTTTCCATGGCTTCGGCGTGCTTGAGCAGCGCCTCCCCCGCCGGAGTCATTTCATAGCCTTGGGCGTGCTGGACGAACAGCGCGGTGCCGAGGCTTTTTTCGATGGCCTCGATGTGTCGGGCCACGGTGGCGTGAGTAGTGTTCAAGCGCCGGGCAGCGGTGAGCAGGCGGCCGCTGCGTTGCAACTCCAGAAAGAACCGCAGGTCATTCCAGTCGAACATGGGGTGTCCTTGTCAGCTATCGTCAATCCAGGCTGTTTGAAAACGCACAGCGGCTGCGCAAAAACTAACATTCTTTTAACGAAAGCTAACAACTAGAGTGTCCGACAATAAAAACAAAAAGCGAGGTCAGGGAATGCAGACTTCCCTTGAAGAATACGACTACATCGTGGTTGGCGCCGGCCCTGCCGGGTGCCTGCTGGCCAATCGACTGTCGGCAGACAAACAGCAGCGGGTGTTGCTGCTCGAAGCCGGCGGACGCGATAACTACGCATGGATTCACATCCCCGTGGGTTACCTGTTCTGCATCGGCAACCCGCGCACCGACTGGTGCTACAAGACCGAAGCGCAACCCGGCCTGCAAGGTCGCAGCCTGAGCTACCCACGCGGCAAAGTGCTCGGTGGCTGCTCCTCGATCAACGGCATGATCTACATGCGCGGCCAGGCCGGTGACTACCACGGCTGGGCGGCCGAAGGCAATTCGGGCTGGGCCTGGAACGACGTGCTGCCGCTGTTCAAACAGAGCGAAAACCACTTTGCCGGCGCCGCTGAATTTCACGGTGCCAAGGGTGAATGGCGGGTCGAGCAACAGCGGCTGTCATGGCCGATTCTCGACGCGTTTCGCAGTGCCGCCGAACAGAGCGGCATCGCCAGCATCGACGACTTCAACCAGGGCGACAACGAGGGTTGCGGCTACTTTCAGGTCAACCAGAAGGCCGGGGTGCGCTGGAACGCGGCCAAGGCTTTTCTCAAACCGATTCGCGAGCGGGTCAATCTGACGGTGCTGACCGGGGTTGAAGTGGATCGCGTGCTGCTGGAAAACGGCCGTGCGTCGAAGGTCAGCGCGCGTCACGAAGGCCAGGTGAAAAGCTTCAAGGCGCGCAAGGAAATCATCCTCTGCGCCGGCGCCGTAGGTTCGCCGAGCATTCTGCAACGCTCCGGGATCGGCCCGAGTCCTTTGCTGGAGCGTCTGGGCATCGGGGTGATTCATGAGCTGCCGGGGGTCGGCGGCAATCTGCAGGATCACCTGCAGCTGCGCCTGATCTACAAACTGCAGAACGCCCGCACCCTGAATCAGATCGCCGGCAGCGTGTGGGGCAAGATGGGCATGGGCCTGCGTTATCTGTATGACCGCAGCGGGCCGCTGTCGATGGCGCCGAGTCAGCTCGGAGCATTTGCCCGATCCGGGCCGGAGCAGACCTCGGCGAACCTTGAGTATCACGTGCAGCCGCTGTCGCTGGAGCGCTTTGGCGAGCCGTTGCACAGCTTTCCGGCGTTCACCGCGTCGGTGTGTGATCTGCGTCCGCAGAGCCGTGGCCGCATCGACATCCGTTCGGCAGATCCGCAGGAAGCACCGCTGATTCAACCCAATTACCTCAGCCATCCTGAAGACCTGCGCGTGGCCGCCGACGCGATCCGCCTGACCCGCCGGATCGTCAGCGCCCCGGCCCTGCAAGCGTTCAAACCGGTGGAATATTTGCCCGGCGACAGCCTGCAAAGCGAAGAACAACTGCACGAAGCGGCGGCGCGCATCGGCACGACGATTTTCCACCCGGTCGGCACCTGTCGCATGGGCAATGACGCGGAAGCGGTGGTCGATGCGCAATTGCGCGTGCATGGCGTGCCCGGCCTGCGCATCGCCGACGCCTCGATCATGCCGCGCATCACCTCGGGCAACACCTGTTCGCCTACGCTGATGATTGCCGAGAAGGCGGCGCAGATGATCCTTTCAGGACCTGTTCAAAGCACCAATGTGGGAGCGGGCTTGCTCGCGAAAGCGGAGTGTCATTCACCCATGATTTGACTGACACGGCCCCTTCGGGAGCAAGCCCCCTCCCACAGGAATCAACAGCATTCAAGGCATCGCGCAACACCCGGACACGCAACACCAGTGGAACAACAAAAACAATCACTGTGAGGGATACCGACATGTCAGAACACGCTCAGCCGCTGGACGCCGCGAGCGGCGCCAGCACCAGCAATGCCACGCAGAAAGTCATCTTCGCCTCGTCCCTGGGGACGGTGTTCGAGTGGTATGACTTCTTCCTCTACGGCGCCCTCGCGGCGGTGATCAGCAAGCAGTTTTTCGCCGGGGTCAACGACACCACGGCGTTCATCTTCGCGCTGATGGCCTTTGCCGCCGGGTTTATCGTGCGGCCGTTCGGGGCGCTGGTGTTCGGTCGGTTGGGGGACATGATCGGGCGCAAATACACCTTCCTCGCGACCATCATCCTGATGGGCATCGCCACGTTCTGCGTCGGTCTGCTGCCGACCTACGCCAGCATCGGCATTGCCGCGCCGATCATTCTGGTGGTGCTGCGCATGCTTCAGGGTCTGGCCCTGGGCGGTGAATACGGCGGCGCCGCGACCTATGTGGCGGAACACGCGCCGATCGGCAAACGCGGCTTCCACACCAGCTGGATTCAATCCACTGCAACCCTCGGCCTGCTGCTGTCGCTGCTGGTGGTGCTCGGTTGCCGCTACTTCACTGGCGATCAGTTTGAAGTCTGGGGTTGGCGCATCCCGTTCCTGCTGTCGATCGTGCTGCTGGGCATTTCCACCTGGATCCGCCTGAGCCTGCACGAGTCGCCGGCGTATCTGAAAATGAAAGAGGAAGGCAAAGCCTCGAAAGCGCCGATCCGCGAATCCTTCGGCAAATGGGAGAACCTCAAGGTCGTGCTGATCGCGCTGTTCAGCATCAACGCCGGGCAAGCGGTGACCTTCTACGCTGCGCAATTTTACGTGCTGTTCTTCCTCACCCAGTTCCTGAAAATGGACCCGGCGGTGGCCAACAGCCTGCTGATCATCAGTGTGGTGATCGGTGCGCCGTTCTTCATCATTTTCGGCTGGCTGTCGGACAAGGTTGGACGCAAACCAGTGCTGATGCTCGGCCTGCTATTGGCGACCGCGCTGTACTTCCCGATCTTCAAATCCCTGGCGCATTACGCCAACCCGGCTATCGATCAGGCCAGCCGTCAGGCGCCGATCACCGTGCTGGCCGATCCGGCCACCTGCACCTTCCAGTTCGACCCGGTGGGCAAGGCCAAATTCGACAGCCCGTGCGACAAGGTCAAGACCTTCCTGGTCAAGCAGGGCCTGCCCTACTCCAGCGTCGCCGCTCCGGCCGGCAGTGGCGTGCAGGTGAGCATCGGCGACGTGAAGATCGACGGCTACGACGAATCGGCCCTGCGCGGCGCGGTGACCCTCGCCGGCTACCCGCAACAGGCCGACCTGCAACAGATCAACAAACCGATGATCGTGGCGCTGATCGTCGCGCTGATCATCATCTCGGCCATGTGCTACGGCCCGCTGGCGGCGCTGATGGTCGAACTGTTCCCGACGCGCATCCGCTACACCTCGATGTCCCTGCCGTATCACATCGGCAACGGCTGGTTCGGCGGTTTCCTGCCAACGGTGTCGTTCGCGCTGGTGGTGTACACCGGGGATATTTTCTATGGGCTGTGGTACCCGGTGCTGATTACCGGGGTCAGCCTGGTGGTGGGGATGATTTGTCTGCGTGAGACGAAGAATATCGATCTCGATAAGAACTGAATCTGAAACATGATCCTTTGGTAAAAAATCCTGTGGCGAGGGGATTTATCCCCGATGGGGTGCGTAGCGCCCCCCGTGAAAAAGGGGACTACTACGTAGTCCATCGGGGATGAATCCCCTCGCCACAATTAAATCTCTTCATCCAGGAACTAAGCGTCAGCCTTGATCACTTCAAACTTCACCTGATCGGGATAAAACGCCACATAGTTCTTGATCTGCTCCACCGAGATTTTCGGTTTCTCGTACGTCCACACCGCATTCGCCCCCTCATGCCCCGGCACTTGCAGGCTGAAGTAATTGGCATCGCCCTTGTACGGGCAGTAACTGGTGTGGTCGGTGCGGGCGAAGTATTTCTCGTCGATGTCCTCGCGGGGCACGTAGTACACCGGCGGGTAGTTGGCCTCATGGAGCACCAGCACATGCGAGGACGCCGCGACCTGGATGCCGTGGAACTTCACCAGCAGGCAACCGGGGAGTTCTTCGAGGGTGATGACGGGATTGAGGCCGGTGGTGCTCATTGGGGTTACTCCTGAATACGGCGCAGAGAGACCGGTTCAGGTATAGCCCATAGGTTCAGACCAGGGTGATTTTGCAGCCGAACGGCCAAAGCCCCTCGCCCCAGCCCTCTCCCGGAGTTAGAAGGAGCCTGCCGAAGTGTCTTTCGTTCTACACCGACCTGAAAGTGCTTTATCGATTGTGGATTCAGCGAAGTGCTATCAGGTCGGTGCATGTTTTCAGCATCCCCCGATCGGTTCCCTCTCCCACTGGGAGAGGGTTAGGGTGAGGGCTACTCTTCTGGCATCAAACCACGATATCAGTCGCCACCGCCTGCCCTACCACACCCACGGCAAAGTCAACCTGCCCCTGCCCGGTCAGATCGACCAGCAGCCCGGTCTGACCGTTCTGCGCGTAGTAAGTCAGGATCGCATCGCCCGCGTGGCCGGTGAAACTGCTGACAAAGTTCAGTGACGCCGCCCCCGTGGCAAACGCGGCGATGCCCGAGAGGTCGATCTTGTCCACGCCGCTCTTGAAATCCATGATCCAGTCCGGCTGGTTGTCGGTCGAATCGCTGGCTGCGCCGAACACGAAGGTGTCTGCGCCCTCGCCGCCCCACAGCACATCCGCGCCGCCACCGCCGTAAAGGATGTCGTTGCCGGCTCCGCCGAACAGATGGTTGACGGCCGAGTTGCCGATCAGCAGGTCATTGCCCGAACCGCCAACCGCATTCTCTAAGGTCACGCCATAGGCAATCGATACGTTGCCGACCAGCCCGCCAACGTCAGAGAACGAACCCTCATTGAGGTTGATCTTCTGGTTCTGGGTGAAGCCGGAGAAGTTCAGCGTATCGTTACCGCCACCGTCCCACACTGAGAACACAACTTTCGACGCCGCCGATGTCGCGCTGTAGAAATCGCGGCCGGCGTTGGAGCCGAAACCGTAGGTGGTGTCATCGGCGCGGGTTGCATAGTTGGCGCCGTAGAGTTTCTGCACCGCCACGATATCGTCGAGCAACGGCGCCGAGGCGTAGGCGCCGCTGCCGTCCTTGCTGAAGTTCTGGTCGGTGTTGGCTTCGCTCCAGTAGCTCATCAGGCTGTAGCCACGGGTGTCTTCGGCGTACTTGGCGTCGTTGTAGGTCGGGCTGCCGTTGCCGGCGTTGTAGGCGCCCGGGTGCGACAGGCCAAGGGTGTGGCCGATTTCGTGGGTCAGGGTCTGACGCCCGTAGTTGTTGGTGTCCGGTGTCTTGTTGACCTGATATTGATTGTTGATCAGGTACCACGACTGACCGTCATAGCTGCCGCCGCTCGGCAGGTAGGCGAACGCTGCGCCGCCGGTGCTGACGTCGTAGTTGCCGAAGGTCATGTGGCCGTCGCCGCCCTTGCCTTCAGTGAACGTGACCTTGGCCACGTCGGCCCAGGATTGCATGGCCAGCACGGCTTGAGCTTTCTGCTGCGCGCTGAACTGGCTGAAGTTGCCGAGGTTCGGGTTGTAGTTTGCCGGTTTCTCGGTAAGGAAGGTGTAGGTCAGGGAGATTTTGCCGTCGCCGTTCTTGTCGTGCCACGACAGGTTTTTGCGCAGGATTTCGTCGGCTGCCTGATCGGCGGTGAACGACGGTTTGCCGTTCACCAGGCCGACGCCACGGTCGTACAGGTGGCTGAAGGCGTTCACTTCGTCATAGGCGCTGCTGGATTTTGCTTTGGCTTGAGCCATGGTGGGACTTCCTTGTTTCAGAGTTGGCAGTACGCGTCGAGCACGGCAATCCACGGCGAGATCGTCCGCTCACTCGCGTTTCTGAGAAGCCCGGTGAACCTGACACGGGCGTCAACTGCCCTGCCAATCGATTTCTCGATAGCCGCTCGCGATGTCCCGGTAATACCGGTCATCTCCGGCAATGTTTTGATCTGTATATCCATACAGATAAAAGTTGCCCCGAGCGCCAACTGCGGCCATCCTGTGCACCTCCAGTGAACTGATCGACGACGGTGGTTATGCGGCTGTACCTCTGTGAAAAACCTTCCCAGGCCAAAGACATCGCGGCCGTGCTGGGCGCCAGGCGTCGGGGCGACGGCTGCTGGCTGGGAACGGACGTCACGGTGACCTGGTGCATCGGCCATCTGCTGGAAACCGCGCCGCCGGATGCCTACGACGCGCGCTACAAGCGCTGGGTGCTGGCGGATCTGCCGATCATTCCCGACAAGTGGAAAATGACCGTCAAGCCGCGCACCGCCAGCCAGTACAAAGCGGTCAAGCGCCTGCTCGGCGAGGCCAGCGAACTGATCATCGCCACCGACGCCGACCGTGAGGGCGAAATGATCGCCCGGGAACTGGTCGAGCACTGCCGCTATCGCGGGCCGATCCGCCGCTTGTGGCTGTCGGCGCTGGATGAAGCATCGATCCGCAAGGCTCTGGCCGCGCTGAAGCCAGGGGCGGAAACCTTCAGCCTGTATCACTCGGCGCTGGGGCGCTCGCGGGCCGACTGGCTGATCGGCATGAACATGAGTCGCCTGTTCACACTATTGGGCCGGCAGTCCGGCTATCAGGGTGTGCTACCGGTCGGTCGGGTGCAGACGCCGACACTGCGGCTGGTGGTGGATCGCGACCGCAGCATCGCCGACTTCGTGCCGGTGCCGTATTGGGCGATCGATGTGCAACTGCTGCACGATGGCACGCCGTTCACCGCACAATGGCGTGCGCCCTCGGACGTTTGCGACGAGCAGGATCGCTGTCTGAATCAGGCGCTGGCCCAGCAGGCAGCCGCCGCTCTGAACAGCGCCGCCAGTGCGCGGGTGGTCAAACTGCGCACTGAACGCATGCGTGAAGTGGCACCGCTGCCCTTCGATCTGGGCACCCTGCAGGAGGTCTGCTCGAAGAAACTCGGTCTCGGCGCCCAGGAAACTCTCGACATCGCCCAGGCCCTTTACGAAACCTACAAGGTCATCACCTACCCGCGCAGCGATTGCGGCTTTCTGCCGCTGAGCCAGCACAGCGAGGCGCCGGGGATACTGGCGGCACTGCGTCAGGCCGACCCGAGCCTTGACGTGTTGAACGGTCACCTCGACCCGCAGCGCCGCTCGCGGGCGTGGAACGACGCCAAGGTCAGCGCCCACCACGGCATCATCCCCACCGCCGCGGCGAAAAATCTCGAACGCCTGAGCGGTAAACACCGGGCGGTCTACACGCTGATTCGTGCGCGTTATCTGGCGCAATTTCTGCCTAACCACGAATACGATCGCACCCAGGCCGATTTCGATTGCGCCGGGGAAGCGTTGCGTGCCGTCGGCAAGCAGATCATCGAACCGGGCTGGAAGCGCGCCTTGCCCGAAGCCCTCGCCCCGGCCAAGGGCCGTGAAGCGCCAGCCCCGCAAACCCTGCCGGCGCTGAGTCAGGGTATCGATTGCGCCGTGGCCGGCGTGAACCTCAAGGATCTGTGGACCCAGCCGCCGAAGCCCTACACCGAGGGCGACCTGATCAAGGCGATGAAGAACGTCGCCAAACTGGTGGAAGATCCGTTGCTCAAACAGAAACTCAAGGACACCACCGGCATCGGCACCGAAGCGACCCGCGCTTCGATCATTCAGGGCCTGCTGGATCGCGGCTATCTGGTGAAGAACGGCAAGGCGCTGGCCGCGACGCCGGCAGCCTTCAGCCTGATCGACGCCGTGCCCCGGGCGATTGCCGACCCCGGCACCACCGCCATCTGGGAACAGGCGCTGGACATGGTGCAGAGTGGCGAAATGAGCCTGGAAGAGTTCGTCACCAAACAGGCGGCGTGGATGAGCAAGCAGGTCAGCCGCTGTTCTGCGCTGAGCCTGACCATCAGCGGCCCGCCACCGGCCGGCAAGGCTGCTGCGCCGTGGAAGAAAAAGCGTAAATCGACCCGAAGCAAAACTGCCAGCGCAGCCAAACGCACAGCGAAGTAATGATCAGTCCTGTGGTTAGGAACTCTGTGGTGAGGGGATTTATCCCCGATGGGCTGCGAAGCGGCCCCAGCTTTTACTTAAACTAGAGGACTGCTGCGCAGTCCATCGGGGATAAATCCCCTCACCACAAGGTATGAGTCGACAATACTGAAGTCGCAATCTTCAGGAATTCCCCCAATGCCCACTATCGAACTGCACCCCGCCCACCGCGACGAACTGCAAACCATCGAAAACCTCATGCAGTTCTACATGTACGACTTCAGCCAATGGCTACCACTGAAACTCGGCGAACATGGCTTCTTCAGCATTCAGCAGAAAGACGATTACTGGCGCAATCCCGCTACCCAACCGTTCCTGATCCGCGTCGACGGTGAACTGGCCGGCTTCGTGACCGTGGATAACGACACCCACATCGACGGCGCCGAACACAACATCGGCTACTTCTTCCTCACCCGGCGTTTTCGTGGCCAAGGCGTCGCGCAGTTTGTCGTCTCTGCCCTCTTGAGCCGTCTGCCCGGTCAATGGCAGATTTTCCACATCGACGCCAACCTGCCTGCGCAGCGCTTCTGGGCCAGGTTGATCCCCGAATTGACTGGCGGCGCATTCACCCGCCAACAGCGCGCCGTGGACGGTTACCCCTGCACCTTCTACGTCCTGCGCGCCCCCGCATCCGTTGCCTGAACGGAACTTTTCTCATTCCAAAACCGCTTTGTCCGACAATATGTAGTGAGAAAAAATAATCACTACAAAACCGTTGACGGCACCGTTTTGCTTTTGCATGATGAAGACGTTCCCCGATCGGGAACATCGGTAACACGCTTGAGCAAACTCGTCTGACCGCCGAGTTGTTTTTTCCGGATACACGCTGCCCACAAGGCAGATTGAAGAAGCTGACCTGGCCTGAACGTCCAGTACAAGGACGAGAAGCGCTGGCGAAAATTCTCAAGACGCTTGTGGTCGACCCTGAAAACGT
>Ga0207655_1000907_pt1 | contig 30900 bp, 27 predicted proteins | sample KBSM44metaG_FD_184398 | JGI IMG/M metagenome (GOLD analysis project Ga0207655, IMG submission 184398) | Miscanthus rhizosphere microbial communities from Kellogg Biological Station, Michigan, USA - KBS M4-4 metaG (SPAdes) (version 2) | ecosystem: Host-associated > Plants > Roots > Rhizosphere >... | reverse complement strand
ATGTTGGAGAGTGCATTGAGATTTCACAGCCACAAGGTGATTTTACTTTGCACCAAGGCCAGCAACCTGCGATTTTAATTGCGTCAGGTAGTGGCATTACTGCAATTTATTCACTTTTGCAGCAAGCGTTGAAACAGCAGCTCGAACAGATTCATGTCATTTACTTTAATCGCGCAGAAATTTTTCATGCTGAATTAAAAGCTTTGGCAGAACAGCATCCAGAGCTTCAATATCATTTTTTTAATACCACTGAGCAAAAGCAGCATTTAGATGCGAAATTGTTGACGAAACTGGTCCCGAACTTTAAAGACCTACAAATGTATGCATGTGGTCATCACGGCATGATGCGTCAGGCACAAGATATTTATAAGCAACATGATGTGCTGGAAAACTTCCATCAAGAGTTTTTCATGCCTGTTCAAATTGAACAGTCTAATGAAGCACAACCCATCATATTCCGTCGTTCGCAACAAAGCTTTCTTGCCACGACAACGTTATTAAGCAGTGCAGAGCAAGCAGGCTTACGTCCGCAACATGGTTGCCGTATGGGTGTATGCAACCAATGTACGTGTACCAAAGTCAGTGGTGTCACCCAGAATATATTAACAGGTGAAATTGACGATCAACCAAATCGTGCAATTAAGTTATGCGTGAACCAAGCCCTTAGCCCAGTCACGATTGATCTATAAAAACAAACATAAAAGAGATTTGAGGATACCATTATGAATATGGCAGTAGAACTTAAAGCAACATCAAAATCGGCACATTTAACCCCAGAGCAAACAGAAGCTTTTGGTCGCCGTATTGAAGAAATTCGTCTTGAAGTGATGAAAGATCTCGGTGAAAAAGATTCAAAATATATTTACAAAGTACGTAATTTTGTACGCTACACCGAAATTGCATCACGTGGCATGTTGATGTTTGGTGGTTGGATTCCACCAGTATGGTTGTTGGGTACGGCTATGCTAGGCGTATCTAAAATCGTTGAAAACATGGAGCTCGGTCATAATGTGATGCATGGTCAGTTTGACTGGTTAAATGATCCAACGCTTAACGGTGCAACCTATGACTGGGATACAGTATGTACTGGTGAAGACTGGAAATATACCCATAACTATAAGCATCATACCTATACCAATGTGTTTGGCATGGATCATGATATTAGTGGTTATGGTGTGATGCGCATGAGCCGTGAACAAAAGTGGGAACCTCGTTTTTTATTCAACGTGCCAATGGGTTTTGTATTGTCAACGGGTTTTGAATGGCTACTGGCTTTGCAACGTCTAGAGATGGAAAAAGTGTTGTTTGATGGCACCAAAACTTGGAAAGAAGTGTATGTAGAATCTAAAAATCTACGTAAAAAAATGGTACGTCAGTTTGGTAAAGATTATGTGCTGTTCCCACTAATTGCAGGACCAATGTTCTTGCCAGTATTGGCTGGTAACTTTTTTGCTAACTTGATTCGGAACTACTGGGCATCGACCGTGATTTATTGTGGTCATTTCACAGAAGACTCTGAAATTATCACTGACAATATTGATAATGAAACCAAAGCAGAGTGGTACTTGCGTCAGATTCGTGGTTCAGCAAACTTTACTGGCGGTAAAATCATGCATTTCTTGAGTGGTAACTTGAGTCATCAAATCGAACATCACTTGTTTCCTGATGTACCTGCCAACCGCTATCAAGAGATGGCACCTAAAGTACGTGAAGTCTGTGCAGAGTTCGGTCAACAGTACAATACCGCGCCCTTTGGATCTCAAATTTTGAGTGTGTATAAACGTCTGGCTGTTCACTCTTTGCCTGACAATGTGGTTGATCGTTTAGTGGCGACCAAGCGGACCTTTGTTGAGGCGGTGAAAGGCATGTTTGGCAAAGTTGCTTAATAAAGACAGAGCATTGTTTAAGGTATTCCAAATAGCTGCTTTTAAGGGGCTATTTTTATTTTTGAGTCATTAAAAGTGCAGACTTACATTTGAAAGTAGGGAATAAACTCAACCTGTCAAAATCCTTTGCTATACTATGCCCAGATTTGTATTTAAGAGAAGTTAGGAAGGATTATGCGTATTGACCAACGTGAATTAGACCAGTTACGTGAAGTAAAAATCACACGTAACTATACCCGTTACGCAGAAGGTTCAGTTCTGGTTGAGTTTGGTCACACCAAAGTCCTTTGTACTGCAAGTATCGATAATTCGGTTCCACGGTTTTTAAAAGGAAAAGGACAGGGCTGGGTCACTGCTGAATATGGTATGTTACCGCGCTCAACACACTCGCGTTGTGATCGTGAAGCAGCGCGTGGTAAACAGTCGGGCCGGACACAGGAAATCCAACGCCTGATTGGTCGTAGCTTACGTGCTATGGTCGATTTGAAAAAGCTTGGCGAAAACACGATTACCATCGACTGTGATGTGATTCAGGCAGATGGTGGTACACGTACTGCATCAATTACTGGTGCGGCTGTAGCATTGGTTGATGCTATGAATGTTTTATTGTCTCAAAAGAAAATTAAGCATGATCCGCTTAAAGGATTAGTTGCTGCAATTTCTGTGGGTATGTATCAAGATGAAGTACTACTTGATCTTTGTTATGAAGAAGATTCGAACTGTCAAACTGACTTAAACGTAGTAATGACACAAGCAGGTGAATTCATTGAAATTCAAGGTACTGCTGAAGACAAACCGTTTACTCGTGCACAAAGCAATGCCATGTTAGAAATGGCTGAAAAAGGAATTGCCGAGCTAGTTAAAAAGCAACAAGAAGCTTTAGGTTGGTAATTTTAAACTTTCTAAAAAAACGCATCTTCGGATGCGTTTTTTTATGCCTTCATCAAATCGACATAAAAACATCACTTGCCTGTCACTTTTACGCTTTATTAGTAGTTCGCATTTAAACCGTTTGGAAAAAACCAATGCGAAAACTTTCACTTTTATTAATTACATCTTTAGCACTCATGCTCAGTGCTTGTAACGATGATAACGACTCAGATAATTCATCGCCAACAACACCGCCGACCAGTAATTGCAAAATGCACTGTGCACCATAATAAGAACTCAGGATAGAACTAATGAATCGTCGCGAATTTCTTTTAAATTCTACAAAAACCATGTTTGGGACAGCTGCTTTAGCGAGTTTCCCGCTTAGTATCCAAAAAGCGCTGGCAATTGATGCCAAGGTTGAAAGTGGAACTATTCAAGATGTTAAACACATCGTGATTTTGACTCAGGAAAACCGTTCTTTCGATAATTACTTCGGAACACTAAAAGGTGTGCGTGGTTTTGGAGACCGTTTTACCATTCCAATGACCGAAGGCCGAAAGGTTTGGGAACAATATGATGCTAAGAAAAATAAAATATTGCCTTACCATTTGGATAGCCGCTTAGGAAATGCACAGCGCGTTTCAGGTACGCCTCATTCATGGTCGGATGGTCAAGCCGCTTGGGACAATGGTCGTATGAGTGATTGGGTCGCTTATAAAAAGCCACAGTCGATGGGTTACTACAAAAAACAGGAAGTGGAATATCAGTTTGCATTAGCCAATGCTTTTACCATTTGTGATGCTTACCACTGTGCGATGCATGCAGGTACCAATCCGAATCGTAAATTTATCTGGACTGGAACGAATGGCCCTACAGGTGCAGGTGTTGCCAGTGTTGTAAATGAGTTTGATGGTATTGGTCCTTCAAATGAGGGTTATGAATGGACGACTTATCCTGAGCGCTTACAACAGGCTGGTGTCACATGGAAAATCTACCAGAATATGCCGGATAACTTTACCGACAATCCTCTAGCAGGTTTCAAACAGTATCGCCGTGCGAATGAGCAGTCAGGGCAGCCAGTAAGTAATGATGTTCTCGTTTGCCCTGCATACGATGAAAAAATCGATGCAACACAGCCGCTTTATAAGGGTATTGCTAACACTATGCCAGACGGCGGCTTTTTAGGTAGTTTTAAAGCAGATATCGCTCAAGGTAAATTACCGCAAGTAAGCTGGTTGGTTGCTCCTGCGACCTACAGTGAACATCCAGGGCCATCTAGTCCTGTACAGGGTGCTTGGTATATTCAGGAAGTATTAAATGCTTTAACTGAAAACCCTCAAGTTTGGAGTCAGACGGTTTTATTAGTGAACTTTGATGAGAATGATGGTTTCTTTGACCATATTCCTTCACCAAGTGCACCTTCTAAAGATGAAAAAGGTGTAGTTCAGGGGAAAACGACTTTAAGTGATCAACAAGTGTCTTATGAGTACTTTAATCATCCAGCAGTCGCTACAGCAAAATCCCAACCCGCAACAGATGGACGTGTTTATGGACCGGGTGTACGCGTTCCAATGTATGTGATTTCACCATGGAGTCGTGGGGGATGGGTGAATTCACAAGTCTTTGACCATACTTCTATTTTACAGTTCTTAGAAAAGCGTTTTGGTGTGCAAGAACCAAATATTAGTCCATACCGCCGTGCCGTGTGTGGCGATTTAACGACAGCTTTTGATTTTAAAACACCGAACCTTTTGCCTGTAAATGAGTTAGTCGGTAAAAAAACAAAAGCAGAAGCCGATGCTATTCGCGTGGCTCAAGCTTTATTGCCACAAGTTCCTGTTCCAAGCCAACAACAATTTGCACAGCAGGAAATGGGCATTAGACCTTCACGTGCTTTACCTTATATTTTGCATACCAGTGCTAAAGTCGATGCAACACAAAAGACTGTAAAATTGATGTTCTCAAATACAGGTCAGCAGGCAGCGGTTTTTCATGTGTATAACCGTTTAGATCTTACAGCGATTCCACGCCGTTATATGGTTGAGGCAGGTAAACAACTTGAGGATATCTGGAATGCTACAAATGGGCAGTACGATTTATGGGTACTCGGTCCAAATGGTTTCCACCGCGCATTTAAAGGCAATTTGAGTCAAGTTAACCAGACTCAAGCATTGCCGGAAATTAGAGTGTGTGTGGAAGAATGTGATGCGAATTTGTATTTAAAAGTGCGTCATGATGGTAATAAGTCAGTCAAGCTGACAGTCAAAGCAAATGCTTATCTTGCAAATAAGACATGGAATATAGAAACCGATCATTCTGAAAAAGAACTGGTTTGGGATATGTCTGAATTTGGTGGTTGGTACGACTTCACTGTGACATTAGCTGATGATGCTACTTTTAGCCGCCGTTTTGCGGGTCGTATAGAAACTCAAGAAGATTCAATTTCTGATCCGTATATGGGTTATTTAGAGTCTTAAGTTGGGAAGTTATTTTCCTTAATGAGGGTATTGGAATTTATTCCTCATTAGCTGGTGCTAAAAGTCATCTGCAACCTGTCTATAATCTATAAGGATCTTATTTTTGCAACAAAATAGGATAGAAGATGAAAGTGGGCAGGTTTTGCAGATGACAATGCCTTTGGTCTTGCATGGCTTTAGTCGCCATTCAGGGCAAAACCAAAGTAACAGAATTAGCTGTTGGCAAAAAATTCTAGACAGTAAGACTCCGTCGCGTAGGTTGATAGAGAGAAACAAGATATCCCTGTCACAATAGTAAATACAGGGTTTAGGCTGTTGATATAAAATTGTATTTGGGGGGAGAGACTGTTGTATAGATGAATAATAAAAATAAAGACTTACCTTTTGTAACAGAATCTCCTAAGCCTGGTCATATTTATCTTTTATCGTAGCATCTTAATTTTTTAAGAGTAATGGGGAAAATTTATGCTACAAGGTTTTATTGTATTATTAGCAGTAGTTACATTTGTTTTAATGGCTGCTGACCCACGTGATAGTGGAGCACAAGCGACTCAGTCAGCATGGCAGAAAACGCAAGCAGCAGACATGACCAAGTCGCAAAAACACACCAATAACGATAGTGATTTTATTTAAGCATTAAAGCGCATTGATAAATCAACAGCTCTAACGTCTTTAGTTAGGACACCCATAGAAATGTAGTCAACACCTGTGGTGGCAACTTCACGTAAGTTTTCAATGGTGATATTACCTGACGCTTCTAGCTTACAACGACCAGCTACGTGTTTTACGGCATCAATCATTTGTTGTTGGCTGAAGTTATCAAGCATGACAATATCTGCCCCAGCTTCGAGTGCTTGATTTAACTCATCCCAAGTTTCAACTTCGACTTCAACAGGCTTGCCGGGTGCAATTTGATGTGCTTTTGCAATTGCTTGAGCAATGCCACCAGCCGCCATAATATGATTTTCTTTAATTAAGAAAGCGTCAAATAAACCTAAACGATGGTTTTGACCACCACCGATAGCTACAGCATATTTTTGTGCAATACGGAGGCCTGGTAAGGTTTTGCGTGTATCGAGGAGTTTTGTGTTTAAACCTTCAAGATGCTGTACATATTCGGCTGTTTTCGTTGCAACAGCAGATAAAGTTTGAATAAAATTCAACGCAGGGCGCTCTACAGTAAGTAAGCTACGTGCAGAACCAGCAAGCTTTAAAAAGGCTTCGTTTGCAGCAACACGCTCACCTTCTTGTTTTAACCAAGTCACTTGAACAGTATTGTCATAAGCTGAGATGAGTGCATTGACCCAAGGCTGTCCAGCTAAAACCATATCTTCACGGCTGATAATGGTTGCTGTGGCTTGCTCATCTTCAGGTGTGAGCATAGCGGTAATGTCACCGTCCCCAATATCTTCTTGTAATGCTTGTTGAATATTGATTTGAATTGATTGTTCAAGCAAAGACTGAGGTATGCTCATACGGTTTCCATTTTGTAGATGACCCTAAAACTTGCGATATATTAGCACCGTCAACTTTAAAAATAAGCTGTTTTATCAGATTAATCGCGATAAACAATCGCATTTACTACTTTGAAAAGTAGATAACTGTTTTAAACTAAAACAATTGGCAAGCAATTTATTGGCATCTCAATGAAGCAAATCACACCGTATGAAGTTATAGATGGACAATTAAAAGGGGCGAGACAAATCCCTTCTCCAAATTTTAACCAGCGTCCGACTGGTACCGAAATTCAAATGATTGTGGTTCATAATATTAGTTTGCCGCCATCTCAATTTGGAGGCGGATATATTGAGCAGTTTTTTCAAAACAAGTTAGATTGGTCAGTTCATCCTTATTTCCAGACCATTGAGGGGATGCAGGTTTCTACGCATTTGCTGATTTTACGTAGTGGAGAAGTCCTACAGTTTGTTAATTTTAATGATCGGGCATGGCATGCAGGGCGTTCGAGTTATTTAGCCAAAGTAGAATGCAATGATTATTCAATTGGTATAGAGCTTGAAGGGAGTGATGATTTGCCCTTTGAAGAAGTACAATACGATGTATTAACCGACGTCGTTACTGCAATTCGTCAGGCTTATCCTGAAATTAAAAATCATATTGCAGGACATTCAGATGTTGCGCCCGGCCGAAAAACTGATCCGGGACCTTATTTTAAATGGCAGAACTTTAGACAATTGTTGGGTCAGAAAAAAACTTGAGTTTGTTCATCATTTCACAACGAAAAGATTTTCTAGTTTCATTACAATAGCGTCTTTCGAATATAGCTGTAGGTGAGTACGATGGCATTATGGCGATCGACTTTTATTGTCAGTGCAATGACGATGTTGTCACGAGTGTTAGGGTTAGTGCGTGACGTCGTATTGCTCAACGTGTTTGGTGCGGGTAAAGATTTCGATACCTTCGTCGTCGCTTTTCGTATTCCCAACTTCTTTCGACGATTATTTGCCGAAGGCGCCTTTTCTCAGGCCTTTATTCCGGTACTCACTGAATATAAAACAGGCCGAGCACACGCTGAAGTGCAGATCTTAATTAGTCGGGTATTTGGCTGTTTGCTGACAATCATGACCTTACTGACTTTTGTGGCTATGGTTTTAGCACCTGCGATCATCTATATGTACGCACCAGGTTTCCATAGCGATCCTGAAAAGTTCGATTTAGCTGTCAGCATGTTCCGACTGACCATTCCTTATTTACTGTTTATGTCACTGACTGCTTTTGCCAGCAGTATTTTAAATAGTTATGGTTCTTTTGCTTCACCAGCTTTTTCACCAGTTTTGCTGAATGTCGCGATGATTGCAGGCGCATGGTGGCTTACGCCGTATATGGCTGAACCGATCAAAGCATTAGGCTGGTCAGTTGTTGTGGCGGGTGTTTTGCAGTTAGCGATACAAATTCCAGAACTATGGCGTAAAAATCTGCTGATTCCACCTAAAGTTGATTTTAAACATGAAGGTGTAGAGCGTATTTTAAAATTAATGCTTCCAGCATTATTTGGGGTATCTGTTACCCAGATTAACCTGTTATTAAATACGATTTGGGCCTCTTTCATGCAAGATGGTTCAGTGTCTTGGCTCTACAGTGCAGAGCGTATGACTGAGTTGCCGTTAGGTTTAATTGGCGTTGCGATTGGTACAGTGATTTTACCTTCACTTTCTGCCCGTCATGCAGAACAAGATCAAGCAAAGTTCCGCGGTATGATCGACTGGGCTGCAAAAATTATTGTATTGGTTGGCTTACCAGCAAGTATTGCCTTATTTATGCTTTCTACACCGATTATTCAGGCATTATTCCAGCGTGGCGAATTTGACCTACGTGATACACAAATGACAGCTCTAGCACTGCAATGTATGAGTGCAGGCGTGATTTCGTTTATGCTGATTAAAGTCTTTGCACCTGGTTTTTATGCACAGCAAGATACCAAAACACCAGTGCGTGTTGGTTTAATGTCAGTCGCAGCGAATGCTATTTTAAACGTTGTATTTATTGGTTTCTTTAAGCTGATTGATTGGCATGCAGAGCATATGGCACTTGCTTTGGCATCTTCAGGCTCGGCTTTAGTAAATGCGGGTCTACTCTACTTCTATTTACATAAACGTAATATTTTCCGATTTGATTCGCATTGGAAAAAATTAGGACTTCAATATGGTTTGGCTAACCTTGCCATGATTGGAGCACTTTGGTTTGCGTTAAATTGGTACAACGGTGAACTTTCACAGTGGTTACGTGTTGCCGAAGTGGTTGGATTGTGTGTAGTCGGCGTAGTCGCTTATCTGGTTGCTCTCGTTGTTACAGGTTTTCGTCCTAGAGACTTAAAACACTAAATTTGAATTAATATAGAATTTTAGATAAGTATTTAAATTATATTCTTATTAAATGTCATTTAAATTTAATAAGAATATTTTATAAATTTAAAAAATATAATTTTAATTATTAATAAACTGAACCCAATAATCATTTTTTGATTCAGTTTATGGTTTTATTACTTAATTTTACTTATCTTTAAAAAATTACTTTGTATATAAGGAGTGCACCATTGATGCTGATTTTCAACATATTTTTTATCATGCTTTAAGTTTTTTATATTTACTTCAATATGATTGTTTGACCAATCTTGAAAACAATAATTTGAGGTTTTGTTGTTAGAAAGATTAACTGTATTTATATTTATTTTTCCTTTTACATTGGTTTTAATTCCATTTATTTTTAAACCAAATCTTGATCCAGTATCACTGTAATTTGATATATTTATTGAAATAGGATTTTGGGAGTTGTTATAATCTTTTAAAGAAATCTGAACTCCAGCTGCAAAATTGTTAATGGATTTTAAATTATGGATTTCAATGTTTTGTAATATATTTTTATTATTGTGTGGTTCTATATCTATTCCATTCATAGGACTTTTTCCTTTAGTCTGAGAAATTATAATATTATTAGCTTTTAGTGTGTTAATACTAATAATACTAATGCCTTGTCTTCGGTTGTCATCTATTTTTAAATTTGATAGATTTATATTGTAGTTAGAGTTTTTACCATTAGAGCCTAAATAAATACCATCACCCCACATCTTAGATATAGACATATCCATTATAGAAATATTTTGGGAGTCTCGTATATCAAAGCCCATCCCCCATTCTCCCTCATTATTTAAATGTGAATATTTATCACCAATAATCTGCCCACCTGAGATTTCTACATTTTGTACATTCTTAATATCAAATACACTATATTTTGGATTTCCATTTGGAATTATTTTTAAACGAGTATCTTTTGACATTTTTATAATGGAATTGTTCTGAACTTTAATTGATTTTACTGCATCAATTTTGTAATCGCCAGCTTCAATAGTTACAATCTTATTTTTTTTTAATGCCTCATTAAGCTGATCTGTAATATCAGTATTTTTTTCAAAATCATTAGCATGAGATATTGAGCAAAAGATATATGTAATAAAGGTTAAATATTTGATATTCATAGTGTTAGTCTCTAAAATGTTGATCTATATTTACAAATTTATTCTAAAGTATCTATTTAAATCTTGTTAATCCATTAATTGCCAAAAGGGTTTTGACAAAATAGTGTATCGGTGTTAACAATTATATTTCTTACATTTGAAGTAGCTATATTGAAGAGAGCAAAGTAAGCTTTGTAGTATGACTAAGAAAATAGGTAATGAAATCCTAGTATTGAGCTTATAGAGATATTTCTTATTCTATAAGTTTCATCTTACAGGCTTCCGTCCTAGAGACTTAAAACACTAAAAATAAAAAAGCGATCTTAAATGATCGCTTTTTTTATATCTGATGAATTTATTTTGGTAAAACCTGTAGCAACTCAATATCAAAAATTAAAGTACTGTTTGGACCAATACTATCACCAGCACCAACCTCACCATAAGCGAGATTCGCAGGAATAAAGAAACGGGTTTTCCCGCCTTCTTTCATTGTTTGCAGACCTTCTGTCCAACCTGTAATCACTTGGCTAAGCTGAAATTCAACCGGATGATTACGTGCGATTGAGCTGTCAAATATAGTTCCGTCGAGTAAACGACCTTCATAATTCACTTTAACACGAGATGTGGCTTTCGGCTTTTGACCATTACCTTCTTTTAATACTTGGTATTGGAGGCCAGATTTAGTCGTGATTACACCAGATTTTTTTGCATTGTCAGCAAGAAATGTAGCACCTGCCTGAGCGTTTTGTTGACCTGTTTTTTGAAATTCGACGAGTTGTTTGGCTTCTAAGGTTTTCTTATAGTCATTAATCGCTTTCGCCATTTCTTCATCAGTTAAGCGTGCTGTTTTACTTTGAGCACCTTCTTGGAGACCTTGGTAAAAAATATCAAGATTCAAATCTGTTAGTGCATCAGTATTATTACGACCCATTAAATAGCCATAACTATAACTAAATTGTTCTTTTGCTGGACTTTTATTCGTTATAGGAGTTGCAGCAAAAACAGATAAACTCATTGTTGATGTTGCAATAATTAAACCGATTTTTTTCATGCCATTTTCCAAAAAAAAGGAGAGTAGTGTTCTACTCTCCTGAATGTTTTTATTTCACTGAAATAAGTTCTACATCAAAAATCAGTGTACTGTTTGCTGGAATGCCAGGAACTTCCTGGGGGCCATAAGCAAGATTTGATGGAATGAAGAATGTCGCTTTACCACCTTCTTTCATCAATTGAAGCCCCTCAGTCCAGCCTGGAATTACTTGATTAAGAGGAAACTCAACTGGCTCGCCACGTTTGTAAGAGCTATCAAAAACCTGACCATTAATTAAACGGCCTTCGTAATGTACTTTAACTATAGACTGCGCGGTAGGTTGTTTACCTGTGCCTTCTTTAGTAATGATATATTGCAAGCCAGAAGCTGTCGTTTTTACGCCAGCTTTTGTTTTGTTTTCTGCAAGGAATTGAGCATCGGCAGACTCAGGAGCAGTACCAGCAGCTTGTTCTGGTTTATTCTGTTGCTGCAATTCTTTTTCATAAGCGGCTACAGCAGCTTTTAACTCTTCTTGAGTATAAGCACTTGGCTGCTTGCTACGAGCATCATGGATGCCTTTCACAAATGATTTTGTATCTAGCTCAGGTGGAGTTTGCTGAGCAACTTCGTATCCAAGAACATAACTGATTTTTTCAATTGGAGAGGCATTTTTATTTGCCTTGCTTCCGACTTCTGTGGTCGGATGTTGGCTTGCATAATATACTGGTACAAGTGCAGCACCGCCTAAAACTACAGCGACAGCAATGGGTAAGGCTTTACTCATAAAAGGTTCCAAAAATAATCATTTGAGTCTAAAAAGGCTGCTTTTGATCTTAGCATGCTTAAGCATAGAATGTTTAAGAAAAAAAACGAGTGGTTTTTTATATATTTTAGTTAGTTTTAGTAGGGATATACTTAAAAAATCTTAAATAAAAAAGCCGGATCATTTGATCTGGCTTTTTTATGAATCTATGCTTAATCTTCTTTTTGTGCTTTATATGCGTAAGCGTAGTTATAACCATAACCGTAACCAGCGCTAGCACGTTGAATGTCATTGAGAATAAAGCCGTTAACTTTAACACCGGCTTGTTCAAAGCGATTAAGTGTTAATTCAAGCTCTTTCATTTGTGACTTAGCATAACGAGCAACAATTAAGTTCACACCAGTATATTGAGAAATAATAATACCATCAGTTACTGCAAGTACAGGTGGGGTATCAATAATGATGTGATCATATTGACTTTGTAGCTGTTCAAGTAGCTCTTTAAATTGGTTAGAACTTAAAATTTCTGATGGATTTGTTGGACTCTTACCACGAGTAATCACATCAAGGTTAGCAACTTGAGTCTTGTGCAGAACTTTTTGTAGATCAGCTTGTCCACTTAACAATTCAGAAAGACCTGGCTTTACATCAACATCAAAATATTTGTGCATATAACCACGACGCATATCAGCATCAATTAGTAATACACGTTTATCACCTTGCGCAAAAATTGTTGCAAGGTTAGTCGAAATAAAGGATTTACCAACTTCTGGTGAAGGGCCGGCAATCATAATAATATTATTTTTTGCACTTGCTAAAGCAAAGTGAATGGCGGTACGGATACTACGTAGACTCTCAATGGCAATATCATCACTATTTTTAACAGCAAGAATAGGAATACTCTTCTTCTTCTTTAAAATCTTGATGCGACTTTCTTGAATTGGAGAACGTGGTACGGTTGCATAAACTGGTAAATCCAACTCATTTTCAATTTGCCCGGAATCTTTAATCCCTGTACGTAACATATTGCGTAGTAAGGCCAGTAATACTCCTGCAAATCCACCAACAAATATTGATAGAATAAGGACTAGAAGCTTCTGTGGTTTAATTGGAGCAACAGGTTCAATCGCTGTATCAACAATGCGGACATTCCCAATTTCACCAGCTTTAGCAATTCGTAGCTGTTGATATGAGTTTAAGAGAGCTGTGTAGAGTTGAGTCTTGACTTCAACTTCGCGGTACAACTGTAAATATTGGCGTTGTACATCTGGTAATTGCTTTAAAGTACTATTTAACTCACCAATTTGTTTATTAATAGCACCTAGCTGACCATTAATTTCACGCATTGCTGGATGTTCAGCAGTATACTTTGCCGCCATTTCTGCTTGCTTTTGTTCAATCTCGGCTTTTTTAGTTTCTAAAGTAATGCTTTGAGTTAAATATAATTCAGATTCTTTAGTCACATCAACAGTGTTGTATTGTTGACGGAATTTATTAAATTGGCGTTCAGCATCATCAAGTTGCTTTTTAAGGTCGGGCAATTGTTCGTCCAAAAACTTTAAGGTTTGAGCAGACTCTGCCGAGCGACGTTCAATATTTTGTGCACTATAAGTCGCTAAAATAGCATTTAAAACTTTGGTAATATGTTCTTTGTCTTGACCCTGATAGTTTAGGCCTAACACCCCAGTAAGTTTTCCACGTTCAGCAACTGAATAGTTTCCACTAATAGCATTTACAGCAGCTGGAATAGATAAGCTTTTAACATTATAAGTTACATTGAGCTGATCTTTGGTAAAGATAGCTACTTTCCAAGTTCCATATGGGCCTGTAACTTCATTTAACTGATTAAGTGGTACAGTTAAAATAGTTTTTCCCGTACTAGAGTCGGTTAGCCGTAAAGATTGTTTATCAAAATTAAGATGCAAGGTTTTATCTAAATAATAAGCGGGTACTTCAAATTGGCTGATCTCAAAACTTTTTAAGCCATCTTTAAAAATAACTGATTTTTTTGTGTATTCAGTTTTATAGTCAGCATCACTTAATAAGCGATGACTAAAAGTATTCTCAGTACTGGAAATCTGTATATTCAGATGTAAATCTTTAATGACAGAACCTAAAACTAGACGAGATTTTAAAATTTCGATTTCAGCTTGAGCAGGGGATTTTTGCTCAATCATTTGTGATAAATCACCTAAAAGTGCAGCAGATGCCCCTTTGCTGTCTTCAACTTGAACCAAAGCATCAACTGAATAGGTGTCTGGTGTCACACGTAAATAAAGCAGGGCACATACAAGACTTAAAATAACGCATAGAGCGATAAGCTTCCACTGTGCAATGAGTGAAAAAAACAATTCTTTTAGATCAATTGTATCTTCGGTATTCGTATTTTGGTTCATAAGCTTAAAATCTTGGCGTTAAATATAAGGTTTCCAGTCAGCAATATACTGTTGAATAAGCTGGCAGGTTTCATCAAAAATAGCTTGATCGTGCTGGTAAGGGTCTGGCACGTTTTTGTTCTGCCAATGCCCTAAGCGATAAGTTTTACCTTTTGCAAAGGGCCAAGTTTGCTCAATATGCTTTTGCTGGTTTTGGCTCATGACCAAAATAAGGTCAGCTTTTTTGATGTGCTCTGCACTAAGTTTACGTGCAACATGTGGTTGCATATCAATGCCCAAACGTTGCATACAAAGTTGTGCCTTATTATCTGCTTGATGGCCTACAAGAGCTGAAATACCAGCAGATTCAATATTTAATTGTGGGTATTGTTGTTTTAAGAAATACTCTGCCATAGGACTTCGGCAAATATTTCCAATACAGACCACCAAAATATTCTTAAATTGCATAAAATTATTGTCCCAAACGGTCTATGTTATATAAAGCATTTGAGAAAGGAATAACTTGGTTAACAATTCGTTGCCAACGGGTTAAGCCAGTTGCATCCACATAGACAATATCATTACTACGTAGTTTAAATTGATTGGCTAAACCAAAGTCGCCAATACTCATTAAATTTAAATGATAAATTTCTGTATTGTGGTCGTTAGGATTGGTACGTACTACATAAATACGACTTGCACTTGCCGAGTTAGGATTAATCCCTAAACTCTCGCCTAATGCATCAGTTAGTGTCATACCTTGATCACGCATTGTTAGAGCTTGGTTTTTACCAGATTCACCCATCACATAAATTTTCTGATTTTCACGAGTGCTGACATAAATCGTGTCATTTGGTTGAACCAATAGTTTATGTAACGAATATCCCGTTTTTTCTAATTCAATCGTATTTAAATTATAGGTTTGGCCATTACGAATAAGCTGAATGTAGGTGTTGTCGCCTTTATCACTCACACCACCAGCAAGTCCTAAAGCTGTATATATACTTACAGGCTGGTCACTTAAATAAAATTGTCCACCTTTAATAACACTACCTTGTACTGAAAAACGCTGACCTTCATAGGATAACACTCTTACAGTTACATCTGGATTTTTTAAAAATCGGGCTAATTGACCATGTAATTCGCGGTTAACTTGGGCTAGAGTTTTACCAGCAGCCTTATATCGCCCTACAAGTGGAAACTGAATGTAACCGCTTTGGTCAATAGGGTAGCCACTCGCTTGTACAGATTGTTCATTACTAATGTTATTTACAGGAGGAGTAATTTCAGGATATGCCCAAAGCTGAATTGAGAGTACATCACCTGAGCTTAAACGGTAAACCGGTTGTTGATTTTTAAACAGGGCTGCATAGTTATGTTGATAGTCGACTTGTGCTGGTTGTATCGCAGGCAATGATTCTTGCGAGATTTTTACAACATTTACTGTTGTTCCGAGGTCGGTTTTATAAACACCTTCATTTGGAATATCGTAAGTTTGTAAACCAGATGTGACTGCACAACTGGCAGCACTTAAACTTAAGGCAAGAACAGAAAAAAACTGACAATACTTCACAAGCAACCCTTTGTGTATTTATCTTTAATTGATACTGTCTGTATCGTTAATCGTATAGCATTAAATGCTTATGTTGGATAGATATGGACCGATTCTAGCTGAAAAAAAAATAAAAAACATAGAAAAAAACGTAGAGCTTTGTATGTTTAATTTATATCAAGGCAATTTTGCACAATGAATAGACCTATATTATTTAATTAAAGCTTTAAAAGACAGTTTGGTTAGGTTGCTTAAATAGAGCTTAACAACTGTAAACACTTTTATACAATTGAATAACGGTTAATAAAAAAAAACTGATATAGTTACGCACGACGATATTCGGTCACCATGTATCATTATTTAATATATACAATTTGTAAGGAATAAGGCTAACTTTTATGCAACTTGCCGATTTAAGAATAGCGATTATAGGTTTAGGTTATGTAGGCTTGCCATTGGCAGTTGAGTTTGGTAAGAAAGTGCCAGTTGTTGGGTTTGATATTTATCAAAAACGTGTAGATGAGCTTAAAAGTGGGCAAGATCATACGCTAGAAGTTTCACCCGAAGAGTTAAAGCAATCAACTCAGCTTAGTTATACAGCAAATTTAGAAGATCTAAAACAATGTAACTTTTTTATTGTAACAGTTCCTACTCCTATTGATGATTATAAACAGCCAGATTTAACACCTTTAGTTAAAGCTTCTACTAGTATTGGAAATGTGCTCAAGAAAGGTGATATTGTTGTTTATGAATCAACTGTTTATCCTGGTGCAACAGAAGAAACGTGTATCCCTGTGCTTGAGAATGTGTCTGGTTTAAAGTTTAACCAAGATTTTTTTGCAGGCTATAGCCCTGAGCGTATCAATCCAGGTGATAAATTACACCGTGTCACCAATATTTTAAAGATTACTTCAGGTTCAACACCTGAAATCGCTGATTTTGTTGATCAAGTTTATAATTTAGTTATTGAAGCTGGTACCCATAAAGCGCCAAGCATTAAAGTAGCTGAAGCTGCTAAAGTTATCGAAAATACACAGCGTGACGTTAATATTGCCTTAATTAATGAGCTGGCTTTGATTTTTAATAAAATGGGTATTGACACAGAAGATGTTCTTAAAGCGGCTGGAACAAAGTGGAATTTTTTACCATTTCGCCCTGGTTTGGTTGGTGGGCACTGTATCGGTGTCGATCCATATTATTTAACACATAAAGCACAAGCAATCGGTTACCACCCTGAAATTATTCTTGCTGGACGTCGTTTAAATGACAATATGGGCGCGTATGTCGTAACCCAACTAGTGAAAGGCATGATTAAGAAGAAAATTCAAGTGGAAGGTGCAAAAGTCTTAATCCTAGGTTTAAGTTTTAAAGAAAACTGCCCAGATATTCGCAATACAAAAATTATCGATATAGTAACTGAGCTAAAAGAATACCAAACACAAGTTGATGTCTATGATCCATGGGTTGATCGTACAGAAGCTGAACATGAATATGGGATTACACCAGTTCAGTCAGTTGAAAAAAATACTTATGATGCTGTGATCTTAGCAGTTGCGCATGAGCAGTTTAAAGAAATGGGGACTACTGCTATCCGGGCTTTAGGTAAAAATAATCATGTTTTATATGATTTAAAATATGTTTTATCTCAAGCAGAGTCAGATATTCGACTATAAATCATAAGGAAACTAAAGATGAGCCAATATCAAACAATATGTGAGCGATTAAAACAACAGCCAAAAACGTGGTTAATCACTGGAGTTGCCGGTTTTATTGGTTCAAATTTACTTGAGACACTATTAAAGCTAGATCAAAGAGTCTTCGGTTTAGATAATTTTGCAACAGGCCATCAACATAATCTAGATGAAGTCCAAGGTTTAGTTACGCCAGAGCAGTGGGCTAAATTCACTTTTATTCAAGGTGATATCCGTAATATTGAAGACTGCCAAAAAGCTTGCGAAACTGTTGATTATGTTTTACATCAGGCAGCTTTAGGTTCGGTTCCTCGTTCTATTGCTGATCCTATTACAACAAATGCAGCGAATATTACGGGTTTTTTAAATATGCTCGTTGCAGGAAGGGATGCTCAAGTCAAAAGTTTTACTTATGCTGCGAGTAGTTCTACGTATGGTGACCATCCAGCATTACCGAAAGTAGAAGAAAATATTGGTAATCCATTATCTCCATATGCCGTAACTAAGTATGTCAATGAGTTGTATGCAGAAGTATTTGCTCGTACATATGATTTCAAATGTATTGGATTACGCTATTTTAATGTTTTTGGAAAGCGGCAAGATCCGAATGGAGCTTATGCGGCAGTTATTCCAAAATGGACGGCAGCGATGATTCAAGGAGACGATGTATTTATTAATGGTGATGGTGAAACAAGCAGAGATTTCTGCTTTATTGAAAATACAGTGCAAGCTAATATTTTGGCAGCCACGACTACATATGATGAGGCAAGAAATCAAGTTTACAACGTAGCGGTTGGTGATCGCACAACATTGAATGATTTATTTAATGCTATTAAGAATGCATTGGCTGAAAACCAAGTAAATTACTCGAAAGAGCCAATTTACAGGGATTTTCGTAAAGGTGATGTAAGACATTCTCAAGCGTCAATTAATAAAATTCAAAAGCTATTAGGATATGAACCTCAATATGTGATTTCTGAAGGTGTAGACTTAGCAATGAAGTGGTATGTAAAGAATATTTCATGAATGTTCAAAACTTAATAGCTAAATATAAATCAATTGGAATTATAACGTTAAGTTTATTGGTTGGTGCGATAATTACTTTTATCGCACTTCCTTTTTTAACCCGGTTATATTCTGTCCATGATTTTGGTGAATATGGTGTTGTACTTGCTTTAGTTAGTGTGCTTTCAACAATTGCTAATTTACGCTTGGACCAAGCACAATTAATTGCAAAGGAAGAGGATCAGAAAAAACTAATTTTTGAAGGTTTTATTATTTCACTTCTTTTTTGTATAATTACTGCAATTACTTTAATTTATTTTTTTAATTTAAATATGATAGTGGCCATCTCTTTCGGTATACTATCGAACACTTTAGTACAATGTCTTTATAATTATAAATTTTCTCGAGAAGAAGAATTGTTTTGTGCGGGACTAAATATATTTAGAAGTTTAGTTGTTGTTTTTGTTCAGTTGGTTTTACCTAGTTTTTTATCTATTAGTTTAATTAATAGTTATGCTATTAGTTCAATATTAATAATTTTTGTGGTCCTAGGGTATATATTACTAAATCAGCTTTATAATGTTAGTTGGAGAAGTTTTAAAAATTATAAAGACTTTATTTTTTCTAATACTCCTCATGCATTGCTAAATAGTTTTTCCCATAATTTACCATACTATATTGTATCGCATTTTATAGGCTACCAAGCGGTAGGTTATTACTCAATTGTTGAGCGTACTTTACGCCTACCAATTAATTTAATGTCTCAAACAATTCGTCAGTACTATATTAGAAAATTTAAAAAGGAATCTTCAGTAGAGGATGTATTAAGAAATAGTATTTTTTTAAGTGTAATTTCTTTACCTTTTTTTGCGGTTTTTTTTGTATTACCTGAATCATTTTACTTAATGATTTTTGGTAAAGAATGGATTGGAATTTCAATTTATTTTAAGATTTTAGCTTTAGGTTATTGGGCTGTATTCTGCAATCCTCCAAGTTCAGCTTACTTGATTGCAAAAAGAGAAAGCAATATTTTGCTTAAATTACAAATAATTGAATTAATATTTAAGTTTTTATTGTTCATATTTTTATTCTTTACCTTCGCCAATAAAATTTACTTATTATTAGCTGTACCAATTTCATTAATCTTTTATAATTTTTCGATTCTTTATATTGTTAGGAGAAGATCGTGAAAATAAATTTTTTTATTGTTTTAAGATTGATGGATAAGTTCTTATTATTATTCAGAAGACTTTTTTATAATTTTATTTTTAATACAAAATTTAGTTATTTTGGGAAAAGTACAAATCTAGAGATTATAGGTAGGGTTGAGATAGGCAATAATGTTTATATAGGCAATAATGTAAGTATTTTTGTTGAAGAGGGAGCTAGTTTGTTAATAGGAGATAATAGTTTTATTGGTGAGAGTTGTTATATAAAATGCTTTGGAGGTAATATAGAAATAGGTAATTGTGTAAGTATTAATTCGAAGTCATTCTTAAATGGGTGTGGTGGGTTAAGTATTGCTAGTAATACTAGAATTGGTACTCAAACTATAATTATAGCGAGTAATCATAAATTTGATGATCCTAATATTTTAGTTAAGGATTCAATTACGAAAAAGGGAATAGAAATTGGGGAAAATGTTTGGTTTGGAGCGCGAGTTACGGTACTTGATGGTGTTAAAGTTTGTAGCGATGCAGTGGTCGGAGCCTGTTCTTTAGTTTCAAAAAATATAGAGACTAAAGGGGTGTATGTAGGAATTCCAATCAAAAAGATTCATGATTAAATATAGAGTTTAAGGTTATTCTATGAAAATTGATAAAAATACTTTTTTATGTTTTTTAGCTTTTTTTACTTATTCTATTTGGTCATTTTATACTTTTGGGTCTGGCAAGGTTGGTGATTTTTTGGTAACACCATATGATGAAATTAGATATTTAGAGGCAACTAATAGATTAATTGTTGATTTAAAAGCTTATGGTTTTTTCTATACAATAGAAAATTATTATAACTACTCTCAGAGTGTCCACTTTGGACATTATTTTATTTTTGCTTATATTCGTTACTTTTTTAATGATTCAATGTTTTTTTGGTCTGTTTATCAGAATTTTATATATGTTTTAGGTGTGTTGTATTTTTCGAAATATATGTTGGAAGAATATAATTTCATTAAAATAACTGATAAAAAATATATTTCATTATTAGTTTTTTTATACCCAGTTTTTCATTATTTAGCTTTTTCTATAATGCGAGACATTTCAATATTTACCTTCTTTGCCATGTCTTTGTATTTTTATAAGCGTAATGAATATATGAAATTATTACTTGTTTTAATTTTATTGTCTACTTATAGAATTAATATGGTTTTATGTGTTTTGTTATATATGCTTGCAGACCAAATGAAGGGTGCAAATTTATTTTCAGTAATGAAATATTTGCTGACATCTATTGCCATAGTTGTATTTGTTGATTCTGTCACATTTGGATTTATATTTAGAAATTTAAATAGATTGTCAGCTTTCAGTTTAATGGATTTTATTAATGAATTATTGGTTTTATTTTTTTCACCTTTACCATTTTCTATAGATACATCTTTACCAGAATATCTCAGATCTTGGTTTAAACTATCATTTTTTATTTGTTTATTGCTTATTTCATTTTATCTAATAATTCTTATTTATCGGAGGTTTCGTGAAATCGCACCTTCATTTCCAATCTTAGTTGTAACATTGCTTTATGTATTTATTTATACTACAGAAGCTGGTGTAGGTTTTAGACAAGCATCTATTATTTTACCTTTCATTTATATTCCTGTTTTTTTCTATATTTTAAGAGTTGTTAATAATGGAAGGCTTAAGTAGAGGGCTATATGGGTAAACTATATTCTGTATTAAAGATGGTTAAAGAAAATTTAATTTTCCTTTTAAAAGGGAGTGTTTTTTATGCTCGATATAAAGGTGTTAAAGTTGGTGAAAATTGTAGAATTTATATAAAAGCATGGGGTTCGGAACCGTTTTTAATAAGTATAGGTAATAATGTAACTGTTACTTCTGGTGTAAGGTTTATTACTCATGATGGCAGTACTTGTTTGATTTTTGATAAAGACATGCAGCGTTATCAAAAGTTCTCCCCCATTACTGTTGGTTCAAATGTTTTTATCGGGATTAATACTATTGTAATGCCTGGTGTTAATATTGGTTCGAATGTTGTTGTTGGTGCAGGCTCTATAATCACTAAAGATATTCCATCCAATTCCGTTGTTGTAGGTAGTCCAGCTAAAGTGGTATCTACTTTTGAGTCCTACAAACAAAAAATTCAAAGTACCTGTGCGAGCAATTCTGACTTACAGCATCTTCATTGTTCATATGAGGATCGAGTATTTCATGCAATTAAAATTCAGGAATCAAAGAGTAAATAAGTCGATTTTAAGTTAAAGAGTTCTTTATGATAAGCAAAATATTATTCTTTCTACCGACTCTAGGTGGTGGTGGAGCAGAACGAACTATTATTCAGCTTGCAAATAGTTTAGTTGAGCAAGGATTGGACATTGATTTAGCTGTTTGTAATTTGGATGGAGAGAATGGTAAATTACTACCTGAACTTAGCACAAAACTTCAGTTGATAAATCTTAATTGTGGACGTGTAGCAAATGCATTATTACCATTAAAAAATTGTTTACAAGAAAAAAAATATGATTGCGTTATTGCTACACAAACGCATACTAATATTATATGTGTTTTTGCTAAAAAGCTTGCGAATGTAAAAACTAAATTAATTTTAAGGGAGGTTTCAACCCCCTCTAAAAATATTAAAGCTAAGGGTTTATCTAAATTTCTTCTAAAACTTTTAGTTAACTTTACATATTCATCTGCTGATAACGTAGTTTGTGTTTCAAATGGTGTACTGGAAGATTTTCGTAAATTTTATAATTATAGTAAGGATAATCTAGTTACAATTTATAATCCTGTTATTGATGATGTGTATTTCCAAAAATTAGAAGCATCAGTACAACATCGTTTTTTACAATCTGAAAATAAAATATTAATAGCAGTAGGACGTTTAACAGAAGCAAAAAATTTTGCTTTTTTAATTCGCTCATTCCAAAGGTTGTATCAACAGCATAAGGATACTCGCTTGATCATTTTGGGTGAAGGGGAGTTGCGGAGTGAGTTGGAGAGCTTGATAAAAGAGCTGGGTATATCAGATGTAGTAGATCTAGTAGGTTTTGATCCTAATCCTTATGCTTATTTTAAACATGCAGACTTATTTGTTCTAAGCTCGAACTGGGAGGGTTTGCCAGGTGTCTTAATTCAAGCTTTAGCATCAAAAGTTAAAGTTGTCAGTACAAATTGTCCAAGTGGTCCAATGGAAATTTTAGCAAATTCAAAATTTGGTTTATTGGTTGATTGTAATGATATAGCTAGTATGACATTGGCAATGAAACAGGCTATTTTTGGCAAGTATGTAGAATATAGCAATGAAGAATTTGAATCGCATTGTACTCAATTCCAAAAAAATAATGTTCTACACCGTTATTTAGAGATCATGGAGAAGTAATTGTGAGTAAAGAAACGATTGTGCATGTGATTACTAATTTTTCTGGTGTAGGTGGTGCAGAAATGATGCTATCTCGTTTAATTAAACAAACGCAAAATGAGTATAATCATGTGGTAATTTCACTCATGAAAACTTCAGAAGTATATGCGGACACTCTAGAATTGACTAGTGAATACTATGCATTGAATTGGAATGGGCTTAATAGTTTTTCTGTGATTCGTCGACTCAAAAAACTACTTGAAAAGATTACCCCTAAAACAGTTCAGTGTTGGATGTATCATGCAAATGTACTAACAATATTAAGTACTTTAAGGATGCAGAAAAAGCCTAATATTTTTTGGGGTATTCATCATTCCTTGGCTTCTCCACAAGAAGAATCGATGAGTACAAAAGTGGCATTATTATTCACTAAGTTTTTTGCGAATAAGCCAGCGGGTATTATTTATTGTGCGCATTCATCATTAGAGCAACATCAAATTTTTGGTTTGAAAAATCCCAATTCATATGTAATTGCCAATGGTGTTTCATTAGATAAATTTCAACCCAATTATAATTTGCATGAACCATGTGTGATTGGATTTGCTGGACGTTATCATATCGCAAAAGGTTACTCATATTTATTTGAAGCGATTTCACAATTAAAAGAACAGCCCATTATTTTTAAAATAGCGGGTAGTGGGGCAAATTTGGATAATCCTGAAATTAAAGCTTATTTTGAGAAATATCAACTTGACCCTACAAAGATTCAGTTATTGGATCAAGTCACAGATATGCCTAATTTTTATAAATCTATAGATGCATTTTTAATGACATCAATTACTGAAGGTTTCCCGAATGTTTTGGTGGAAGCGATGGCTTCAGGGTTGCCCTGTATTAGTACGAATGTAGGTGATGCTAAATATATTGTACAGGAACTAGGCTCTATTGTTCCACCGCGTAATCCAGAAGCTCTTGTAAAGGCTATTTTGGGGTACGTTAATTCAACTGTAGAGATAAAACAACAACTTAAACAAGCAACACGCCAACGAATTGAAGAAAATTTTGGAATTGAAAACGTAAGTCAACAATATCTTACTACTTGGAGACTATGTAAATGAAATTCCTCGTGATTAGTAGCTTTTTACCTTCTGTACTGAACTTTCGAGGCAAACTTTTAGAAGCTATCCATAGACAAGGTTTTGAAATTCATATCTTGGCTCCAGATTTAAAAGTATTTGAAACAGAGCAACAGCAGCTTGAAAGTCTTGGTTATTACGTATATGAAATACCAATGCAAAGAACTGGTACTAATCCAGTTTCAGATATGAAAACTTTATTGGTAATGTCTACGTTAATCAGAAAAATAAAACCTGATTATGTACTTGCGTATACAATCAAGCCTGTTATATATGGATTGCTTGCTGCAAGGTTAATGAAAGTTCCACATAGATTCTCATTAATTACAGGTTTGGGGTACGCATTTCAAAATGTAGAAGAAAATAGTAAACGTAGTTTTTTCCAAAAGTTAGTTCATACCTTATACCAAAGAGCACTTTCTTACAGCACTAAAGTTTTTTTTCAAAATCCTGATGATCTAAAATTATTTGAAAAGCTTCATTTATTAAAGGATACAACACCATCAGTCGTAGTAAATGGTTCTGGTGTAAATATCTCTGATTTCAACGTATTGCCTTTCCCGCTAATAAGTAAGGATAAAATCAAAATTTCCTTTCTAATGATTGCACGATTATTAGGAGATAAAGGTGTTAGAGAGTTTGTAAAAGCAGCTGAGATTATCAAGCAGTCAAACCCAGAAATTGAATTTAATTTAGTTGGTTGGATTGATGAGAATCCGTCAGCAATTTCACAGCAAGAATTAGATGAATGGATTTCAAGTAAAACTATTAAATATTGGGGGAAGTTAACAGATGTCCGACCCGCAATTGCTGCAAGTTCTATATATGTTTTACCTTCATATCGTGAAGGAACGCCACGTACTGTTTTAGAAGCTATGGCTATGGGACGAGCAATTATTACAACGAATGCACCAGGCTGTCGTGAAACCGTCATAAATAATGAAAATGGTTATTTGGTTGAAGTTAAATCAATTCAAAGCTTAGTCACAGCAATGGAGAAATTTATAAGAAATCCTGAGGTGATCTCAATCATGGGAAAACGTTCTAGAGAAATTGCTCTTAATAAATATGATGTAAATCAGGTTAATTCCCATATGATGATAGAAATGGGAATAAAGTAATTCTTAGCTAAACCATTTAATCCGATCTTCAAAGTAATAAATATTTTAAATTCAAGAGGTAACTATATGAATATTAAGTATATAAAGAGCGACCTTTATAGGTATGCTGGTAATATTACTTTAAGATCATTTTTGAAAAATTATTTTTTTAATCGTGGTTTTAATTTTTCTTTTTGGTTGCGTCTAGCTAGCTCAAAATCCTTAATAGCTAAGTTCGCATATCCTATTTATTACTATAAGAAAAAAAAATATGGTATTGATATTCATACTTCAACTAAAATTGGCTATGGGTTATATATAGGGCATGGAGGACCTTTAGTAATCAATCCAACAACAATAATCGGTCATAATGTAAATTTATCTCAATTTACAACTATCGGTGCAAATCAAGGACGTAAAGCAGCAGAAATTGGAAACAATGTTTATATTGGACCAAATGTATGTATTGTTGAAAATGTGAAGATAGGAAATAATGTTACCATTGGTGCTGGCAGTGTGGTTACTAAAGACATTCCAGAGAATGCTACGGCCGCAGGAAATTATGCTAAAGTTTTAAATATTAATAATCCTGGAACTTCAGTTAATAGAAGATGGACTGATATTTGATATGTATCTACTTTATCATAGTGAATTTATTAATCAAAAATATATCTTATGGTTTATTAAGTTCTTTTATCCATTACTCTCATAAATATTAGAAGTCCTTCTTTGAATGATTTTAAAGCTGTTAAATGAACTGAATTTTTAAAAATTAAAGAGTGAATGAATGATTAAACGTTTAATTGATATCATTATTGCTTCTGTAGCATTAATTCTACTTTCACCTTTATATTTTTATGTTGCATATAAAGTGAAAAAAAACTTAGGTTCGCCAGTATTGTTCCGCCAAGTTCGCCCAGGTTTACATGGGAAGCCGTTTGAAATGATTAAATTTCGAACCATGAAAGATGCAACAGACGCGCAAGGTAATCCTTTGCCTGATAATGAGCGTTTAACCCCATTTGGCAAAATGCTTCGTTCTACCAGTCTTGATGAAATGCCTGAGCTTTGGAACGTGATTAAAGGCGATATGAGTATTGTTGGCCCACGACCTTTACTCATGGAGTACTTACCGCTTTATAATAAAGAACAGGCAAAGCGTCATGATGTACGTCCAGGAATGACTGGTCATGCTCAGGTGAATGGACGTAATGCAATTGGCTGGGAAGAAAAGTTTAAGCTTGATACATGGTATGTTGAAAACAGATCACTTTGGTTAGACTTTAAAATTATGCTACAAACCGTTAAAAAAGTAATCGCTAAAGATGATATTAATGAAGCTGGTGAAGCGACGATGACCAAGTTTACAGGTTCAAAGTCGGAAGCAGATAAATGAGTAACCAGATCTATGCGATTTATGGTGCTTCAGGCTGTGGTCGCAGTCTGATGCCTGTTGCAAGACAACAGCTCCAACGTCAAGGTATTGCAGCAGAAATTTATTTTATTGATGATAGTTTACAAGAAGAAAAGATAGTAAACGGACATACAGCTGTGAACTATCAAACTTTTAAATCAATAGAATGTTCTAATAAGTATGTATTAATTGCTATTGCGAATAGTCAAATTCGTGAAAAAATTGCCAATCAGTTGATTGCTGATGGTATTAAACTTTGGTCCGTACAAGCTGATAATTCAGTAATTATGGATAATGTTGAAATCAGTGAAGGGGCAGCCTTAAGTCCTTTCGTTTCAATTACATCAAATATAAAAATCGGTAAATGTTTTCATGCTAATTTATACAGTTATGTTGAGCATGACTGTGTGATTGGTGACTACGTTACATTCGCGCCAGGCGTTAAATGTAATGGTAACATTCATATTGAAGATCATGCCTATATAGGTGCTGGAGCCGTCATTAAACAAGGGACACCAGAAAGACCTTTAGTGATTGGTAAAGGTGCTGTTGTGGGTATGGGGGCTGTAGTAACTAAAAGTGTCCCAGCTGGTGTAACAGTTGTCGGCAACCCTGCCAGAATTTTAGAAAGAAAGTAAGAAGTATTTTTTATTAGGAAATCAAAATGTTAAACACTGCATTTGAACCATGGCCAAGTTTTACTACAGAAGAAGCTGACGCAGTCAAAAATGTATTACTATCAAATAAAGTAAATTATTGGACTGGTCAAGAATGTAGAATTTTTGAAAAAGAATTTGCCGAGTTTTCTGGTACAAAATATGCGGTAGCTTTAGCAAATGGAACTGTTGCGTTGGATGTTGCATTAAAAGCTTTAGATATTGGTGCAGGTGATGATGTTATTGTGACGTCTCGTACTTTTCTTGCTTCAGCAAGTTCGATTGTAACGGCGGGCGCTAATCCTGTTTTTGCAGATGTAGAGTTGGACTCTCAGAATATTTCACGACGTACGATTGAAGCTGTAATTACACCCAATACTAAAGCGATTATTTGTGTACATTTGGCTGGTTGGATGTGCGATATGGATCCGATTATGCAACTTGCTGCTGAGCGCGGCATCTATGTTATTGAAGATTGCGCACAGGCTCATGGTGCAAAATATAAAGGAAAAGCTGCTGGGTCAATCGGTCATATTTCTGCTTGGTCTTTTTGCCAAGATAAAATTATGACAACTGGTGGTGAGGGCGGGATGGTTACCACAAATGATGAGGCGCTTTGGAAAAAAATGTGGTCATATAAAGACCATGGTAAAAGCTACGACAGTATTTATAATAAACAACATCCTCCAGGTTTCCGCTGGTTGCATGACTCATTTGGTACTAACTGGCGCATGATGGAAATGCAAGCAGTTATTGGTCGAATTCAGTTAACACGTATGACTGAATGGACACAAAAGCGTACTGAAAATGCAGAAAAGATTTTAAAAGCGTTTGAAAATTCTCCTTACTTTAACGCTCATATCCCTTCAGATGATTATGTCCATGCGCATTATAAATGTTATGTGCAAGTAAATTTAGAGGCGTTACCAGATGGCTGGTCACGTGACCGTATAATGCAAGAAATTAATGCGCAAGGTGTACCTTGCTTCAGTGGCTCTTGTTCAGAAGTTTATTTAGAGCATGCATTTGATGGTACCCCATGGCGTCCAGAAAAACGTTTGGAAAATGCGCAGCAATTAGGTGAAACAAGCTTAATGTTTTTGGTGCATCCGACTTTGAGCCAAGATAGTATAGAAAAAACAATTAGTGCAATTAATGCTGTTAGTAGAGCTATACAATCATAAAAATGTGAAGCTATTCACATAGCTTTCTTTTGAATTATGATCTGATTTAAAGTTATGTAACCGCTGCGTAAATTTTATTTCTAGTTATATGAGAAATGAGTATAAAGATCGCACGGTTACTAGAACGATTAGAAGAGTATTGTGAAAAAGATTATTTATCAGTTTGCGTCTGCCCCAAGACTCACCAAACAATGTTTTTTGGTTCTTGTAGACCTTTTTGCGTTTCCTGTTATTTTGTGGCTATGTTATGCCATTCGACTGTTTGATTTAGGTGCTGAAGTTATCCCAGGGATTAACTATGGAGTAGCAATCGTTACTATCGTTGCTATTTTAAGTTTAATGGTAACTGGGGTATATCGCTTTATTGTTCGTACTTTTAACGAAGCCTTTATTGCAAAATTAGCACTTGCTGTTGCACTGATGGTGGTTGTTTTATATAGCCTAAATGCATTCTCGGCAGCTTTTGTTCCAACATCAATTCCATTGATGTTTGGTTTCTTAATGTTTAGTTGGGTTTGGTGTAGCCGTGCATTTATCCGATTTATTGTAAAGTCTGCATTACTCACAGGGGAAGAGAGAAAGCGTATCGCAATTTATGGTGCAGGTGATGCTGGTCAGCAAATTGCAGCTGTGCTTTATCGCTCAGGCAACCATTTACCTGTCTTCTTCATTGATGATAATAGTTCTTTGCAAGACCATATGGTTGGTGGTTTAAAAGTACTGTCTTTAGAAAAAGCTTTACAACGGTTTGAAAAATATAAAACTGATGAAATTTTATTAGCATTACCTTCAGTAGGTCGCGTACGCAAAAGTGAAATTATTCAACAGTTAGAACCTGCACATCTCAAAATTACTGAACTTCCTGGCCTTACTCAGCTGGTTGATGGTGAACTAAAAGTTGCTGATATTCGTGAAGTAGACATTGTTGATTTATTGGGACGTGACCCAGTACCACCTGTAGATCATTTACTTGCAAAAAATATTCATAATAAAATCGTAATGGTAACTGGTGCTGGTGGTTCTATTGGCTCAGAGTTATGTCGACAAATTATTAAAAATCAACCTAAAATGTTGATCATTTATGAAATTACGGAATTTGCTCTTTACAGTATAGATAGAGAATTACGTCTAAGCGCTCAATGTGAAATTGTTCCAATTTTAGGTACTGTTCAGGATCAACAAAAATTAGAGCGTATTATTGAGCAATATAGCGTACAGACTGTTTATCATGCCGCTGCATATAAACATGTACCTTTGGTAGAATGTAACCCTATTGCTGGCCTCAAGAACAATGCGATTGGAACAGCGAATAGTTTAAATGCAGCTGTGAAAAAGGGTGTTGAGACATTCGTTCTAATTTCGACTGATAAAGCAGTACGTCCAACCAATGTTATGGGTGCATCAAAACGCATGGCCGAACTTTATTGTCAGGCAATGGCTGAAGCCCAGCAACAGACTCAAATTAGTATTGTACGTTTTGGTAATGTATTAGGGTCTTCAGGCTCTGTAGTTCCCTTATTTAAAAATCAGATTGCAAAAGGTGGTCCTATTACTGTGACCCATCCAGATGTAACGCGCTACTTCATGACCATTCCTGAAGCATCTCAGTTAGTTATTCAAGCTGGTGCTCTAGGTAAAGGTGGAGATGTCTTTTTACTTGATATGGGTGAACCTGTCCGTATTCAGGATTTAGCTCGACAAATGATTTCTTTAAGTGGTTTAACTGTGCGTGAACAAGACTCAGAGCAAGGGGATATCGCAATTCACTACAGCGGATTACGCCCAGGAGAAAAACTTTACGAAGAATTATTAATTGATCAAGAAAATACTGAATATACCGAGCACAGTAGAATTCTTCGATCATTTGAAAAGTTTTATCCTCTTACAGAGATTCAAGAAGTTTTTGAGCGGGTTAATAATATGACTGCGGTTCAAAAAGATATTGATTGGGCTCTTTGTCAACTTGAGCACTATGTCGATGGTTATAAACGTAGCAAAGATATTATGGTTAATTAGAGAGTGAATGTGTGATTAAAAAGGCAGTTTTACCGGTAGCTGGATTAGGTACACGTTTTTTACCAGCAAGTAAGTCAATTCCCAAAGAAATGGTCACAGTGGTAGATCGTCCTGCAATTGAATATGTAGTGCGTGAAGCTGTAGAGGCTGGAATTGAGCAAATTATTTTGGTAACTCATTCATCTAAGGCATCAATTGAAAATTATTTTGATCGAAACTTTGAACTAGAAACGACTC
>Ga0207655_1000904_pt1 | contig 30971 bp, 24 predicted proteins | sample KBSM44metaG_FD_184398 | JGI IMG/M metagenome (GOLD analysis project Ga0207655, IMG submission 184398) | Miscanthus rhizosphere microbial communities from Kellogg Biological Station, Michigan, USA - KBS M4-4 metaG (SPAdes) (version 2) | ecosystem: Host-associated > Plants > Roots > Rhizosphere >... | reverse complement strand
CCCTGGAATTCATCCAGGACGACGAGCTGTGCGAAGTCACGCCTAAGTCGATCCGCCTGCGTAAGAAGATCCTGGACGAAGGCGAGCGTACCCGCGCTGCCAAGAAAGCCAAGAACTGAGTTAACTCAGGCTGAATGAAAAACGCCCCCGGTCGAAAGGCCGGGGGCGTTTTTTTGTGCCTGGATTCTGTGCGCCGCGGGCTCTTGTAGTGAGCGGGCTTGCCCCGCGCTGGGTGGCAAAGCCGCCCTAAATCCAGACACCTCGGTGTTTCAGTCAGACCGAGGCGCATGGTCTTGGGGCGGCTTCGCCACCCAGCGCGGGGCAAGCCCGCTCACTACAGGTTTGGCTTTGGATCAGAATTTATCGAGTGTGCGCAAATTGGTCTCGCGCACCACTTCCTTCGGCTTGTACGCGCAATACCCCGGGCGTGGCCCGATTTTCGGGTGGTTGCGGCATGTGTCCGGGCGCTTGTCATAAATAGTGCAGAAGCGCGTCTTACGATCCAGATACAGGCAATCGTTGTTGCTCATGCGCTGCAGGGTAAAGATCTCGGACTTGGAATTGAAACGCTCGACGATGCCTTCCTTCTGCAAACGCTTGGCGATGTTCTTCGGTGGGTCACCACGCTCGAACTCATCGACGATGCCAATGCGGATCAGGTCTTTGATCTTCACTTCCACCGGCAGCGTGCAGCAGCTGGACACGCAGCCCCCACACATGTGGGCGGAGTATTTCTGCCAAGTCTCGAGACGGTCGAGTTCCGCGGCGGCGATCAGTTGAGGCTTCATCAGGGTTCCAAGGTGGGGCGTTATCCGGGCGCGCGATCATACCGGGATTGGTGGTTTTTTGAACAATATTTTGCGGATTTCCGCTGCAAGGCGGCGTGAACGGTGATCGGGCACGAGCCCTGCATCTAAAACCCCAAAGGTAAATGCGTTAAAAAAGTGCCGAACCAGAGCGTCTACCGTCTGTCAGACCGACTAGGCTCTAGCCACTCCTTCTATCTCGCCCGAGGTCGCACCGATGTCTCAGGAACCGCTTGCACGAGAAGCAGAGGTAGCCGCATTTCGCGATGCCGTCTTGACCAAACTCACCTACGCGGTGGGCAAGGACCCGGATCACGCCTTCGACCACGACTGGTTCGAAGCCATTGCCCTGGCCGCGCGCGACCAGATGGTCGACCACTGGATGAACCATACGCGGCATATCTACCGCAAAGGTCAGAAGCGGGTTTATTACCTTTCCCTGGAATTCCTGATTGGCCGCCTGCTCTACGACAGCCTGAGCAACCTGGGTGTGCTGGAAATCGCACGCGACGCCCTGTCCGAGCTGGGCGTGGACCTGGAGCGCATCCGCTTGCTGGAGCCCGACGCGGCGCTCGGCAACGGGGGGCTGGGCCGCCTGGCGGCGTGCTTCATGGAAAGCATGTCGACCCTGGGCATTGCCGGCCACGGTTATGGCATTCGCTATGAGCATGGTTTGTTCCGCCAGGCGATTGTTGATGGCTGGCAGCAAGAGCAGACCGAGCGCTGGCTGGATTTCGGCAACCCGTGGGAGTTCGAGCGGGCTGAAGTGATCTACCCGATCGGCTTTGGCGGCAGTGTCGAGACCAAGGCCGATGCCTCGGGCAAGATGATCCAGGTGTGGACGCCCAACGAAACCGTGCGCGCGGTGGCCTATGACACCCCGGTGGTCGGCTGGCGCGGCGCAAGCGTCAACACCTTGCGCCTGTGGCGTGCCCGGGCCGTGGAAGACCTGCACCTGGAGCGCTTCAACGCCGGTGACCACCTGGGCGCCGTCGCCGAAGTGGCCCGTGCCGAAAGCATCTCCCGGGTGCTTTACCCGGCCGACAGCACCGAAGCAGGGCAGGAACTGCGCCTGCGCCAGGAATACTTTTTCGTCGCCGCCTCCCTGCAAGACCTGCTGCGCCGCCACAAGAACATGCACGGCTCGGTGCTGAGCCTGGGCGAGCACGCCGCAATCCAGCTTAACGACACCCACCCGTCCATCGCCGTGGCCGAGTTGATGCGCCAACTGGTGGACCTGCACGACATCCCGTGGGAAGCCGCGTGGGACGTCACCGTTGAGACCCTTTCCTACACCAACCACACGCTCTTGCCCGAAGCCCTGGAAACCTGGCCGGTCGGCTTGATGGAGCGCATGTTGCCGCGGCACATGCAGATCATTTACCTGATCAACGCCCAGCACATTGACTCGCTGCGGGCCAAAGGCATCCACGATTTTGACGTGCTGCGCGCCGTGTCGCTGATCGAAGAAGACAACGGCCGCCGCGTGCGCATGGGCAACCTGGCGTTTCTTGGCTCCCATAGCGTCAACGGCGTGTCCGGTTTGCACACCCAGTTGATGCGCAGCACGGTGTTCTCCGAACTGCACAAGCTGTACCCGGAGCGCATCAACAACAAAACCAACGGCATCACCTTCCGTCGTTGGCTGTACCAGGCCAACCCCAAGCTCACCGACATGTTGGTGGAAGCGTTGGGCCCGGACATCCTCGACAAGCCCGAGCAACGCCTGGTGGAGCTGGAGCCGTTCGCCGAGAAACAGGCGTTCCGCAAAGCCTTCGCCGAACAGCGCCTGCACAGCAAGCGTGCCCTGGCAGACATCATCCACGAGCGCCTGGGCATCTCAGTGAACCCGGCGGCGATGTTCGACGTGCAGGTCAAGCGTATCCACGAGTACAAACGCCAGTTGCTCAACCTGCTGCACACCGTGGCGCTGTACCAGGCCATCCGCGCCGAGCCCGGCACCGACTGGGTGCCACGGGTGAAGATTTTCGCCGGCAAGGCCGCGGCCAGTTATCACCAGGCCAAGTTGATCATCAAGCTGACCAACGACATCGCGCGCACCGTTAACAACGACCCGACCGTGCGCGGGTTGCTCAAGGTGGTGTTCCTGCCCAACTACAACGTCAGCCTGGCGGAGAGCATCATTCCCGCCGCCGACTTGTCGGAGCAGATCTCCACCGCAGGCTTCGAGGCCTCGGGCACCAGCAACATGAAGTTCGGCCTCAACGGCGCGCTGACCATCGGCACCATGGACGGCGCCAACGTGGAGATGCACGAGCGCGTCGGTGCCGAACACATGTTCATCTTCGGCCTGAGCGCTCAACAAGTGGAGGCGCGCAAGCACGCCGGTGAGTTCAATGCCGGGCCGGACATCGCGGCCTCCCATCGCCTCAATGATGTGTTGCAGGCGATCCGTGGCGGGGTGTTCTCGCCGGATGATCCGGGCCGCTATGTGGGCCTGATCGACGGGCTGATCGATTACGACCGTTTCCTGGTGTGTGCCGACTTCGATTCATACTGGGACGCCCAGGCACGGGTCGAAGCGCATTGGCACGACTCCAAGGCGTGGTGGCGTTCGGCGGTGTTGAATACGGCGCGGATGGGGTGGTTCAGCTCGGACCGCACCATTCGCGAATACGCGACCGAGATCTGGAAAGCCCTCGACTGACCACCGCAATACCGAAATGTGGGAGCGGGCTTGTGTGGTAGCGGGCTTGCTCGCGAAGACGGCGTGTCAGGCAACTCATCTGTTACTGACCCACCGCTTTCGCGAGCAAGCCCGCTCCCACACAAGTCTCCCTCCCACATTGGTTCCGCGTCGATATACTAGGCCTCGGTTTGCCCGCTTCGGGCTGCTTAGGGATATCGACCATGCAATGGATTTTCATGCTGATTGGCCTGGCACTCGGCTGGACACTCGATGAGTCGTTCACCGATGCCGGTTTTGGTGCGCTGCTGGGGTTGGGGATCGGCCAGGCGATTCGCCTGTCGATGCTGTCGTCCCAGGCTAACCAGCAAGCACGTCAGTTGGAAACCACGCAGAAGGCGCTGATCGCATTGGGCGAACGCCTGCGGCAACTGGAAGTGCCTGCCCCGGCGAGCAGTATTGCTGCCGAGCCCGTCGCCCCTGAACCCGAACCTCAACCCACCCCTGTCGCTGAGGCGCCTGAGCTTGTCTGGGAGCTGCCCGCCGAACTGGCGCCCGTGGCGATGGTTGCCGAGCCCAGCCAACCGCTGCCGGATGACGTCTGGGCACCTGCTCCCGCCCCACGTCCCGCTGAGCCCGTGACGCCCCGTGGTCCCAACCTGATCGAGCGCGCCATCAGCGGTGCGCGCAATTGGCTGTTGGGTGGCAACACCGTGCTGCGGGTTGGCGTGGTGCTGTTGTTCCTCGGCCTGGCTTTCCTGCTGCGCTACGCCACCGAAGGCATGGTGGTGCCGATCGAGCTGCGTTACGCCGGCGTTGCCGCAGCCGCGGTTGGCCTGCTGGGCTTGGGCTGGTGGCTGCGCCTGCGTAACAGTAATTACGGGCTGATGCTGCAAGGCACCGGGATCGCGGTGCTGTACCTGACGGTGTTTGCCGCGATGCGCCTGCACCCGCTGATCGACCCCGGGGCGGCGCTGGGCCTGCTGGTGGCGGTGACGGTGTTCTCGGCGATCCTGGCGATTACCCAGGACGCCTTGGGCCTGGCCTGCGCGGCGGCGTTGGGCGGTTTTGCGGCGCCGATCCTCACCTCTACCGGTGCCGGTAACCATGTGGCGTTGTTCAGCTATTTCGCGCTGCTCAACGCCGGCATCCTCGCCATCGCCTGGTTCAAGGCCTGGCGCCTGCTCAACCTGATCGGCTTTGTCGGCACCTTCGGCATCGGCTTTGCGTGGGGCATGCGCTCTTACACGCCGGAGTTGTTGTGGAGCACCGAACCCTTCCTGATCCTGTTTTTCCTGATGTACCTGGCCATCGGCCTGCTGTTCGCCCGGCGCAAGTTGCTGGAGATGCGCGACGCCCCTGAGGACGACAGCCGTAGCGCCCTGCTGCGCTGGTCGGCGGCCAAGGGTGACTATGTCGACGGCAGCATGCTGTTCGGCCCGCCGCTGGTGGGCTTTGGCTTGCAGTTTGCGCTGGTGCAGCACCTGGAATTCGCGGCGGCGTTCAGCGCCCTCGGCCTGGGCATTGTCTACATGGCCCTGGCTCGCATGCTCAGTGGCGGGCGCGCGTTGCTGCTGGCGGAGACCTGCTTGGCTCTGGGCGTGATCTTCGCCAGCCTGGCGATTCCCCTGGGCCTGGATGCGCGCTGGACCGCTGCGGCATGGGCCGTGGAGGGCGCCGGGATACTGTGGCTGGGTGTGCGCCAACAGCGGCCGCTGGCGCGGGCCTTCGGTTTGTTGCTGCAACTGGGCTCGGCGGTGGCGTTCCTCAGCGAGTTGCGCATGGGGGAGCACAGCCTGCTCGACGGCGCGCCGTTGGGCGCGTTGCTGCTGGGCGCTGCGCTGCTGTTCAGTTTTGATCAACTGCGCAAAGCCTCCACCGAGCAGGCATCGGAGTGGGAACGCAAAGGCTTGCCGGTGCTGGCGAGCCTGGGCCTGGGCTTCCTTTACCTGCTGGCGCCGTTGCTGTTGCAGGCCCAAGGCACGGCCATCAGTTGGGCCCTCGCCGGCCTGGCGACACTGTTTGTCGGCTTGCGCATCGGCTCGCGCACCTTCCTGTTCACTGCGTTCGCCGTGCAGTTGCTGGGCGGCGCGTTGTTCCTGTTGCGCTTGCAGGGCGGCGATGGGGCGGCGGTGTTCAGTGCGGGCTGGGGCGGTTTGCTGACGGCATCGCTGATCGGCCTTGCATTGGTTGGCGGCATGCTGCTGGCGGCGCGTGACGATATGGTGCGCGGTGATGTGCGCTTGCTGCGTGGGCTGTCAGTGGTGCTGCTGGCGGGGCTGGTGCTGATCAATCTCGCGGTGCTGTTCGTGCTGCCGTGGGAAAGCGCCAGCGGTGTGTGGGCGGCCAGTGGGGTGTTGATCATCTGGCTGAGCCTGTACCTGCAACAGCGCGTCAGCTTTGTATTCGGCTTGCTGCTGCAGGTGGTTGGCGGTGCTTCGTTCCTGCTCTCGGTGCCGCAACTGCTGGGGCCGCTGGCGAGCGAAGGTTTGCGTCCGCTGGCCCACAGCGGTTTCTGGACGCCGATGGTGCTGGGCCTGGCGGCGCTCGTGGGCGCCTGGCGCCTGCAGCGCGAACCCCATGCGCCGGTGTTTGACGTACTGAAACTGCAACGGCTGTCCGACCTGCTGCTGGTGTGGGGCGCGGCCTGGTGGACGCTGGCGCTGACCGGCGAAGTGCTGCGGTTTGTCCCGCAGGCACTGCAAGGTGCGTTCCTGCTGGGTATCGCCGCGATCAGCGTGGCGATCTGGGCACTGCTGGCCGAGCGCCTGCGCTGGGCGTCGCTGGGCATGCTGTGCACGTTGCTGATGCCGGCTGCCGGCGTGGTGTTGCTGGTGTCTGCCCATGCCTACTACCACCCGGCTGCGCAGTTCGGCTGGCTGGCCTGGTTCGCCGTGTTTGCGGTGCATTTCATTTCGCTGCGGCGCCTGGCGGCCATCGTGCCAGGCAAGGTGCTGAGCGTAGCCCACGTGCTGGGCTGCTGGATGCTGATCGGCGTGCTGGCGCTGGAGCTGCGTTATGGTCTGCTGTCTCTGTCGGCCGAATACAACGCCTGGCGCTGGTTGGGCTGGGCGATCCTGCCAAGCCTGTACCTGGTACTGGCCGCCGCACCACGCAGCTGGCCATGGCCGGTGTCGGCGTACCCGCGTGAATACCGTGTGCTGGCGGCATTGCCGCTGGCGGTGCTGATGCTCGGCTGGTTCTGGCTGGCAAACACGTTCAGCGATGGCGTGGCCAAGCCGCTGCCCTATGTACCGTTGCTCAACCCGCTGGACCTGGGCCTGCTGTTTGCGCTGTTGGGCGTTTACCTGTGGTCACGCAGCGTGGCGCCGCAACGCGGGCCGAGGGTGGAACTGATCGCCCAGGGTGTTGCCGGTATTTCGTTGTTTGCGTTCTTTACGGCCCTGGTGATGCGCACCGCTCATCATTGGGGCGGTGTGCCGTTCCAGGCGGATGCATTGCTCGAATCCATGCTGGTGCAGGCGGGCCTGTCGATCGTGTGGACGCTGATCGCCCTCGGCCTGATGATCGGCGGCCACCTGCGTCATCGTCGCGAAGTGTGGCTGATCGGCGCGGCCTTGATTGCGTTGGTGGTGGCCAAGCTGTTCTTTGTCGAGCTGAGCAACCACGGCGGCCTGGCGCGGATTGTGTCGTTTATCGGCGTGGGCGGGTTGCTGCTGGTGGTGGGCTACTTTGCGCCGCTGCCTCCCAAGCGTGTCGAACCTGTGATTGAAACCGAAGGAGCGTCTTCTTGATGGGCAAGTTGAGTCTGGGCGGGTTGGCGGTATGGATGGCGTGCGCGGCGGCAGTTGCCCAGGAAGGGCCGGCCGACTTCACCACGCATGTGCCGCTGGCGGTGAGCGGCAACGGCCCCTGGTATCGCCTGGAGCTGCCGCTGGCGGTGCAGTTGAGCGCGCGCCAGGCGGATCTCAGTGATGTGCGGGTGTTCAACGCGGCGGGTGAACTCCAGGCCTATGCGTTGTCCCGTCAATCGTCGCAGCCCACCGAAAGTCGCGCGGTGACCGACGTGAAGTGGTTCCCGCTGTACGCCGCTGATACCCAACAGGCGTTGCCGGGCGTGGTGATGAAGGCCACTACCGAGGGTGCCCTGGTGGAGATCAAGCCAGCCACCGCGCCCAAGCCCGGCAAGCAGGTGCTGCGCGGGTGGGTGTTGGACGCCAGTGCGATCAAGGCGCCGTTGCAGCAACTGAACCTGGATTGGAGCCGGGAGCAGGACGGGTTCCAGCGTTTCAGCATCGAAGCCAGCGACGACTTGCAGCACTGGGAATCGTGGGGCGATGGCCAGGTGGCGCGCCTGTCGTTTGCCGACGAACGGGTCGAGCAGCATGACGTCAGCTTGCCGGGGCAGTCGGCGCGTTACCTGCGATTGGTCTGGCAGGGGCAGGCCGCGCCGCTGCTGACGTCGGCCAAGTTGACCAGCGCCACCCGCAGCAGCCTGCCAATGCCATTGGTGTGGTCGCAGCCGTTGTCGGGCACGCGGCTCAAGGCGGGGGAATACAGCTGGCAACTGCCGACGGGGCTGAATGTCGAGCGCCTGCGCATCGAGTTGAAACAGCCCAACACGCTGGCGCCGGTGACGCTGGCGGGGCGGCGTGAAGCCAACCAAGCCTGGCAACCCCTGAGCAATGGCTTGCTGTATCGCCTGGCCCAGAATGGCCAGGAGGTGGTGCAGGATGAGTTGCCGTTGCCGGGCCAGGCTGTGACCGAACTCAAATTGCAGGTCGACGAGCGCGGCGGTGGCCTGGGCGTCGACGCACCGGCCGTGCGTTTTGCCGTACGCTCCACGCAACTGGTGTTTTTGGCGCGGGGTGAGCCGCCGTTCACCTTGGCGCTGGGCAATGGCGCCGTGAAGGCGGCGAACCTGCCGTTATCGACTCTGATTCCCGACTACAGCGCCGAGCGCCTGAAGACCCTGGGGCAGGCCAGGACCGTGGGCGAGGCGGTGGTCAGTGCGTCGGTTGCAGCGGTGTCGCCCCCTGTTGGTGCCGACTGGAAGAAGCTGGGCCTGTGGGCTGTACTTCTGCTCGGCGTGGCGGCGCTGGGAGGCATGGCCTACAGTCTGTTGCGCAAGCCCGTGGCCAAACCGTGAACTCTATTGGTGTTAAATCCTCTGATGAGAGGAAATAAGCCCCGACTCGCGTTAAACTGCGCGGGTTTTTAGCCCCCCATTCTCCGGAGCCTTACATGTCCCGCGTTACCTTGAGTCGCTATTTGATTGAGCAGACCCGCAGCAACAACACGCCTGCCGATCTGCGCTTCCTTATCGAAGTGGTGGCGCGTGCTTGCAAGGAAATCAGCCACGCCGTGTCCAAAGGCGCACTGGGTGGTGTCCTGGGCAGCATGGGCACTGAAAACGTGCAGGGCGAAGTGCAGAAGAAACTCGACGTGCTGTCCAACGAGATCCTGCTCGAAGCCAACGAATGGGGCGGTCACCTGGCCGGCATGGCGTCCGAAGAAATGGACAACGCCTACCAGATCCCGGGTAAATACCCGAAAGGCGCGTACCTGTTGGTATTCGACCCACTGGACGGCTCCTCCAACATCGACATCAACGCACCGGTCGGCACCATCTTCTCGGTACTGCGTTGCCCGAACGAATACCTGAGCCAGAACGAAGCCCTGAACGAAAAGGCCTTCCTGCAGCCGGGCACCGAGCAGGTCGCGGCCGGCTACGCGATCTACGGCCCGCAGACCATGCTGGTACTGACCCTGGGCGACGGCGTCAAGGGCTTCACCCTGGACCGTGAAATGGGCAGCTTCGTGCTGACCCACGAAGACATCTCCATTCCTGCCTCCACCCAGGAATTTGCCATCAACATGTCCAACCAGCGCCACTGGGAAGCCCCGGTACAGCGCTACGTGAATGAGTTGATGGAAGGCGAGGAAGGCCCGTTGAAGAAGAACTTCAACATGCGCTGGGTCGCTGCGATGGTGGCTGACGTACACCGTATCCTGACCCGTGGTGGCCTGTTCATGTACCCACGCGACAGCCGCGAGCCGTCCAAGCCGGGCAAGCTGCGCTTGATGTATGAAGCCAACCCGATGTCCTTCCTGGTCGAGCAGGCGGGTGGCGCGTCCACCGACGGCCATCAGCGCATCCTCGACATCCAGCCTGAGGGCCTGCACCAGCGTGTGGCGGTGTTCCTGGGTTCGAAGGAAGAAGTTGAGCGCGTGACCGCCTACCACAAGCAGTAAGTGGCGGCGACCGGTCATCCACGTTGTTGTGAGCCGGATCACCCTTGAAGAAGCCCCGAAACGTTTCAGCGTTTCGGGGCTTTTTTTGTTTTTGCTCATCGGGAACCAGACACCCCTTTTCCCTTCTAAGCTTCTGGCAGATACCCACGCTGCTTCGTCTCTCCAGGAGTTATCCCATGTCGTTACGCCGTCTCGCCCTGCTGACTTTTTGCGTGCTTTTGGCCGCCTGCAGCAAGGTCAATCAGGAAAATTACGCGAAGCTGTCGGCTGGCATGGCCAAGGCTGAGGTGGAGTCGTTGCTGGGCAAGCCGACCGATTGTTCCGGCGCACTGGGCATGTCCAGCTGCACGTGGGGCGATAAAAACAGCTTTATCAGCGTGCAATACGCCGGTGACAAAGTTCTGATGTTTTCCGGGCAAGGCCTGAAGTAAACCGGGGCGCGAGCCTGCGGGAGAAAAAGAATGATGCGTTTTGTTTTATACCTTTGTGCCAGCCTGTTTTTGGCGGGCTGCGCCAGCCATTCTGGCGACGATCTGCAACCCAAGACAGCGAGCAACGTCAACCTCAAGCGTTACCAGGGCACCTGGTATGAGTTGGCCCGATTGCCGATGTACTTCCAGCGCAACTGCGCCCAGTCCGAAGCCCGTTACACGCTGTTGCCCGATGGCGACATGTCGGTGTTCAACCGCTGCCTGACGACCGAATGGAAGTGGGAAGAAGCCAAAGGCACGGCCACGCCGCAAGTACCGGGCAAGACCGACAAGCTCTGGGTGGAATTCAATAACTGGTTCACGTCGTTACTGCCGGGCGTCGCCAAGGGCGACTACTGGGTGCTGTACGTCAGTGATGACTACAAGACCGCGATTGTGGGCAGCCCCAGCCGACGCTACATGTGGATCCTGTCGCGCACGCCAACCGTGAATGCCGACACCCGCGAAGACCTGCTGAGCAGGGCGCGGCAGCAGGGGTACGACACCACACGTTTGATCTGGCGCACGTCGGACAAACAGATGGCCAAGACCTCGCAATAAGCCTGGGTCACCGCCGATCATAAATGTGGGAGCGGGCTTGCTCGCGAACGCGGTATATCAGTACCAGATGCAGTGGCTGACACACCGCTTTCGCGAGCAAGCCCGCTCCCACAGTTTTAACCGAGTAAGTCCTTTAACACCTGTGTGAAGGCGCGATTGCTGTCTTCCTCACCAGCATGATGCCCATCGCGCACCACCCACTTGCCGTTCACCAGCACATCCCGCACCTGCCGATCACCCCCGGCAAACAACCAGCGATTGAGAATCCCGTCTTCTGTGGCTGTCGCCAGATACGGATCACTGCCGTCCAACACAATCCAATCCGCACGTTTACCCACTTCCAGGCGACCAATCGGTTGCCCCAATGCTTGAGCGCCACCGTCCAGCGCAGCATCAAACAGCGTGCGCCCCACCATCGGCTGATCACTGCGATACAGCCGGTTGCGCCGCTGATCGCGCAGGCGCTGGCCGTATTCCAGCCAACGCAATTCTTCCACCACGCTCAGCGAGACATGGCTGTCGGAACCGATACCCATGCGCCCGCCCTGGGCGAGGAAATCCACGGCCGGGAAAATACCGTCCCCCAGGTTGGCCTCAGTCGTCAGGCACAAACCGGCAATCGCACGGCTCTCTGCCATGCGCTTCACTTCGTCGGCATCAGCATGGGTGGCGTGCACCAGGCACCAACGCTCATCGACCTCGACGTTGTCATACAGCCACTGCAGAGGTCGCTTGCCGCTCCAGGCCAGGCAGTCGTCGACTTCCTTTTGCTGTTCGGCGATGTGGATATGCACCGGGCAGGCTTTGTCGCTGGCCGCCAGCACGTCGCTGATCTGCTGGGGCGTGACGGCGCGCAGGGAGTGAAAGCACAAGCCCAACTGCTGGGCCGGCTGTGCGGCGAGGATAGGCTTCAAGCGGGCCTGCAGGTCCAGGTAGTGTTCGGTGCTGTTGATAAAGCGCCGCTGGCCTTCATTCGGCGCCTGGCCACCAAACCCGGAATGTGTATAAAGCACCGGCAACAGCGTCAGGCCAATCCCGCTGTTGGCCGCCGCCAGGCTGATCTGGCGCGACAGCTCGGTGCGGTCGGCGTACGGCTGGCCGCTGACGTCATGGTGTACATAGTGGAATTCGGCGACCGAGGTGTAGCCGGCCTTGAGCATCTCGATGTACAGCTGACGTGCGATGACCTGCAATTGGTCCGGGCTGATCTTGCCGACCATCCGGTACATCAGGTCGCGCCAGGTCCAGAAACTGTCATTCGGGTTCCCCGCTACTTCGGCCAAACCGGCCATGGCGCGCTGGAACGCATGGGAGTGCAAGTTCGGCATGCCCGCCAGAACCGGGCCTCTCAGCCGTTCAGCGCCCTCTGCACTGGCATTGGCCTCAACCTTTGTCAGCAGGCCATCGGCGCTGACTTCAAGACGTACATCATTGGCCCATCCATTAGGCAGCAGCGCGCGTTCGGCAAAGAAAGCGGACATGATCAAGGCACCCCGGTCGTGTGTTTATTTGTATATACATATACAGACGTTTGCCTGCTCGGTAAACTCCGGCAATCTATGCATCTTTTCCACCTGCAAGGATTCCCTGTGCCGACTCCGCCCGCCAACTCTTCGCTGGCTGCCCACATGGACGAAAGTCCGGCGCCCTTGTATGCCCGCGTCAAACAGATGATCAGCCAGCAGATTCTCACCGGCAACTGGCCGCCCCATTACCGCGTGCCGTCCGAGAGCGAACTCGTCAGCGAACTGGGCTTCAGCCGCATGACCATCAACCGCGCCCTGCGCGAGCTCACCGCCGAAGGGTTGCTGGTGCGCATGCAAGGCGTGGGCACATTCGTCGCCGAGCCCAAGAGCCAGTCAGCGCTGTTTGAAGTGCACAACATTGCCGATGAGATCGCCTCCCGTGGGCATCGGCACACTTGCCAGGTCATCCACCTGGGCGAAGAGGCCGCCGGCTCCGAGCGCGCCGTGGCCCTGGAGATGCGTGAAGGCGGGCGCGTATTCCACTCGCTGATCGTGCACTTCGAAAACGACATTCCCGTGCAAATCGAAGACCGTTTCGTCAACGCCCTGGTCGCACCGGAATACCTGCAGCAGGATTTCACCCAGCAAACCCCTTACGCCTATTTGAACCAGGTGGCACCGCTCACTGAAGGCGAGCACGTGGTTGAGGCGATCCTGGCCGACGCCGCCGAGTGCAAGCTGCTGCAGATCGAGCCCACCGAGCCGTGCCTGTTGATCCGTCGACGCACCTGGTCGGGCCGCCAGCCGGTGACCGCCGCGCGTTTGATCCACCCCGGTTCCCGTCATAGCCTGGAAGGACGTTTCAGTAAATGAGTGCAGTGAAAGTCTGGCGTGCCGCCGATTACGTGCGCATGCCGTGGAAAAACGGCGGTGGCAGCACCGAAGAAATCACCCGTGATGCCGGCGCAGGGCTCGATGGCTTTGGCTGGCGCCTGTCGATTGCCGACATTGGCGAGTCGGGCGGGTTCTCTACCTTCGCCGGTTACCAGCGCGTGATTACCGTGATCCAGGGTGCAGGCATGGTGTTGACGGTCGACGGTGAGGAACAGCGCGGTTTGTTACCGCTGCAACCGTTCGCGTTCAAAGGTGACAGCCAGGTGTCTTGTCGCCTGATCACCGGGCCGATTCGCGACTTCAACCTGATCTACTCGCCTCAGCGTTACCACGCGCGGTTGCAGTGGGTGGACGGCGTGCAGCAGTTCTTCACGACCGCGCAGACCGTGCTGGTGTTCAGTGTGGCGGATGAAGTGAAGGTGCTGGACCACAAGCTCGGTCACCACGACTGCCTGCAAGTGGACGGTAACACTGGCCTGCTGGATATCTCCGTAGCCGGCCGCAGCTGCATCATCGAACTGACCCCACACGAATAACCCTGTAGGAGCCGGCTCGCCGGCGATCGCGGTGTATCTGACACACCGCCATCGCCGGCAAGCCGGCTCCTACAGTTGTTTTGTCGTGTTGATAAAAACTGTTTCCAGACCCCGCACCAATTTGTTACCGAATGCCCCAGCGTGGCGCAAAACCACGGCAACGCGCTAAACCTCTCTCGCTGTAAAAATCCTCCGTAAGAAATTTCATCAAGCCTCGAAGCCTTAATTTCCAAGGCTTGCGCGTGCTTTCCAAAAAAATCTCGACAACCCCCTCGCCAAGTTGGCCGCTTGATTGCATATGCTTGTATGTACAAGTAAAGATGTGTGCGTAAGACTCTCCTTCGCACCATCCATGTTCGCGCATCGATCGCCGAGGAGTTCTTGTTGTGACCAAGCCTACAAAATACCGTGACGTCGAAATCCGTGCCGCCCACGGTAACAAGCTCACTGCCAAAAGCTGGCTGACTGAAGCGCCGCTGCGCATGCTGATGAACAACCTCGACCCGCAAGTGGCCGAGAACCCGAAAGAATTGGTGGTGTACGGCGGTATCGGCCGTGCCGCGCGCAACTGGGAGTGCTACGACCAGATCGTCGAGAGCCTCACTAACCTGAACGACGACGAGACACTGCTGGTGCAGTCCGGCAAGCCGGTTGGCGTGTTCAAGACCCACAGCAACGCGCCGCGCGTACTGATCGCCAACTCCAACCTGGTGCCGCACTGGGCCAGCTGGGAACACTTCAACGAACTGGATGCCAAGGGCCTGGCCATGTACGGCCAGATGACCGCTGGCAGCTGGATCTACATCGGCAGCCAGGGCATCGTCCAAGGCACTTACGAAACCTTCGTCGAAGCCGGCCGCCAACACTACAACAGCGACCTGACCGGCCGCTGGGTCCTCACCGCCGGCCTCGGCGGCATGGGCGGCGCCCAGCCTCTGGCCGCTACTTTGGCCGGCGCCTGCTCGCTGAACATTGAATGCCAGCAGGTCAGCATCGACTTCCGCCTGAACAGCCGTTATGTCGACGAACAAGCCACCGACCTCGACGACGCCCTGGCCCGCATCGCCAAATACACCAAGGAAGGCAAGGCCATCTCCATCGCCCTGCTGGGTAACGCGGCGGAGATCCTGCCGGAACTGGTCAAGCGCGGCGTGCGCCCAGACATGGTCACCGACCAGACCAGTGCCCACGACCCACTCAACGGCTACCTGCCAGCCGGCTGGACCTGGGACGAATACCGCGCCCGCGCCAAGACCGAGCCGGCTGCCGTGATCAAGGCCGCCAAGCAGTCGATGGCCGTGCACGTCAAAGCCATGCTGGAATTCCAGAAACAAGGCATCCCGACCTTCGACTACGGCAACAACATCCGCCAGATGGCCCAGGAAGAAGGCGTGGAAAACGCCTTCGACTTCCCGGGTTTCGTACCGGCTTACATCCGCCCACTGTTCTGCCGTGGTATCGGCCCGTTCCGTTGGGCGGCGCTGTCGGGCGACCCGCAAGACATCTACAAGACCGACGCCAAGGTCAAAGAGCTGATCCCGGACGACGCCCACCTGCACAACTGGCTGGACATGGCGCGCGAGCGCATCAGCTTCCAGGGCCTGCCGGCGCGTATCTGCTGGGTCGGCCTGGGCCAGCGCGCCAAGCTGGGCCTGGCATTCAACGAAATGGTACGCCGCGGCGAGCTGTCGGCGCCGGTGGTGATCGGCCGTGACCACCTCGACTCCGGTTCGGTCTCCAGCCCGAACCGCGAAACCGAAGCCATGCAGGACGGTTCCGACGCCGTGTCCGACTGGCCACTGCTCAATGCCCTGCTCAACACCGCGAGCGGCGCGACCTGGGTGTCGCTGCACCACGGTGGCGGCGTCGGCATGGGCTTCTCCCAGCACTCCGGCATGGTGATCGTCTGCGACGGTACCGACGAAGCCGCTGAGCGTATCGCCCGCGTGCTGCACAACGACCCGGCCACCGGTGTGATGCGCCACGCAGACGCCGGCTACCAGATCGCGATCGATTGCGCCAAAGAACAGGGCCTCAACCTCCCAATGATCAAGTAACTCAATGTGGGAGCGGGCTTGTGTAGGAGCTGGCTTGCCTGCGATGGCATCACCTCGGTTTGACTGACAGACCGAGTCGCCTGCATCGCAGGCAAGCCAGCTCCTACAAAAACCAGCTCCCACAGAACAGCAATGCACACAAAAACAATCCATCAGAGGTTGAACAACATGGCTGCAAATGACACCACCCCGTTGATCGAAAGGCGCTCGATCGACTACATCCCGGAAGCGGAAAGACATGGTCGTCTATTGAGCCAGTTCACCCTGTGGCTGGGTGCCAACCTGCAGATCACCGCGATTGTCACCGGGGCCCTGGCTGTGGTGCTGGGCGGTGATGTGTTCTGGTCGTTGATCGGTCTGCTGATCGGCCAACTGCTGGGCGGTGGCGTGATGGCGTTGCATGCGGCTCAAGGCCCGCAACTGGGCTTGCCGCAGATGATTTCCAGCCGTGTGCAGTTTGGTGTGTATGGGGCGGTGATCCCGCTGGTGCTGGTGTGCCTGATGTACATCGGCTTCTCGGCCAGCGGCTCGTTGCTGGCAGGGCAAGCGGTGGCGCAGTTGCTGCACGTGGAAGACTGGGTCGGCATCGTGTTGTTTGCCGGGCTGATCATGGTGTTCACCATTTTCGGCTACCGCGTCATCCACGGCATTGGCCGCGTGGCCAGTGTGCTCGGCGTGGTTGCGTTCGTGTACCTGTTCTACAAACTGTTGGCGGGTAACGACGTGGCTGCGTTGCTGGGCAACAAGCACTTTTCCCTGAGCAGTTTCCTGTTGGCGATTTCGTTGTCGGCGTCCTGGCAGATCGCGTTCGGCCCGTATGTGGCGGACTACTCGCGCTATTTGCCGCGCAGCACCAGCGCGTCGAAAACCTTCTGGGCCGTTGGCCTGGGTTCGGTGATCGGGGCGCAGGCGTCGATGGTGTTTGGTGTGTTCGCGGCGGCCCTGGCCGGCGCGCAATTCGCCCACCACGAAGTCTCGTTTATCGTCGGCCTGGGCGGCACCGGCATTGTCGCGGCGCTGCTGTATTTCAGCATCGCCTTCGGCAAGGTCACCGTGACCACCCTCAATGCCTACGGCAGCTTCATGTCCATCGCGACGATCATCAGCGGTTTTCGTGGCAGCCGGCACATCTCGAGTGCGGTACGCCTGCTGTACATCTTCCTGATGGTCTCGATTGCCGCCGCGCTGGCACTTTTGGGAAAAGACTCATTCCTCAAGGATTTCTCCGCGTTCATCCTGTTCCTGCTGGCGTTTTTCACGCCCTGGAGCGCGATCAACCTGGTGGACTTCTACTGCATCACCAAAGAGCGCTATGACATTCCTGCGTTGTCCAATCCCAACGGTCGCTACGGCCGCTGGAACCTGATGGGCATCAGCATCTATGTGTTCGGCGTGCTGATCCAGATGCCGTTCATCTCGACGCACTTCTACACCGGCCCCCTCGTCGCCAGCCTCGGCGACACCGATATCTCCTGGATCATCGGCTTGGTGGTGCCCGCTGCACTGTATTACTGGGCCGCCAAAAAGTGGCACAGCGCAATTCCTGAACACCTGATCCTGCCAGCAGAGCAGGGCGCTGCACCAACGACGACAAACGGGCTGGCGGTACAAGCCTGATGGGACGTGGACAGGGCAGGATGCCTACTGACTGCCGTAATCCATTTCAAGATTGGGAGCGTCACAACAATGAAGATGAATAAAACCCTGTTGGCCACTGTGTTCTCTGCGGGCGTGTTGGCCAGTGCTGGCGCCCAGGCGGCCGGCTGGTGCGAATCCGGCAAGCCGGTGAAGTTCGCCGGCCTTAACTGGGAAAGCGGCATGCTGCTCACCGACATCCTGCAAACCGTGCTGGAAAAAGGCTACGACTGCAAAACCGACAGCCTGCCGGGCAACTCCATCACCATGGAAAACGCCCTGAGCAGCAACGACATCCAGATCTTCGCCGAAGAATGGGTGGGCCGCAGTGAAGTCTGGAACAAGGCCGAGAAGGCCGGCAAAGTTGTCGGCGTTGGTGCGCCGGTGGTGGGTGCCATCGAAGGCTGGTACGTGCCGCGCTATGTGATCGAAGGCGATGCCAAGCGCAAGCTGGAACCCAAGGCGCCGGACCTGAAAAACATCGCCGACCTGGCCAAATACGCCTCGGTGTTCAAGGACCAGGAAGAGCCGTCCAAGGGGCGTTTCTACAACTGCCCGGCCGGCTGGACCTGCGAGCTGGACAACAGCGAAATGCTGAAAAGCTATGGCTTGGAAAACTCCTACACCAACTTCCGTCCAGGCACCGGCCCGGCGCTGGATGCGGCGGTGCTGTCGAGCTACAAGCGCGGCGAGCCGATCCTGTTCTACTACTGGTCGCCGACGCCGCTGATGGGCCAGGTCGACCTGGTCAAGCTGGAAGAAAAACCTGGCGTGGATAAAAGCGTGAGCATCAAGGTCGGTCTGTCCAAGACCTTCCACGAGCAGGCGCCAGAGCTGGTGGCCGTGCTGGAAAAGGTCAACCTGCCTATCGACCTGCTGAACCAGAACCTCGGTCGCATGGCCAAAGAGCGAATTGAATCGCCAAAACTGGCGAAAATTTTCCTCAAGGAACATCCTGAAGTCTGGCACGCATGGGTGAGCGACGACGCAGCCAAGAAAATCGACGCGGCCTTGTAGGTCAAGTGTGCCCGGCTACCCTGAGGGGCTGGCCGGGCACTTGGCCACAACCCACTGGATCGAGAGCACGATATGTTTCCTGAGAGTTTTACGTTTTCCATTGCCGACTGGGTCAACGGTTGGGTGGATTCACTGGTCACCAACTACGGCGATGTGTTCCGGCACATCTCCGACACCCTGCTGTGGGCCATCGTCAACCTGGAAGGCTTGCTGCGCGCAGCGCCGTGGTGGCTGATGCTGGCCATCGTTGCCGGCGTTGCCTGGCACGCCACCCGTAAGGTGGTGACCACGGCGGTGATCGTCGGTTTGCTGTTCCTGGTGGGCGCGGTCGGCCTGTGGGACAAACTGATGCAGACCCTGGCCTTGATGATGGTCGCCACGGTGATCTCGGTGCTGATCGGCATCCCGCTGGGCATTCTGTCGGCGCGCAGCAATCGCCTGCGTTCGGTGCTGATGCCGTTGCTCGACATCATGCAGACCATGCCGAGTTTCGTGTACCTGATCCCGGTATTGATGCTGTTCGGCCTGGGCAAGGTCCCGGCGATCTTCGCCACGGTGATCTACGCTGCGCCGCCGCTGATTCGCCTGACCGACTTGGGCATTCGCCAGGTCGACGGCGAAGTCATGGAAGCCATCAACGCCTTCGGTGCCAACCGCTGGCAGCAACTGTTCGGCGTACAACTGCCGCTGGCGTTGCCGAGCATCATGGCCGGTATCAACCAGACCACCATGATGGCGCTGTCGATGGTGGTGATCGCCTCGATGATCGGTGCCCGTGGCTTGGGTGAAGACGTGCTGGTCGGCATCCAGACCCTCAACGTCGGTCGCGGCCTCGAAGCCGGGCTGGCGATTGTAATTCTCGCAGTGGTCATCGACCGCATTACCCAGGCCTATGGTCGTCCACGGCATGAGGCGAGCAAATGACTACTGTCAGCAAAATTGAAGTTAAAAACGTCTTCAAGATCTTCGGCGCCCGTTCCAAGGACGCGCTGTCGCTGATCGGCCAAGGCAAGACCAAGGACCAGGTGCTGGCCGAGACCGGCTGCGTGGTCGGCGTGAACGACTTGTCCCTGAGCATCGGCACCGGTGAGATCTTCGTGATCATGGGCCTGTCGGGTTCCGGAAAATCCACGCTGGTGCGCCACTTCAACCGCCTGATCGATCCTACCAGCGGCGCGATCCTGGTGGACGGCGAAGACATCCTGCAGCTGGACATGGAAGCCCTGCGCCAATTCCGTCGGCACAAGATCAGCATGGTGTTCCAGAGCTTCGGCCTGTTGCCCCACAAGAGCGTGCTCGACAACGTCGCCTACGGCCTGAAGGTGCGTGGCGAAACCAAGCAGGTCTGCGCCGAGCGCGCCCTGCACTGGATCGAAACCGTGGGCCTCAAAGGCTACGAAAACAAATACCCGCACCAGCTCTCTGGCGGCATGCGCCAGCGCGTTGGCCTGGCCCGCGCATTGGCGGCCGACACCGACATCATCCTGATGGACGAAGCGTTCAGCGCCCTCGACCCGCTGATCCGCGCCGAGATGCAGGACCAGTTGCTGGAGCTGCAAAAGACCCTGCACAAGACCATCGTGTTCATCACCCACGACCTCGACGAGGCCGTGCGCATCGGCAACCGCATTGCGATCCTCAAGGACGGCAAGCTGATCCAGGTCGGCACGCCCCGCGAGATCCTGCATTCGCCGGCGGATGAGTATGTGGACCGGTTCGTACAGCGGCGGGCGGCGGTGGTCTGACCCGGATCTTATGGTGAGCTGGCTGGCCCCTTCGCGAGCAAGCCCGCTCCCACATTTGGAATGCATTCCCCCTGTGGGAGCGGGCTTGCTCGCGAAGAGGCCGGTAAGGCTGCATAAGCATTAGAGAAGGTATGAAGATGTCCCAGCCAACAAAAATCATCATCGCGGACACGCCATTGCGCTGGCAGGACGTGGTCGCCGTGGCCCGTCACGGCGCGATCCTCGAACTCTCGGGCCAGGCCTGGGCACGCATCGATAACGCACAAGCCATCGTGCAGCGCATCGTCACCAGCGGCGAACGCGCCTACGGCGTGAATACCGGCCTGGGCGCGCTGTGCAATGTGTCGCTCAAGGGCGAGCAGCTCAGCCAACTGTCGCGCAATACGCTGCTGAGCCACGCCTGCGGCGTCGGTCCGGTGCTCAGCGACGAGCAGACCCGCGCGATCATCTGCGCTGCCATCATCAACTACAGCCACGGCAAATCCGGCCTGCATCCGCAGGTGGTGCATTCGCTGCTGGCGCTGCTCAACCACGGCATCACACCACAAGTACCGTCCCAGGGGTCGGTGGGTTACCTGACCCACATGGCCCATGTCGGCGTGGCCTTGCTGGGCGTCGGTGATGTGAGTTACCGGGGCAAGATCGTTTCGGCGCAAGAGGCATTAAGCGCAGAAGGTTTGCACCCGGTGGTGCTCGGCGCCAAAGACGGCCTGTGCCTGGTCAACGGTACACCGTGCATGACCGGCCTGAGCTGCCTGGCCCTGGCCGATGCCCACCACCTGCTGCAATGGGCCGATGTGATCGGTGCCATGAGTTTTGAAGCCCAGCGCGGGCAGATCGACGCCTTTGATGAAGAAATTATCGCGCTCAAGCCACACCCGGGCATGCAGCAAGTGGGCATCAACCTGCGCGCCTTGCTCGACGGCAGCGAAGTGATCGCCAGCAGCAAGGGCATACGCACCCAGGACGCCTTGAGCATCCGTTCGATCCCGCAGATTCACGGCGCCGCGCGCGACCAGGTCGAGCACGCCACCCGCCAGATCGAGACCGAACTCAACAGCGCCACCGACAACCCGCTGGTGCTCGGCACTCCGGACAACTACCGCGTAATGTCCCAGGCCAACCCCCACGGGCAGTCCGTGGCACTGGCCGCCGACATGCTCGCCATCGCCATGGCCGAGATCGGTTCCGTGGCCGAACGCCGCCTGGACCGCTTGATCAACCCGCACGTCAGCGGCTTGCCGGCGTTCCTGGTGAGCAACCCGGGGGTCAACTCCGGGATGATGATCGTGCAGTACGTCGCCGCCTCCCTGTGCGGGCAAAACCGCCAGCTGGCGCAACCGGCTGTGCTCGACAACTTCGTCACCTCGGGCCTGCAGGAAGACCACCTGAGCATGGGCACCAATGCCGCGCTCAAGCTGCACCAGGTGTTGGCCAACGTGACCCAGATCCTCGCCATCGAGTACCTGCTGGCGGCCCAGGCGTTCGAGTTCTTGAAGGACCAGCGTTTCGGCGCCGGCACCGACAGTGCCTGGCGATTGCTGCGTGAAGGGGTGCCGGCCTATGAACAGGACCGTTGGCTCGCGCCGGACATCGCCACCACCGCCGCCTTGCTCAAGGACGCCGCTCTGCTGCAGCGCACCTTGCCGAATTTGCACTGAAGTTTTTCCAACAATAACCAGCGTGCCAAGCCGCGTGTCGCTCTAAAAGAGGGCCGCGGCGGATAACGGAAGCATCCGGAGCGACTGGTAGTTAACAACACTCTCAAAAGGAGCATGAATGTGACTGCGCTAAACCTGATTCCAGGCCAACTGAGCCTCGCCCAACTGCGGGCCATCTACCAGCAGCCGGTAACCCTCAGTCTGGATGACAGCGCCACGGCGCAGATCGATGCCAGTGTGGCCTGCGTGGAGCAGATTCTCGCCGAGAACCGCACCGCCTACGGCATCAACACCGGTTTCGGCCTGCTGGCCTCGACCCGCATCGCCAGCGAAGACCTGGAAAACCTCCAGCGTTCTCTGGTGCTGTCCCACGCCGCCGGCGTCGGTGAGCCGATCAGCGATGCGCTGGTGCGGCTGGTCATGGTGCTCAAGGTCAACAGCCTCAGCCGTGGGTTCTCCGGGATCCGCCGCCAAGTGATCGACGCGCTGATCGCGCTGATCAACGCCGAGGTATACCCGCACATTCCACTCAAAGGTTCGGTCGGTGCCTCCGGTGACCTCGCGCCCTTGGCGCACATGTCCCTGGTGCTGCTGGGCGAAGGCAAGGCGCGCCACAAAGGTGAATGGCTGGAAGCCACCGACGCGCTGAAAGTCGCCGGCCTTACGCCGCTGACTCTCGCCGCCAAAGAAGGCCTGGCGCTGCTCAACGGCACGCAGGTGTCCACCGCTTACGCACTGCGCGGCCTGTTCGAAGGCGAAGACCTGTTCGCCGGCGCCCTGGCGTGCGGCGCGCTCACTGTGGAAGCGGTGCTGGGTTCGCGCTCGCCGTTCGACGCACGCATTCATGCTGCGCGTGGTCAGCGTGGGCAGATCGATGCAGCGGCAGCCTATCGTGACCTGCTTGGTGAAAGCAGCCAGGTGTCCCAGTCGCACCAGAACTGCGACAAGGTGCAAGACCCGTACTCCCTGCGTTGCCAGCCACAAGTCATGGGCGCGTGCCTGACCCAGTTCCGCCAGGCCGCTGAAGTGCTGGTGGTCGAAGCCAACGCCGTGTCGGATAACCCACTGGTGTTTGCCGCCGAAGGCGACGTGATCTCCGGTGGTAACTTCCACGCCGAACCCGTGGCCATGGCCGCTGACAACATGGCCCTGGCCATCGCCGAAATCGGTTCGCTGAGCGAGCGCCGTATCTCGCTGATGATGGACAAGCACATGTCGCAACTGCCGCCGTTCCTGGTGGGCAATGGCGGGGTGAACTCCGGCTTCATGATCGCCCAGGTGACCGCTGCTGCGCTTGCCAGTGAGAACAAGGCGCTGGCCCACCCGCACAGTGTGGATAGCCTGCCGACGTCCGCTAACCAGGAAGACCACGTGTCCATGGCCCCGGCGGCGGGCAAGCGCCTGTGGGAAATGGCTGAAAACACCCGTGGTGTGTTGGCGGTCGAGTGGCTGGCCGCGTGCCAGGGCCTGGATCTGCGTGACGGTCTCAAGACCTCGGCCAAGCTTGAGAAAGCGCGCGGCATCCTGCGCGACAAAGTGGCGTTCTATGAGAAGGACCGTTTCTTCGCCCCGGACATCAACGCCGCCAGCGAACTGCTCGCCAGCCGCTGCCTGAATGAGCTGGTGCCGGCCAAGTTGCTGCCAAGCCTCTAAACGCAACATCGTGTAGTGAGCGGGCTTGCCCCGCGCTGGGTGGCGAAGCCGCCCCAAAACAGCCACCGCCGTTATACCTGATACAACGCGGCGGCCTGATCAGGGCGGCTTCGCCCCCCAGCGCGGGGCAAGCCCGCTCACTACAGTGATTGGCGTCAGGCTCTGAATTTTTCTCAGGATAAGAATAATTAGGGACGAGAAATGCTCCAGCAAGAAAAGGGTTTGAAACGCGGGCTCAGCGCCCGACATATTCGCTTCATGGCACTCGGTTCCGCGATCGGCACCGGGCTGTTCTACGGCTCCGCCTCCGCCATCCAGATGGCCGGCCCGGCCGTGCTGCTGGCCTACCTGATCGGCGGTGCCGCCGTGTTCATGGTAATGCGCGCCCTCGGCGAGATGGCCGTGCACAACCCGGTAGCGGGCTCGTTCGGCCAGTACGCCAGCACTTACCTGGGCCCCATGGCCGGGTTCATTCTCGGGTGGACCTACGCGTTTGAAATGATCATCGTCTGCCTGGCTGACGTCACTGCATTCGGCATCTACATGGGCTTCTGGTTTCCCGACGTCGCGCGTTGGGTCTGGGTGCTCGGCATTGTGTTTTTGATCGGCGGCCTGAACCTGTGCAACGTCAAAGTGTTTGGCGAAATGGAGTTCTGGCTGTCGCTGCTCAAGGTTGGCGCCATCGTCGCGATGATCCTTGGCGGTTTCGGCATCATGCTGTTCGGCATCCACTCGGCGGGTGAAACCCAAGCGAGTGGCCTCAGCAACCTGTGGGCCCACGGCGGCTTCATGCCCAACGGCGTCGGCGGCCTGATCGCCTCGTTCGCGGTGGTGATGTTTGCGTTTGGCGGCATCGAAATCATCGGCATCACCGCCGGTGAAGCCAAGGACCCGCAACGTGTGATCCCCAAGGCGATCAATGCCGTGCCGCTGCGCATCCTGTTGTTCTACGTGCTGACGTTGTTCGTGCTGATGGCCATCTACCCGTGGCCGCAGATCGGCAGCCAGGGCAGCCCGTTCGTGCAGATCTTCAGCAACCTCGGCATCGGCTCGGCCGCGACCATTCTCAATATCGTGGTGATCTCGGCGGCCGTATCGGCCATCAACAGCGACATCTTCGGCGCCGGCCGCATGATGTACGGGCTGGCCCAGCAAGGGCAGGCACCCAAGGGGTTTGCGCAGTTGTCCAGGCACGGCGTGCCATGGATGACCGTGGTGGTGATGGGCGCAGCGCTGCTGGGCGGCGTGGTGCTCAACTACCTGATCCCGGAAAACGTGTTCCTGCTGATCGCCTCGATTGCCACCTTCGCCACGGTGTGGGTGTGGCTGATGATCCTGTTCACCCAGGTCGCCATGCGCCGCTCCATGACAGCGGAGCAGGTCGCCGAACTGAAATTCCCGGTGCCGTTCTGGCCGTATGCGCCGGCCGCCGCCATCGTCTTTATGCTGTTCGTGTTTGGTGTGCTGGGTTACTTCCCGGACACCCAGGCCGCCTTGCTGGTCGGCGCCGTATGGATCGTGCTGCTGGTCGTGGCCTACCTGCTGTGGGTCAAGCCTGCGGCCGGGCAAGCGGCCAAGGTCCATCACGACCCGGCTTTGTCTCATCGTTAATCTAGGGAGGCGTTGATGAAAACGCTTTGGCAACACTGCCACGTCGCAACCATGGCCCAGGGCAAGTACTCGATCATCGAGGATGCCGCCATGGTCACCGCCGGTTCGCTCATCGAGTGGATCGGACCCCGCAGTCTGGTGCCTAAGGCGGAATACGCCCAGGTGCATGACCTGCAAGGCGCGTGGGTCACCCCCGGGCTGATCGACTGCCACACCCACACGGTGTTCGGTGGCAATCGCAGTGGCGAGTTCGAGCAGCGCCTGCAAGGCGTGAGCTACGCCGAGATCGCAGCCAAGGGTGGCGGCATTGCCAGCACTGTACGCGCCACCCGCGCCGCGACCGAGGATGAACTGTTTGCCAGCGCTGAGAAACGCCTGCGCAGCCTGCTGCGTGACGGCGTGACCACCGTGGAAATCAAGTCCGGCTACGGCCTGGACCTGGTCAACGAACGCAAGATGCTGCGCGTAGCCCGTCGCCTCGGTGAAGCGCTGCCGGTCAGCATACGGGCCACGTGCCTGGCGGCCCATGCATTGCCACCGGAGTACAAGGACCGCGCCGACGACTACATCGACCATATCTGCACCGAGATGCTGCCGGCCCTGGCGGCGCAAGGGCTGGTGGATGCGGTGGATGCGTTCTGCGAATACCTGGCGTTTTCCACCGAGCAGGTGGAGCGTGTATTCAACGTCGCGCAGCAACTGGGCCTGCCGGTGAAGCTGCATGCCGAGCAACTGTCGTCGCTGCACGGCTCCAGCCTGGCGGCGCGTTACCACGCGTTGTCGGCGGATCATCTGGAGTTCATGACCGAAGAAGACGCCATCGCCATGGCCGCGTCCGGCACCGTCGCGGTCCTGCTGCCGGGCGCTTTCTACTTCCTGCGCGAAACCCAGTTGCCGCCGATGGACGCCCTGCGCAAGCACGGCGTGAAAATTGCCATCGCCAGCGACCTCAACCCCGGCACCTCGCCGGCGCTGTCGGTGCGCTTGATGTTGAACATAGCTTGCACCCTGTTCCGCATGACTCCGGAAGAAGCCCTGGCCGGCGCCACCACCCACGCGGCGACCGCGCTGGGCATGGGCGATACCCACGGATCCCTGGAAGTGGGCAAGGTGGCCGATTTTGTCGCCTGGCAGATTGATCGTCCCGCCGACCTGGCCTACTGGCTGGGTGGCGAGCTGGATAAACGCGTCGTGCGCCATGGCGCCGACGTCACTGTATGAAGGAGTGCTGCTGTGGATAAGGTTCTGACGTTCAAAAAAGGCCGCGTACCGCTGCTGATCAGCATGCCCCACGCTGGCTTGCGGCTCACGCCTGCGGTCGAAGCCGGGTTGATCCCCGAAGCACAAAGCCTGCCGGACACCGATTGGCATATCCCTACGCTGTACGATTTTGCCGAAGCACTGGGCGCCAGCACCCTGGCGGCGGAGTATTCGCGCTTCGTGATCGACCTGAACCGGCCATCGGACGACAAACCGCTCTATGCCGGTGCCACTACCGGGCTGTACCCGGCGACCCTGTTCGAGGGTGTGCCATTGTTCCTTGAGGGACAGGTGCCGTCCGAGGAAGAGCGCGTGACCTACCTGCAAAAGATCTGGGGGCCGTACCACCGCACTCTGCAAGAAGAACTTGCCCGGCTCAAGGCCGAGTTCGGCTACGCCTTGCTGTTCGATGCGCACTCGATCCGCTCGGTGATTCCGCACCTGTTCGACGGCAAATTGCCGGACTTCAACCTCGGCACCTTCAACGGCGCCGCGTGCGACCCGGAACTGGCCAGCCAGCTGGAAGCCATCTGCGCCCAGCACCCGCAGTACACCCATGTGCTCAATGGGCGTTTCAAGGGTGGCCACATCACCCGGCATTACGGCAACCCGGCGCAGGATATTCACGCGGTGCAGCTGGAGTTGTGCCAGAGCACGTATATGGAAGAGGTTGAGCCGTTCCGGTATCGGCCGGACCTGGCAGAGCCGACGCAGGTGGTGTTGAAGCAATTGCTGGAAGGCGTGCTGGCCTGGGGGCAGAAGCGTTACGGCTGAAATTGCTTTCGCGAGCAAGCCCGCTCCCACCTTTGACCGAGTTTCAACATGAGAATGGGGTCAAATTGTGGGAGCTGGCTCGCCTGCGATGAGGCCCTCACGGTCGCCCCAGTGCAACTGCCGGTCGCCACAGGTCGTGTTTATCGAGATCCCGCTGGGTAAGGTTGTGGATACGGCGCACCAGACGCCACTCCCCACAATAAAAACTGCCGAGTGAGACCTCTTTCATGAAAAGACTGTTCAACCGTTACCTGTTGACCCTCACCGGCGCGGCACTGCTCAGTGCCCAAGCCATGGCCGCCGAACCGGCCTCCTGCAAAAGCATCCGTATGGGCGTGGTCAGCTGGACTGACGTGATCGCCACCTCCGGCATGGCCGACGTACTGCTAAACGGTCTGGGTTACGACAGCAAGCAGACCAGCGCGGTGCAGCAGATCATCTTTGCCGGCATCCGCGACAAGCGCCTGGATATCTTCCTCGGCTACTGGAAACCGGCGATGGACAACAACATCGCGCCGTTCCTGGCCGCCAAGCAGGTCAAGGTCTTTGACAAACCCAGCCTGGCCGATGCCCAGGCCACCCTGGCCGTGCCGCAGTACGTGGCTGATGCGGGCCTGAAGACCTTCGCCGACATCGCCCGCTTCAAGGACAAGCTGGGCGGCAAGATCTATGGGATCGAGCCTGGCAGCGGTGCCAACACCGATATCCAGAAAATGATCGACACCAACCATTTCGGCCTCGGCGGCTTCAAGCTGGTGGCCTCTGGTGAAGCGGGCATGCTGGCGGCGGTGCAACGTGCGGTGAACCGCAAGGAATTCGTGGTGTTCGTCGGCTGGACCCCGCACCCGATGAACATCAACATGAAAATGACCTACCTCACCGGCAGTGAAGACGTGTTTGGCCCCGACGAAGGCCGCGCCACCGTGTCCACCGTCACCGCGCCGGACTTTGCCGAGCGCTGCCCGAATGCCAACCGCTTGCTGGAAAACCTCACCTTCACCGCTGCCCAGGAAAGCCAGCTGATGGTGCCGATCATGGAGCGCCAATCGCCGCAGGATGTGGCCAAGCAATGGTTGCGTGATCATCCCGAGGATTTGCAGCGCTGGCTGGCCGGCGTTCAAGCGTTTGATGGCGGTGATGGCGCGACCGCAGTGCAGGCCAGCCTCAAACCCTGAGTCGGATGCGAATCCCAATGTGGGAGCTGGCTTGCCTGCGATAGCGGTCTATCAGTCAAAGATGCATCAACTGACAGATAGCCATCGCAGGCAAGCCAGCTCCCACACTTGATCTCCATTGATAGGGATATTTGCGCATGTATCTGATATCTACACAGCTAGCTGCCTTCATCGCCAAAACCGAAGCCTTCACCAGCGACGACTCATCCCTGGCTGGCCTGCGCCGGAACTATGACCGCATGTGCAAGGCCTTCACCCCGCCGAAGCCTGAGGGGCTGCAAGTCTCGGACTTTGCCTTGGGCGGCGTCGGCGTGCGCAGTTACTTGCCCACGGCAGAGGCTCCAGCCGAAGGCTGGCCCTGCCTCCTTTATATGCACGGTGGCGGCTGGGCCGTCGGCGGCCTGGATTCCCACGATTTCATCTGCTTCGAACTGGCCAAGGCCCTCAACGTGCTGGTGATCGCCATCGATTATCGGCTGGCGCCCGAGTATCCGTTTCCGGCCGCCTACGAGGATTGCCGGGCCGTGTGGCAAGCGATCCAGGCGAGCGAGGCGCCGCAGCCGATTGACCTGCGGCGCCTGGCGGTGGTCGGTGACAGTGCCGGCGGAAACCTGGCCGCGGCCTTGTGCCTGGGCTTGCGCGATGACAGCCAGCCGCTGCCCCGTGCCCAGGTCTTGATCTACCCGGGGCTGGGTGGCCCGGCTGATTTGCCATCGCGCCGTGATTGCAGGGATGCGCCCTTGCTCAGCAGTGCCGACACCGAGTCGTACCTGGCGCTTTACCTGCAGGGGGCCAACCCGCCGTCGCCGTATGCCATGCCGCTATTGGCCAAGGATTTCGGCGGGTTGCCCAAGGCGCTGATCGCCGTGGCCCAGTTCGACCCGCTGCGCGATGACGGCATGCTGTATGCCGAGCGCTTGCGCGGGGCAGGGGGCGATGCGGTGCTGTATCCGGGGAAAGGCCTGGTCCATGGCTGCCTGCGCGCGCGTGGGCAAGTACCGGAAGTGGACCGGCTTTATGACTACCTGTTGTATTACCTGAGGAGCGAAGGGCTGACACAGGTCTAAGTGCTCAAGGACATGCTCATTGCACAATTCGGGTTTATAGTGCCAGACGGCAAAATAATAGACGTCCCCCCAGGGATGAACCCGACACCCTACGGAGCGCGCAATGCAGACTTGGTACCCGCAGATCAAACCCTACGCCCGGCACGATCTGGCCGTCGATGACACCCACACCCTGTACGTCGATGAAAGTGGCTCCCCCGAAGGCTTGCCCGTCGTATTCATCCATGGTGGCCCCGGCTCCGGTTGCGACGCCAACAGCCGCTGCTATTTCGACCCGAACCTTTACCACATCGTCACCTTTGACCAGCGTGGCTGCGGGCGCTCCACGCCCCGCGCCAACCTGGAAAACAACACCACCTGGGACCTGGTCGCCGACATGGAGCGCATCCGCGAGCACCTGGGCATCGACAAGTGGGTGCTGTTTGGCGGTTCCTGGGGCTCGACCCTGGCCCTGGCCTACGCGCAAACCCATCCGGAGCGCGTGCTCGGCCTGATCGTGCGCGGCATATTCCTCGCCCGGCCCCAGGACATTGAGTGGTTCTACCAGACCGGTGCCAGCCGTATGTTCCCGGACTACTGGCAGGACTACCTGGCGCCGATCCCGCAGGATGAGCGGCACGACCTGCTCGGCGCCTACCACAAGCGCCTGATCGGCAACGACCAGATTGCCCAGATGCACGCGGCCAAGGCATGGTCCACCTGGGAAGGTCGCATGCTGGGCCTGTGCCCGAACCAGGCGCAGGTGGAGCGTTTTGCCGAACCCCAGCGGGCGCTGTCCATCGCGCGCATCGAGTGCCACTACTTCACCAACAACTCCTTCCTGGAGCCGAACCAGCTGATTCGCGATATGCACAAGATCGCCCATCTGCCTGGCGTCATCATTCACGGGCGCTACGATATGATTTGCCCGCTGGATAACGCCTGGGAATTGCACCAGGCGTGGCCCAACAGCGAGCTGCAGGTGATCCGCGAGGCCGGCCATGCCGCGTCCGAACCGGGCATTACCGATGCGCTGGTGCGCGCCACCGGCGAAATGGCACGGCGCCTGCTTGATCTGCCGCCAGAAGAAGCATGAAGGGGTTGTTACAAAGGGTGCGCGGCGCCCGGGTCGAAGTCGCGGGCGAAGTGGTCGGGGCGATTGACCAGGGTTTGCTGGTGTTGGTAGCCGTCGAGCCGGGCGATACGCCCGAGAGCGCCGACAAACTGTTGCACAAGCTGCTTAACTATCGGGTGTTCAGCGACGACGAGGGCAAGATGAACCTGTCCTTGAAGGACATCGGCGGCGGTTTGCTGCTGGTGTCGCAATTCACCCTGGCGGCGGATACCAAGAGCGGGCTGCGGCCAAGCTTCTCCACAGCGGCCCCCCCGGCCCTGGGAGCAGCGCTTTTCGATCACTTGCTGTTACAAGCGCAACAATTGCATGGCAAGGTGGCGTCGGGGCGTTTTGGCGCTGATATGCAGGTGCATTTGGTCAATGATGGCCCTGTGACCTTCCTCTTGCAGACGTGAATGTATTAAAAACGACTTTTAATGCCTAAAAACGCAGGGTTTCGCTACAAATACTTCGTTGTCCCTGATGCGTTGTTTCGCGGGCTACTAGATAATCGCGCGCTACGGGGATCAGCGTTGTTTGGTCCATTTTTGACTTAGGTAGAGACTTGTCCGATAGCCAATGGGGAATCATTTTGCCCCAGGGGAGTCGGAACAATGCTCGCCAACC
>Ga0207655_1000903_pt1 | contig 30986 bp, 39 predicted proteins | sample KBSM44metaG_FD_184398 | JGI IMG/M metagenome (GOLD analysis project Ga0207655, IMG submission 184398) | Miscanthus rhizosphere microbial communities from Kellogg Biological Station, Michigan, USA - KBS M4-4 metaG (SPAdes) (version 2) | ecosystem: Host-associated > Plants > Roots > Rhizosphere >... | reverse complement strand
TTGCGTGCGCTGGTTCACCGAATCCATTACACCAGCCATGCCCAGACTCCTACACCAACGCCAAGTGTTGTTGCGACGCACATTCATTGCTAAACGGCACGGCGCTTGCTTTTTAACTCGTATGAACATTCAAACGACATTTTTCCGACGCCTGACATCCCCTATCCGCAGAGGACTTTGCGCGGCGTCCGCCGTTTGCCTGTTTTTTGCGGGCAGCCCTGCCAGTGCTGATGCGGTTACCTTGCCTGACATGCTTATCGGCGTCACTCAGGGCTTTCTTGAATTCACCGTAGAAGACTATCTGGCTACCAGTCAAACGGAAGGCCGTTACGAAATCGAGGTCAAGCAGCTCGATCCGCGCATGCGCATGCCTATGTGCGACAAGGAATTGACAGCCTCCCTGGAGAGTCCGGGGCGTCCTTTGGGTCGTGTGACCGTCAAGGTCCGCTGTGAAGGCGCGTCTCCCTGGACAGTGTTCGTGCCCGCTCAAGTCCGCCTGTTTCGCGAGGTCGTGACCACCACTCGCCCCCTCAAGCGCGCGGGGATAATCGAGCCTCAGGACGTGACGCTGCGCGAGCATGACGTCAGCCAGATCAATCAGGGTTTCCTGACGTCGGTAGACGAAGCCATCGGGCAAAAACTGACCCGACCAACGGTCGCCGACCAGGTGCTGACTCTGGTGCACATGGAACAGGCAGAAGTCGTTCGCAAAGGCGATCAGGTGGTGATTACTGCCCGCAGCGGCACGCTCGCCGTGCGCATGCCCGGAGAAGCCCTGTCCAACGGCGGCCTGAAAGAACAGATTCGCGTGAAAAACCTCAACTCCCAGCGGGTCATCAAGGCGCAGGTCATGGCGCCGGGCCAGGTGGAAGTGGCCATGTAAAACAGGCAAGGAGAAAACTGGCGCCGACCCCGGCTGTTCCCTAAACTGTGCCGCAGCAGGATCTGCGCGGCGCATGCAGGCTCATTGGTAAAAGAGCCTAAAGTTTTCCAGGGGATGGCCGAGAACATGGCAAGCGTCCAAATTCCCAGAGGTTTTTAACATGGTCATCGATTTCAGCCGTTTGAACAGCTCCTCGTCACTTACGGGCAGTACACGTACCAGCGCGCCCAAGGAAACCGCCGAAACCGGCACTTCCGCGCCGCTGAATACCCCGGCCGAACAGGCCAGTACCGCAAAAAGCGGGGAATCGGTACACCTCAGCAATGAGGCTCAACAGTTGCAGAAGGTCACTGACAAGCTGCGCGATCAGCCTGCAGTCGACAAAGCCCGCGTGGCCGAGTTGAAAGCAGCGATTGCCGATGGCAGCTATAAAGTCGACAGCAACCGTGTAGCCAGCAAACTGCTCAACTTCGAAGCCCAGCGCTAGGCCTCGGCCTGCGCCAGGCTTTTGGACGCTTAAAACCCAAGGCCAGCCATGCACGACACTAATTTATTGCAACTGATCACCGACGACTTTGCTCCAGCTCAACAACTGCTGGAGTTACTGCATACCGAGTCCCTCGCCTTGCACGGTCGCGACATGCCACTGCTGGAAGAAATTCTGGCACGCAAACAGGCATTGATCATTCTGCTCGAACAGCATGGCCGCAAACGCAGCGAAATCCTCGCCAGTCTCAACCTGTCGCTCGACCGCCAAGGTCTCGAACAACTGGCCAGCCAGTCGAGCATCGGCGAGCAATTGCTGAGCCAGAGCGATGTACTGACCGACCTGATCGCCCAGTGCCAGGCGGCCAACGCCAGAAACGGCCAATCGATCGTGATGCAGCAGGCCGCCACGGCCAATCAGCTGAAAATCCTTACCGGCGGCGAGCCTCCTGCGCTCTACGACGCCAGCGGCACCTTCTCCAAACTGCAGAAACCGCGCGCGCTCAGTCAGGCGTGATTCTTTCTTCTATTCTTGCGCCCTATCAACGCGCGATACATGCTGGCAAAATACTGGCCAGCCGTAGTCAAATTTTGTCTGGAGATTGATTTAACGTGTCCAATGATGACGCTCCGCAGCCCCCAAAGGTGCTTACCACGCCCCTGGAGATCTCCAGCAATCTGCGCCAGCTGCAAGAGAGCCACGATCCGCTGATCATTACCTTCCACGAACGCAGCCAGCGCTTCCAGAGCTACCTGATCAAGGTCGACCGGGAAAACGCCAGCATTGCCCTGGACGAAATGATCCCGCGCGATGGCGAGCGCTTCCTGCTCGCCGGCGAGCCGTTCAAGGTCGAAGGCTTTCATGACGGCGTGCGCATTGCCTGGGAATGCAATGGCACGCTGAACATCGAAGAATCCAGTGGCGATCGCTTCTACACCGGCGACCTGCCCACCGAAGTGGTTTATCACCAGCGCCGCAATGCCTTCCGCGCAGCCCTGAAGCTGACCGATCTGGTTAGCGTCGAACTGGGTGGCGAAAAGCTCAAGGCACCGATCGGCGGCAAACTGCTGGATATCTCTGCCACCGGCTGCAAGCTGCGCTTCGAAGGCGACATCACCGACCGCCTGCAACTGGGCCAGGTCTACGATCGCCTGATCGCCGCGCCGCTGTTCGGCAACCAACCGACCTCGGTCGAGCTGCGTTACCTGCACTTCGAAGAAAAACTCAACATCACCTTCGCCGGCCTGCGCTTTCACAACATCAGCGGCCCGGCAGCGCGCAACGTCGAGCGTTTCGTCTATCAGTTACAACGTGAAGCACGGCGCTTCGACAAAGACGATCTCTGATTCGTACGCGCCATAAAAAACGGGCAGCCGCTTGCAGCGACTGCCCGTTTTTTTATGCCCGATGTTTTTTCAGCATCAAGGCCTGGCACCACTGATGTCCGGTGCCGGGCTGTCGTTGCCGGTCTCGGGCGCCACAGGCGATTGAGGCTCGGTGACGGGCTCAGGTGCTGGCTCCGGCGCAACCGTAGTCTGCATCTGCTCCTGCACCACTTGCTCATCGACCCGTGGATCGAGCGCCGCCACCAGCGGCGAACTGGACATGCTGTCCGGCATCGCCACATGATGCAGCGGGGCGTCGTCGACCTGATGCAGATTGGTCACGGCTTTCGGCCGGATGCGCCATACCAGCACCAGCGCGAAAAAGGTGAAGAACGCATACAGGCTCTGACTACCGAACATTTTCATCAGCACCCCGGCGAGCAACGGCCCGATACTGGCGCCAACCCCGTAGGTCACCAGCAGCATCGCCGTCAGCGACACGCGTCGATCCCCTTCGACATGGTCGTTGGAAAACGCCACGGCCAGCGGGTACAGGCAGAACTGCACCAGCGAGCACAGGAAGCCGACGACGAACAAGATCTCCAGCGGCACCTGCGGCATGATCGCCAACGGCAGAGCAGCCACCGCCAGAAACCCGGCAAAGCAGCGAATCAGCAAGGCCCGGTCATAACGATCAGAGAGCCAGCCCAGTGGCCACTGCACCAACAACCCGGCAAAAATGCACGTACCCATGAACAGACCGACCTGCTCGGTCGATAGCCCCTGCTGCGACGCATACAGCGGTGCCAGACCGTAGAACGAGCCGATGATCAGACCGGCACCGAGCACCGTACTCAATGACTGCGGCACACGCTTGATGAAGAAGCGCGGCTCCATCGGTGCCGGGTGCAACGGCGCCGGGTGAATCCGCCGGGTCAGTGCCACCGGCACCAGACACAGGGCAAAACACAGGGCGACCAGCATCAGCAGTTCCAGACCCAGCCCCGGGTGCATGACCAGAATCAGCTGACCAAGCACCAGCCCCAGATACGAAGCAATCATGTAGCCGCTGAACACCACCCCGCGCTGGTTCGCGTCGGCCTGCTCGTTCAGCCAGCTCTCGATCACCATGTATTGGCACATCATGCCGAGGCCGACAATCGTCCGCAGCACCAGCCAGGCCGGCAGCCAGTCCACCAGACCATGACCGAGCACCGCCGCGCCGACGATCCCCGCACACGCGGAGTACGCACGAATATGTCCGACCCGGGCGATCAGGCGGTGACCGATCTTGCCACCCAGCACCAGACCGAAATAGTTGGCCGCCATCAGCGCACCGACCCACAGTCCGTCGACATGGTCGGCTGCCAGGCGCAAGGCCAGATAAGTAGAAAGAAGGCCCGAGCCGATCAACATCATCAGCGAGGCGAAATACAGCGCTCGAAAGGATTTCCAGATTTGGCGCATCGGCGTTCCGAGCGGCTCCTTGCGGTGAGTGTCGGGCTATCGAACGATAGCCCGATGACGACATTTCGTCAGGCCTGGGCTGCCAGAACGCGCCGTTCCCAGGGAGTGATCTCATCAAAGAAACTGGTCAGTTCCATGGTCTTCGAAGCGATGTAGCCTTCGATGAACTCGTTGCCGAACAGTTCCCGGGCCAACTGGCTGCGCTTCAAACGCTCGAGCGCCGCGTGCAGGGTGCACGGCAGCGAAAGATTGTCCGGCACTTCGAATTCACCCTGAATCGGCGCGCTCGGTTCCAGCTCATGCTCGATACCGTGCAGACCGGCCGCCAGACTCGCGGCAATCGCCAGATAAGGGTTGGCATCGGCACCCGGCAAACGGTTCTCGACCCGACGGGCGACCGGCGAACTGGCCGGTATCCGCAGACCCGCCGCACGGTTGTCGTGAGACCAGCAAGCGTTGTTCGGCGAGGCGAATGGATGGCACAGGCGCTGGTAGGAGTTCACGTTCGGTGCAAACAGCGCCGTGAAGTCAGCCATGCCCGCCTGCTGCCCGCCGATGAAATGGCGGAACATCGCGGTCGGCTGACCGTCGGCGTCGCTGAACACATTCTTGCCACTGCCAATCTCGACGATGCTCTGGTGAATGTGCATCGAACTGCCCGGCGTGTGCGCCAGCGGCTTGGCCATGCAGACCACGGTCAGGCCGTGCTTGAGCGCAACTTCCTTGAGCAGGTGCTTGAACAGGAAGGTCTGGTCGGCCAGCAACAGCGGATCACCGTGCAGCAAGTTGATCTCGAACTGGCTGACGCCCATTTCGTGCATGAAGGTATCGCGAGGCAGGCCGAGGGCCGCCATGCATTTGTAGACTTCACTGAAGAACGGTCGCAGACCGTTGTTGGAGCTGACGCTGAACGCCGAGTGACCGTCCTCGCGACGACCGTCGAGACCGACTGGCGGCTGGAACGGCTGGTTCGGATCGGTGTTCGGTGCGAACACGAAGAACTCAAGCTCGGTCGCCACCACCGGAGCCAGGCCACGGGCCGCATAACGGGCGATGACTTTCTTGAGCTGGCCACGGGTCGACAGGTTGGAGCTCTCGCCGCTCAGCTCGTCGGCATCACAGATGGCCAGAGCGCGCGGCTCCTGACTCCACGGCAGGGGATGGATCTGCGCCGGATCGGCCACCAGCGCCAGGTCGCCGTCATCGCTGCCGTAGAACCGCGCTGCGGGATAACCGCCCATGATGCATTGCAGCAGCACCCCCCGGGCCATCTGCAAACGCCGCCCTTCGAGGAAGCCCTCGGCGGTCATTACCTTGCCTCGTGGTACGCCGTTCAAATCCGGCGTGACACATTCAATCTCATCAATGCCCGTCAATCGCTGCGCGAGTGAACGCTGGCCATCGGTTGTCATGACGCAATCCTTGTTATTGTGCGAGCCGCGAACGGCGACCCGGACAAAATAGGCTTCGCCTGTTCGGAATTTCAAGCAGCGGCCAACAAAAAGACGTCAGTGCGGCGAATCTGTGCTTCAGGGCAAGTAAATACTGAATACGCCACCCCCCAACGGCCCGCCATTGCGAAGCTCGGTTCGACCACCGACACCGTTGCGCTGGTGCAGCGCGGCAATGCGTCCGGCGAAGTACAGACCCAGCCCGGTACTGCCACTGCTGTGATTGATGCCCTGCACATAATCGGCCTGACGCTCGAGCATCTCGACCGGGTAACCATCGCCGTCATCGTTGATGCTCAACACCAGTTGCCCGGCCTCGTCGCTGACCGTGATCAACAGCGATTCACGGGCATGGCGGATCGCGTTGTTGATGCAGTTGCCCAGCACCGAGGCGATCAGCTCACGGTCGAAGAAACCCAGCGGGCTCAGCGGATCGACTTCGTAAGTGGCGATGATGCCGCGACTGGCGAAAACCTCTTGATGAGCCGCCAGTTGCGCCTCGATGAAATCATCCAGCTCGTGATACGCCGGCTGCAACGGCATCTGGTTGACCCCAAGCTTGTACAGCCCGAGCAACTGCACCAGCATGCCGTTGAGGTGTGCGAACTCGAAGTCGATCACGCCCTGCTCCGGCACCTTGCGCTGGTCCTCGGGCAGATGCGCCAGCCATCGGCTGTGGGCCTGCATCAGCATGGCCAGGGAGTTCTTCATGTCGTGCACGGTGGAGGCAATCACCGTAGAAAAATCCAGTGCCTGATCGTCTTGATTCATTCGCCAAACGCCTTGCTTTTCAGCTTCTGATAACGCGGATATCGCGCGTCGGTGTCGGGCATCAGGCCGACCATTTTCAGGCAGGCCCGACATTCTTCCAGCTCCGCCGACGGCACACTGGTATCGGTGCCATGCAGCAGCGACTGCGCCATGTTCAGCGCGATGCTGATGTTCTTCGGTTGCATCTTCAGCGCCTTGCGGAACACCTCGCGGGCCTCCACCAGGTTGCCGGTCTTGTACACGCGCACGCCCTGACGGTTGAGGTCGGCGGCAGCGTTGCTGGAACTGAGAATAGTCGGGTCGTCGGTGAGCTTGGCGATGTCTTTCATCACCGTCGGGTCATCGCCGTAGATTTCCGCGCAACTCTTGAGCATCGACGTGCCCGCTTCGGCCTGGCCGAGCATCTGCAATTGCTTGGCAACGAGCAACGCGGCCTCGGGACTCATGAACTGCTCCATGCCGTCGAGGCGCATCAGTGCTTGCTCAGTGAGCTTCTCGGCGGTCTCGGCGTCGTTGAGCAGCAGACTGGTGGCCTTCATCAGACGCGCGCGAATCTGCAGACCCGGATCGCTCGGGTTTTCCTTGGCCACGGCACTGAGGGTGGTGTTGATCTCCAGCCGCGTGCGAGTATCGAGGCCCTTCTCGCTGCCCTTGCTGATCAGCGCGTGGGCCAGACCCAGGTTACTTTCCGGATCCTTGAATCGCGACTGCGCACCCTGCGCCACCGCCTGACGGTAAGCCTTCGAGGCCGTGTCAAAATCTTCGTTGGTCATTGCCAGCTTGCCGAGCAGCGCCTGCCGGCGCACCGCCAGCGGCGACAGGCGAATCGCTTCTTCCAGCACCTTCTGCGCACCCTTGGTATCGCCCTCGGCCACCAACACATCGGCCATGCCGTCGTACAGCGCCGGCATCATCGGGAATACTTTCAGGGCTTTTTCATACACGCCTTTGGCCTGGGCCACCTGACCACGCTTGAACAACAACTTGCCAAGCCCGGCAAAAGCCCACGGCAACGGCCGGTCGGCGATGATGCTGTCATACAGCCGTTCCAGCGCTTCGTTCTGATTCATGTCGCGCAGGGCATCGGCGCGGTAACGCAGGCACAGCGGCGAATAGCGGATGTCCTGCTTGCACAGGGCGATGCAGGCGTTAAGCACCTCCACCGGCTTGCCACGGTCAAGGGCTTGCAGAATCGGCTTGAGCAGGGTCTTGCGCTGCTCCAGACGCTCCAGGCGCTGGGCCAGACCGATCCGGTTGAACGGCTTGGTCAGATATGCGTCCGGCTCGTGCTCAAGAGCACTGAGCACCATCGCCTGACTGGTTTCGGCAGTGACCATCACGAACACCGCTTCGTGACTGATCAGCTTCTCCATCATCAGGTCTTCCAGCACCTGCTGGCCGTTTTTCTTGCCGTCACCGAGGTGAAAATCCTGAAGGATGAAATCGTAGGACTTCTGCGCACACATTTTCAGCGCCTGCTCACCGGTGTCGGCGGTGTCCACGTCCTTGACGCCCAACTCGCGCAACATCGAGCGAACGGAACTGCGGAAATCCGAGAAATCATCGACGATCAGAAAACTCTTTTGGTGATACGACAGCATCGAGGATTTCCAGGCAATTGAAGAGAATGGACCGAGGGCACATTTCAGGCGCGCAGATGATAGCTGGCGGCCAAATGCTATCAAGCAATTTCGTGCGACTCTGAAGTCACCGAATGGGTTATCGGCCGGATCAATGGTTCTCTTGAAGCGGGGGTTCAAGATTCGTTGTACAGCGATTACCCTGCGCGCCTGCTCCCACCCTCCTACTTCAAGGTTTTCATCGTGTACATCAAAGGACGCTACATCGTGTCGGCCTGTGCGCTGCTGTTTTTCCAGCAGGCACAGGCGAGCGGAATGGACTGCACAAAGGCTGTGAGTGTTGTGGAGAAGGCGATTTGCGCGCAGAAGCCGTTGTATGAGCTGGATACGCAGATGGGGGCGGCTTACCGGAAGTTGATGAAGGCTGCACCGGCGCAGACCGAAGTGAAAAAGACCCAGCGTCAGTGGTTGAAGGAGCGTGATCGATGTGGCGAGGACGTGAGTTGTCTGAGCCAGCGTTATCAGGATCGTTTGCAGGTCGTGCACGCACAGTGGATCGACGCGCTGGCCTACAAACCGGACGAGATCGATAAACAGGTCATGGAGGATCTGCAGCTGCGGGTTCGGGAGATGAGCAAGGAGAATCCGGAGTTTGCGCTGGAGCGGGCGCTGAATTCTCTGACGCTTGGCTACGTCGGCAGCTCGTTTGCAGCCGAGCAGGATGAAGATGAGCAACCGCTCCTCCCTACAACCATCCCCAAAGATGTCACGCAAGACGAGTGGAAAGCACTGCAAGCATCCGACATCAAGGGAGCCGCCGAGTCCGGCCAAACCTCGTACACCCTGATGGATCTGGATGGCGACGGTCAGCGCGATCTCATCGTGGAAACCTACGCCGGCGGCACCGGGATGTTTCATTACACGCAAACCTGGCGTCGGGTCGACGGCAGATTTATCAGGAGAACGGCCGAGATCGCCCCTCAGGCCAGTAACGACAGCGTCCTTTTCTATACCAATGACCGTGGTGCCAATCAATCCGTGTACCTGATCGGAACTCGCGGAAGAATGTATTTCGCCTATCAAAACGGCAGCTACGGCGAAGATCAGGTCTACCTGCTCAATCCCCTGCAGATCAACAGGCAGGTGCCGACGATCAGCGTGCACTATGACTACCAACTGACCGTTCCACACACTCAGTACATCGAGGACAGCGATAAAGCCTACGAACTGGAACCGTCCCTGCAGAAGGTGCTCGCCAACGCTGTGACCGGTTTGGACGCAAATGCGGGGACAACGGGACAGCAGAAAAAACCGCTCTGCCCTATCCCCCAATCCGCCAAGGACACTGAGGAGTACTACGGCTACGGCGCGAGCTACTACGCGATCGAACCTGTCGCCGACTTCCCCGTGATCATTGGTGGTGATTGTTATGTCGCAAGACTGATCAACTGGTTCGGTAGCTACGATGAAAAGAATGGGCTCTTCGCAAAACTGACGATGCGCAAGCCAGAAGCTGAGAGCCAGGAGCGCGGATATACCGTCAATGGGCGTCGTCATATCACCCAGGTCAGCACATCGATTGGCAAAGCTGAGGGTGGCGCCGAGACGTTTTAGGTCTTTTTCCCACGCAGCAAAAAGCCCCGCCAGATCACTCTGCGCGGGGCTTTTTAATAGATGGTGTCCCAGGGCAGGTTCGAACTGCCAACCTTCCCCTTAGGAGGGACAATTCTGACCTAGCAGGTTCAGGGATAAGCCCCCGTATTACTGCGCCCATCCGTCCCATTGAGTCCATAAAAACAGAGCGGTATAGTGCTTTTTGCTGCCACCCTGCTGTCACGGTCGAATCCTTGAAAACCAAAATCACACAAAAGCTAATTGGCAGCCTGGCCGCCGAGGCGAAAGCATACCGCGTGCATGACACCGTCCAACCAGGTTTCTTTATTCGCGTTCTGCCCAGCGGTCACAAGTCCTATATGGTCACATGGGGGCGCAACAAGAACGCCACCCTGGGGCGCGTTGGTGTCCTCACACTCGATCAAGCCAGAACAGAGGCCGCTCAGTACCTGGCCGACGCGCACGCCCACGGCGAGCCACTGGCAGTCGCTCAGGGTCGAAGGGGGATCGCCCTGCCCTCCTTGCGCCAGTTCATCGATGACACCTATATGCCCTGGTTCAAGACGCACCACAAAGGGCATGAGAAGACACTGCACACGCTCGACAATAATTTCGAGCCAATCATGTCTCAGCGTCTCGACGCGATCACCGGCCGCGACCTGGACCAGATCCGCACAGGTTGGATGCAGTCGGGCAACAAGCCATCGACGGTCAACCGCAAAATGGGCTCGATTAGCGGCGTATTCAGCAGAGCCGTTGAATGGGAGTACATCGATGCCCACCCCATGGACAGGCTCAAAGCATTAAAGATCGACACATTGGGGCTGGTCAGATACTTGGATGCTGAAGAGACCAAACGGCTTCGGGAAGCACTCGACGCGCGTCAAGACGAAGCGCGGGCAGAGCGTGAGAGTGCGAACAAGTGGAGAACGGATCGCGGTAAGGAGCTAATGCCGAGCTTGCTGCAAGTCCCATTCACTGACCACCTAAAGCCCTTGGTCCTGGTATCGCTCAATACAGGAATGAGACGCGGAGAGCTGTTCGACCTGAAATGGTCCGCGGTGAACTTCCAAACGAAGACGATCACTGCCGCCGGCGCCACCACCAAAACAAGCGACACACGACACATCCCGATGAACAAGGAAACGGTGCGCGTGCTGGAAGAATGGAAGAAGCTGGCCGGCAAATCTCAATACGTCTTCCCGAGTCAGGAGGGCGGCCGTCTGGAGGACGTTAAAAGCGCCTGGCTCAAGCTGCTAGAGCGAGCCAATATCGAAGGATTCCGCTGGCACGATATGCGTCACGACTTCGCGTCACGCCTAGTGATGGCCGGCGTACCGCTCAACACAGTACGGGATCTGCTGGGGCACGCCGATATCAAGATGACACTTAGGTATGCCCACCTTGCGCCCGGCACGAAGGCTGCGGCTGTTGAGTTAATTTAACTTTTTAGATTTTCCCAACATGATTACAAAATCGTCGTAATCCACTACTAACGGCTTATTTGACACGACGAATTTCGCATATGACGTGAGGGAGTTCCATTCCAATCGAACTTTATCAATATCTATGCCCCTGGCCTCCGGTGGTCGCCTGTGGGACGCCGCTTTCCGAGTGTACTCAAAAAGGTCAAAGTCACCTGAGAACCTGTCTCCCATCACCTGAGCGGCGATAATGAACGTCTCTTCATCGACGTATTGATGCCCCAAATAAGCAAGTCGTAATTTGTAGATTATTGGGTCTTCCGACCAGAGCCAGCTAATCAGAGTTGAGACTGGAACCTTTCCCCTCTTTCCATCCATATCCCGTAAGGGCGATTCGATGTGGTAGCTCTCTAGCGCCACATCAATGAGCTCTTCGATCGCTTCAACAATTTTCATGTTCTTTACGCGCGCGAATAGCTCCAGACCATCCTTGAGATGGGGAGCAATTCGGGTCGAGAGCACGACCTTTTTGGAACGGTTAGCCATCTGCGAGCCTCTTAAAGCCTGCAAGAATTTTGCTTGCAGATCGTGTTACTTACAAATACGATGTTTACGTCCGGACGAGTATCGTACAGTCCGCCCCATCGATCAAGGATAAACAAATGAGCCAAGCAGAACAGTTCACACCGCTATCGGTAAGCGTTGAGGATGCCGCGAGGATAGTCGGCCACTCACGTTCAGGAATCTACGAATTGATCGCAAGCGGGGATCTGAAAGCATTCAAGCTTGGACGCCGGCGCTTGATATTGATGACAGAACTAAAGGCTTGGGTCGAACGCGCAGCCAAGGAAGGTGCGCGATGAGAGGAAAAAATGTCGAGCCAGTGTTTGCACCACTGACCCGACGCATCACATCGGAATGCTTTGGGAAGCCACAGATGAGACAGACAGATTCTACTGCCCGCGCCAGGGCGAACGCCAGTGCGCCTAATCACCATCGATTCGTAAGCGATACCGCGACCTCAAAAAAGCGGCAGGCATATCAAAATACAGATGTGTGGCGAAACGCCCCTCAGAAATACATCGCTGTGCGTGAAGTTTCCTAATTCAGATCTGCGGCGCTCGCCCCATAGTTCGGGCGAGCGCTCGCACCTGCCTGCGAGCTTCTGATGGCCAGAAAGAAAGGCTACAAGGTTGACTTCGGCGGCGGCCGTGTACTGGCGCTTCCATATCGGCTACTGGCTCATTACGCATTCGACAATCTAACGCCTAAAGCGATTGCCGTACTCATAAAGCTGGCCCGAAATTACAACGGCCGGAATAACGGCGATCTCTCGTGCACCGCCGAAATGCTGGCCAAAGGAAGGCCTATGGATGCCAAAACACTCGCGTCTGCTTTACAGGAGCTTCTGGACGCCGGACTTATCGTTCGCACTCGGGCGTACAGGAAGGGGCGCGAACAAGGAATGGCACGTTGTGCGTTGTACGCGATCACTTGGGCGGCGATAGACGAGTGCCCAGGGAAAGACCTGGAAGTGAGACCAGGTCCCCCCACATTCAAGTTCATCTGATTTCGAATTTTTCGGTGGGATTTTTTCCGCCTGCTACTGGGATTTTTTCCCACTCAGCATTGGCGAAATGTCTGGTTGCGTCCGGTCGTTCAGGCGTACCGAGCTTCTACTGGGATTTTTTCCCAGTGGTTTTCCCGTAAACCGGGGCTTTCAGGGCATAGCAGTAAACGGAAAAAATCCCAGTCTTATTAAATTACCACCACCGGGTTTATTTATATGGGCATCAAGACCTACAAACAGTCTCGCTGCACGCATGGTCACACGGTCAAATGTAAGCGTGTTGGAGGCTTCACCTTTCTTGTTCTCGACTTCCTTCCTTGGACACTGATCGGTATGTGCCGTCCATGCGCGGAGGAAGTGAGGAAGGACCTGATCTACCAGGTTGAAAAGGGCAAAGGAAATTAGTCGTCTGCCCTCAAACGAAAAAGGCACCACCCTGTAACGGGGTAGTGCCTTGGTTACCACGAAGCTTTCGTAGTTTGTCAGTCGATGTCTGTAGGGACGAACTGCTCAGCACCAGACCGCAGCGAACGGAGACCAATCACCGCCGCCCGGGCTACGCGATCGATGAATCCCGTCTCCAGACTTGTGCAGCGCCCTCCCATTCCCACGATCGCGAATTGGATCGCATGGAACGCCTCTGTTTCGTCGTAGGCGGCCAGCTCGGCAATCTCGGCATCGAAGCAGGCGATACCCTTCTCCCAGTCCCCAGGCACGCCGTAGTTGTACCGCGGCCAATTGATAAGCCGACCGGCATCATCGCGTTTGGTGAAGCTCAGGTCGTCCCGTGATCGAATAGAGGCGCTCATTGAGCCACCTCCGCCGCGTCGAGCGCCTTCTGCATCTGCTCGACTTCGCTGTCGACGTAGTTCGCCCAGTCGTAGCCAAGGAAGCTGCCGAGGCTAGCCAGCTCTTCGACGTCGTGCGACTTGCCGTGCTTCAGGTCCTTCGTGATCGCGTTGAACAGCACCCGCATATTGCTAATGCGTTCGTGAGTGGCGCGCAGAAGCTCAAGGGCTTCGTCGGCGATGCGAGCGGTAGGCTGGCTCATTGCACACCCCCTACGCAGATCCCGCGGAATGGAGCGGCGCCTGGCAGAACCTTCACGCTGTTTTCTCCGAGGATCTTCAGTAGTGCCAACTGGGCAAGCTGAATGTTGGCCGGCAGCACCATGGTGGTGATGATATGGCCGTGCGCGTCCAAATTTTGGATGGTATTCTGCTTAAATTGCATGACGTGTACCTTCAAGTTTCGTCGTGTGATAGGCCGTCCCGGTGTTCGAGCACCGGGGTGGCCACCTCTTCTGTGATGATCCAGATCTGGATCATCGTCTTGATCGGCTCAATGTTCAGCCGATTACTGCTTGCCCTTCTCAGCGATCCAGCCAGCCGCCCAACTCAGCGGATCTTTCGACTCCATCGGCTTGAGTGGCTTCCCGTCCCGCGCCGCCTGCTTACCCTCCTCCTCTGTATCTGTGTGAATCCATACCGTTGTGTGTCTGAATCCAGCTTCGCGTTGGCGCTCTTTGAAAAGCCTTTGACGATCTGCTGCCGATAGCGGCTGCTTTGTTTTTTCCTGATCCTTCATACCCATCCTCGTTACCACTCACAGTGAGGACAATACTGCGCCTTTGTGAGTGGTAACGCAATGGAGAAATGAAAAAATTTGTCAGTTTGGGAGCGGTACAACGAAACGAGAGGCTACGTAACTACCCAGCAGCCAGGTGGTTTGCGACGAGGTCGCAAAGGATGCGATTTGCAAATCCGAGCCTTTTGGGTTTGACATCTGAAAGTAACAGCAAGGACGAAATAGCTCAGTGAGGAGGGGATGAAATAAAAAGGAGAGCACAATTCAATAAACTGCCTGTACACCTGTCTTTTGCAAAAAAACTGGTGTACAGGCCAGAGCTTAAAAAGCGTTAGACCACGTTCTTGAAAGTGCATCTAACAAAGCAGGCATATTGGCTTCAAATTCTTCCTTTGTAATTGAATCCCCAACACTCTTTGCAAGTTGCTTTTTTTGGTAACCACTCATAGCTTTAACTTCCTCCTCGGATTTGCGCCACCCCGCCTGATCCGGATAACATTCCTCCAAGCTTCCATGTGGCAGCACCAATATCTGCCCTCGCCGATGAAGTTCAATATGCCCTTCAATAAATTGATCAAATCCAGGCTTAGCCTTGTCCGTAGGCTTGTCGCAGAGAATTATAGTACGTTCATTGTAGATACTTGCGCCCATGGGAGAGTATGCTTTAGATATGGCATTGATTGATCTTCTGGCTTGATGAGTATCACCCTCTGCGGAAATTATTTGTATCGAAGGCTTATCTCCATAAAACCGCTTGATCATCCGAGTTAACAACTCGAGCTCGCTGGGCCCTTCTACGATTAGAAAGTTTCTTGGCAAAAGTAAATCGACCGGACTCCCGCCGAGCAGATCGTAAATTATATACGGCTTGTCGCCATCATCGGTCTTATATATTTCTGTCCTACAGTCATTTTTCTCGACCTTAAACACACTTTCAGTGGAGGTAGTATCGGCCACAAACACTGAAGAGTGCGTGCTAATTACTACTTGATCTAGACTCTTACTTAATTCAAGAAGAACTTCTTTCAGCCTGCGCTGCGCTGTAGGATGGAGGTGGAGCTCTGCCTCATCTATAAAGAATAAGAACGACTTACCTGCGTCCTCTCGAGCCTTCCGATAATCAGCGTAGGCTTGAATAATAGCAAGCATGAGCGCTCGCTGCATGCCGTCGCCTTTTTCACTAGCATAGGTCTCAATACCGTCATCTACGACAGTTTCAAATTTTTTTAGCAAGTCACCAAACTCTGGAGACAAAACCTCAAAGAACACTTTAGAGCACTCCGAGAACTGTTTCTCAAGATGCTTTTTTACAGAGTCCCCTAACGCTTTGAAATGTCCATTTACCGCAGAATCTTCGGAATTAAATAAGTCATCAAAGGTGCTTCTAAAAGCTCTATACTTTGAATCATCACTTAGAATTTCCTCAATAACCGAGGAAAGCATAATTCCAACAGCACTTTTTTGGCTATACTTTGTAAATTCTTCGTAGTATTGCCTCGTGTGGATATATTCAAATTTTGGTAGGAAATCATTTAGAGCCGCATCAAACCCTGTGGGATTTTTACAAATCGCCCCATTTATTTCGACAACGCGTTTTTTGGGATCAGAACTGCGCCGGATAATCTTAATAACATCAGACCCGGATAAAATACCTTGAATCTTGCTCCTGTTTGCTTCATTTATCATATTCCCGGCACCGTGTTGTGCGCCTATAAACTCTAAACTTACAGAAATCTCCCTCTGGGCATCCCTTTGAAATTTCATATCACTTGTAATGCCCGAACCGGTATAAAACCAATCAATCGCCTCAAAAAAATTGGTTTTCCCCGTGTTATTCTGGCCGATCAAAATATTAAAATCTGTGAAACTTAAAGCCGCACGCTCGATCGATCGAAAATTTTCGATTATCACATTAGAGATTTTCATTGTGCCTCCATGCGTCAAGCCATCAACGAGGAATGTTTTAAACAGCCCACTCAACGTTAGCTTACTGCCTAACTTCTGCCTTGCCGCTCATCTAATAGAAATACAGCTAACCCCTCAAAATTATAGGTCTGTGCGATCTGCTGGCTGGCTACACGAGATGCTTTTCCATCGCAGATGAGCGAACATCTCAAGCAGCTCTAAGCGTCTGCAGTTGCACGAAGATAACAGGCACCGATCGCGTCCTTACCCTGCGCACGCGCCGCCGTGACAATGCGCACCAGTGTCCGATTGCAGTCAGCCTCGGAAGCCTTCTGCTCTGTCATGACCGGCTGGCCGCCGATGAACATCACGAAAATCCAGTGCGTGAGCACTTTCGTCTCCTTCCTGATTGGACAAAATAGGTCTCAGCCTGCCGGATGCGGCTCGCAGCAATCAGCCGGCAAAGCCGAGGTAGCCCGTTAAACTAAAGTAGCATTTGCCGTCTTCTGACTTGATTTGGCTTGTTCGGTGTGGCTATTTGCGATCATTCCCACATGGATGAATGATCGATGGCGAACAAACGGAAAATTGCTTATGCACACCACCTACCAGGGTGGAAGTTTGAGGGCGGAAACCGAGAGGTCTTGAAGGCAAGCAGGCGAGTGGCACCGGATGAGTATGAGGAGGAAATGAGAGGCGCCTTGTACTGCCCCGGATGCTTCACCAATGTCGAGCGCACCCCCAAAGAGAAAGACCTGTTCACGAATCAGCGTGACCCTTTCTACCGGCATCTTCAGCGATGGAGTCATATCGGATGCGTGCTGAGGGCCAAGAAGCCTATCGGTAAGCGCTACGACACATGGGAAGAGGCGAAAAGAGCGATCGAGCACGAACACCTGGCTATCGTAAAAGAGTTCCTTCAGGAACGACCTGAAATCGACCTCGGGCCGAGCGAAGAATACGACGAGACCCCCGTAGAAGATTTGGACGGTCCGGTATCGGATGTTCCTATCGGGAGGCACCAAGGCGAATCTTTTGAGCTTCCTAGCAAAATCACGACTGTCGCAGGTATGTGTCGCAACTTCGAAAAAAACAAGGACAAATACTTTGTTCTTCCGGGTGCAATCCACGCAGTGAAGCTCGCAGAACTTCTCACGGATGTTGCAGACCTTGATCGGAGCGTGCTCGACAAGCCCCAGAAGCCCAAGCTTTATTACGGGAAGATTCTCCGAAGTAAAAATGCTGGAAGCTATAGCACCTCTATTCGGATGACCCGCTTGCGTTGCGGCCCAGGTGCGGGTGATTTCACGGTGAAAATGCCGGATGGATTTTGCCAAGCCAAGAATATCAATGACACCTCGGTAGACAGGATCGTCATGTTTTACGGCGTGATCACAAAAAATGGCAGTGGGATTGGGGTAGAGCATCTTGCCTGGGGCGAAATTGCGTTGGTACCCAAGAAATACAACGAGCTATTGATCCCTGAGTGACACGGGCCGCACGCCGCGTGACAGCAGGCTAGAGCAGGCGCACTTAATTGTGATCCTGACTCACCTTTGAGCCATCCAGACAAAAGTGGGATTTACTCACTTTCCTGATCGCGCGCGCCTCGAGGTTCTCGGTAGTTCGACCCCCCTCATATCCGGCGCATCACCCCGCAGGGGAAAGATGTGCTCAAAACTGAGCGCATCGAGTACGCGACACGTTTTCATAATTCGCAAAACGTGTCGCGACACCTGTCATACCGAAATGGGAGGTCAGGTCCAGCCCCCAGCGGGGGTTGGATCGCTCAACTTCCCCCATTGGGGGTGTTCCTCAAATTGAGGAAGTCCCGCCACTCCCCAGTAACTTCCCAACCTGCACCACAGGATGAATGACTGGGCCGAAAGTTCGGCCGTGTATCACTTTGGCTATCGCCAATTTACTGCAACAAAAATCCCCCCTTCTCGATCGGCGAAACCAGCTATTTCAGTCCCATTCCGTCCCGTTACGTGTAGCATCTTAGGTGCACCCTAAAAACACTGGATATAAGATCAGATCATGCCTAATGTGGGTTTGAAGCTATTCAAATCCACTCGAGGCCATCCCATGAACACAGCCAAGACCGCTCGAGGTCGACAACACAAACCGACTCGCTCAGAGGTAGCAGCGGCGTGGGGTCGCCTGCGCGACGCTGCCAGCGAAGGAAGCATCCAGGCATCCGCCCTCCTCATCGCGCTCGCGGAAAACAAACCGATCATTGCCATGGAATCGCCCGCCGCATGACTGAGCGCGACAAGAGCGGGAAATGGAAGCCCGGGCAGTCAGGGAATCCAGGTGGGCGCTCCGGGCAAACGCAGGAGCTTCGCGCCCGACTTGCCGAGGGTGCTGACGCAGTTACCAAGAAGGTGCTCGCCGCTGCCAAGAAGGGCGATATGCAAGCCTGCCGATTGATCCTTGAACGCCTTGTCCCGCCAATCAAACCGACCTCCGAGCCGGTGCAATTTGAACTCGACGATACGGACCTACCGAGCGCAGCCAAATCAATCATGCGTGCAGTTGCCGGCGGACAACTCGCGCCCGACCAAGGCAAGTCCCTCATCGAAGGCTTGGGCGCCGTCTCCCGGGTGATAGAGGTCGCCGAACTTCAGAAGGCCGTTGAAGAACTCCGCACGCAAATGGAGGGAATGCAGCAATGAGCATCAGATCATTGAAAGCAGAACTGCAAAGGATCGCCCAGAAGATCGGAGCGGCCGATGAGACGGTGCTGCTGATCGTGCTTGCGGTAATCCGGGCCAATACCAGAGAGATCCAAGCGGAAGAAGAATTTCCGAAAACCGCTGGGCATCAAGTCGACTATCGAATTCAGGGGCGGAATGTATCGCTGTTCTTCCCCTTCGCAGAGATGGATAGCGACCAAGGTGAGCAAATGGCGAAAGCCATCATTCTTCACACTCGACAAATTGAGCGCGCTGGCCGAACAGCTCAAGTCGGCATTCTCGATATGCGCGTCGCACCCGAGGAAGGGGCTTGGATCGTTACCTGGCCTCCTGAAGGTGTCTCGGTTGAGCAGCACGCTGCAGAGCATTACCAGCGGATCGTTGAGGCGCGCAATGAACATCCGTAACCAAATCGCCCGACTGAAGCAGGCGGCCGGCGACTCCCAATTTAGCAGCGACGTTCGGCAGATCAGCCAGCTGATGGACGAGTTGAGCGCCGAAGCCGTCGGCGGTGCCGCCGCCATCGGGGAAGTCTCTCTTCTCGATGTTTTCAACGCCTCTACATCCTCGACCGCCCTACCCCTAATCCCAAACAATCCAAAGGTAACGCAATGAAAATCGGCAAACGCTCAGTTCTCAAGGTCGGCCTGGCCAACCTCCACTACTCCGAATATGAGCACTCTCGCATTGAGGCTCACACCTTCTCTATCCAGCGTCCGGACGGGACCAAAGGTGTATGGCAAGCCGGCGGCTTGATGAAGTCAGCTCGTCAGCTTCAGACACTGGCGCTGGAGACCTTCAAAGACTTCGGCGAAGAAATCGTCTCAATTCGGGAAAACAAAGATTTCAACTCGTCCGCGATCGAGCGCTTGAGCAAAGAGAAAATCGCAGGTGTAACAGACGCCCTACTTCCTGCAATGCAGTCGGTCGCGAAGGATATGCTCACCCTGGCCGAAACCGTCACCCAAGGCTTCTCTCCTGTCACTCCGCGAGCGAGTAGCGATATCGCAGGCTTTCTCGCAGACCAAGAACTGAGAGCCCTTGTGCGAGGCCTCAGTCCGGAGGAGCGCCGCAACCTGATGTCCGAGGCGCGCCGGGGTGGTCACCCCGATATCGTCGAAGCGGTACTGAGAGCAAATCCGATGCTCTCCGGCCTCAACTCTGAAGCAGCAGCGAGCCTATCCCGGGCGGGCATCGCCGCCTCTCGCGCAGAAGACATTGACGCTCTCCGTCAAATGCTGGCCGTCTACGATGATGTGCTTGCCACAACCTCTCAGGTCGGAGTGGCGCTCAGTGGAATGGTTGCGAATTCGGCCGGTTACGCGGGCCGGTTCGAAAAGTGGCGGTCGGGCTGTGACGGCTCAGAAGCGTTGCGCGCCTGGCTGGAAAAGATCCCAGTTCGAGGCGGGCCGAAGGCCCCAGAGAAAGAATCCGAAGCCGCGTAAGCGGTTCGAATGCGGCCGTCACGGTGCGGCCGCCAACTGGGAGCAAATACCTTGACCACTTACCAGGAACGCTTCGCCGAGGCGTGCAAGACAACCCGCTTTGCACCCTACACGCTGAAACAAGGCCCTGACTCTGGCTACGTCGTGTGGGATGTCCAGCACGTCCGCGACGGCCAGAAGGTGACCATTGACGGCCCGTTCTTCACCGAGGACGAAGCCCGGTTATCGGCCGACCTTCTGCGCGGCACCTTCCGGGGTGCCAGGGCCTACCAAGGAGTTTACGACCGGATCTGGAACTACGACCCGCGGCACGAACAGGTGACTGTGGACCAGGCGCATATGTCGCGCTCGCTACTCGCCATAAGACTGGGCGTTGAAGTACCCAACAAGAGCGCTAAGGGCGCCAAGGAGTAAACCATGGCAATGGCCACCAACTACGGCACCAAAACACGAATCCTGCTGGGCGGCTCGGCCGGCAAGCTGTTTGGGCGCGAACACATTTACGAGCTTTCCACTGGCGACACGCGGGAGGCTGTGAAAGCGATCGACGTCAACCACCCAGGCTTCGCGAAGTACCTCGCTGATGCAAAACGGAAAGGTCTTGAGTTCGCTGTGTTCCGGAATCGGAAAAACGTCGGCGAGAAGGAGCTGACACTGGGTGGAGCTCAAGAGATCCGGATCGTCCCTGTGATCGCCGGCAGCAAGCGCGCAGGTCTATTTCAAACAGTGCTCGGAGTTGTTTTGATTGCTATGAGCTCCGTAACGAATGGCGCGACCCTGGCACCAGGTATTGCGCTTGCAGCGGGGGGAGTCATCCAGATGCTAAGCCCGCAAGCTACCGGCTTAAAGCAAAGCGTATCCCCCGAAAACGCGCCGTCCTACGCCTTTGGCAGTGCAAAGAACACTACGGCTAGCGGCAACCCAGTTCCGATCTGCGTTGGCGAACGCAGATGGGGCGGAATAATTATCTCAGCCTCGATATTTGCGGAGGACAAAGTCTGACTCGCTTTCTTAATCATCGGAACAAAACTATATGTGCTTCGATTACTGCAGCAGTTTGAGTAAACGTACCAAAGCGCTAACATCGCCGGGGAGCTCGCGCTATTGATTTGGGGCATTAGAAGAGTGTTCCATCCGACGCCCCCATACCATACTGCTACGGAAAATCGCGATAATCTCGGCGATCCTTAGCGCCGGAGTCTTCGCCCAACACATAAGATCAGCGCTCAAAAAGCAAGTATATTATTTCTCAGTCAACCACAAGCAGTTTTTTGAGAGGTCAAAATATTTCTAATTGAACGAACTACACCATTAAACGGTCCTGTAGAACACTTGTTGGACATCCTGATTTTTAAGCTAACATTTTTCGCATTGCTATCAAGTAGTGCTCTCATGCGTACTAGCATTAATGGAAGCACAAAATCCTTAGCTGACACATAGGTTGTTACAAAACATTCATCATGATTAATTTTTGACTCTACGAAAGATATCGCTTCTTCTACAGCCGGCAGCCCCTTATCGGCTACTAACGCATCTATAATCTCTTTTTCAATTGCGCGCGCCTTTTCCAAACTCAATTCGCCCGAACCGTTCATACATACAGACTTATACCCACGAGACACTGTGGGGATTTCCGCGTGTAGTTTATGTGCAATAGCAAATGCGCGAAAGATCAATGTCAGAGCCTCACGCGACCTATTTAACCAACCCGAATAATCCAATTGCCTGGCTAAAACTTCTGCGGTGAGAGAACAATGTTCCTCATCCATGATACTTACCAAAACCTCCTCATCAAACAAGAAATTTTCGATGCAGTACCTTGGTAAGACCACTAAGTTTTCCGGCAGTTCTTCTCGCTCGCCCGCCAGCAAATATAAGTCACCATCAACTATAAAAACTGCGCATCGATTATTCTGATTTTGTAATCGCTTCCTAGCGGCAGCAATTACCACGTTCCTATCACCTAAAGGAAAAACCTTCTCGAGCGCTACTCCACCATCCATCGCTCTAGACAATATAGAAGAGAAGATTTTTGCATAGCCTGGCGCTGTATCTTCAATATAAACATCAAAGTCATTAAAACTTTCATAAAATATAGAAACCGCAAACTTTGCCGCTGAACTCCGCTCTAACATGGGTTACTCCCTCAACCAACGCTAATACATTTATCTGTGTGATATCCGACTATTTCTGGTGAGTGAGTAGCAAAAATAAACTGATTGTCTTGATTTCCCGCTATCAACGCTTCGACCAACATTTCTTGCCATCGCATGTGCAGAGATAATTCAGGCTCATCAACAATAAAAGTTCGACCTCTCATAGAGCCGAACCTAGCGTGAGCCATCAAAATCAAGAGCTGTTTTTCTCCAGAGGAGAGGCTGAGAAGATCTACGTTCTTACCTCCCTGCAAGATCTTAATTCTTCCTACTGAGTCAACAGTAAGCTCCTTTCTCGAACTGCGCAGAAAGCTGTTCATCGTTTCGCAAAACTCTTTAATCGGCGCATAAAAGCGTTCGGCAAACCTCTTCTGACGATCCATCTCAGCGAGAATTTTTCGAATCCGTTGAATTTGCGCCATATTTAAAAACCATTCGAAGCTCCACGCGTCTTTATGACCTTGTTTATCTCCAACTATCCCAGAAAGCTTAGAAAAGAAACTATCAATTTGCGCAACTACTTTATCAGACCCGCCCAAGTCTCTAACAAATTTTTCAACTTCACTTTTTCGCTGCTGCAGCGAATACAACTCGATATAGGGGTTCTTAGTTGGATCCTCAATCATTGCAGGATCAAACTCAATGTATTCAAAAGTTGACTCAATAATTACGTTTGAAAGCCGATCAACGCGTCCATCGCTAGCACGCCGGTAATTCATGTACGCTTTTTCAACGAGCCGCTGGCAATTCTCAAGCCCCTCTAACGTCTCCTTTGGCGAATACTTTATCATCCTACGCTGACCATCTTTCGACCACATCTCGTATGGACGATCATCATCATCAAAGCGGCCCATGCGTCGCTCAAGGCCTAAGAACATTGGCCGCCCTGCGAACATAAACTCCTGCAATATAGGGCCAGCCTTCTTGATTAATTCCAACCGGTTATTTTCTACATACTCCTGCATAGCAGCAGAAGGGCTTCCTTGACTCGTACGAAAAAGATCGACTCGTTCAAATACAAACTCATTCCCATTTAATGAAAAATACATCTTGTCGATGGTAGAACGTATCGAGAAAGTAAACGTTTTCAACCCATCAACAACTTTAATTTCAAGAGAACTGAAAGATGTTGACAAAAGAACAGACAAATCAATAGACAGAGCAGCTTGCATTAATTTTAGCGCACTAGTTTTACCAGTACCATTAATGCCAACTAGAAAATTAAGCTCTTTCGAAAACTCAAAATTGAAGTCATAGTAGTCATGAACCTTTGATGCTTTGAAACTTTTAATAATCATTAAAATCTTCCGTGAATTTGGGAAAACCCAGTTAGCTTAAATTACCGGAATCAGCAATAAAAGCAAATAGCCATTAGGGTATGCCCGAGCTGATACGCGCAAATTCGCATTTATTTGCGCATTCCGCTTGATAAGTGACACCCATAGTGCAACAGTATTAGTACAACACTTTAACTGATACGGGAAGCACGTCATGTTCATCCGCGCATACCTCCGAGCATCGACAGAAGAGCAGGACGCCGGCCGCGCCCGGGCATCGCTCGAGCAATTCGCAACCGACCACAACAAGGTGATCGCGAGCGTGTACCTGGAGAACGCCAGCGGCGCATCGGCAGATCGGCCTGAGCTGCTGCGCCTGCTCAAAGATGCACGCAAGGGTGACGTCCTGCTGGTGGAGTCGATAGACCGCCTCTCACGCCTTCCTGTGGAGGACTGGCAGAAGCTCAAGGCTGCGATCGACTCCAAGGGCTTGCGCATCGTCGCGCTCGATCTGCCGACCAGCCATCAAGGAATGCAGGACACCAAAGGTGACGAGTTCACCGGCCGGATGCTTGGCGCGATCAATTCCATGCTGGTGGAAATGATGGCCGCGATCGCGCGCAAGGATTACGAGCAGCGCCGCGAGCGCCAGGCCCAAGGTATAGAGAAGGCCAAAGCCGCTGGTAAGTACCAAGGCCGGCCAGTGGACACCGATCTGCACAGGCGAGTAACTGAACTGCTTGCCGCCGGCTTGGGAATTCGAGCGACCGCGCGACACGCTAGTTGCTCAACCACTACAGTGCTCCGCATACGTGATCACCAGGCCAGTTGATCCATCCCCGAGCTCAGGATTTCTACATGAAGAATTTTCGAACGCTACTGAGTCATGGCAGCAAAATTGGTGGGGCAGCTGTAGGTAGTGCCGTTGGGTCTCTTACTGGGCCATCTGGCACAGTCACAGGGGCAGCCATCGGCGCCGCGGTTGGTGAGGCTTGCGTGGTAGTTCTGGACGACATCGCACAACGGTTGTTATCGCCGAGGGAAGAGCAGCGTGTTGCAGGGGTGGCAGCACTGGCAATCGATAATATTCGCGAGCAACTGCTTTGGCGGGAGAAAAGGGATGACGACTTTTTCGATGGTGGGCCGGACAGCCCCTCCCCCGCCGAGGAAGTATTCGAGGGGGTTCTTTTGGCGGCTAAGCAGGAGCATGAACAGCTCAAACTGCCCTACCTTGCCAATTTTTACTCCAATCTCGTGTTCGCCCCGTACATCAAAAAAGCTGAAGCCAATTTCCTGCTCGGTATCGCAGAAAGCCTGACATACCGCCAGTTCTGCTTGCTTTCCCTCATAGACCAAATCGCGTCTTTTAAGACCCGTGAAACGCCATGGTCCGCAGATGAGCCGATGCATCCAGAATCGCACGAAACGACGTTAGAGGCGCTTTACCTCTATCAAAAGCAGTTAGTGGGCTGCTTCAGTTTTGAGGAGATGAAAGGGGCGCATATCTATGAGCCTGGGCTTGTCATCCCGGCCCGCTCGATAATCTCAGGGCCTGGGGTGAAGCTGACGAGCCTATTAGGTCTGCACACGATCCCGAAAGAGGAGCTTGAGCGTATTGCCGAAGTCTGGTGAAAAGACCTACTGCTGCCACCCTGCTGTCACGGCAGTACTCCGCGTCAGAGCAAATTGGCTGTAGGCCTTGTAAAATATGGTGTCCCAGGGCAGGTTCGAACTGCCAACCTTCCCCTTAGGAGGGGGATGCTCTATCCAATTGAGCTACTGGGACACAGGACTGCCGGTGCGACAGACGGCGTGCATGTTAACGGCCGGGCCCTGATTTGTCATGTCGTCCACAGGGCTTTTTAAGTGTAGGCAGGCGCCTCGCAAAGCCGTGGGACGTTTTGTCGTGCAATTTGCATCACCGCAAAAAAGCCATCATTGCAAAATGCAACCCACGCCTCTCTGAAAACCCTTCCAAATGCTTGTTTTTAAAGGACTTAACAGCGGTTAGACTATTGGCACGACGGCTGCTTCAGGTTCTTGCAAAAGAACAAACGGAGCATTGCCTCATGAACCGCTTCCTCTTGCTCGCAAACGCAGTTGCCCTGACGGTTCTGGTGGGTTTTCATTTCATCCCCCAGCACAACGAGGACGTGGCCCAGCGTATGCCCCATTACCTGCAGGTGCAGAAGGCGCCGCAATGGGCGGTGTTGAACGACCAGCATGGTTTTACCGCGCAAGACGTCAGCGAGCCAGATCAGGCACCGACGACACAGATGCCTGAACGCCTGGTGTTTTGAATCATTTTCCGGAGTACCGCATGTCCAAATCCGCCCTGGGGTTGTTGATCCTCGCTTTCTTGAGCGGTGTTCTGCATTTCTCACTATTCGAAGAGACAGAAATCTCTTTGCCCCTGATTGGCTGCGGCGTTTTCGCTGTCCTGTTTGTACTGGCCCTGGTTGCCGGGCGCAAAATCAAGTTTGATCCGGTACTGCGCTGAGCCTGACCAGTTCCAGCAAATGACCGACGGCATCCGCCAAGTCGCCCGAGTTGTCGATCAGGTGCACAGGCCTGTCGATTGAACGCCTTTCCTTGAACAGCGCATTGCGGGCGAGCCGTGCATCGATCTGTTCAAGGGTCTCCCGACCGCGCCGAAGCAGGCGCTCGCGCAGGACATCATCCCGAACCGTCAACAACACTGGCACCAGTGTCGGGTAACTTTCCAGCGCTTGTCGAAGGTTCGCACGCGAGCCGTTCACCAGCACATGCTTCCCGGCTTTCAACCATTGGTCCATTTCCACCGGGATCCCGTAGGCGAGGCCATTGGCCTCCCATGCCAGAGAAAACTCACCCGCACGCTGCCGCCGTTCGAACTCTTGCGGCGCCACACCGATCGCATCTTCCCCCACCGATTCAGCCGAACGCGTGATCACCCGACGTATCACTTCGCAGCTCAACGCATGCAGTGGCACGCGTGCAGCCTCAATCAGACTGTCCTTGCCGGAGCCGGAAGGCCCCATGAGATAAATCAGCCTGCCATCCATCCTGAAAACGCCCTCCGACGGGCATTTGCCCCTAGTAAATCGGCCATTTGCCACTATCCTGTACAAGGTAAGGAACAAGGATTTTAGCCGCATAGCATGCACGGTCCGAAGTCTTCAGACATCAGTTCGTGCGCTTCAGGACGCGGTCAGCGATACGGGCCGATGCATTCTTTTCAAACCAGTCCGCATTTCTGATAATTGGTGCTGGCATTACGCCTTTACCCGGATCAATATTTGTCACAGAATTGACGCCAATGATCTGGCAATTTTGAGGCATGATGCGAGCCTCTTAACAATTCAGGTTGAACCATTTGGCCCGGATGCATGTCCTACAACTCATCCTGCGGCCAATCCCGAGAACCGCTCCCCTGAACTAACCGGTTAAATATATGCGCCCATTGAAACAGGCAATTTATTCCAGCCGTACGGCTGACAAGTTCGTCGTACGTCTGCCAGACGGAATGCGTGAACGCATTGCCGAGGTGGCTCGCAATCATCATCGCAGCATGAACTCCGAGATCATTGCGCGCCTTGAGCAGAGTCTTATTCAGGAAGGCGCACTGGGCGAAGAGCTGAGCATGCGCCTCGACAGCCCGGAGCTTTCGCTGCACGAACGCGAGTTGCTGCAACGCTTCCGTCAACTCTCCCATCGCCAGCAGAACGCGCTGGTGTCTCTGATCGCCCACGACGCCGAAATGGCCGCAGACGCATCCTGAGTCAAGCCGAACATCTCAAGCCAGCATGAATGCTGGCTTTTTTTTGCCCGCAATTTGAGTTTTTCAGGGACGAAAAAAAGCCCGCCAATTGGCGGGCTGTTTCGATACAGGCAATCAGAGCAGGAAAATCGTCGCCAGCCCCAGGAAGATGAAGAAGCCACCACTGTCGGTCATGGCCGTGATCATCACACTGGCGCCCATCGCCGGATCGCGGCCCATCTTGGCCAGGGTCATCGGAATCAACACCCCCATCAACGCTGCCAGCAGCAGGTTCAACGTCATGGCGGCAGTCATCACTACCCCCAGTGACCAGCTGCCATAGAGCATGTAAGCCACCACACCAATCACTCCGCCCCAGACCAGGCCGTTGATCAACGCCACAGCCAGCTCTTTGCGCATCAGGCGCGAAGTATTACCGGTGCTGACCTGATCGAGCGCCATGGCGCGAACGATCATGGTGATCGTCTGGTTGCCGGAGTTGCCGCCGATGCCTGCCACGATCGGCATCAGCGCCGCCAGAGCCACCAGCTTCTCGATCGAGCCCTCGAACAGGCCGATCACCCGGGATGCGACGAATGCCGTGATCAGGTTGATCGCCAGCCACGCCCAACGGTTGCGCAGGGACTTCCAGACAGACGCGAAGATGTCTTCCTCTTCACGCAGACCCGCCATGTTGAGGACTTCGCTTTCGCTCTCCTCACGAATCAGGTCGACCATTTCGTCGATGGTCAGACGGCCGATCAGCTTGCCGTTCTTGTCGACCACCGGGGCCGAGATCAAGTCGTAACGCTCGAACGCCTGCGCGGCGTCGTAGGCGTCTTCATCGGGGTGGAAACTCACCGGATCGCTGGCCATCACCTCGGAAACCTGTTTCTCCGGATCATTGACCAGCAAACGCTTGATCGGCAGTACACCCTTGAGCACACCGTCGTAATCGACCACGAACAGTTTGTCGGTATGGCCCGGCAGCTCTTTCAGGCGACGCAGGTAGCGCAGAACCACTTCAAGACTGACGTCCTCACGGATGGTCACCATCTCGAAGTCCATCAGCGCACCGACCTGCTCCTCGTCGTAGGAGAGAGCCGAACGCACACGCTCGCGTTGCTGCTGATCCAGAGTCTCCATCAGCTCATGGACGACGTCTCGCGGCAGCTCGGAGGCCAGGTCAGCAAGTTCGTCGGCATCCATGTCCTTGGCCGCAGCCAGGAGCTCGTGGTCATCCATGTCCGCGATCAGCGTTTCACGGACGGAATCGGATACTTCAAGAAGAATGTCGCCGTCGCGATCAGCCTTGACCAGTTGCCAGAGCGTCAGACGGTCGTCCAGCGGCAGGGCTTCAAGAATATAGGCGACGTCGGCGGAGTGCAGATCATCGAGCTTGCGCTGCAGCTCGACGAGATTTTGCCGGTGAACCAGGTTCTCGACCCGGTCATGATGCGGGCCTTCCTGGCGGTGCGTCAGATCCTCGACGACCCGCTGGCGCTGCAGCAGCTCAACGACCTGAGCCAGGCGATCCTGCAGGCTTTCCTGTGTTTTCTTTACTTCGATTTCGGACATAGGCGAACTCCACTCCCAGCAGCGGGGCACGCCGGAAGGATCAATCAGTCAATTCATGATTGGTGAAACGGGGTACTGAGTAACTACTGGGTAAGTCCATGGAGGTTTTCCATAAGCCCCGGCGGGGCTGACGGGCGCAATGATACACCGCCTGACGGTTTTAAACGTTAAAAAATCCAGCCTGAAACAAGCGCTTGCGAGACAAACCTGAGCGCTGTCCTGATTCTCCACACTGCGACGACTCATCCTGAAAAGAAAACACACCGGCGATGAAAAAACTGCCGGCTACGCTTGATGAGGATCGTCAAGGAGGACGCCGAATGCCATCGAAAACATCTCGATTCATGCTGACCACCCTGCTCTGCCTGCCCGCCATCGGGAACGCAACGACACTTCATCGCTGCGAAGCTTCTGATGGTCGCGTCACGTTCACGACATTGAGTTGTGCGAACGATGAGCACCTTTCACTGCAGGAAGTTCGCCCCTACTCGCCTGGCTCGACCGTGACACTGATACCCGAAGCCCGACACGAAGAAATATCCGGTATGAATATCAGAAAACGAGAAATGGCCGTCGTCGGGCGCACCCAGGACAAATGCGGAGACCTGATCGACGCGCGACAGAAACGCGAAGCAATCATCAATCAACGAATCATCGCCGGCATGAGCCAACAGGATGTTGAAAGTGCCTTGGGCAAACCCGACAAGATCAGCATTCGCAATTCGGTAACGAGCTATCGTTACGACCTCAAGCGAGGCCGCAGTGCTCAAGTCGATTTTGATGAGAAAGGATGTGTGACGGGAAAAGCCAAATCCCGGACAGCAAAAAGCCCGCGTTAAACGCGGGCTTTTTGGTATATGGTGCACTCGACAGGATTCGAACCTGTGACCGCTCGGTTCGTAGCCGAGTACTCTATCCAGCTGAGCTACGAGTGCATTTTGTGTTTTTAGGCCAGACCACAACTGACTGAAACCAAGTTATTTGCATTGCTGCAACTAACTCTTAAATGGTGCACTCGACAGGATTCGAACCTGTGACCGCTCGGTTCGTAGCCGAGTACTCTATCCAGCTGAGCTACGAGTGCATTTGTGTTTGTTAGACCAGATCACACCTGGTTGAAGCCGAGTCATTTACATTGCTGTAACCAACTCTTAAATGGTGCACTCGACAGGATTCGAACCTGTGACCGCTCGGTTCGTAGCCGAGTACTCTATCCAGCTGAGCTACGAGTGCATTTGTTGCGCCGCATTATAGCCCGTCTAATCTCTATTCCAACCACTTTTTCTATAAATTTCAATAACTTACAGAAAAAGCCAGATTACAACGTACTAAGCAAATAATGGCGGAGAACGGGGGATTCGAACCCCCGACACCCTTTTGAGGTGTACTCCCTTAGCAGGGGAGCGCCTTCGGCCACTCGGCCAGCTCTCCGCAACACGGGGCGTATATTAACCACCTTCTTCCCCGTTTGCAAACATAAAAATCGATAAAAATTAATGGCTTGGTTCTTCGTCCTTCTCTTTCTTTATACGCAGGTAAATTTCCTCACGGTGCACGGCAACCTCTTTCGGGGCGTTGACGCCGATGCGCACTTGATTTCCTTTGACGCCGAGCACGGTCACGGTGATTTCGCCATCACCGATAATCAGGCTTTCTGCGCACCGACGAGTCAGAATCAGCATACCTTTCTCCTCACGCATTTCATTTCAGGGACAACAGTCTGCAAAAAAAAGGCACCCGACCTACAACCGGAGCGATCGTAGCCCTACATGCCTGAGTATTGACCAGCGCGAGCAAAAGAACAGTTCAGGGCTCGCGCCATTCAAAAAATAAAGGGCGCGGTCAGACCGCGCCCTTCAGATGACCGGATTACTCGCCCTGACGGGCCGGCGCATCCAGTTCGAAAGCCGTGTGCAGGGCGCGCACGGCCAGTTCCAGGTACTTCTCTTCGATCACTACGGAAACCTTGATTTCCGAAGTCGAGATCATCTGGATGTTGATGCTTTCCTTGGCCAGGGATTCGAACAT
>Ga0207655_1000902_pt1 | contig 31029 bp, 31 predicted proteins | sample KBSM44metaG_FD_184398 | JGI IMG/M metagenome (GOLD analysis project Ga0207655, IMG submission 184398) | Miscanthus rhizosphere microbial communities from Kellogg Biological Station, Michigan, USA - KBS M4-4 metaG (SPAdes) (version 2) | ecosystem: Host-associated > Plants > Roots > Rhizosphere >... | reverse complement strand
GGGTCAGGGTCCTAGCATGCCGCGCAACCCTTCTGGAGCGACTGTCGCTGATGCAACCCCAAGCTTTCTACCGCGCGGTCGCGGACGATTTTAGCGCCGTCGACGGCATCATCAAGCAGCAGCTGACTTCTAAAGTGCCGCTGGTCTCCAAAATTGGCGACTATATTACGTCGGCGGGCGGCAAACGCCTGCGTCCTTTATTAGTGTTGCTGTGTGGCAAGGCCCTGGGCCGCGAAGGCGATGACCTGCGCCTGCTGGCCGCCACCATCGAATTCCTGCACACCGCCACCCTGCTGCATGACGACGTGGTCGACATGTCCGGCATGCGCCGTGGCCGTGAAACTGCCAATGCCATGTGGGGCAATGCGCCCAGCGTGCTGGTCGGCGACTTCCTGTACTCGCGCTCATTCGAAATGATGGTCGAACTGGGTTCGATGCCGGTGATGAAGATTCTTTCACAGGCCACGCGCATCATCGCCGAAGGCGAAGTGCTGCAGCTGTCGAAGGTTCGCGACGCCAGCACCACCGAAGAAACCTACATGGAAGTGATTCGCGGCAAGACCGCGATGCTCTTCGAAGCCTCGACCCACAGCGCCGCAGCCCTGTGCGAAGCGACTGCCGAACAGGCCGAAGCCCTGCGTACCTTTGGCGACCACCTGGGCGTGGCGTTCCAACTGGTGGACGACTTGCTCGACTACCGTGGTGACGCCGAAACCCTGGGCAAGAACGTCGGTGACGACCTGGCCGAGGGCAAACCGACCTTGCCGCTGATCTACACCATGCGCGAAGGTACGCCGGAACAGGCGGCCCTGGTGCGCAAGGCGATCCAGAAAGGCGGGATCGAAGACCTGGAAAGCATCCGCGCAGCCGTGGAAGCCTCGGGCTCGCTGGAATACACCGCACAACTGGCACGCGACTACGTGGCCCGTGCGATCAAGTGCCTGGAAGCCCTTCCAGCCAGCGAATACCGGGACGCCCTGGTGGAGCTGAGTGAGTTTGCGGTCGCGCGCACGCACTGACACCTGCAGACGCGGGCCAATGTGGGAGGAGGCTTGCTCCCTCCCACACTTAGTTTGTACTCCCCATCCAAGAGCGCGCCCTGCCTCGCTGCAATTCCCTATATAATGTGCGACTTTTAGCCATCCTGACCTTTAAGGAGCTTTAGTGAGCACGTTGCCACCCTGCCCGAAATGCAATTCCGAATACACCTACGAAGACGGCGCACAACTGATCTGCCCGGAATGCGCCCATGAGTGGTCCGCCACAGGCGAGGCCGAAGCGGCCGGCGATGAAACCGTGAAGAAAGACTCTGTGGGCAACGTCCTGCAGGACGGCGACACCATCACCGTGATCAAGGACCTCAAGGTCAAGGGCACCTCCCTGGTGGTCAAGGTCGGCACCAAGGTCAAGAATATTCGCCTGTGCGACGGCGACCACGATATCGACTGCAAGATCGACGGTATCGGCCCGATGAAACTCAAGTCCGAGTTCGTTCGCAAAGTCTGATCCTGTTGCCGCCATCCCGCGCCCGCCGCGGGATGGCGTTTCGCCCTCCGCGTTGATCGAACGCAATACCCACACAGAAAAATCCACAAACCGCCAATAGGCACTTGCTATTCCACGAATAAGAATTATTCTCATTGAAACCCATCAAGGAGAACGACCATGACTTATTTGATAGATGCCTGGCTGGACCGTCCCCACCCTTACCTGCGAATCCTTCATCGGGAAACCGGAGAAGTCTGTGCCGTGCTGGAGGAGGAAGCGTTGAACGAACTGCAGGACCAAGGCGACCTGGACGTGAATGGCCTGAGTTCCAGTGAACCCGGTGTACTGAAGGAAGTGGTGCGTAACCTGTTTCTATTCTGCTATGCCCGGGCATTGCGCCCGACGACAGAGCTCAATGGCAAGTTTCATCCATGAGCAACCCTGCAAAATCCTGTAGGAGCGAGTGTGCTCGCGAAGAACGCACAAGCAACGCGTTCATCCAGGATGCCCGCGTCATCGTTGACGTGTTTCGCGAGCACGCTGGCTCCTACAGGTAATCAAAAGCAGGTCTTACAGAACGTCGAGCAGCTCGACGTCGAATACCAGAACGCTGTGCGGCGGGATGCTGCCAACGCCTTGAGCGCCGTAAGCCAGCTCGCTCGGCACGTACAGGCGCCATTTGCTGCCAGCATTCATCAGTTGCAGCGCTTCGGTCCAACCGGCAATCACGCCGCCAACCGGGAATTCTGCTGGCTGACCACGCTCGTAGGAGCTGTCGAACACAGTGCCGTCGATCAGGGTGCCGTGGTAGTGCGTACGCACCTGGTCTTCACGGGTCGGCTTGGCGCCATCACCGGCAGTCAGTACTTCAAATTGCAGGCCGGAAGCCAGAGTGGTGATGCCATCACGCTTGGCGTTTTCAGCCAGGAAAGCCAGGCCAGCGCCAGCAGCGGCTTCAGCCTTGGCAGCGGCTTCGGCTTGCATGATTTCGCGGATGACCTTGAAGCTGGCGGCCATTTGCTCTTGGTCAACACGGCTTGGCTTGCCGGCGAACGCGTCGGTCAGGCCCGCCAGGATCGCGTCAAGGCTTACACCGGGTGGTGGGTTGTCGCGCAGTTGGTCGCCCAACTGACGGCCGATGCCGTAGCTGACGCGGGTTTCGTCGGTGGACAGATTAACTTCGGACATGAAGAGGCTCCGCTGTAGGGCAGCTGGTTTCCCGTACTACCCAGAACTAAAAGGGCCAGCAGACTAGCACAGAAAATGAGTGCGGGATGAGAGCCGCCGTCATGCCTGCCTGGGGCCGGCGCTCGGTTATACCGGGCTCCACGCGTCGGTTTGCAAATTAATCGTTTCAGTTTCCCGCCCCCCCGCCGATATGGCCTGAACACCTTGGCTGGCTCAAACAACAACACCGTCCAGCAGACAGACATCAACTTTGCGGAGCATTAGATGAACAGCTGGTTCGGTAACATCAGCGTCAACCTCAAACTGGGCCTGGGCTTCGGCCTGGTGCTTGTCCTCACCTCGATCCTGGCGCTGACCGGCTGGACCAGCCTGGGCAGCCTGATCGACCGTAGCAACTGGATGAGCGATATCACCCAGCTCAACGCCTCCCTGACCAAGCTGCGCATCGTGCGCCTGCAATACATGCTGGCCAACGGCGATGAAGCCGTTGCACAAAACGTACAGACCAGCCTGGACGCGTTCGCCGCCCAGCAGCAAAAGCTCCTGGACAGCTTCAAGAGCCCGGAGAACGTCAAGCTGCTCAACGAGCAAAAGGCTATCATCACGGCATATCAGCAGTCCCTGAACAAGATGCGCGAGGCCTACCGCAACGGCAACGCCGCACGCCAGGTAATGGGCGATAAGGCCGATATAGCTAACGCACAGATCGACGCACTGGACACCAACGTGCAACAGATGCCCGAAAGCCCGGAACGTTTCACTCAGTTCCAGGCCGTGACCCATGCCAAGCAAGAGTTCCAGTTGGCCCGCTACGAAGTGCGCGGCTATACTGGTAATGTCAACGCCGATACCGAAGCCCGCGCAGCGGCACAAATCGAAAAAGCCATCAGCGGCCTCAAGGGCCTTGGCGCAGCGTTCGGTACCAGCCAACAGAGTGCGCTCAGCGCACTGGAAAGCGCCCTCGGTGCCTATCGCAGCGCCGTGCAGAACTACAAGGCAGCCAATGCCAATATCGTCTCGGCACGCGCTGAAATGACCACCCAAGGTGCCGATATCGTCACCATCAGCGACAAGCTCTACGACATCCAGCTGGATCGTCGTGACGCTGAAAGCGCCCAGGCCCGCAGCCTGCAATTGATCAGCACCTTGCTCGCCCTGCTGGTGGGCATCATCGCCGCCCTGGTTATCACCCGCCAGATCACCCGCCCGATCCAGGAAACCTTGGCCGTGGTGGAACGCATTGCTTCCGGCGACCTGAGCCACAATATCCAGGTCACCCGCCGCGATGAACTGGGCGTATTGCAACAAGGCATCCAGCGCATGGGCACGACCCTGCGTGAACTGATCAGCGGCATTCGCGACGGCGTAACCCAGATCGCCAGCGCCGCCGAAGAGTTATCGGCCGTCACCGAGCAGACCAGTGCCGGTGTGAACAGCCAGAAGATCGAGACCGATCAGGTCGCCACGGCGATGCACGAAATGACCGCCACCGTGCAGGAAGTTGCACGCAACGCCGAACAAGCCTCCCTGGCCGCAGCCGATGCCGATGGCCAGGCCCGTGCAGGCGACAAAGTGGTGGCCGAGGCCATCGCCCAGATCGAACGCCTGGCAGCCGAAGTGGCGCGCTCCACCGACGCCATGGCGCACCTGCAACAAGAGAGCAACAAAATCGGCAGCGTGATGGACGTGATCAAGGCCGTGGCCGAGCAAACCAACCTGCTGGCCCTCAACGCGGCGATTGAAGCGGCGCGTGCCGGTGAAGCCGGTCGCGGGTTTGCCGTGGTCGCCGACGAAGTACGTGGCCTGGCCCAGCGCACACAGAAATCCACCGAGGAAATCGAAGGCCTGGTGGCCGGTTTGCAGAACGGCACCCAGCAAGTGGCCAACGTGATGAACAACAGCCGCAGCCTCACCGACAGCAGCGTCGAACTGACCCGCAAGGCCGGTGTGTCGCTGGAGAACATCACCCGGACGGTGTCGAACATCCAGTCGATGAACCAGCAGATCGCCGCCGCCGCCGAACAGCAAAGCGCCGTGGCCGAAGAGATCAGCCGTAGTATCGTCAATGTGCGTGATGTGTCGGAACAGACCGCCACCGCGAGCGAAGAAACGGCCAAGTCGAGTGTGGAACTGGCGCGCCTGGGTAGCCAGTTGCAGCAGATGGTCAGCCACTTCCGGGTGTAAGAAACCAAAAAGCCGCTTCGGTATTAACCGAAGCGGCTCCACTTCTCAGACCTTACAGGTCATCGAAGCTGTCCCGCAGGAATGTCCACACGTGATAAACACGTACGGCATTCACTACGAGGTTCCATGTACGTCGTGCAAACCTAGACATACTCGGCCCTCCGTGAGTTGGGCCTTACCTCCAGCACACTTACCGGAACACGTGAGCCTTTGGATGCGGGTCAACGCTTCCTGTGAGGCGGCCGGGCTTTGGTTCCTCCCGCATGAATCCGGCACGGATTACTAGCCCGTGGCGTTCGGTCCATAATTCCGCGCGCATACCCAGCCACCTACAAAACGACATACTTGGAACGGGGGTGATACTAATCAACATCTGGATCAAAGGTGTGACAGGTGACGATAAACCTGCTGGAAAGATCAACTGAAATATTGCAAATTTTTGCCATCGACTCTCAACAGAAATAAAGTCGACAGATAAAAAGTAATGACCCTCGCCAAGCCTTGCGCGATACGATAACCGGCATTAGTATCCTTGGGCGGGTCAGCGCTTCCTGTAAGAATGCAACCCCAGCCACTAACTGGGATTGCAAAAAAAACCGCCTACCAAGGCGGTTTTTTATTACCTGCGATTTGCCTCTCAGCCCTCGCCTTCCTCAACAAACACCAGCCGATTCCCAAACGGATCCTTGATGCTCATCTCCCGCGAGCCCCAAGGCGTTTGCTCCACCCCAGGCTTGGCATACCGGTAGCCCTTGCCCACCAACTGCTGCTGGTACGCGTCCACCCCTTGCGCCTGAATCCGCACCGCCGCGCCCGGCGAAGCATCGCCATGATGCTCGGACAAATGCAGCACACACTCGCCCAATGACACCTGCAGGTACAACGGAAAATTCGCCTCGAAGCGATGCTGCCAGTCGACCTTGAACCCGAGGAAATCGACGTAGAATTCCAACGCCTTGGCCTCATCGAAAATCCGCAGGATGGGAATGACTTTTCCTAAGTGCATGGCAACCGCTCCGTGTATAAGAGCGCCCACTATAGAGTCGAAAACCCACCCCGCAAATCCCCGCTGCGCGCCAAAAAGCGGCCCGGTCGCTGACCATTCGCCTGCCCCTCGCGGTAGCTCAACACGCCATTGACCCACACACCGTCAATGCCCTCGGCGGCGCGTTGCGGTTGCTTGAAGTCCGCCACATCGCGTATGCGCAGCGGGTCGAACAACACCAGGTCGGCCCAATGCCCTTCACGTATTTCACCCCGTTCGGACAAGCCAAATCGCGCCGCCGACAACCCGGTCATTTTATGTACCGCCGTGTGCAGCGGGAACAAGCCGACATCGCGGCTGAAATGTCCCAACACCCGTGGGAATGCGCCCCACAAACGCGGATGCGGGAACGGATCTTCAGGCAAACCATCCGAGCCGACCATCGACAATGGGTGCGCCAGGATCCGCCGCACATCCGCCTCATCCATGCCGTAATACACCGCGCCGGCCGGTTGCAGGCGCCGCGCCGCGTCCATCAGCGAGACGCCCCACTCACCCGCAATGTCCTGCAAGTCACGCCCGCCCATGCCAGGGTGCGGCGTCGACCAGGTAATCGTGATACGGAACGCATCGGTCACCTGCTTGAGATCCAGGGTCGATGAACTCGCCGCATAGGGATAACAATCACACGCCACCGGGTGGGTTTTCGCCGCCGACTCCAACGCTGCCAACAGCTGTGGACTACGTCCCCAGTTCCCGGCTCCTGCACATTTGAGGTGGGAAACAATCACCGGTATCCGTGCATGCCGGCCGATCAGAAAAGCCTCGTCCATCGCCTCCAGCACCGGTTCGAATTCGCTGCGCAGATGGGTGGTGTATACCGCACCGTAGGCCGTCAGTTCTTCACTCAGTTGCAGCACCTCATCGGTCTCGGCATTGAACGCGCTGGCGTAGGCCAGGCCTGTGGATAAACCGAGGGCGCCGGCCTCAAGACTCTCGTGCAGCTGCACACGCATGGCGGTGATCTCATCCGGTGTGGCTGTGCGATACAGGTCGTCCATGTGGTTACTGCGCAGCGCCGTGTGGCCGATCAATGCCGCGACATTGACCGCTGGATGAGCGCTTTCAACGGCGCTGCGATAGTCACTGAAACGCGGATAAACAAACGCCGCAGCGCAGCCCAGCAGGTTCATCGGGTCCGGCGGATCACCGCGCAAACAGACCGGAGAAGCACTGATCCCACAGTTACCGACGATCACCGTGGTCACCCCCTGGCTCAGCTTGGGCAACATCTGCGGATGACGGATCACCACCGTGTCATCGTGAGTGTGTACGTCAATAAAGCCCGGCGCCAATACGCGGCCGGCGGCATCGAATTCATGCTCGCCATGGGCCGCTGACAAATCGCCAATCGCCGCAATACGCCCGTCGCGCATCCCCACATCCGCAACGTAGCCAGGGGTGTTGCTGCCATCGATGATCAACGCCTGGCGAATCAGCGTGTCGTACTTCATATCAGTCTCCAAGCGGCAGGCTGTCAGGGCCGCCGCGGTAATCGTCCAGGGCCAGCTTGATGCGGCGCAGGCGCTCCTGGTTGTCGTCCGGCATGGCCAGTGCCAGCTCGGTGGCGAGCAGGTCGATGGCCAGCAGCATGCCGTAGCGCGCCGCCGTGGGTTTGTAGATGAAGCTGGTTTCGGCCGGTTGCAGCGGCAGCAACACATCGGCCAACTGCGCCAACGGTGAATCCGCCAGGGTGATGGCGATGATGCGCGCGTCGTAGCTGCGCGCCAGCGTCACCACGTCGAGCAATTCGGGGGTCAGGCCAGTGAGCGAACAGACGATCAGCGCATGTTCGGCCCCCAATGTTGCCGCCGTGACGCGCATCATCACCGGGTCATGGCACGTGGCAATCGGATACCCCAGGCGTACCAACCGTACCTGCAACTCCTCGCTGCACAGGCTTGAGGGGCCGCCCATGCCGAACGCGTGGATCATCCGCACCTTGCCCAGCAGGTTGACCGCATCGACAAAGCTGGCTTGATTGAACCCCGACAAGTGCTGGCGCAACGTCGCCTCGATATCGCCGAGGATCTGGCGGTGAAACGCCGACTGTTCCGGCAAGCCCGCCGGGTCCAGGAAGCGGCTGCCGACACCGCTGGCCTGGGCCAATTGCAAGCGCAGGTCGCGCAAGTCCCGACAGCCGACACTGCGGGCAAACCGTGACAGGGTCGCGGTGCTGACCTCGGCCCGTTGGGACAACGCTTCCAGGCTGGCCGATGCAGCGAAGCCCACGTCATCCAGCATCAGCTTGGCGATACGGCCTTCGCCGGCGCTGAAGGAGGCCTGGCGGGCGCGGATCTGGTAGAGGATGTCCATGGGGGCTCCGGGTTACAAAATACAGGACAGGCCGTACGTCAGACCGAAGGCGACCACTGAAATCAGGGTCTCCAGCACGGTCCAGGTCTTGAAGGTCTGGATTACCGTCATATTGAAGTATTCCTTGATCAGCCAGAAGCCGCCGTCGTTGACGTGGGAAAAGATCACCGAGCCAGCACCGGTGGCCAGCACCAGCAATTCCGGGTGTGGATAACCCAGGCCCAGGGCGACCGGTGCCACCACACCCGACGCCGTGGTCATGGCCACCGTGGCCGAGCCCGTGGCAACCCGCATCAGCGCGGCGAACAACCAGCCCATCACCAGCGGCGACAAGTTAAAGGCATTGGCCAGGCCGAGGATCTCATGGGTGACGCCGGCATCCACCAGGATGCGGTTCAAACCACCACCGGCGCCCACCAGCAAGGTGATGCTGGCGGTCGGCGCCAGGCACTCATTGGTGAACTTGAGAATCGACTCGCGGTTGAAGCCCTGCGCCAGGCCCAGGGTCCAGAAACTCACCAGGGTCGCCACCAACAGGGCGATCACCGAGTTGCCGATAAACAACAGGAACTGGTTGAACGCAGTGCCCGGCGTGGACAGCAGGTTGGCCCAGCCGCCGATCATCATCAGCACCACCGGCAACAGGATGGTGCCCATGGTCAGGGCGAAGCTCGGCAAGCGAGTGCGCGGTTCGCGGTCGATAAACTGGCGTTCCAACGGGTTTTCCGCCGGTAAGTGGATGCGCGGCACGATGAACCTGGCGTACAGCGGGCCGGCGATGATCGCCGTCGGGATACCGATCAGGATCGCATAGAGCACGGTCTGCCCGACCGATGCGTTATACGCCAGCACCGCCATCATCGCCGCCGGGTGCGGCGGCACCAGCGCATGCACCACCGACAAGCCGGCCACCATGGGCAAGCCGACCATCAGGATCGACACCCCGACGCGCCGCGCCACGGTAAAGGCGATCGGCACCAGCAACACAAAACCGACCTCGAAAAACAAGGGCAGCCCCACCAGGAAGGCAATGCACACCATCGCCCAGTGCGCATTGCGCTCGCCGAACCGGTTGATCAGCGTACGCGCCACCTGCTCGGCACCGCCGGACTCGGCCATCATCTTGCCGAGCATGGTGCCCAGCGCCACCACCAGGGCGATATGCCCCAGGGTCTTGCCGACGCCCGCTTCGTAGGACCCCATGATGGTATCCGCCGGCATCCCGGCCATCAGTGCCAAGCCGATGGACACCAGGGTGATGACGATAAACGGGTTGAGTCGGTAGCGTGCTATCAGCACGATCAAAGCAATGATGGCGATGGCAGCGTATGCCAATAGCCCGAAGCCCGGTGATGCGGCCATGCGGTACTCCTCGGAAAGGGTCACGTCGAATAGGTTGTGAAACTCATAAATCATTACCGGGACTGACTTTCAATTTTTATGAAAGTAATTTTCGCGCAGGGATAAGCGCCGTCGCATTGGGACATGCCCAGCGCCAGTGCATGAAAATTCGGGGGGTGTTCTTACATGAAGATCAGACAACGCCGGAAACTCACCGAGCGCCATCGAGTCATAGAATGCGCACTCACTCATGCCCAGGAACCGACCATGATTCGCACCTCACTCGCCGCCAGCGCCGTGCTTCTCGCCCTGTGCGGCAGCGCTTCAGCCGCCGACAACGCCGCACTGAAGAAATGCATGGACAGCGCCAATACGACCGCAGACATGGTCAATTGCAACGCCAAGGAAGCCAAGGTGCAGGATGAGCGCCTGAACCGCGCCTACAAGACCGCCCTCGCCGCCCAGGAAGGCGCGCGTAAGCAACAATTGCAGGACGTGCAGCGCCTGTGGATCAAATACCGCGACGCCAATTGCGCCTTTGCGGGCAGCGCCACTGGCGGCACCATTGACCAGGTCAATGGCTCCGGCTGTGTGCTGGACATGACCCAGACCCGCGCCCAGGAATTGGAAGACCTGGTCGGGCCTTAACACACACCCGACCTCTGGAGGAGCGAGCTTGCTCGCGAAAAACTCACAGGCGCCGCGTTGATTCAGGAAACACGCGTTATCGTTGACGTTTTTCGCGAGCAAGCTCGCTCCTACAGGTGTGTGTGATCAATCGTGGTGAACCTTGGCACGCTTGAGCAGCTTCTTGCAGCGCTCGGACAAATGCAGCACCCGCAGATGCTTGCCGGCCTTGCTGTAGCGCTCGCGCAGGGTCATCAGCGCGGCAATCGCCGAGTAGTCGACAACGCTCAGGTGGCGGCAATCCAGGGTCACGTGCGCCGGGTCGTTGGCGGGGTCGAACTGGTTCAGGAACGGCGTGGTCGAGGCAAAGAACAACGTGCCATGCAGGCGGTAGAGCTTGCTGCCGTCGTTTTCCAGGTGTTCATCCGCATACAACTCCCGCGCCTGTTGCCAGGCGAAGTTCAGCGCTGCGATCAGAATGCCGCAGAGCACCGCCGTGGCCAGGTCGGTGAACACGGTGATCACGGTCACCGCGAGAATCACCAGCACATCATTGAGCGGCACCTTGTTGATCACCCGCAGCGACGCCCAGGCAAAGGTCTGCTGCGACACCACGAACATCACGCCCACCAGCGCCGCCAGCGGGATGCGTTCAATCAGCGGTGACAGAAACAGAATGAACAACAGGATCATTACCCCGGCAAACACGCCGGAGAAACGCCCGCGCCCGCCGGAACTGAGGTTGATCACGGTTTGCCCGATCATCGCGCAACCGCCCATGCCGCCGAACAGGCCCGAGACCATATTCGCCGCGCCCAGGGCCACGCTTTCGCGGTCCGGGTAGCCACGGGTCTCGGTGATTTCGTCGGTAAGGTTGAGGGTCAGCAGGGTTTCCAGCAGGCCGACCATGGCCATCAGGAACGCGTAAGGCGCGATGATGCCGAGGGTGTCCAGCGACCAGGGTATCTGCGGCAGCGCGAAGGTGGGCAGGCCACCGGCGATGTGGGCCATGTCGCCCAGCGTGCGTGTTGGCAAGCCCAGCAGGTACACCGCCAGGCCCACGCCAAGAATCGCCACCAGCGCAGGCGGCACGGCACGGGTGACGCGCGGCAGCAGGTAGACGATGGCCATGGTCACCAGCACCAGGCCGGTCATCACATACAGCGGCGTGCCGCTGAGCCAGCGTTCACCGCTCTTGAAATGCTCCAGTTGCGCCAAGGCAATGATGATCGCCAAGCCGTTGACGAACCCCAACATCACCGGGTAGGGCACCATGCGCACCAGCTTGCCCAGGCGTAGCAGGCCGAACGCAACCATGATCAGCCCGCCCAACAACACCGTCGCCAGCAAATACTCCACGCCGTGTTGCACCACCAGCGCGACGATCACCACCGCCATCGACCCCGCCGCCCCGGAGACCATGCCCGGCCGGCCGCCGAACAACGCGGTGAGGGTGCAGATGATGAAAGCGCCGTAGAGTCCCATCAGCGGGTTGAGGTGAGCCACCAAGGCAAAGGCGATGCATTCGGGCAGCAACGCGAAAGACGTGGTGAGGCCGGCCAGTGCATCGGCGCGCAGTCGGGTGAGGTTCATGAGGTACCAGGGCATTGCGGGAGTAAGGCGGGGAATGGTACGGAATTGAGCGCGACGGGACCAGATTTTTAAGGCAGGCAACCCCCTGCGGCAAGTGGGCTTGTTGCAATGCCAGTCAGTTAAGGAGCAACACTGTCACTGTGGCGAGCGGGCTTGCCCCGCGTTGGGCTGCGAAGCAGCCCCAAAACCATTCACTGCATTTCTGTCTGGATGCATGCGGTAGCTTACAGGGGCTGCTGCGCAGCCCAACGCGGGGCAAGCCCGCTCGCCACAACAAGCCTGCTGCCACAGTAAGCCTGCTGCCACAACAAGCCTGCTTGCCACAGTAAGCCTGCTGCCACAACAAATCCGCTTGCCATCAGTGAATCGCAGAAAACCTAGACCATCTCGTGGCGAATCCACTCCACCACCGACGTGCGCTTCGGTGCCCAGCCCAGCAACTCGCGGGCATGCTTGCCGCGCACGCGGCTGTTGGAGCCCAGGCCATAGTTGGCCATTTCATAGCCCCATTCGGCTTCAGCCTCGGCCAGTGGCCAATCCTGCGGCTTACCCAGGTTCAGGGCTTGGGCGATCGCGGTGGTCATGTCGATAAACGAGGCCTCGCCGCTTTCCACAAAGTAGAACGTCCCCGGCACATTCTTCTTCAGCGCCAGCAGGTACAGCGCCACCACGTCTTCAATGTGCACGTTGGACCAAATGTTTTGCCCCGTCCCCACATGGCGCACCACTCCGCTCTTGCGCGCCTGCTTGAGCAAGCGCGGCAATTGCACGCTGTCACGCTTCACGCCCAGGCTGTGGCCGTAGATCAGGGTGTTGCAGATCACGGCCGAATTCACGCCGTCGCGGGCAGCCGCCAGGACCAGGTTGTCGATGGCCACGCGTGCAGCCTTGTCGACGGTCGGCTCCGGCAGGTTGTCTTCGAAATAGATGACATCACTGGCCTTGCCGCCCGACGCATCGCCCACAATGCTCGAACCGCTGGTATGCAGGAATGGCTTGTTCGAGCCTTTCAGCGCAGCCAGCAGGGTTTCCACCGCGGCACGGTGGTCGCTGCTCGCGGCATTGATCACCGCATCGGCTTTGTGCGCCTGCGCGGTCAATACGGCGGCGTCATCGAGGGTACCGATCACCGGGTTGATGCCCAGGGCGGTCATTTCAGCCGCTTGCCCGGCGCTGCGTACCAGACCGGTAACCGTGTGGCCGGCCTTGACCAGGCCAGTGGCGATGGAACCGCCGATAAAACCGGCTGCGCCGGTAATGAATACGTTCATGGAGAGTGCTCCTGACGGGGTAAGTGATGGGTCCATTGTTACGGACTCATCCCTGCCGAATAAGCCCGCAGCGCCCAATTCACTCTTGCGTGACGGTCACGAATCAGCAGGCATACCGCGCCAGCTTGGCTTGGATGAAGTCCAGGAAGCACTGGATGCGTAAGGCCAACTGCGAATTGCGGTAGAACACCGCATGGATCGGCTGGCGATAGCCACTGTTGAACGCCTCCAGCACCGGCACCAGGCGCCCGGCATTGATGTCGTCGACGGTCATGAAGTTGGACAGGCAGCAAATGCCCTGTCCTTCCAGCGCCAGCTGCCGCAAGGTTTCACCGCTGGACGCAGCAATGCCGGGCTGGATCAGCCAGCGGTCACCTTCCACATGGCGCAGGGGCCAATGGTTGAGGGTTTCGGTCTGGGTGAAGCCGAGCAAGGTGTGGTCGGCCAGTTCGGCAACCGTCGTCGGCGCACCATGCTGCTTGAGGTAGGCGGGGCTGGCGAGGATATGCAGCGGCGACCAGCCGAGGGAGCGCGCATGCAGGGTGGAGTCGGCCAGGGCGCCAATGCGAATGGCGATGTCGGTGCTTTGCTCCAGCAGGTCGATGATCAAATCATCGCTGTTCAGCTCCAGCTGGATGTCCGGGTACAGGCTGCGAAACTCAGCGATGTACGGCACGATCCCATGCAGCATGAACGGCACGGCGGCGTTGATACGCAGGCGCCCGGCCGGATTTTTCTGGCGGGACGACAGGCGCTCCTCCAGCTCGTCCATCTGCGCCAGGATCAGCTTGGCCTGCTCGAAGAAGTACTTGCCCTCCTCGGTCAGGTCCATGCGCCGCGTGGTGCGGTTGATCAGCGTGGTCTCAAGCTTGGCTTCCAGGCGCGACAGCGTGCGGCTGACCGCTGACGGCGTCTGCCCGACCTGTTCCGCCGCCGCGGAAATCGAGCCGCACTCAATCACGCTGACGAAGATCTGTAGCTCATCGGATCGGGCTTTCACAGGCGGTCCTCATTATCGGTTCAGCGCAGCTTACACCGGGAGGTTGAACACCTGCGCCAGATGCTGCTCGTAGCGCGCCACATCGGCCTCGATGGCCGGGCGTTTCATCACGTCCACGCAGAGGAAGGTCGGCAGGCCGGTCATGCCGAGGAACTCGTTGGCTTTGTGGAACGGGAAGTACACCGCGTCCACGCCCTTGGCTTCGAAGAAGTCAGTCGGGTCGTCAAAGGCTTGCTGCGGGGCGTTCCAGGTCAGCGACAGCATGTACTGCTTGCCCTGGATGAGGCCACCGCTGCCGTATTTCTGCGAGGCGTCGGAGCGGGTGCGACCATCGCTGGCGTACAGGCTGCCGTGGCCTTCGGTGAAGACTTCGTCGATGTACTTCTTGACGACCCACGGCGCGCCCATCCACCAGCCAGGCATCTGGTAAATGATCACGTCGGCCCAGAGGAATTTGGCGACCTCTTCGGCCACGTCGTAGCCGGCATCGATATGGGTGACTTTGACGTCGATACCGCCTCGGTCCAACACCGCCAAGGCGGTGTCATGCAGGGTGGTGTTGTAGCGGCCATCGGAGTGGGCGAACTTTTTGCCGCCATTGAGCAGGAGTACTTTTTTCATGGGAAGCGTCCAGAAGGTTGAAAATGTCTGGACGCAGACTATCGGCCTCGGCCCCTTGGAATAAGCCACCACTGAGCAAAATACTTTTGACCAGAAATCATGAATACCTCAATCATTGTTAACCGCTGATCAGCAGATGCCCGCCCAACAAGGCCATACCGATAAAAAACACGCGCTTGAACAACAGCGCACTGATGCGCTGGCGCACCACCTGGCCCAGCCACATACCCAGCAGCGCCGGCACCAGCGCCAGCAACGAGGCACTGACTTCTCCCCCGCCCAAGGTGCCACGCCAGGCCAATCCCGCGGCCAACGCTAGGGTCGACACGCTGAACGACAGCCCCAACGCCTGCACCAACTGATCGCGATTCAACCCCAACGCTTGCAGGTACGGCACCGCAGGGATCACGAACACGCCGGTCGCCGAGGTGATCACGCCGGTGACCAGCCCACACAGCGGGCCCAGCCAGCGCTCGGTTGGAGCGTTGACCTTGAACGTGGGCAGGAACAGTCCACTCAGTGCATACGCCAGCAACGCCGCGCCCAACGCGCGCACCACCCATTGCCCGCCGTCCATTCCCAGCCACACCGTGCCCAGCCCGGTACCGAGGAAAATCAGCAGCAACATCGGCCACAGGCGCTTGAGCAAAGCACTCAGGTGCCCGCCGAATGCCAATTGCCACAGGTTGGTGACGGTCGAAGGGATGATCAGCAACGCCGCAGCCTGCGCCGGCAACATAGCCAGGCCGAGCATGCCCATGGCCACGGTGGGCAGGCCGAGGCCGATCACGCCCTTGACGGTGCCAGCCAGCAGGAAGGTGCCGATCACCAGCAAGGTAAGGGCGGGGCCGAGGTTTTGGTAAAACGCGAGGAGGGTATTCATAGGCCGATTGTGCGACTTTTCGATAAGCTCGGAAATTCGCCATATACTGAGGCAGCCTCTTGTTTTGCATGAGGCTGAGGCCTCATCGGGAGCAAGCTCCCTCCCACACTTGGGCTGCATTTCAAATGAGGGAGGGGCGGTGCGAGGCGTCGACTTGCTCCCGATGAGGCCAGCCCCATCACCCGAGCAATCAGCCATGCACTTTGACCTGATCGACCTGCGCCTCTACCTGCACGTCCTCGACACCGGCAATATCACCGCCGGCGCGGCCCGCAGTCATTTATCCCTGGCCGCCGCCAGCGCGCGCATCCGGGCGATGGAGGCCTCGTTGGGCATCGAGTTTCTCGACCGTGGGCGTCGAGGCGTCACCCCCACACCTGCGGGAAAAGCCTTGGCCCGTCACGCCCGCCTGCTGCTGCAACAGGCCGAGCACCTGCAACAGGACCTCGCGGAATACGCCAACGGCGTCAAAGGCCAGGTGCGCCTGCTGTGCAACACCACCGCGCTCAGCGAATACCTGCCGGAACTGCTCGCGGACTTTCTGCGCGAACACCCCAACCTCGATATCGACCTGCAGGAACTGCCAAGCCTGCGCATCACCCAAGCCTTGCGCCAGGGCACGGCGGACCTGGGGATCATCTCCGACGCCGTGGACGCCCACGGCTTGCAGACCCTCGCGTTTCGCGACGATCCACTGGTGCTGATCATGCCGCTGGAGCATCCGTTGACGGCAGCAAGTACGGTGACCTTTATCGACAGCCTGCATTACGACTATGTGGGCCTGGCCGCCCATAGCGCGCTGGCGGTGTACCTGGAAGAACAGGCGTTGCACGCGGGGTTTCGCCTGCAAACGCGCATCCGCGCCGAGAGTTTTGACGGGGTGATGCGCATGGTTGCACGCGGCGCGGGCCTGGGGATCGTGCCCCAGGCGGCGCTGGCCCGTTGGCCGTTGGAGCAGCGCTTCAAGGCCCAACCGTTGCGAGAAGATTGGGCCTGTCGAACACTGCTGTTATGCGCGCGCTCGTTCGACCACCTGCCAGGTTACGCCAGGGCCCTGTTCGACGCCTTGACCCTGCCCTTGCGGAAAAACCCGTAATACACCGCCGACAGGATCAGCAGGAACGGCACGCCAAATACCAACGTCACCTTGAACGCCTCGGTGAAATAGGTGGTGATCATCACCGCGCCCATCAGCAGCAAGGTGATCAACGTCCCGATGGCGTAGCTCACCCGTACGCTGGGGCCGGCATAGCCGATGGCGTTGCACGGTCTAACTGTTGTCACAGATCCCCTGTGGGAGGGGGCTTGCCCCCGATAGCGGTGGATCAGCAAACATCCAAGTGACTGACACACCGTCATCGGGGGCAAGCCCCCTCCCACATTTTGATCTGCGTTATCTTCAGGTGACGCTGTGGCGGACTTTGAATTGCGGTTGGTCCCAGGTGCGGTTGTCGAGGATTTCACCGAGGATTTCCACGGCATCCCACACCTCGGTAAAGCTTGTGTACAACGGCGTAAACCCAAAGCGCATGATGCGCGGCTCGCGGTAGTCACCGATCACACCACGGGCGATCAACGCCTGGATCACCGCATAGCCTTCAGGGTGCTCGAAGCTCACATGACTGCCACGCCGGGCGTGCTCACGCGGGGTGATCAGTACCAGCTCATGGGCAGCACAACGGGCCTCCACCAACGCGATAAACAGGTCAGTCAACGCCAGGGACTTGCTGCGCAGGCTGGCCATATCGGTCTGTTCGAAAACCTCCAGCCCACACTCCACCATCGCCAGCGAGGTGATCGGCTGGGTGCCGCACAGGTAGCGGGCGATGCCAGCACTCGGCGCATAGGTGGACTCCATGGCGAACTGCCGGGTATGTCCGAACCAGCCCGACAACGGCTGCCGCACCACATCCACCAACGCCGGGTTGACCCACACGAATGCCTGGGAGCCCGGGCCGCCGTTGAGGTATTTGTAGGTGCAGCCAATCGCATAATCGGCACCGGCCTGATGCAGGTCGATGGGCACCGCGCCCGCCGAATGGGCCAGGTCCCAGAGGCTCAGCGCGCCGCACTCGTGGCTCAGGGCGGTCAGCGCCTGCATGTCGTACATGTAGCCGGTCTTGTAGTTGACGTGGGTGAGCATCACCACCGCCACGTCTTGGTCGATGGCCTGGGGCAATTCGTCCGGGCTGTTCACCAGGCGCAGGGAATAGCCCTGTTGCAGCAGCTCGGCCAGGCCCTCGGCGATATACAGGTCGGTCGGAAAGTTGCTCGCCTCGCTGACGATCACCTTGCGCGCAGGCGCGCGTTGACGCTGCACGGTCAACGCGGCGCTGAGCACCTTGAACAGGTTGATCGAGGTGGTATCGGTGATCACCACCTCACCGTCGCGCGCGCCGATCAGCGGTGCCAGGCGATTGCCCAGGCGCTGGGACAAATCCGCCCAGCCGGCGCTGTTCCAGCTGCGAATCAGGCCATTGCCCCACTCTTCGGCAATCACCGCCTGCGCCCGCGCCAAGGCCGCCACCGGGCGCGCGCCGAGAGAGTTACCGTCGAGATAGATCACGCCCTCCGGCAAGGCGAACTGACGACGCAGCGGCGCCAGCGGGTCCTGGGCGTCGAGGGCTTGGCAATGGCTTCGGGGGGTCATGGGCTGTCCTGGCTTTTAGGCTGAAGATGCTGCAAATAATGAACGAAGCTTTAGAGAATTTTCGTGCAAAGTGGTGGGTAACACGCTAATTAAGCTGTAGGAAATTCGAATTTAAACCGAAAATACGCGGATTTATGCCAACCATGATTCTCGACGCCACCGACCTGCGCCTCCTGCATTTCCTGCAACAGGATGGCCGTATCAGCAACCAGGAACTGGCGGAAAAAGTCGCGCTGTCACCCTCCGCCTGCCTGCGCCGCCTGCGCTTGCTGGAGAGCGAAGGCATCATCAGCGGCTATCGCGCGGTGCTGAATGCCGAGCAGTTGGGGATCGAGTTGGAGGCCATCGTCCACCTCTCCTTGCGCCAGGATGTGGAGGATTGGCATGAGACGTTTATCAAGAAGGTGCAAGGCTGGCCGGAAGTGGCCAGCGCCTACGTGATCACCGGCGCCAGCAACTACGTGCTACGGGTGCAGGCGCGCAACCTCAAGCACTTTTCGGACTTTATCGTGAACCACCTGAACCGCACGGCGGGGGTGATGGATATTCGCTCGGAGATCGTGTTGCAGAAGATCAAGGATCGGGATGAGGTGTTGGATCTGGTTGTGCGTAAGTAGGCCGACGATGCCTTTTGTAGGAGCGAGCTTGCTCGCGAAACAGGTACATCCAGCGCAGCGATGCGCCTGAAATACCTTCGCGAGCAAGCTCGCTCCTACAGGGGGCGTCTACTACGGCGTACGCGGCGTCGAAGACTTGTGCGAAGCGGCGCGCATCCAGGTCTACGCCTCCAGGCTCGCCCACTTTCGCTGCACCGAAGTCCTGAGCAACCCTTCGCCCGCATGGTCCGGCAAGCGTGGCTACCTCACCGAGCATTTCGACCTGGCCGAATTACGCGACAGATCGGCCGATATGTACGTGTGCGGCCCCCCGCCAATGGTCGAATCCGCCCAGCAATGGCTGGTGGATCAGGCACTTGATGGCGTTCAGCTGTATTACGAAAAGTTCACGCAGAGTAATATCTGACCCCTCAGCACTTCTGAGGGGCGGGTTCGGCGTGTAATCAACCCCGAGAAAAACAAGTAGAAGGGAATGTTAATGGCGGATGACATGGTTAACCCGGTAGGCCTCAAGCGTGGCCTGAAGAACCGGCATATTCAGCTGATTGCCTTGGGAGGGGCCATCGGCACGGGGCTGTTCCTCGGTTCGGCCGGGGTGCTCAAGTCGGCGGGGCCGTCGATGATCCTGGGCTACGCAATTGCCGGTTTCATCGCGTTCCTGATCATGCGCCAGCTGGGCGAGATGATCGTTGAAGAACCGGTGGCGGGTTCATTCAGCCACTTCGCGCACAAATACTGGGGCGGTTACGCGGGCTTCCTGGCGGGCTGGAACTACTGGGTGCTGTACGTGCTGGTGGGCATGGCCGAACTGACGGCCGTGGGCAAGTACATCCAGTTCTGGTGGCCAGAGATCCCAACCTGGGTCAGCGCACTGGTGTTCTTTGTCGCGGTGAACCTGATCAACACCCTGAACGTGAAGTTCTTCGGTGAGGCTGAGTTCTGGTTCGCGATCATCAAGGTGGTGGCGATTGTCGGCATGATCGTGCTCGGCTGCTACCTGCTGTTCAGCGGCACCGGCGGCCCGCAAGCCTCGATCAGCAACCTGTGGAGCCACGGCGGGTTCTTCCCCAACGGCGGCATGGGGCTGTTGATGTCCATGGCGTTCATCATGTTCTCGTTCGGCGGCCTGGAGCTGGTGGGCATCACCGCCGCCGAGGCCAGCGAACCGCGCAAGGTGATCCCGAAGGCGATCAACCAGGTGGTGTACCGCATCCTGATTTTCTACGTCGGCGCCCTGACCGTGCTGCTGTCGCTGTACCCGTGGGATCAACTGCTGCAAACCCTCGGCGCGTCGGGCGATGCCTACAGCGGCAGCCCGTTTGTGCAGATCTTCTCGCTGATCGGGAACGACACCGCCGCGCATATCCTCAACTTCGTGGTACTGACCGCGGCGCTGTCGGTGTACAACAGCGGCGTGTACTGCAACAGCCGCATGCTGTTCGGCCTGGCCGAGCAAGGCGATGCACCCAAGTCGCTGATGAAACTCAACAAGCAAGGCGTACCGTTGCGGGCCCTGGGTATTTCGGCGCTGGTGACGATGCTGTGCGTGGTGGTCAACTACGTGGCACCGAAAAGTGCCCTGGAGTTGCTGTTTGCGCTGGTGGTTGCCTCGCTGATGATCAACTGGGCGCTGATCAGCATCACGCACATCAAGTTCCGCAAAGCCATGGGTGAGCAAGGCGTGGTGCCGTCGTTCAAGACCTTCTGGTTCCCGTTCAGCAACTACCTGTGCCTGGCGTTCATGCTGATGATCATCAGCGTGATGCTGGCGATTCCTGGGATTCGGGAGTCGGTGTATGCGATGCCGGTGTGGGTGGGGGTTATCTATGTGGCCTACCGGTTGCGAGTGAGTAAGACGAAAGCGGTCGCCGCTGCGCAGTAATATCCATGTGGGAGGGGGCTTGCCCCCTCCCACATTTGATTGCGTTTACAGCGTGGAGCGTACCCGCCACAGCTCGGGGAACAGCACCGTGTCGAGCATCTTGCGCAGGTAACCCACGCCTTCGGTGCCACCGGTGCCGGGCTGGAAGCCGATAATCCGCTCCACCGTGGTCACATGCCGGAAGCGCCATTGGCGGAACGAGTCCTCCAGGTCGATAAACTTTTCCGCCAACTGATACAGGTCCCAGTACCGGCTTGGGTCGCGATAGACCTCACGCCATGCCGCCTCCACGGAGTCATCATGCACCGTGGCCGCCGTCGGGTCGCGCTCGGCACGGTGGGGATCAATCGCCAGGCCCGCCTTGGCCATCAGGTTGATCGCCTCGTCGTACAGCGACGGCGTGGCAATCGCCACCTGCAACTCCTGCAACAACTCAGGCCGATGGGCATGGGGCCGCAACAGCGCCGGGCTCTTGTTGCCGAGGATGAATTCGATCTCACGGTACTGGAACGACTGGAACCCTGATGACTGCCCCAGGAACGGGCGAATCGCCTTGTACTCCGATGGCGTCATCGTCGCCAGCACCGCCCAGGCGTGCACCAGTTGATCGAAGATCCGCGACACCCGCGCCAGCATCTTGAACGCTGGCGGCAACTCGCCCAGGCGCACGTGTTCGCGGGCGGCCTTGAGTTCGTGGAGCATCAGTTTCATCCACAGCTCGGAGGTCTGGTGCTGGATGATAAAGAGCATTTCGTTGTGGTCTGGCGACAGCGGGTGCTGGGCACTGAGGACTTTGCCCAGGTCCAGGTAGTCGCCATAGCTCATGGACTCGGAAAAATTCAGTTCGGCGTTATGCCATTCTTCCGGGGGTTGGTAATCAGCTGAGAAAGGACATTGGCTCATCGCGTGGGCTCCTTGAGCGGGCGGAGAATGGCACGGACCGGGCTGGCGTCGAGATGGGCAAACCGCAAGGGCAGCGCGATGAGTTCATAGTCGCCCTCCGCTACGTCATCGAGCACGATGCCTTCGAGAATCGCCATGCCATGGCGGGCCACGGCGTTGTGAGCATCCATGGTCTTGGACTGTTGCGGGTCCAGGGACGGGGTGTCGATACCGATCAGGCGCACACCCAGGCCGGCGAGCAGCTCGATGGTTTGCGGGGCGATGGCGGTGAAATTCGAATCCCACTCGGTCAGCGGCGCTTGTGGATAAGTGCGCAGTAACACGCGCTCGGGCAAGTTATCCACACGCCCGTCCAGTTGATGCGGCTGCACCAGCGCGCCGCTCTCCAGGCAATGCAACACGCGGCACGGGCCCATGTACACGTCCAACGACACTTCGCCAATCGGTGCACCCTGCGCGCTGTAATGCAGCGGGGCATCCACGTGGGCGCCGGTGTGCGGCGACAAGGTAATGCGCCCGACATTCACCGGACACTCCGGGCCGAACTGCCATACACGCTCTTCCTGGAACGGCGTATCCCCCGGCCAGGTCGGGGTCGCCGCACTCAAGGGTGGGCTGATGTCCCACCACGTTTTTATTGGGTTCATTTCAAGGCTCTCGGTCGGTACTGAGGTGAATGATACGAGGGCCAGCTGTGAATTTTCTTGCGAATTCCTGCGCCAAGCCGGAAATATTTCGCACTTACTGCGAAGAAACGGCTTATTTACGCTCAGAAGTATCGCCTGGCCACAGAGGAGCGGCCACCAAGGATTAATGCCGGTCAGTTAAACGTACATAGCCTCCTGTAGGAGCGAGGGGGACGCCTAGTTCTTGCTCGCGAACAACCTCAACGATAACGCGTGTTTCCTGAACGAACGCGGCGTCTGTGAGTTCTTCGCGAGCAAGCTCGCTCCTACAAAAAAGCCTTCCACACTGACTTCGCGATGCCTCAACCATCGGACTCCCTGCGCTTCTGGGCATCCCGATGTCGAGTTCAGACCACTGACGCAACGCCCAAGGCCTTAGGGTGCATCTTTCCATTCCCCGCCTCGGAGTCATCCATGTCCAAGCCCATCACCGTACTGCGCGACACCCACCCGCTGCCCGTCCTGGATGCCTGCAAATGGGAAAAGCTCGAAGGTGACCCGCACACCGTCAACCTCAACGCCTACACCAGCGAAGACGGCAGCAAGATCATGGGCACCTGGATCTGCACACCGGGCAAGTGGTATGTGGAATACGTGAAGTGGGAATACTGCCACTTCCAAGAGGGCTACTGCGTGATCACCCCGGAAGGCATGGAGCCGATCCACTTGCGCGCTGGGGATATCTTTGTGGTGGAACCGGGGATGAAGGGCACGTGGGAAGTGGTCGAGACGGTGCGTAAGTATTTTGTGTTTGCTTGATTCACTTCTACCGTGAACTGCTTTGCATTGTGGCGAGCCGGTTTACTGTGGCGAGCGGGCTTGCCCTAATGCCGTTCAGTTAAGCGTACATCGCCTTTTGTAGGAGCGAGCTTGCTCGCGAAAAACTCACAGGCGCCGCGTTCATTCAGGAGACACGCGTTATCGTTGACGTTTTTCGCGAGCAAGCTCGCTCCTACAAAAAAGCCTTAACTGAATGGCATTAGGGCTTGCCCCGCGTTGGGCTGCGCAGCAGCCCTAAAACCATCCCCCCCCGATCCTTCTGAACGATCGCAGTGATTGGATTGGGGCTGCTACGCAGCCCAACGCGGGGCAAGCCCGCTCGCCACAGTCAGTCTACTTACCACAGTCAATCTGCTGGCCACAGTCAGCCGGCTCACCACAGTCAGCCCGCTGCCCACACTACTTGGGTTTGCGGTAGCTGTTGATGATCGCCGAGAAGTCCTTGCCCCCTTCCCCACGCTGGCTCATCGATTGATACAACTGCTGGGCCACGGCGCCGAGGATCACCGGCTGGTGTGCCTGGCGCGCGGCTTCGGTGGCCAGGCCGAGGTCCTTGAGCATCAGGTCGGCACCAAAACCACCGGTATAACCACGGGATGACGGCGCCGTTTCGATCACGCCCGGCCAAGGGTTGTAGGTGTCGGAACTCCAGCAGCGGCCGGTGGAGCTGTTGATGATCCCCGCCAGCACTTGGGTGTCGATGCCCAGCGCATCGCCCAGGGCCATGGCTTCGCTGACGCCGACCATGCTGATGCCCAGCAGCAGGTTGTTGCAGATCTTGGCGATCTGGCCGGTGCCGACGTCGCCGCAACGCACAATGTTGCGGCCCATCTGCGCCAGCACCGGTTGCAGGGTGGCAAACAGTTCCGCGCTGGCGCCGACCATGAAGGTCAGGGTCCCGGCTTGCGCGCCGCCAGTGCCACCGGAGACCGGTGCATCGGCGACAGCCACACCTTGCTTGGCCGCCGCAGCCGCAACATCGCGGATGGTCTGCGGGTCGATGGTGCTGCAATCCACCGCCGGCACGCCTTGGCCGATACCGGCTAAAACACCGTCTTCACCCAGCCAGACACTGCGCACATGGGCGGCGGCCGGCAGCATGGTAATCACCAACTCGGCGCCGGTGGCGGCATCCCGCGGTGAAGCGCTGATGCTGCCACCCAGCTCGGCCAATTCCTTGAGTACCGCCTGGTTCAGGTCGAACAGGTTCAGCCCATGGCCGGCCTTGATCAGGTTGCGGGCCATGGGCGCGCCCATGTTGCCCAAGCCGATAAATGCAATCTTCATGGTCGTCTCCCGAATCAGCGCAGGTTGATGGTGGTGTTGACGCCATCATTGACCGTGTCGTCGTCGAACCAGCGGCTGGTGACGGTTTTGGTCTGGGTGTAGAACTGCACCACTTGCTTGCCGTAAGGGCCCAGGTCACCCAGTTTGGAGCCACGGGAACCGGTGAAGCTGAAGAACGGCACCGGTACTGGGATCGGGATGTTGATACCGACCTGGCCCACATCGATTTCGCTCTGGAATTTACGCGCCGCCGCACCGCTCTGGGTGAACAGGCCGGTGCCGTTGCCGAACGGGTTGGCGTTGACCAGGGCGATGGCTTCATCGAGGGTGTCGACTTCCAGCACCACCAGCACCGGGCCGAAGATTTCCTGGGTGTAGATCTGCATATCGGTGGTCACGCCGGAGAACAGGGTCGGGCCGACAAAGTTGCCTTGCTCGAAGCCTGGCACCTGGATGTCGCGGCCATCCAACTCCAGCTTGGCGCCTTCTTTCACGCCGCTTTCGATCAGTTCCAGGATGCGCGCCTTGGCGCGCTTGGAGATCACCGGGCCGACATCGGTTCCAGCTTCGCTGCCGGCATTGACCTTGAGCTTTTGCGCCAGCGCCTTGAGGTCTGGCAGCCACTGCCTGGACGCACCCACCAGCACCACCACCGAAGTGGCCATGCAACGCTGGCCCGCCGCACCGAAACCGGCACCGACCAGGGCATTGAGGGTGTGTTCGCGGTTGGCATCGGGCAGCACCACCGCATGGTTCTTCGCGCCCATCATCGACTGCACGCGCTTGCCGTGCTTGCCGGCCAGGTCGTACACATGCGTCCCCACGGCGGTCGAGCCGACGAAGGACACCGCCTTGATGTCTTTATGGGTGCACAGCGCATCTACCACATCCTTGCCACCGTGCACGACGTTGAGCACGCCGGCCGGCACACCGGCTTCCAGCGCCAGTTCCACCAGCAGCATCGTTGACAGCGGGTCTTGCTCGGAAGGCTTGAGGACGAAGGTGTTACCGCAGGCAATGGCCATGGGGAACATCCACAGCGGAATCATCGCTGGGAAGTTGAACGGGGTAATGCCGGCGCACACGCCGATGGGTTGGCGCAGGGTGTAGGTGTCCACCCCCCCGGCGACGTTTTCAGCGAACTCGCCCATTTGCAGGGTGCCGATGGAACAGGCGTGCTCCACCACTTCCAGGCCACGGAAAATATCGCCTTCGGCATCGGCAATGGTCTTGCCCTGCTCGGCGCTGAGGACCCCGGCGATGCGCTTGGAATGTTCGCGGATCAAGGCTTGCAGCTTGAGCATGATGCGCATGCGCGCGCCGATGGGCGTCAGCTTCCAGGTTTGGAACGCTTGATGGGCGGCGTCAATGGCTGCGTTGACTTCATCGGCGGTGGCAAACGGGACTTTGGCCAGCACTTGCTGGGTGGCCGGGTTGACGATGTCTTGCCAGTGGGTGGTCTTGGACTCGACCCATTCACCATTGATCAGCAACTTGACCTGTTGCACGGAAATATCGGCAGATGCGTTCATGTGGTCTCCAATCTTGTAGTTATGCAGAGACAAGGCGCGTGAATCGCCTTGGTAATGAGGCGTTCGGACTGTTTTTGGAGTATAGATGTGCAAATCTCTAATAAGAACGCACATAAAAGCCGGTCCAATATGCAAAAAAACATCACATCACTGGGCTCCCTGAACTGGGATGACCTGAAGTTTTTTCTCGAGGTGGCCCGCACCCGCAAGGCCAGCGTCGCCGCCAAGCGCCTGGCGGTGGACTACACCACCGTGTCGCGACGCATCAGCTCATTGGAAGTGTCGCTCGGCACCCTGCTGTTCGAAAAATCCCGGACCAGCGGTTTCGTACTCACCCCCGAAGGCCAGCGTTTGCTGGGCTACGCCGAGTCCATCGAAAGTACCCTGCACATGGCCTGCGAGCAGGTATCCGGCTCCGGCGTGGCGTTGTCCGGCCATGTGCGCATGGGCTGCACCGAAGGCTTCGGCAGTTTTTTCGTCACCCCGCAGTTGAGCCACTTCGTCGACACGTATCCGGCGATTTCGGTGGACATCCTGCCCTTGCCCCACTTCATCAGCCTGTCCAAGCGCGAAGCCGACATCGTCATCGCCCTGGAACGCCCGGAACATGGGCCGTACGTGTGCTGCAAGTTGTGCGACTACAAACTGCAGCTGTACGCGACCCAGGAATACCTCGACCAACACCCGCCCATCCAACGCCCGGCGGACTTGGCCGAGCATCCGTTTATCAGCTATGTGGATGACCTGGCGTTCAGCTCAGAGCTGCTCTACCTGGCAAACGTCGTACCGGGCGCCAGCGCCAGCTTGCGCAGTACCAGCGTGATCGCCCAGTACGTGGCGGCGCAGCAAGGGCGATCGATGGCGATATTGCCGTGTTTCCTGGCGGCACAGGACCCGCGCTTACTGCCGGTGCTGGGGGAACAGATTGCGATTACGCGGCAGTTTTGGATGTATTGCCGGGAGGATCTGCGCAAGTTGAAGCGGATTACCTTGTTGTGGGATTACATCCGTGAGGTGACGGAGCTGAATCGTCCGTTATTACTGGGCAAAAACAGGGTCATGAACTTCATGGATTGAAGAACTACAGGTGTAAGGGAGGCGAATCCTAGCGACATCTGCGAGAGCTTGGCAACGAGGTTGATACAGAGGTTGGGACAGCACTTGTGACACCAGGAAAGGACTTGGGTGGCATCATAAGAACGCCTTCTCTAAGGAAACGCACAGGGTTACATCAAGGGTTTCGTATCCCGATCAAGCTTGTCCTAAGGACAGCCTCCAGAAGACCTATGGAAGAGGCCCCACATAGAAACGGGAGATGGCCAGGCTGAAGGGGCATTACATGGGGAGCGCGCCCAGGCTTGGGCGAGTTAGAAGCTGGCAAGGACGCATAAGCCCACATTGGTCGAGTCTCGCAATTTTTGGCTACAATCTGTCCAATCTGAAGCGTCCATTGTATGGATCAGTGAGTCGACCCCTCTTCGTGATTTTGATAAGGCAGAGTGCAGATGTCGTATGAGTTAAAGTTTCACGGAGCGGATGTATTGCTTGAGAGGGTTATTCATGCATCGCGCGAGGTTGTGTTCTTTTTCGGCTCGGCGCTAACAATTCCAGAAGAAGAAGGAAAGCCAGGAGTTCCAAGTGTCAATGGCGTTGTGTCTCTGATTGAGGAGGAACTGGCTTCCTCTCCGGATGCTTTCGGTCCTGTACAAGAATTAGTAGCCCAAAGAAAATATGGTGAAGCATATCGCTTGGCATTTTCACAACTTCATGCATTCAGGGGGCAGGACGCAGCGAATAGAATTATCCGCCGAGCGGTATTCAAAGCCAGAAAAAAGCATCAGACCGTGCCAGATCTTGATGACCTGAAGATATGTGAAGCACTTGATAAAGATGTTTCAGGTTGGAATGTTCGACATTCGTTAAGAGCTCTTGGAATGCTACTGACTGATTCGTCCGGCCGACTTGGACGCACAGTCATCACGACGAATTTCGACCCTCTAATTCAGGTCGCCATTCAAGGTGCAGGAGGTAATTACTTTCGGACGATGTTGCATGCCGATGGTTCACTCATCCAGTCAAATGGGCCTGGGGTACAGATTGTTCATCTTCATGGGTACTGGTGGGGGACGGACACGTTGCACACTCCAAACCAAATTGGCCAACCACGCCCCAACCTGAAGAGCTCGTTAAAAAACCTGCTCCAGAATCGCACCTTGGTAGTTATGGGCTGCGGCGGCTGGGACGATATATTTATGGCCAGCCTCGGCGAGTTGCTTACAGATCCAGAAAGTAATCCCGATGTCCTGTGGGCCTTCTATGAATCAGATAGCGAAGTTATACAGACTTCCTATGAGAGGCTGTTAGTAAGTTTTGGGCCCGCACTGGCTCGATCAAGAGTGCAGCTATACTCTGGAGTTAACCTGCATGATTTTTTTCCTGCGCTTTATGAGCGGTTAAAAAATAACTCCGTAGACGAAACGCAGTTAAATATCATTCTTGAGAAACTACAGGAATTGTCTCCAGAGCTGCAAGATCGGGTGAGAGAGCACCTTGATCCGGAGTTAACTGAGCGGGTCGAGATACTGAAGTCTGCTCAGGCCCAACTTGAGCAAGAGCTTGAAGCAGCACGAGAGCAGCCGAGTGAGAGGGTTGCTGATCTCGAGAGGTTGGCAGCAGACCTTACATCTGACTTGCAAAACGCTAAGTCCTCACTTTCAGCAGCGAGGTTAGCTCTTACCAGCGCTGCAATGAAAGATATTTCGTGGCTTGAAATTATCCGAACGCAAATGATGCCTAAGGAGCCGGGGCGGGTCCCGTTCCACAATGATGCTGAAGTGGCAATACGTGGGTTTAGTATTTCTAATTTGCGAAGCTCTACCCCCAAGCTTCACAAGGTCACTTGGTCAAAGCTTCCCTACATAGAGAAGTATCATCGAGGTTATCGTGCAGGCATATTATTTCATGGCGCTGATTTTGCCCCTGGCATAACGATACACTCTCGAAAAATTGGTAGTCACGAGCGAGACTATTCGATTCAGCCAAATATTTATTTTGGAAACTACCTTGAGCTATCCGCATCAGAATCGGCCCCGGAAGCCCCGCTTTCACACAGAGGGATTGAGTATCAAGTACGCAATCCTAACGGAAATTCTTCGGAGTGGGTTGGCTTTTCCTATCCATTTGATGATAGTGAACTCGAGCAAATTTATCGGGATTCCAAAGAGCGTGGTGAGATATTAATCGGTGCTGGAGAATACAAAGAAGCAATTGAGCCTCTTCGTCGAGCATGGGTGTTTTCCTCACGGATCCCTCATCTATCACCAGAGAGCGAACAGGTCGAAAAAATGTGGATCCACGCACGCGACATGGCTGTTCGAGTTGAACTCCGCTTTGTTGAGGGAGAAAGAGTTTTAATCCTGAAAGGAGAGCATGCTGGCTCGGAAGGTGTAATATCCAGCATAAACACAAACCAGCTCAGCCCATATTGGGTTGACTTCCAATCAGGCGAAACCGATGCGTTTCAAGATGTCCAACTTGAAAAGACATAGTGGCGTCGGCCACATGATTTGACTCTCATGACTCCGTGGACGCTCCTGAGGCTCACGGCCCAGCTCATCAGCGGCCTTGGGGAGATTTTTCCCCATCGGCTTCTGTCCGAACTCCATAGTCATCTACGATCTTCTTACGATCTTTGTAGACCCCAAATGGTTTGATTTTGGCGATTCTCTCGCTGAACGCGTCGACTTTCTGGTCCTCGTGGCGCTCATCCATGGCTTTGCCAACGGAAAGGTCTGCGGGCCCCAAGTTGGCCTTAACAATCCTACCGAGACACCAGATCTCAGTTGATGCCAAGTTACCTCGGGATTATCCGAATGGAATGCCCTGAGCGTTTCTGCAAGGCATCGTGAAGCGTCCATAGCGGCCTTTCTATCGGTCTTTAGCAAGACGAACACCGTGCGGTGTGACGCTGCTGGTTTCGCGAAGGCGCATATAGTAAATGCCGTTGCGCCTGTAATGGTGGGGCCTCACAAGTCGTGTAGTCGGCCTCAGCGCCACGGCGATATTTGTTACAAGACTTGTGACAGGAGGAGCGTTTAAGGCGATGGTCATCGCTGTAGGGTCCCGTATTCATTGGATGCCCCCTTACATCGTTGTATTTCTGGATATATTGCCGGGAAGACTTGAGGAAGTTGAAACGAATTACGTTGTTGTGGGACTACATCAGGGAAGTAAGGGAGCAGGATCAGGGGTTGTTGATGGGGAGACGCGGGAGATAAGGTTTGCGGATTAAAGGACCAGCAACGACGATTCCCTTTAAATTGCAGGACGTTTCCTAGAGAATCTCCCCCCTATTGCGCCATAGGATTTGAGTGTCTAGCCTCCTCGGGTCGCTGCATAACAGCGACTGGGTTTAGCGACCCGAGAAACGTAGGTACGACTTCCTCAACTCTTTTGGCCGGCAGTTTTTGCCAGCCTTATCGTGTTATGGCGGCTGTGCGCGGGAGACCTTTGGGTCTACCGGGTTCCCTAGGTTACCGGTTCGCTAACCTGCGTACAGCTGCCACCTCTCCATGTTTAGCGACGTGCCGTGGCGGTTTCTACTTATTAACCTAAGGAAAAACCATGTCCAAGATCGTCCCCGATCCCCCCCTTTCCTCCCTCACCACTCTCGGCGTCGTCACCTTCGGCGACTACGGCGAAAACCAAAAACCGCTTTTCCGCGTCAACTCCGGCATGCCCATCGGCGAAGCGCTGGAGCACGCCTCCACCCTGCTCTTCTACTCCAAAAAACTCGCGATGGAAGCTGCCATGGATGTGCGTGGTGAGCAATACGCGTGGGCTGCGCATTACCTGTGTGAGATGGGCAAGGCGGTGGTGGATGACTTGACGCAGGCGATAACGCCGGGCAGTTAAACGAACGCTGCTTCGAGTACACCGCAAAACCAAATGTGGGAGGGGCTTGACCCCTATAGCCATGTGTCAGCCCGTCCCTAGGGTTCTGTCACTCTGAAGTGCGCCCCAAAAGCTGGACAGCTGTTGGTTAGGCTACAGCGGACCGGGTCCTGTACGCTACAGGGCTCAGTCCGCCAAGCTTCACTTTGATTCGCTTATGGTTGTAGTAATGGATGTACTCA
>Ga0207655_1000900_pt1 | contig 31143 bp, 20 predicted proteins | sample KBSM44metaG_FD_184398 | JGI IMG/M metagenome (GOLD analysis project Ga0207655, IMG submission 184398) | Miscanthus rhizosphere microbial communities from Kellogg Biological Station, Michigan, USA - KBS M4-4 metaG (SPAdes) (version 2) | ecosystem: Host-associated > Plants > Roots > Rhizosphere >... | reverse complement strand
AGCCGATGCTACAGGGGATGGATCAGGATTTGGTTTTCACCTTGGCAACGTCGCCACCGGGCAGGCCTTGCTCGGGCTCTGGGCTGAGCCAGACGTTGACACTGTCGACACTCTCTTGGTTCAACTGCCCGCTCCAACGATTCAACATGAAAAGGTTGGTAATGAAGTCATACTGGGATTTGAGCAAATCCCTGCGTGCCCTGAACTCGTTCTGCACGCTGGTCAACACGTCCACCGCGTTCACTACGCCATAGGCAAAGGCTTTCTGTGCCGCAATGCTGGACTGCTGAGCCGACGACAGGGCGTTTTTGTTGGCGCGGATCTTTTCCACGCTGGCCTGAGCGGTGAGGTAGGCCGTGGTGGTTTCCTTCACCACCTGTCGACGCACACCTTCAAGCTCCTGCTCAGCCGCCAACTGGTCGTCGTACAGGCCACGGACCCGGGCGGAAGTCGAACCGCCACTGTAGATCGGCACTCTTACACCCAGCGTCGCAACATAGCTGTCGCTGCGTGGCGTCAAAGTATTGTCATAACCCACGTCGCTTTGCTGGGCACTCAAACTCACGCTCAGTTGCGGGTAGTGTCCGCCCTTCCCTTCCCGCACCGCAGCATCAGCAGCTTCGGCACCACTCTGGTAGGCCTTGAGCAACGGATTGGCCTCCATCGCCTGGGACACGAAGTTGGCCAGCGGCGCGACAGGCGCCTGCAATGCCACGTCGTTACGCACCCGACTCAAACGCTCATCAATGCGCCGCCCGACAATCTCCGACAGCGCTTCGCGACTCACCTGCACCTGGTTACGCGCATCCACTTCCTGTGCGGCCAGGGCATCGACCCGCGCCTTGAGATCCAGCTGATCGGTGATCTTGGCCATCTGCCGTTCATACAGCATGTTCACCCGATCAAGGTTCTTCTGAGTCGCCCGGCGCTCAGCTTGCACAAGTTCCAGCTCGTCATCCGCAGCCAAGGCAACGAAATAGCGCTTTGCCAAATCCACAGTAGCTTCGGCGTGGGAATCTTCAGCCTGGGCACCTTTCTGCGCCGTTACACTTTTGGCCTTCTGCCAACCTTCCCAAGCCGTCTTGTTGTACAGGTACTGGGTCAGGCTCAGTGAATAGCTTTTGTTGTCATAGATTTCCCGCGCGGCGTCGTCCTTGCGCAGAATCCGGTTGACGTTGCTCTGCGCCGAGAGCTGCGGCAGCAAGCCACCAAGCGCCTCGCGCTGTTGCTCAGAGGCAGCACGGGCCCGCGCATAGGCCGCCAGTACCCGTGGATCCTCCAGGCGCGCCTCGCGATACAATCCAGCCAGGTCGAGCGCGTAGGTCAACGCCGACACAGGCGGTTTGGGAGGCAAATCCTTGGGCACCACCGGTTCCGCCCCCACTGCCTGCAAAACGAACATGCTCAACATCACACCAGGTAGCAAACGCAGCACAGTCATTCCTCGATCATCGACTTGGCGAACATGTTGCGTGCCGGCTTGAGCAGGTATTCAAGCATCGTCCGGTCACCGGCGTTGATCAGCACTTCGGCAGGCATACCAGGCTGGAGCTTACGATCGCCTAGCTTCTTCATGCCGTCGTCGGACACTTTCACCCGCACCAGGTAATAAGCGTCGCCGGAGCGTTCGTCTTTCAAGGCATCCGCAGAAATTCGAGTGACTTCGCCTTCGATTACCGGTGTGGTTGCGTTGTTGAACGCGCTGAAGCGAATGTCCGCGCGCTTGCCCAACTCAAGTCGGTCGATATCCGCCGGAGCGACGTGTGCCTCGACGATCAGCTCGGCCGCCGCCGGCACGATGTCCAGCAATGGCGTGGCGGCGCTGACAACCCCACCCACGGTGTGCACCTTCATGTCCAGTACCATGCCGCTCTCGGGAGCGCGAATCACCACGCGCGACAGGCGGTCGTTAAGGGCTGCCTCCTTCTCCTGAAGATCGAACACCTGGGCCTGCACATCGGACAGCTCATTGGCCACATCGGAGCTGAACTTCTTGTTCAGCTGGACGATGGACAGCTCGGTTTCGCTGATCTGCAACTGGGTCTTGACGATGGTCGACTGATGGTCGGCCACTTCAGTCTTGAGCATGTCGAGCTTGCGCTCCGACTCGAGCAAACGCTGGTTGTCGACAAAGCCCTGAGACAGCAGATCCTTGAGCTGCACGATCTCTCCACTGTAGGACTTCTCGAGGTTTTGCTTGGTCTTGATCATCCCCTGCAGGCCAATGATTTGCTGCTTGAGCTGACTGATGCGCTCGCGCTGCACGGATATTTCGCTCAAACGCGAATCGTGGCGAGCCTTGAACACTTGCTGCTCACCGGCCAGTGCCTCCATGGCACGGTCCGAATCGGTCCCGGTCATCTGTACGGGCGGCACCGATTGCAGGCCGTCTCGTTCGGCGCGCAGGCGGGCTTCCTTGTAGCGCGCCACGATCAACTGGTTGCGCGTGGACTCGTATTCAGCACTCAGCTGCGCTTCATCCAGGACGATCAACGGGTCACCCTGCTTGACCATGTCGCCGTCACGGGCATTGAGTTCCTTGATGATACCGCCTTCCAGATGCTGAACGGTCTTGCGGTAGCTCTGCACGGTAACGATACCGCTGCCGTGCACGGCATTGCTCAAAGGCGCCACGGCCGCCCAAGTGCCAAATATTCCAAAAGTGACGAAGATGATGGTGAAGCCGATGCGGCGGATGCCGCGATCAGAGATGGGCATGTCATCGAAGTTGTGGTCGAACGTGGTAATGGCTTTGCTGGTCATCGATGAAATCCTTTCACACGCCGGTCGATTGGGTGTTGGTCGGGCCGGCAGGCGGCTTCGGTGCGGCGGGCGCAGCTGGCGGGGTTGGTGCAACGGGTGCACCTGGGGCTGCGGGCGCACCGGGCGCTGGCTGAGCTACACGCGGCTGAGCCTTGTTCTGTTGCGCTGCCAACTCGGCAATCACCTTGTCGCGCGGGCCGTACATCGAAATGGTACCGGCCGACATCACCAGAATGTGGTCAAGACGAGACAGAATGTTCGGACGGTGTGACACGATGAAGACCGTCGAGCCGTTTTCCTTGACCTTCTGCAGGGCCACCCCCAACGCTCGCTCGCCCACTTCGTCGAGGTTCGAGTTTGGCTCGTCGAGTACGATCAGCTTGGGGGTGCCATACAGAGCACGGGCCAGCCCTAACCGCTGACGCTGACCACCGGACAGGTTCACGCCGTCGCTGCCGATCAGAGTGTCGTAACCGTCGGGCAGCATCAGGATCATCTCGTGCACACCGGCGATTTGCGCGGCAAGGACAACCTTCTCGGCATCGACCTTTTCGAAACGCGCGATGTTGTCGCTGATGGTGCCTTCGAAGAGCTCGATGTCCTGCGGCAGGTAGCCGACATAGGGCCCTAGCTCATGCTTGTCCCAGGTACTGATGTCGGCTCCATCGAGGCGCACGACGCCGTGCTGTGGAGGCCAGATGCCCATCAAGGCTCGCACCAGCGTCGACTTGCCTGCAGCACTCGGGCCGACGATGCCGACGATGGACCCAGCCGGTGCCACAAAGCTGATATTGCGGATGACCGGCGCTTTGGCGCCAGGCGGGGCTACCACCAGATTCTCGACCTGAATATGGCCTTGCGGGGCAGGCAAGGCCATGCGTTCCGGCTCGGCATTGAGCTTGTCCAGCACCTCGTTCAGACGAGCGTATTGGACCTTGGCCGCGACAAAACCCTTCCAGCTTCCGATCATCTGGTCGATAGGCGCCAGCGCGCGTCCGAGCAGAATGGAACCTGCCATCAGCAGCCCTGGGTTGATCTCGTGAATGATCACCAGGTAAGCACCCATCGCCAGCATGATCGACTGCGACCACATACGAAACGTCTTGGAAATGGACGTGACCGCGCCGCCCTTGTCGCTGGCATTGGACTGCAACAGCAGAATGCGCCGCTGACGTACCGCCCAGCGATTCATCAGCGTTTCGAGCATGCCCATGGACTCGATGACTTCGGCGTTGCGCAGATTCTTGGTGGTGGCTACGTTGGATTTGACACTCTGCTGGTTGGCATCGGCCAAAGCCTGGGTGGTGAAGCGGTGATTGAGGAACGCCAGCACGACCAGCACGACGCCGCACGCCACCGTCATCCAGCCGAACCACGGATGGAAAAGGAACATGACGGCGGTGTAGATCGGGAACCATGGCGCGTCGAAGAAGGCGAAAAGGCCAGGGCCGGTCATGAATTGGCGCAAGGCCGTGAGGTCGTTGAGCGACTGAGCCGTCGCATCCATGCCGCCACTGTTGAGCGCACGCTTGAAGCTGGCACGGTAGACGTCTCGACTGAGCAGCACATCCAGGCGATTGCTGATGCGCACCATCATCCGCGAGCGCACCCATTCGAGTGACCCGAGAGTGATCATCAGGAACGTGAGGATCAGCGTCAGCATGATCAGCGTCGAGCTGCTGCTCGATGGCACGACCCGACCTGAAATCTGGATCATGTAAAAGGTCGGAACCAGCATCAGCGCATTGACGAAAAAGCTGAACACACCGACAGAAATGAAGCTGCTTTTGCAGGCCTTGAGGGCGGTCTGCAAGTTATTTTCCGGTAAACGACTCATAGTATCCGTACTTGAAAAAAGGCGAAAACGGCGCGCAGTGTACCACTCGCACAACGCTGGAGGGGACGTTCCTTATATAGCTGAACGTCAGCCCCTTAGAACCAAGGCTCCCGGAATAATAGGGAAAGGAGTCGCGTGGGAGTACAGGAATTTTCCTAATAATTTATTCAGCAAGCGGGTGAACTTGAGGAATCCATCGGGTTCAGCACGCCCAGGGAAAGGATTCCTGTGCAAACTCGATGACGTTGGGTTGACATGGAGGCAACGAGGCGATCCAACCGCAAACCAAACGGTGTTAGAGGCGATGGCTTAGAGCCATTACTCATCCGACTAAAATTTGTCATAAAATAAATAGGCTCGAATCAGAGTTCCCAACTCTATGATTTTCAAGGTTTTTTCAACGTTTACCCTATTAGATTCATATTCTTGGGAAAAAAATTGCTGTCACTGCAACATGGCGCAATGAAATGAATAGGAGTGCACCAGCTAGTTGATACTCAGACCGCGTGTAAGAAATTTTACATCCGAGGATTGACATCCCCCCCCTTCTAGCTCAATCATTCTCCACCGAAGGAATGCCAGCATTGGCCGGGTCATTTGTTACAGGTTTGCCGTTTTTAGATGGCACGTGTGTTCAAGCCAACAGGAAATGGAAATTCATGTCACTGCCTTCGCAAGCACTTGATGGCTTGAAAATCAGCTCGCGGGTCACTCTGCTCGAGCCCGGAATGTATATCTTCCGGTATGCGTCTCAGCCGCCAGCGGACAAGCCTGTTTGCATCTCGCTACAACAGGCGCCTCTGGGTAAAGGATCCATTGATTTCTTCCCCGCCGAGGGCGTAAGCAAAAACATGCTTACCCATCTGGGCGACACCATCGTTGCCCGCGTCAAAAGTGGTATCGCCACTGTCCTGATCACCGAATATCACATGTTCGACGCTGAGATCGACCCAGTCGACCTGCGCATCGACCGTATCGATACGTCTCCCGCGATCATGCGTAATTTTGCCGTCGTCGCGACGCCTGAACCCACCCCGGCGTTATCCGCGCAAGCAGCGCCCGCGACCCTGCGCCTGATCGCTCACCTGCAAGGTGCCGGCGACGTGGAGTCCACCCAAGGCTGGGTCGGCGAACATGACGGCACCAAACGCTTGGAAGGTTTCTGCGTCATCTGGGAAAACAAGCCCGAAGGCGTCGACCTTGTCTACACCTCCACCGTCGCTGGATCAGGCCCCAGCCCCAACGTGGCCGCCGGGACATTCAGCGGCACCCGTGGTAAGGCCTCTCCTCTTATTTCCGCAGGCTTCAGCCTGGTGGGGCCGAACCGCAGCCTCTACGAACTCTCTGGTCATATCGTGTTTTCCGGCTCATTGCCGCAACGCGTCGCACCCAATCAGATGATGTATGGCCCCACAGGCACAGAGCCTCTGGTGGCGCTGCATCTCTCAATAGATCCCGTCACGAAGACGAACGCCCCCCGCTATAAGTCTCCGTGGGAAAACTCTGCACTGAAGCAGAAAACTAGCAGCACAGGCCAGATGGCCTGAAGTAACAGGAATTACACATGCAATACGATCAGCCTTACTCCGCGTCCGAACTCAAAGGTTCGCTGGCCAACAATCCTACCCTGTTGTCCTCCACCACTGCCGCTGCCATCAGCACCCTGCTGGCACTGGACACCGCTGAAACCGTAAGTGTTGCTTCGTGGGACGGCGTTGCCGCTCCTGTTTCGCCAGAAGGCACTACTCCTCAGCTGGTTACGGCTGAAATCGCCGGCGCTGCTGGTGACACCGTTGTACTGGAAATTCCTGCTGAACTGTCGTCTGCTCAAGCATTCGTGTTTGAAAGCGAAGCCAACTTGGCCGCTACTTTCAACACCCAGGCAGCCCCTGCTGCTTTCGCAGCTTCCGCAGTTGCCGAAGATGCGGCCGTTACTGCTGTAACCGACAGCAATCCAGATCTGATTGTTACCTCGGGTAACGGCGACGACACCCTGATCTTCAAAGGCGACCAGAACGTCTACGTCGACGGCCGTGACGGCAACGACGTGATCGTGACTGCTGCTGGCAACGACACCATCTACGGTGGCGCTGGCAACAACGTCATCCTTTCGGGCGCAGGCAACGACGAAATCTTCCTGGCGGGTACCGCTGACGTGGTCGACGCAGGCGATGGCTACGACATCGTTCACCTGCAAGGCTCGCGCTCGGGCTATGAGTTCACCGACGGCAATAACTTCAACGTCAACCTGACCGGCACTCAAGTGGCGTCGATCAGCAACGCTGAGTTCCTGTCCTTCGACAACAACGAATCCGTTGTTCTGGTTGATACTGAAGTCGAAGCTTCCGCACTGCGTCTGTTCCAAGGTGTTCTGGGCCGCGATGCAGACGTCAGCGGAGCTCAGGCTTGGGCTGGTCAGGCTGAACAAGGCGTGTCGATCACCGATATCGCTCAACAGTTCCTGGATTCGGGCGAATACAAAGCCACCTCCAACGAGGACTTTGTAAACAGCTTGTACGAGAACCTGCTCAGCCGTACAACCGCTGATGAAGACGGTGTGCAGAACTGGCTGAACGTGCTGTCTGCAGGTGGTAGCCGTCTGGATGTGATCTCGGGCATCGCTACTTCTCAGGAAGCGATCACCCTGGACCAGAGCAACGCTCAGTTCGTCGACGGTTTGTACGATTCGGTACTGGGTCGCGATGTCGAAGAAGGTGGCCTGAACAACTGGGTAAGCGCGCTGGTCAATGGCGCCAGCCGTGCCGAAGTTGCTCAGGACATCCTGAACTCTGGCGAAGCATTGAGCAAAGCCAACAGTGACTTCATCGACAGCCTGTACAGCAACTCGTTGGGCCGCGAAGCAGACGCTGCCGGCAAAGCGAACTGGGTCGAGTACATCGCTCAGGGTCATTCGCTGGCTGATGTTGCCGTTGGCATCGTTGGCTCCGAAGAAGCTGCAACCACGATCGACAACGTCATCGTGATCCACGGCCAGGTCTAACCCACCAGTCGTAGCAAGCTGAATGTTGCCCGCCGCAAGGCGGGTGATATTCGAAAAAGGGGCGACTTTCGGGTCGCCCTTCTTTTATTTTTAGTGAACACGCCAGCCATGTCCCCAAACCTCGACCGTGGGCGAGAAACGCTCATGGACATCTTTCATCGTCATCGCGAAGCGCAAGAGCAAGAACTTGCCAATGCGATGCTCGAGCTTGCGCTGCAGACGCCTGAATACCGTCCAGAGGCACTGATCTGGAAAGGTATCGACGCGCTGCCCAATGACCCCAAGCTGGCCTTTATTTATTTAAGCAACGCCGCTCACGCCCTGCCCGATCGTGCTGACGTGCATGCATTGCTGGGACGGAGCATTCTCGCGCAAGGTCAGCCTGAGCTGGCCACCCGCTACTTGTCTGCCGTGTGGCAAAAACTGCCCAATGATCCATCACTGCGCATGATCCTTTGGCAGGCACGTATTCAGTCGGCCAGTCCTGCTGAACTTCGCCGCATGATTCTGGCCCACTTGCCGCATATCACAGCCCCCAGTGAGCTGAATTTCGTACTCAAGATACTCGCTGCACAAACCGACGCGCCAAGCACGGTCGGCGTAGTGCGCTATCTGCCCGAAGAAAAGGAGATTCAAGGCTGGGCCGTAGACTTGCGCAATGTACACGCACCGGCCGCGCTAGTGCTTGAAGCCAACGCTAACACCCTGTCTGTGGTGGCCAACGTGGCCCATCCCTTACTCACAGCCGCTGGTCTGCCCGCTACTCATGGCGGTATCCGTATCAAAGTGCCAAATCCCACATTGGCAGTCACCGTCAGGTTTGCTACAGGCTTGCCACTTCTAGGCAGCCCGGTGTCAGCCATGCCTACGTTCGTGCCTCCCCCACCGCTTCCCGATGTCGGCAAGCACCAACCGGTCGACGTCCTGATACCGGTCTACGATGGCCTCGAGGAAACGCTCGAGTGCATCAACAGCGCCATCGCTGCGCGCAAACTCAACCGCACGCCCCACAGACTCGTCGTAGTTGACGACGCAACGCCCGTACCCGCATTGCGCAAGGCGCTCAAGGTATTGGCGAGCAAGGGCAAGATCACGCTAATACAACAGCCGGTGAACCTGGGCTTCATACGCACCATGAACCGGGCCATGGCGCTAAGCCTTCGCCAGGACGTGGTCTGGTTGAACGCCGATACCCGCGTGCATGGCAACTGGCTTGATCGACTGCGCGATACCGCTTATAGCGCCGACGATATTGCTTCAGTGACCCCGTTTACCAATAACGGCGAACTGATGAGCTTTCCGATCAGCCGTGTGAGTTCACCCATGCCCACTGCCGAGGAACAGGCCGAGCTAGACCGGCTGGCAAGCGACATCGCCAGTCCTGCTGTTGAACTGGAAACCGGGTGCGGTTTTTGCCTGTATATCAAGCGCGCCGCCCTTGACGCGGTGGGTTATCTCGATGAAGTGCATTTGAGCCGGGGCTACGGCGAAGAAACGGATTGGTGTCTGCGGGCGCGTCGATTAGGCTGGCGACATCTAGGCGCTGCGCATGTTTATGTCGCGCACAAAGGCGGAGTATCGTTTGGTACTGAGAAAAAACTTAGAGTAGCCTATAACAATGCTATCTTGCGCGATAGGTTTCCTAATGCGGAAGCGGATTATGAAGCATTTTGTAAGCGTGATCCGCTGCAAGTGGCGCGTAATAGCCTGCAGAGAGCACGATTGAATGTAGTGCAAAAATGGATTGACCTGAGGATTCGATCGGGTGAAGACTGTCGATTTCACATAGGTCCGATTTGCGACACCGCACACCAGCTGATGCTAACTTATCATCATAGTAGCGTAGGCTTTACAATGACCTTTACTGCCAATGTCCACCCTTCAAAAATAGAAATTAACTACGTTATTCCAAGAGATCAGCATCTATTTTGCGATGATATGAGAACGCTGATATCCGCATCCAGACGCCAATTTATCCCCGTAGCAGAAAAACAGCTACATAACCCGCTGGCTAAAATGTTGAAAGAGCTGGGATTAGCTTGCAAAGTAATTAGTAATGATAAAGCCAACGGAACGGCCTTATCAACGAACCTGAATCCCGCCCGAGGTTCATTAATTATACAAGACGACCTCTCTGATGCAGAAAATTTAGCGCGGTGGCTTGACTATATCAAAGGATTTCGTGCGTCAGGTAGAAGCACTATTTTCTTATCTAACGCAGAGACGGTATCACTCAGGCTGCTCGAAACCACCGGTAAGGTACTGGGACTCGTCAACCTCGACGGTCTAAGCGAAGAAGATTGCATATGCTTGTCGGGAGCGGCAATTGCTACTCCTGAATTGCTGCAAACTAAAGCTGGGCTGTCACACCATCAACGTCCATGTCGTAGCAGTCCAGTTATTCTGCAGTAAGTTTAAGAATAACAGGGACCAGGCATTACCAAGGTGCGTATGGAAATCGAGGATTAAGTTTGTGACAGAAATATCTATGAGCAACACCGACAGCACAAAAAAACTGAAAGGAGCCATCACAGGCTTATACGGCGATGTGCTGCAAGGTTGGGCGTTAGATTCAGGCGCACCTGAGCGTAGTATTATTATTGAAATATACGTGGATGGCGTGGGTGTGGCATTTGTACGGGCTAACGAATTCAGCAAGAACGAAACAGGTGATGAGGAGTATAATGGTTTCAGTGTCCAGATAAGAAGCAACTGGCTTGAGTCTGCGAACATAGTATCCGCCAAAATTGCCAATACAGATTACTGGCTGCCAGGGTCGGTCAGGCTTCCAGCCTCTTTACCTAATATGGCTCCGTTCGCTGCTTCACAGGTCTGGCATACCGGCGGGCTGAAAGTTAGCGGCTGGGCTTGGGATGCCATCGATCCTGATAGAACAGTGACTGTTCAGGCTCGCGAAAAAAACAAAGTAATTTGTCGTACTGTGGCAAACAAGCTACACCATGCGCTGACCTACCGCTCAAGCCGTAGGCATGGATTCGAGCTGGACCTGCCTTGGGAGCTTGCTGACGGACAAGTTCACGAATTACACATTGAAAATGACTTGGGAGAGCCGCTATCCGGGAGCCCGCTGATCTTATGTTACAGGGCAGAAGGTTTAGAGTCACTTATTAGGGAGAAGTTTCCTAATATAGACGGCCATGCTGAGCTCAATCTTATGATCAACATAGCTAAGCAGCACGAGATTTTGCTGCCTAAAAGCGCCGGCTTTCAGTTATACGCTCAGTGGCATGAAGTATTTCAAAAACCAGCGCAACTGGAAAGATTTACATCCGAAAAATGCGCGGTACTTATTATAAGTGATGGATGCACACACCGCGATAATATTTCTGAAGAAAGTGCGCGTACACAACGACTGTCACCAGCATCAATCTATGTTGCTGATAGTGAAAATGTACTGCCTTCAATTCATCGGCTGTTAGCGGACGGAATCTCATATGTGGTACCAGTTATTTCTGGGGATAGACTGGCGCCGCATGCACTGGATCATTTAATACCATTGCTAGCTGCAGAAGCTATATGGGCGTACGCAGACATCGACTATGACGGAGAAACGGGTGAGCGGACCTGTCCTTGTCTGAAGCCTGTGTGGGATATCGATCTTTTTATAGGCCGCGACATATTCACCAAAGGGTCAATAATAAGAGCTGAAACCCTAAATGATTGTGGAGTCCTCCTCGAACAACATCTGAACACCAATCAAGTTAATTGGGATTTTTTGTTGGCGGCTGTCGCCTACAAAACTGAAATTACCAGAGCACAAATACCACATTTACCTAGGATTTTGTATCACTGTCAGCACGAACCTATCATTGACGCCACGACCAATCAAACAGGTAGAAGCCGATTCAAGGCGATATCTTGGTTAGTTGGCTCTCTAAGTCCCGGCGCATTAGTTGAGTACGTGCCGGAGCACGCAGGGCTACTACGTGCCAAATGGCCTCTACCCGACACATTACCTAGAGTTACACTTATGATTCCAACTAGGGATCATGTTAAACTTTTAAGAACCTGTATAGAGGGTGTCCTCGCCACAACCGACTATCCTGATATAGAAATTATTGTCATAGACAACGACTCGTGTGAATCCGCGACACATGAATATTTCGTAGAACTTAAATCGAGGAGAGTAAAAGTACTACCACACCCATATCCGTTCAACTATGCAGCAGTTAATAACCACGCAGCAGAAATAGCCACAGGTGAATTGGTATGTCTACTGAATAACGATATTGAAATAATCGACGGGCAGTGGCTGAAGGAAATGGTTCGCCATATCGTTCGACCTAATGTTGGTGTAGTAGGTGCAAAGCTGCTTTGGGCTAATGGAATGGTGCAACACGGTGGAGTGGTAGTAGGCGTCAACGGGCTCGCAGCACATGTAGGTAACGCAATTGAAAATGATGATCTTGGTTATCTTGCGCTCAATCAAATTAGCCACCGGCGCAGCGCCGTGACCGGCGCTTGTATGCTGATGAGCAGAAGCCTGTACCTTGAGCACTCCGGCATGAACGAAAAACTGTTCCCCGTTGCATTCAACGATGTTGACCTATGCCTACGTATAAAAGAGAGCGGCCAAGATATAGTGTGGTGCTCTTCCAGCAGACTGATACATGCAGAATCTGCAAGTCGAGGTAAGGACGTAACAAAGGACCGAATGGAACGTGCGAACCGCGAGCAATATGCATTTACCAAGCGATGGTTCTCTAACGGATCAATTGACCCAACGTATCACCCCCACCTGAGCTTAGACTATCTGAGCGGTCCTTACGGCGGGCTTAGACTGGGCATTGATAGCGCCGCTTACCAAATAAGAAAAAACGGACAATGTTTGAAATTAGCATCTGACGCATGATTAGCGTAAATAAATAAAACTCTGGGATTTCGCGGTGCTTAATGGCTATGTTTAGCATATAACTTGACTTTGCTTGGAACAAATATCCCAGTACTTAACGGACTAAATAATGAATCAACTCAAAAAAATAGACGTGAGAAGAATACTATTTATCTCATGGACATCTCGAAACGATCGACCTTATTTCGATCCTTCAGTGAGATATCGCTGCTTTAATTTTGCGAACGAGTTTATCCGCCGAGGTCACTCAGCCACTGTGATCTCTCAAGTAAACTTCCAGAAAAATTTTCGATCCCTTCCAGACTACGACGCATATATCTTTCATCGGCCTTATTTAACCCAAGAGCTGGCCGAGTTTCTACTAGATTGCGTGGATACAAAGCTTATAATAGCTGATTTTGACGACTTCATTTTCGACGTGAGACACGCGGATATGACACCTATGGTGCGGGTACGGGGGGGGGATTCAAAAGCAGCCAGATCTTATTTATCAAAAACCCACGACGCTGCTAGCCTAATAAAGAATTTCACGCTTTCAACCGTCCCCCTTAAAGCTCATGTGGAGGATATGTTTGTTGGGAGTCGTTCTATAGTAACTCATAACTCCATAGATCCTGGCTTCATCGGCCTGTCGCGAATTGCACGCAGGAATCATCCGCTAGCGCATAGGCCTTACATTCTGGGATACTTTTCTGGCACGGCCACACACGACAAAGACTTTGCAATGATTGCACCTGCTATTGCACAGCTATTAGGCACTACAGGTGGAAAAATACTTATTGTAGGGCCTCTTCAAGTTCCTCCTGAGCTACAGCAGTTAGGTGAGCAAGTTGTGATTCAGTCGCTGGTTTCTTTCCATGAGTTGGCCTCTACTATGGCCTTATGCGCCACAGTGCTTGCCCCACTGGAAGATACTGTCTTCACACAATCGAAAAGTGGACTAAAGTTTTTTGAGGCAGTTCTAGCAGGCTGTGACGTCATCGCAACTCCTATACCCGATATAGATCGGTTCGACTCCCCTCTCCTCCATAAGTGCAAAACGATGGAAGAATGGAGTAATGCTTTGTGGGCAACTAAAATTCAAGACTCTGACATTCGAGAGATAGAGATCCAGAAGATTGAGCGGCTGGTCGCTGCCGCTCCTCAGGTAGACAAGTGGCTCGATACGTTTATGGAGCGCAAAGATGCGTAAAGTCCTAGTTTATATAGAGCCTCATCCCGTACGCAATTACTATGAAGAGTTTTATGATGTAGGTTCCCTGCTATGCGAGTCTATGCACCAGCTTAACGTTGATTCTGGATATGAATTTAGATTTCTATCCAATGACACTATTGTTGATCGGATGATCACTGAAAAAGCTCACCTCTCATATCTATCGATGCGGCTAACAGCTCAAGAGAGTGGACATCTTGATTCAATGTTTGGGCAGTGGGGTACTAAGACTATCGCGGACTGGCTCTCTTTAGTACGGGGCGAAGGTGCAATATCGCAATTCTATATAGATGTGCTGTCGCGAGTGAGAGAGGAATATTGTTTTGACGCTGTAATTTTGTGGTCAGACAACGGCGCGGTACGTAGATTTTGTGAAAAAAACAATATCGTTATTATGCATACTGAGCTGGGCCCAACACGTTCACCCTTTCCTCAGACAATATATTTCGATCCACTCGGAACCAATGGAGCCGCTGCAATTTTGAGTGCTCCGCTGGAGAGCATTGATCCTGAGGTTTTGCTCCCTAGAGAAACTTGGATCACCCGTCACGGTAAAAGTTGGAACGACGAGAAGAAAGTCGGGCTGATCGACGCTGGACTGACTCTTGAAATAGATGACAGTTTTTCTCCAGATTTCCATACACCGTATATTTTCGTGCCATTGCAACTTGCGGACGATCTGAATACCCAATTGTATTCAGAGCTAAAATCCCCCCTGCAATTTCTTACTCATCTAATTCCACAGGCTATAGCATTAGGATTAAAGGTCTTAATAAAAGGCCATCCAGCTGCTCAAGGAAGGCCTTACAATCTAATTGCGGAAACAAAAGCACTAAACATGGCAACCTCGTTTGGAGAACATGTTGTAGTTCTTCCAAGGAACATGTCAGCTTTCGAATCTATAAAAGTAATGAGCCAAGCTGTAGCTACATGCACCATTAATAGCTCAGTAGGTTTTGAAAATATTCTTCTCGGAAAAAAAACCATACTATTCGGAAAAGCCGCTTTTGACATTGGCGAAGATATGAATATAGGGCTCGCAGATCTTACTTACGAAAAGCTGTTTCGCAATACTGATGTCAAGCTTGATCGACTGACGTCCTTTCTCATGAATCACTATCTTCACCCCATCGAAGCGGTCACCAAAGGGGATGCGATTAAAGTAGTACTAGATCTACTTTTTCGGAACAAAGGCAAACCGAAGAATAGCCTTGAGTTTTGGTCGGACTGGGTTAGTTCTATCAATTTTGGCTACCATTGGGTCTCACATAATGAGTCCAACTGGAAAAACAAGCCTATTCCAAGTGATACGGGAATCTTCGCGGGAAATCGACGTATGTTTGAAGCCTCAAGCAAGCACATTATTGCTATCGAGGACAAATACATAATTACAGGCAACCACAAAGGTAGTTATATTTCCGCCAGCGTGATGGATTGTCATGATGCCTTTATAGGCTTTATTGATAGTTTGGTTTCGACTACCGAGGGAGATAGCCTTCGGATAACTGGATGGTGCGTAGAACGCGAAAAGTATCGTCCTCCCATTCAAGTACTTTTTTGCGTAGCAGACACGATCGTTTCAAGCCATAGATTATTGACAGTGAGACGGGACGTAGCAGAGGTGCTTGGTCAACCAATAACTCCTAGATGCGGTTTTACCTTCGATATAAACGAAAAGCATTTAGCAGATATCAATCTTTGCTCCCTTATCTTCGTTTCCTCAGACAACTGCGCCCAGAGAATTAAGCTAATTACCGGCAGTATTCATCAATAGCTTATCGACTGGAGTTCCAGCCTGCTAGCGCAGGCTGGAATTCGGCACTAAAGTGACGCTCCTATAACACTAGCTAACTCATCTAAAAGAAATGGTTGAGTCTCGAACAAGCATTCCGCCATGTTACCAACAAGGACATGATTAGCTATCGCCATGATTTACTTTGCACCATCAACAACTAGCTTTAATACCCAGTCCTTGGCTGGAATCAATCTTTCTTCCAAGTCAATACTCGCCAGATACTCCGGAACATACGCTACAAGTCGACCATATCGCTCAGATGTAACGCTAACTACAGTTTCTGCCGCTGCCGCAACTTCTCGATGGCTATAAATACTGGACATACCAGCGTTGAGCTGCTCACCATTCACAGTCAACTCTATTTCAGGATAAGCGTCAGCATTTATGCACTTTCTGAAATGACCAATTCGATCCATAAAGTTATCATTAAACATTATATCACTACTTGTAGCGGAATAATTTCCTCGATTTCTTGAATATTTCCAAAGAAGCTCTGGGAAAGATTTAAGCTCGTAGTGATACAAAAAGCAATTATTAAAGACAGGAACTGCACTACGAGTAATATCAAATGGATTCTCGAGCTTTTCAAATTGATATCTTCCACGCTCTGCGTTTACAATTGCCAATGCACAACCACTGGTCGAAAGTGGGTAGTGCGGTCCTGAAAACGCTATACATTCAGGTCTAGCGATACACTTAATAAGATTGCTCTGGAAAGGTGAGGCACTCTTTATTCTGTGCGTCACTGGCTTAGTCATCCAGTCGTCTGAGGACAAATGATTAGATGCCAAAATCCAAGATAATGCAATTACTTCGGCCCCGCCCGCTCCCACCCAAGAAAGATATTCTGAAAAACTAGTGAATTTTTGCTGGTCGTAGCATATATATTCATCCACGTCTATAAACGCACACCACTCATATTGATTTACGCCCGCATTAGCTATAAGCGCATGAGTGTAAGCTTTTACTTGAGCGTTCCCCCCTTCTCCTACATCGCTTTCTATCAATGTAATAAGGCCAGCATTATGAAGCGATATCAAAAGCTCTAATGATGCATCCTGATTATTATTTGTATAAATATATATTTTTTCAAAACCTAATGCCCGGTGGTAGGCAATCCACTCGACAAGATACACACCCTCATTTCTTGCTGTTGCCACGATGCACGACTTACCTTTTTTTTTCATGCAACGCCTAATTGAGAAGTTTAGTATAGCCCACGGATTAAGTATATTAACCCCTTTCCCATATATGTCTTTATCAATCCCGATAAATTCTTTTGCTTGCTCTGCATTTGCATTCAGCAGCCCCCTGACCAAAGGTGTGATCAAGTAGTTGCCAGCGGCCACCTGAAGCACTCCTTGTAGGAATTCGGGCTCACTCATTCGCTCACGCATAAAGCCATCAATAGCAGCCCGCGTACTCGACTGCAATGCGTACGTTAGGAACGCAATATCAATATTGGTCTTTCTTGCGAAACAATCAAAGATAAACTCCAAAGGATCATTTTTTAACGCATCAAAATACACTTCCAGCCAACTAGGGAATTCTAATTCCTCCTCGACCTCAAAGAGCTCCCATGCGTTAACTCGATCACGATTGAACCCTGCACTACCAGGAACATCCTTCTTCTGGGGATTGGACGATAAGAAACGGCAAGATATAAGATCGCGTACACTCATCCCAAATAGATGTTTTCTAAAGCCAACTACAGAAATAATAGCTTTGTTGGATACCAGAAAGCCAACGCCATTTTCCTCGTAGGCGAGGACCTTCTGACCAAATTTTTGATGCTGCCCATATGACAGTTTTCCGTCGTGGCATTGATAAAGCGCTTCGCCTCTCTGATTACCGATGCTATAGCCTTTCTTTACCGCGTATACGCTTTGCATAATTCAAACCCCAACCGCGTGTAGTCGCCAAAACCTGTGAACTTATTATTAGCGACAGGTCTAGGTTCGTCAAGTCCACTAGGTCCTCCGGAAAGGTGTCTCCCGCTCGACGTATCGCCACATTTTGATCCTTTGAAATGACAATCAGAGCCAATATGCAACAGCGCCTAAATAATTCGTATCTTGTTAATCAAAATCTGAACCTATAAACCAATCTAACTGCACCAGACCACATCTGGGTAGCTCACCATGAAGTCTTGTACTAGAGTGGGCTATCTATAAAAAAGTAAAGCATCAAAAAAAAATCATTGCCCATAAACAAAACCTTCGAATTTAACGAGATGGCCGATCTTAGGTAAGCGCCCAGAAACCCCACCATTCTCATGATGGGTAGCGCGATTAGCTGGGTGATATCGGCGAGCAGCTCTGCGGCAGCAGCGCTTGGTAGTCTTCAATTGATAATGCCTCCGTTTGGCCATTCAGTGCGTGACGCAACCACGCATAAGTGTCAACACAGGTTGAAAACTGACCCCACCGACCAAAGTAAAATTGACCAACACCGGCGCTATTTGAGGTCTGTTTATTGTAAGCGCTCCATAAACCCCACTGAAATCAAAATGGGTAGCGTGCTCACCTAGGCGTGCGGATTGGCAGTTCCACGGTAGCAGGGCTTCATAAGCCTCAATCGATATCGCCGTTGGTAGACGTTCGAGCGCGTGGCGCAGCCATGTATAGCTCTCTTGGCCGTTAGTTTTGGCAGTGTCGACCAGGCTGTAAAGTTGAGCACTGTCCGTTGCGCCCTTGGGCGTGTCGCTAAACAGCTAGTTCTTTCTTGCGATCATGAAGGGGCCGATCGCGCGTTCCGCGGTGATGTGGTCGAGCGGTAGGTGGCCTTCCTCGATGTATCGCTCCATCCTGCCTCAGTTACTGGCGAGGTAATTGATGGCTTTGCCCAGGGCATTCTGAGCGGTGACTTCTGGCTGCGTCTTTCGATCCAACTTTTCAACTGAGCCCGTATCGGCAGGCTTTGCTCGTTACAACAGATCTTGCGCTTTTCGTCACTGCAACCTTTTAGGTCGCGTTCGATGCCGCAAAGCTTGTTGAACAGAATTCATGTCTTGAATTATACCGAATCAGGCCATGAATCGCTGCGCCACAACTTCATGAGGACAATTGCGCCAGAGGTTAAAGCCATCGAGCATACCGTTGAGTTCATGGACGGCCAGGACAATCGCTTCATCCGTAGCGTCAGAAGTTTTTTAAAAAGCTCGGACTCCAGGTGCTCGACTCAAAGGCAAGAACTGCGGGCTCCTAGTATAAGATCTTCACGCGGTTGCGCGGTTTGTTGAGGAAGACAAAGAGCACTGGGTCGAAGACGGCGACCTTGATGTCCAACTCGACCAGAGCAGCAAGGGCGTCGATGGAACTTCGGAAATCGACGGGTTGGGGGTACAGATATACTTTTCAACTTCACGTCGGGTTGCATCACGGCGGCGGGCTCCAGAGACAAATCGGAAGCACAGCATCCGGGATCAAGCGCAGGCTTTGAATATGGGGTACATGGAGCGCTTACAGAAGATCTCCATCCGTGAACCAGTGCTTTTGATCTTCGTTAATGAACCGCTCAAACGCGTCAAAATTTTGTAATCGACGCGCAACGGCTCCTGCCTTTGGCTCACCCCCGAGTCGCGAGCGCTTCAAAACATCGTCTCATACACCTGACGAGACGACCCTCCGGCCAATCTACGAGAGCAATCGAAGGCATGACGAGGTGTACCTCTGGCGTAACCGTCCCTAGTGGGTTTCCACCCCGCGCGCCCCACCTTATTCAGTATAATCCCCGGCATCAATTGTGTGCACGAAAACCTTCCTGATGAGCCGGAATTGTTCTGACAAATGCTCGTAAAGACGCAATCCCGGATGGGCGTGCTCGGAGCAAAAGTCGTGCTCCAAGCCAGCGGTTCCGGCCAACATCGCAGCGGGTAGTCGAGTTCAGTGCTACACCAGCCGAGCGCACGCCTCACCAACGCGCCCTATCGCGTTACCCTTCATAAAGGGCCAGAACGACTGTCCAGAACAGACCGCTTCATTGCTTGATTTTCATTAGTGCCCTACCCGGCTTTTTTCCTCCACTATTGCGATATCGCCATGAATGTTGCTCAAAATCCTGCTTTTCGCCTCTACACACTCGACACCCTCCGAGGGCTAGCCGCCCTCTGTGTAGTCTTTTGGCACTGGCAGCACTTTTTTTATGTGGGAGCTGATCCCACCCTTTTCATCGCTTCACAACAGCCTTTCTTCTCCGCTTTCGAGGGCCTGTATCGTTACGGAGGCTTGGCCGTTCAGCTATTTTTTTCAATTTCGGGCTTCGTCTTCTTCTGGCTTTTCAGTGACCGCATTTCAAAGCGGTCTCTCTCTGCAAAGCGTTTCACTATAGATCGCATCAGCCGGCTGTACCCATTGCATCTGGTAACATTTGCTGCTGTAGCGGCTCTGCAGTGGGCTTACAGTTCTTCGCACTCCAGCTATTTCGTGTACCAGCTGAACGACATCTACCACGCGCTACTGAACCTGATTCTCGCGGCCGCTTGGGGATTCGAGAGCGGCTGGTCATTCAACGCACCTATCTGGTCAGTATCCGTCGAGGTATTGCTATACGCTACGTTCTTCCTGACGTGTCTGACTGGGCGCCTTCGCCTGCCGCTGGCGGTGCTCCTCTGCGCGCTTGGCGCGTATCTCTACCCCGATTACTACAAATTGGGGAGCGGGCTGCTCTGTTTCTACATTGGGGGGCTAACGTATGCGGGTCTGGACTGGACCGAACGGTGGATTGGGCAGACGCGCAGCATGGTGATTGCCCTACTTGCTTGCATAACTGCGTGGGCGTTTCTACTCATCTCCGACGGTAGTGTAAATACGTATTTCGTCATGTGTGTTGGCTTTCCGCTACTGATCGCAGCGCTTGCCAGCGTTGGACGCCAGTGGCCCAACCTGTTGAGATCAAGCGCAGTGCTGGGTGATATCAGTTATGCGTCCTATCTAATCCATTTCCCACTTCAAATTGTCTTCGCACTTACAGCCGACTCACTCGGCTTTTCGCGTTCTGTATTTAACCAGGGCTGGGTCATGCTGCTGTTCTTCATTGTGCTGGTGGTACTGAGTATGTTGAGTCACCGACTTCTCGAGCGGCCGGCACAGCGAGTTCTGAGACAGCGTATGGCAAAGCCGCTTTCTGACTGAAGTGCATCAAGGTCCCGCTATGGAACTGAAGCGAAGCTTGTTTTGGATTCGCGCTCTGGTGTGCGAATGTGGGTAACTCAATGTCACGCAGCACGGACAGCAGGTATAAAAAAACGCGCTGGAGTAACGCCAGCGCGTTTTGCGAATGAAGCTGATCTACGGAGAAGGGTTTGGCTTAGGGAGCTGCTACCTCAATTACCAATCTCAACAGCTGCTTGTCCAGCACGGCCATATTTTGGGTATCTTTGACCAGGATTTTGACGGTTTCTGGAATCCGCAGCTGAGCTCTAGCTTCATTCACACAGGCCGACGCCGAATCCAGATAGCAGATGGCGACTTGATCGCCTTTGCCTGCAGTCTGTTCCACGAACGCCTGCTCCATGGGATGCCCTTTGTAGGCCCCACCAAACACTTTGAAGTCAGGCAGGTGATGTTGCTGTTCATATTTCTCGGCAGCGTAGACAGTAGGCCAGACGTCCCAATATCCGCCGATGACCAGGCGAGCTTTCTGCTGCACCACAGCTTCCCCCACCGCATCTGAACTCGTTCGCCAAGGAGCACCTACGAGCGTGCTGTACGCGCTATTGAAAGAACCCAACGCAAAAATAATGCCAGTGGCGATCAGCGCGAAAGATACGCCCGCCAAGCGTGCGGTGCTGACGTTCCAGCGCAATATGGCTGCAGCTATGACGGCGCTAAGCACCGCGGCAACGACGATAATGCTCGTGAGGAAGTAGCGGATGTTGTACAGGTTCATCTGTACCCAGGTAGCACTACAGACCACTAGAATCATTCCGCCTGCTGCTGCAATTCCTGCCAACAGTACTAGCGGTTTCGTTACGTGCGCACGCCGGTAAAGAACGCCAGCTACGACAATTGCCACGATGACGACCACGATGCTCACGTGTTCATAAATGATACCCAGGGACGTAGTGAGGGCGTCGATCGAGGGGGAGATTCCGAACTCGGTGGAACGCTCGCCGAAGTACTTGCCATGCAATTTAGCTAGCACTACACCAATGCAGTTACATGCAAAGAATGCTATGTACCTGGCCTTGTCCGGCCAGTTGGCAATGATCATGAGCAAGGCGAATGGCAAGGCATAGACCAGCAAAGCGTAGTTGGTCGCGTACATCAGCCCGCAGATTAGTGCTACCAGTACCAACTTGACCACCGCAGGCAGGTTCGCATGCATCAGGAGGTAGGACAGACCCAACAGGACCAAGGAGGTGCAGAACATACTGTGTTGAACGTAGACATTGAACTGTCCATACGCACTCAGAGCACTCAACAGGATAATGTTGGTGATGGCCGTTGCCAGTAGCAGAAATCGCGGCGATCTGGAGAAAAATACCAGAAAGCCGATCGGGGACAAGTAGGCAAAGAACGACCTCAGAAAGACCTGAAACCGCAGGTTCCACTCAATATCGGTGATCGGGCTAGCGATGGCCGGCAACAGGTTCAATAGCCTGTCCTGTCCCCAGAAATACCAGGTCAGGTGCTGAGTGGACATCAATGCAGTAAGGATGCCGTCTCCGTCCTGAATACCTGCAAGGTTTCTGGTCAATGGCAAAAACACACCTGCTGCAACTGCGCACAGGAGGATCAGCAGCCAGGCGCCCTTCTCGCTCTGGACTTCCATGGGCTTGGCGGATGTCATAGGTTGGCCGCGGTCCCTTTATACCCACAGTTCACACATACGTCCTGCGCGCCAACGCGGGATGAATGCGTACCGTGAAGATCGAGCTTCGAATAGCTGCACCCACAACGCGTACAGGCCAACTGGGGATTATGGACGACCTTCGATGCGGTGCTGAAATGACAGATGACTGTCAGGCGCAGCAAGTTGGCCATGCCACGAAAGATTTCCAGCGGCGGGATTTTTGATACGCCGGCATTACGCTCGTGGAAATGGATAGGACGTTCGTCCAGTTTCAAACCATGCCGATGCGCTTGGACGATGACCGCCAAGAAAAACGAATAACCACCCACTACGAGCGTCTGGAAGTCGATATCGCTCAGGCGGGATACGCGGAATACGCGAAACGATGTTGTGAACTCGGTCAGTTTGATTCCCAACAGAAGCCTCGCGGCTATGTTGGCAGCTTGGCTCACGCGCAACCGGTAGCCGGTATAATCGCATGCGCCACCCTTCGCATAGCGAGAGCCGATAACCAGATCGACGCCAGGTTTGAGCCCATCGATGAGCCTCGGGATATCGGCAGGATCATGGGAATGATCGCCGTCCATAGTCACGAGTACGTCGTATCCATGGGCAATCGCATACTTCCAGGCCAGAAGGTGGGCTGTCCCCAATCCTAGCTTGCCTGAACGAACGATGACTTTGAGATTGGGGCGCGCAATGTACTCGAGGATGTCGAGGGTACCATCTTTGCTGTTGTCATCCACGACCAAGATGTCGGCGTCGGGGGTGGAAGCGGTGATCCGCTCTATCATAGAGGCGACGTTACCGGCTTCATTGTAGGTCGCGAAGAACACTAATTTTTTCATTAAATATAAGCTTATCTAATTAATTAATTGTTTTAGCTGAAAGAAGCTTCCAAACAAAGTTATAAGACATGAAATAATTCCAAAGCGACCCTGCCACAATACCCGCCAGCGCAGAAATCATTGGCATCGACGTGCGATCGTAGACTTCGCCGGAGATGAGCAGGCTCATGACCAGCCCAAGCGAGGTGATCGACAGATAGATCAGGTAACCTGCGATGATTCGCCGCCCGGACAATGTCACGTGGCTGTAGGTTGCTTTGTTGTTAAGGAGGTAATTGAAGGTGGCTGCGACAGCCATCGCCGTACCGTTTGAATAACGGAAACTATCGCCCGTCATCAGCATCATGACTTTCAGTACAGTCATATGTACGACAACGCCCAGCGATCCGACGATCAGGAAGGAGATGAGGGTTTTGGGAAACAGGCCCCTGAAAATAGAATGGATGAAAGCTGTGAGTCCTTCAATGAGTCTTGGTATCACTACTTTTCCCTAACCCTGTAAATACAGGCTTGATGTTGACCGTGACGCCAACGCGTGCGCCGGCCCAAACTCGCAAGCATATGTGGTTTATCCTGACTAGGCAAGGAACCATTCCCCCGCACCAGGCTGCGTTAACCTCGCCACTATGGAGGGTTAACGCAATCTGTCAGGCTTTCACGCCTGCTGTAGATCAGGCGTCTTCTCCAACAAAATCACCTGCGACAGGAGCTGCTGAGCGCTTTGTTTCCAGGTCAACCAGGGCATATCATCCGAGGTCGGATGCCGACCACTTGCGTAGAGATCGAGCCAAGCCATGATCTCATCTGCCAACGCCTGCGGCGATGGACCGCTGAAGTAGTGAGCGTGGACACCGGCCACTTCACGGAACACCGGCAGGTCACGCGCAATGATAGGCAGGTTGTATTGCGCGGCCTCGATCAGGGGTAATCCAAAGCCCTCGCCTTCCGACGCCGCCACCAGGCATTGGCTGTTGTTGTAGACGAATTCGAGGTATTCATCGCTAATGCCGTCAAGCCATAGCAGTCGTTTACCCAGTTCCGGATGCGTGGCGATTCGCTCGGCGAGCTCATCGACCAGCCATCCGTGCTTGCCTACGATGATCAGGTTCGCGTCTACACCTGCCTTCCATACCAGTTCGAAAGCATCCAGCGCCTGCTTGTGGCCTTTGCGTGGCTCCAAGGTACCGACCATCAAGAAATTAGGATAATCACTCAACGACTCGATACGCAGGGATGGATTTTCCGGAAAGCCTTTGGATGGCGCAGACTGATCGATGTCTGCCCCCAGATGGAAAGCCGCAATTTTAAAAGGCTTGATGCGCTCTGGTCCATTTGACGCCAGCCAGTCTTCCAATTCATCGGCGACAGCTTGCGAAATACACAAAGCACCGTCGTATTCCACCACCGCGTTCAGCCAGTTTTTGTAGTGATACTGCAGACTGTCGACAAAGCAATGCGGCATCTGCAGGATCAAAAGATCATAGACAACGGTATACACGCTCACACCGTGAGTGCGCATCGCGTCGAGATATCCTTTTTTGTGCGGCAGAACGTCCATGAGCAAATCAAGACACAGGTAGACATCGCCTGCGCGATAGCTGATCGCCTCATCCTCGTCCGCTTCACTGACATCCTTGCCAAGGAACAACGTGGTGAACTTGGCCGCATATCGATAAAACGGCTCGCCCGCCTTTGTATAGACAGGCTTGATCGAGTAGCCAACCGGTGGTGTGGTCAGCCATTCCAGCAGGATGCTGCGTACCACGCGTTGGATACCGCTCTTGCCGTCGTGCTTGCACAGCTCGGAGATATCAACGAACAAGGTTGGTTGTTCGCCGTCACCCTGAACCGAATAATCGATGGCCTTGGCAAGTAGCGAGACGTCCACTGCCCTGCTGCTCAGATGCCCTGTCGCGGCCAGAGCATCTACCAAGGCCTGAGTGGGGTCGATCTGGGTGGCCGTTGCTGCAGGTTTGTCCGAGCGCTCCAGCGCCATCTCGAAAGCCGCAATGGCTGCCTTGCCGCTGCGATCCCACGAGAACGTTTGCGCACGTTCCAGGCCATGCGCGGCCAATGCGGCCCGGAACTCTTCATCCACCAATGCCTGACGCAGTTTTCTAGCGATGGCCGAAATGTCGAATGGATCGAACATCGCTTCCTTCCAGCCGATCACTTCCGGAACGCTGGAAGTGTTCGCGCCGATTACCGGAGCTCCGCACTTCATGGCTTCCAGGGGAGGCAGACCGAAGCCCTCGTGCCAGGAAGGAAACACGTACAGTCGGCACAGACTGTACAGAGCCACCAGCTCTTCATCGGTAATGTAGCCGGTGAAGATCAGATCCGAATTTCCCAAGCCCTGTGTGCGCGCCAGCGTCTTGTAGCTGTTGATGTGGTACTCGGGCATCTTCCCGGCGAACACCAGCTGAATATCGCCCAGCTCCGCCTTGATGTTGGCGAACGCCTTGATCAGTTGGGGCAGGTTCTTGCGGTCGTCAGCGCCGCCGGAATAGAGCACGAACTTGTCATGCAGAGCGAACTTCTTCACGACGGCCGCACGCTCGTCGAGACTCAGTGAAATAGGTCGGAACACATCGTCGGCCGCAGTCGATACATTGACGATGTCAGACTCGTTCAGCGGCAACAGTGATAGCGCCTCATCCCGGGCGAACTCGGAAATCGACAACAGCAGATCGTATTGCTTGAACGCTTCTACCTTTTCCAGGTAGTGCCGCTTGTAGCCGGGGTTGGGATCCAGATACTGCTTGGTGCTGACCAGAGGGATGAGGTCGTACAGCGTCGCACTCACCACTGCACCGGTATCCAGTGTCGGACTGCCAATGGCGGCATCGTCGATATAACCTTCTACGGCGCTGGTCACGTGAACGACGTCAGGCTGCAGATCATCGATGCAGGCCTGGCGAATCAACTCGGCCACTTGCCGCCGCGCGGCATTGGCAGGGTCACGATCGCTCACCGGACCTTCCGCATACCAAACGCGAATATGACTTTGCGGCAACAACCCCACGAAGGCGGCGCGGATGTTCTCGATGCTCTCGCTGAGCATGCCGTTGAGTACCAGAAACACTTCGTGCTCACCGCGGTTGCGGGCGATGCCCTGCGCGAGTGACAGACTGTAACGTCCAATACCTCTGAAACGACTTTCAGTTTGCGCACCTTGCATGTCAATTACGATACGCATTCAGTTCTGGTCCTTCGTCATGGCTTGCATCAGGGCGCGCTCGATATGGCGGCCCCGCTCTGTCAACGGCGCGTGATCGATGACGCCGTGTTGTGGGTCAGCTGCGTTGTGTACCGCCTCGGCGTGGGCTGCTTGCTGGTACAACTGGCGCAGCTTGGCGGTGAGTCGTGGGTTGCGGTCGAGAAACGCTATCACCGGCCGATGGATCGCGGGCCGACGCCCCACCCAAAGGCGCGCATGCGGCACGACCTTGCGCAGTGTGCGGCCAGCTGCAGATTTTCCGGACTGGAACGGCCAGTGCATCGCTTTTACCAACGCGCGCAAAGGTGCCGTGACGCGCCACGAAGTACTGGAATGTACAGCTTGCAGCTGTTGCTCGTAGGCCGTAGCTCGCAGATACCAATGGTGAGCATTACCCAGTGAGGCATTGAGCTCAGCCCTGACTTGTTCAGTCTGCGCCATCGCGTCGCTATAGCTCTGCTGAACGTTATTCATTCCGGTCTGCAAGCCTGAGCAATGCTGCTGCAAACTGAGAATGCTTTGATTGAAACGCTGCTGCTGCGCCATCACTTCAGCATTGAAACGCAGTTGCAGCGCTTCAGCCTCTTCACTGAAGCGCTGATGCTGGGCTTCCGTCGTTTCGCTGAAGCGCTCCTGCAGCAACGCTATTTGCTCGGCATGATGGACTTGCATACGATCCATCAGGTCCTGCAATCCATCACGGGTTACGAATTCTTCCCGAGCGGTGGCCAACCCACCTTCTATACCCTTCAATCGTCGCTCCAGCGCTTGATCATAACGAACTGCCAATTGGTCCAGGGAGACGCCGTAAGCGGCGTCGAATACAGCGTTGAATGCTTCGAGTTGCTCGGGTAGAGCCTGCTTCTGGCCTACCACCGCATAGTCGGGACTGGTGCCGGAAAGAACGTCCCACAGGCCGACATTGTTCTCGTCGTCGCGCAACTCAGCGCGCTCCTGCAGCCGTACGATTTTGGACTTGGCAAACCCAGCGTGCTCGGAGAGAAACGACAGCAACAAGTTGGGCAAGGGCCGCTCGTGGGTCGGGTCCAGGTAGAAGGAGTTGGTGCCCACCACCAGACTTTCGGCATTGGGTGTTTCCAGAATCAACAAACCGGCCGGGCGCAGGACGCGCAGCGCCTCGGCAACGAGCTCCTGCAACACAGGGAATGGAATGTGCTCGGCGATGTGGAAGCCAGTCACTGCAATCAAACTGTTGTCAGGTAGCTCCTTCAAGGCGGTCAAGGCATCGACATTGCGCGCTGGCAGGTTAAGAGCCTGACAGGCTTCGAGCATACCTTCGTCCAGATCCACACCGGTCGGCGCATAGCCCTCGGCAACCAGCAATTCCAGCCACTCACCGCGACCGCAACCCAAGTCCAGGATGGGATGATCCTGATACAGGCTCTTGAGTGGAGACAGAAACGGTAGATAGGCTTTCAGTCGTTCGGTAATCAGTTCACGGGAGCCACGATAGCGGTCTTCGAAAGCGCGATAGAAACCGTCGTCCATTACTTGCACTCCACAGTCGGCGGCATCCACGCCAGGCCTACAAAAGTACTCTTCGACATATTGACCACGTTGAACACCAGAGCGAGGTCGCGCCACTCGTAGTTGTCGGCGATATGACTGTCGGTAGCATGCAAGGCCACAGCCACCGAATAGGAACCGACACCCAGACTGGCCCTGAAGGAGAACTTGTAAGAGAGCGTATCGCCCTCGCTCAGATGAGTTCGAACACACTCGAGGTGGTGCGTGTTAGTGCCGAATACATCCTGACCAAGACGGTCCTTGATGACATAGCCGACGACCAGCTCCGGCAACTCGGCGTTGACCTTGACGTTCACGGTCAGGCACACATCGTCGCCTACGGCCACATACTCGACCGGGGCACCTTCGCCGTTGTAGAGCGCTACGCTATCGATGACTGCCTTGCCGCTGCCCGAACGCGTTTGCACGCCGCCGTCTGCCAAGGTCTGCACTTCGACGGTAGAGTTTTCCTTCTGAGCGATGATGGCGTTGTAGTAGTCCATCACCTCCTCTGGCGAGCCATCCTTTATGACGGTGCCGCCCTCCAGCAGGATCGCCCGGTTGCACAGCGCCTGGATGGCACCGCGATCGTGGGAAACGATCAGCAGCGTCGTGCCGGCTTTCTGGAACTCCTTGATGCGCCCGAAGCTCTTGTGCTGGAAATAGCTATCGCCTACCGACAAGGCCTCATCGATGATCAGGATCTCGGGACGGAACGCGGTGGCCACGGAAAACGCCACGCGCATCTGCATGCCGCTGGAGTACATGCGCACGGCCTGGTCGAAGTACTCGCCAATCTCGGCGAAGGCTTCGATGTCTTCAATGACGCCATCGATCTGGGCTGTGTTGAAACCCATCAAACCGGCTGCGTGGTAAACGTTCTGCCGGCCGGTGAGTTCGGCATTGAAGCCCATGCCCAACTCGAGAATCGCGGCAATGCGCCCGTTCACCTGCACCTTGCCTTCGGTCGGTTGCAGCGTACCGGTGATCATCTTCAATAGCGTGGACTTGCCAGCACCGTTCTGGCCCACGATGCCGATTGCCTCACCCGCCTCGATATTGAAGCTGATGTGCTTGAGCACCCAGTGTTCCTGGCTGGCGCTAACCGGTAGATAGAACCAGCGCGCCAGGCGCTGCCATTCCGAACGATAGGTGCGGTAGGCCTTGCCTACGTTGGTGACTGCGAGAAGTGTCATAGCGAGTCCACCATTTCTGCGGATGCCCGGCGGAACAGGAACAGCCCCAGCAGCATCAGGCCGACGGCAATCAGGAACGTCACGCCGATCTGCTGAAGATCAGGCGAAACCTTGTAGACCAGCACATTGTGGTAGGCAGTGACGATGGGATACATCGGGTTGATGTCCAGCGTGCCTTTCAGGTAGTCGGGCACGATATTGACCGAATAGACGATGGGCGTGAACCAGAACCACACCTGCAAGATGATCGGAACCACTTGCCCGATGTCGCGCAGGAACACGTTCAATACGCCCAGCACCAGACCAATACCAACGGCCAGTGCCACCACGGCAAACGTCAGGGGGATGAGCCAGAACATCTGGATATTGGGCGAGTGCCCCAACACCGCGAAGATGATCAGCACTGCGCCAAACAGCAGCAGGTTGTTCAGCAGGCACGAGCCCACGACGATAACGGGCAACGCGATACGCGGAAAGCGCATCTTCTTCATCAGGTTGCCCTGCTCGATGAACACCGTCAGGCAGCGCCCGACGATTTCCGCGAACAGGTTCCACGCCAGGATGCCGGCAATCAGATACAGCGCGTAGGCGTACTTGTTGTCGATGCCCGGCAAGCGGGCACCGAGCACGTTCGACAGGATGAGCGCGTAGATAGCGACTTGGGCCAAGGGATGAATGATCATCCAGAGACCACCGAGCTTGCTGCGCGCAAAGCGCGCAACGAACTCGTTCTTGATGGAGGTGACGATGAAGCCTCTGTAGTCCCAGATGCCTCTTAACATGCCAAACATAATTATCCTTTGATCAAACGCTCAATCTCAGCGACACGCTGAGCCACCAATTCTTCGCTGCCGCGGCTTTCCACGTTCAGACGCAGCAATGGCTCGGTGTTCGAACCCCGCAGGCTGAAACGCCAGTCGGCGAACTCGACGCTGATGCCGTCGGTGCGGTCGACGCTGGGGTTCTGGGCGGTGTAGAACGCCAGGATCTTCTCGATCGAACCTTTCACGTCGGCGACTTCGTAGTTGATCTCGCCGCTGCACGGGAACGCGGCGATGCGCTCGTCCACCAGTTGGGCCAGGGTCTTGCCGGTGACGCTCATCAACTCGGCGACCAGCAGCCACGGGATATTGCCGCTGTCGCAGTAGGCGAAGTCGCGGAAATAATGGTGAGCACTCATCTCGCCGCCGTAGACGGCGTCTTCGGCGCGCATGCGCTCCTTGATGAAGGCGTGTCCGGTCTTGCTCTGGATGGCAACGCCGCCGGCGGCCTCGACCTGTTCGATGGTGTTCCAGGTCAGGCGCGGGTCGTGGATGATCTTGCTGCCGGGGTGCTTCTTGAGCAGCATTTCAGCCAGCAGGCCGACGAGGTAGTAGCCCTCGATGAAGCGGCCCTTGTCGTCGAAGAAGAAGCAGCGGTCGAAGTCGCCGTCCCAGGCGATGCCCATGTCGGCGCCGTTATCCAGCAAGGCCTTGCGGGTCAGCTCGCGGTTCTCCGGCAGCAGCGGGTTGGGCACGCCGTTGGGGAAGTTGCCGTCTGGCTCGCCGTTGATGACGATCAGTTCCAGCGGCAGCTTGGCCTTGAGCAATTCGATGGTCGGGCCCACGGCGCCGTTGCCTGGGTCAGCCAGGACCTTGAGGGGCTTGAGCGAGTTGACGTCGATGTAGGTCAGCAGGTGCTCGATGTAGGCGCTCTTGTCGAACACTTCGCGAACGTGGCCTGCAGTGGCCGCCTTGTCGTCGAAGTTACCGGCTTCCACGCGGGCACGAATGGCGTCGAGGCCAGTGTCGCCGCTGATCGGCTTGGAATGCTCGCGCACCAGTTTCATGCCGTTGTAACCCTTGGGGTTATGGCTGGCGGTGATCATGATGCCGCCATCGGCCTTGAGGTGGCTGGTGGCGAAATAGACTTCTTCGGTGCCGCACAGGCCCAGGTCGAGTACATCGGCGCCCGCCTCGGTCAGGCCCTTGATCAGGGCAGCGGCCAGGCCTGGGCTTTCCAGGCGCATGTCGCGCCCGACGACATAGGCCTTGCCGTGCAGCTCGGAGACCAGCGCGCGACCGATGCGGTAAGCG
>Ga0207655_1000897_pt1 | contig 31286 bp, 27 predicted proteins | sample KBSM44metaG_FD_184398 | JGI IMG/M metagenome (GOLD analysis project Ga0207655, IMG submission 184398) | Miscanthus rhizosphere microbial communities from Kellogg Biological Station, Michigan, USA - KBS M4-4 metaG (SPAdes) (version 2) | ecosystem: Host-associated > Plants > Roots > Rhizosphere >... | reverse complement strand
AGCTGATCCTCACCAAACTCCATGCGGGCGGCAAGTTTTCCAACAAGAACTACCAGTTCTCCGGCGGTTTGCACGGGGTGGGTATTTCCGTGGTCAATGCCTTGTCGACCGAAGTCCGGGTGCGTGTAAAACGCGACGGCAACGAATACCAGATGACCTTCGCCGACGGTTACAAGAAAACCGAGCTGGAAGTAGTCGGCACCGTCGGCAAGCGCAATACCGGCACCAGCGTGTTTTTCGCACCAGACCCGAAGTATTTCGATTCACCGAAATTCTCCATCAGCCGCCTCAAGCACGTGCTCAAGGCCAAGGCCGTTCTGTGCCCGGGGTTGCTGGTCAGTTTTGAAGACAAGGCCACCGGCGAGAAAGTCGAATGGCATTACGAAGACGGCCTGCGCTCCTACCTGGTAGACGCCGTCAGCGAATTCGAACGCCTGCCGGACGAGCCGTTCTGCGGCAGCCTGGCCGGTAACAAGGAAGCCGTCGATTGGGCGTTGCTGTGGTTGCCCGAGGGTGGCGACAGCGTTCAGGAAAGCTACGTCAACCTGATCCCGACAGCCCAGGGCGGTACCCACGTCAACGGTCTGCGTCAGGGCTTGCTCGACGCCATGCGCGAGTTCTGCGAGTTCCGCAGCCTGTTGCCGCGTGGTGTGAAGCTGGCGCCGGAAGACGTCTGGGAGCGTATCGCTTTCGTCCTGTCGATGAAGATGCAGGAACCGCAATTCTCCGGCCAGACCAAGGAGCGCCTGTCCTCCCGTGAAGCGGCCGCCTTCGTTTCCGGCGTGGTCAAGGATGCTTTCAGCCTGTGGCTCAACGCCAACCCGGAAACCGGCATGTTGCTGGCCGAGCTGGCGATCAACAACGCCGGCCGTCGTCTGAAGGCCAGCAAGAAGGTCGAGCGCAAACGCATTACCCAAGGGCCGGCATTGCCGGGCAAGCTCGCCGACTGCGCCGGGCAGGACCCGATGCGTTCCGAGCTGTTCCTGGTGGAAGGTGACTCCGCAGGCGGTTCGGCCAAGCAAGCGCGGGACAAAGAATTTCAGGCGATCCTGCCGTTGCGCGGCAAGATCCTGAACACCTGGGAAGTCGACGGCAGTGAAGTACTGGCCAGCCAGGAAGTGCACAACATCGCCGTGGCGATTGGTGTCGACCCGGGCGCGGCGGACATGAGCCAGTTGCGTTACGGCAAGATCTGCATCCTCGCCGACGCCGACTCCGACGGTCTGCACATCGCCACCTTGCTCTGCGCCTTGTTCGTCCAGCATTTCCGCCCACTGGTGGAGGCTGGTCACGTCTACGTCGCCATGCCGCCGCTGTACCGTATCGACCTGGGCAAAGAAATCTACTATGCCCTCGACGAGGCCGAGCGCGACGGCATCCTCGATCGCCTGGTGGCCGAGAAGAAACGCGGCAAGCCGCAGGTCACCCGATTCAAGGGCCTGGGTGAAATGAACCCGCCACAGTTGCGCGAAACCACCATGGACCCTAACACGCGGCGTCTGGTGCAACTGACGCTGGGTGAAGATTTCGCCGAGACCTCGGAAATGATGGACATGCTGCTGGCGAAAAAACGCGCGGGCGATCGCAAGACCTGGCTGGAATCCAAAGGCAACTTGGCCGAGGTTCTGGGCTGATGCGCTTTGGCTGGGCCCTGGCGTGTGCGTTGCTGCTGACTTCGGTGACGATTTGCGCGGAACCCGCGCCAGAGCTGCGCCTGTTGTCCGAACATGCCGTCGACGGCATGCGCGGCGGCAATCTGTCGGGGCTGGCCCAGTGTGGCAAGGAGCTGTGGACCGTTTCGGATCGCGACGATGATCAAATCTATCGCCTCGACACCCGCAACCCCACCTGGCAAGCCGAAACCGTGCACATTGACGTACCCCTGGTGCCCGACACCGGTTTGCCTTGGGGCTTGCGTGCGCGGACTTGGGCGGCATCGTTCGTGCGGGGTGGGGATCTGGATTTCGAAGGCATCACCTGTGACAGCGCGGGCAATCGTTATATCGTCAGCGAAGGCCACGCCGCGGTGTTGCAAGTACCGCCAACCGGGCCTGCGTCCTGGCTGAAAATCTCGCCGATGCTGGTGCGCGAAGCGCGGGCGAGCGGCATGTTGTTGCACTTCAATGCGTTGTTCGAAGGCCTGGCGATCAATCCGGCCGGTGACACGCTGTGGCTGGCCGCCGAACGTGAGCGCCGCGGTTTGTTGCTGATCAAGCGCCAGCAAACAGTGTGGGACTGCGACGGTAGCTGTGTGCTGCTGAGTGAAGGCGGGGTGGAAATGCAGCCAGCGCAATTTCCCCACGCCAGAGCGCGCCCTCGGGATTTTTCTGATCTGTCATTGTTCGACGGCAAGCTGTTTACCCTTGAGCGCAACGCCTTTCAGATCTGTCGCCGTGATGCGGTGACGACCAAGGTCGAGCGCTGCTGGTCGTTTGCTGCCGAGGCCTTGCAGGAAAACCGTCGTTATTCACAGCCCTTTGGGCTGGCGGAAGCGTTGATCGTGGACGTCGACGGTGCCTGGATCGGTATCGACAACAACTACGGTGCGCGCGCCGACGGTGAAGTACGGCCGATTGTGTGGCGCTTTGCCGCGCCTGAAGGTGGCTGGAGTGCCAAGCCATGAGTCAGCAACCGCCGGGCAAACGCGCCGGTCGGGTGTTGATGGTGCTGGCCTGGGGCGCCGCGCTGTTTCTGGCAACGCGGTTCTTCGGTCAATGGGAGGAGCGTCAACAGAATCCCAACACCGTCGTCAGCTCTGAGCAGGGCCAGGGTTTTATCGAGGTGAAGCTGATCGGTAACAGCCAGGGGCATTTTGTCGCCACCGGCCAGATCAACGGCCAGCCCGTGGAGTTCATGCTCGATACCGGCGCAACCGATGTGTCGATCCCGGCCGAAATGGCTGAACGATTGAAACTGGAAAAAGGCTTCGGGGTGACCCTGAGCACGGCCAATGGCTTGAGTGAGGGTTATCGGACCCGCCTCGACCGGCTGCAACTGGGCGCCATCGTGCTGCGTGACGTTCGCGCGCTGGTGGCGCCCGGTTTGCACGGCAATCAAGTGCTGCTCGGCATGAGCGCACTGAACAAACTTGAATTTACCCAGCGCGGTGGCACCATGCTGCTGCGCCAGACCACGAAATAATGAGGCCCGCATGAGCGACTCCCTTGATCTCAGCCTGGACGGTGTAGAACGCCGGTCACTGGCTGACTTCACCGAAAATGCCTACCTCAACTACTCCATGTACGTGATCATGGACCGTGCCTTGCCGCATATCGGCGACGGCCTGAAACCGGTACAGCGACGCATCGTCTATGCGATGAGCGAGTTGGGGCTGGACGCCGATTCCAAGCACAAGAAGTCGGCGCGTACCGTCGGTGACGTGCTCGGTAAATTCCACCCCCACGGCGACTCGGCGTGCTACGAAGCCATGGTGCTGATGGCCCAGCCGTTCAGCTACCGCTACACGCTGGTCGACGGCCAGGGTAACTGGGGTGCGCCGGATGATCCCAAGTCCTTCGCGGCCATGCGTTACACCGAAGCGCGGCTGTCGCGTTATTCCGAAGTGCTGCTCAGCGAACTGGGCCAGGGCACGGCGGACTGGGGCCCGAACTTCGACGGCACCCTGGAAGAACCTCTGGTGTTGCCGGCCCGTTTGCCGAACATCCTGCTCAACGGCACCACCGGTATCGCCGTGGGCATGGCCACCGACGTCCCGCCGCATAACCTGCGCGAAGTCGCGACCGCTTGCGTGCGCTTGCTGGATGAACCGAAAGCCACGGTCGAGCAGCTCTGCGAACACATTCAGGGGCCGGATTATCCGACCGAAGCGGAAATCATCACGCCGCGCGCCGACCTGCTGAAAATCTACGAAACCGGTCGCGGTTCGGTGCGCATGCGCGCTGTTTACCACGTCGAAGACGGCGACATCGTCGTGACGGCGCTGCCGCACCAGGTCTCTGGTGCCAAAGTGCTGGAGCAGATTGCCGCGATGATGCAGGCCAAACCGTCGAAAGCCCCGCAGATCGCGGACTTGCGCGACGAGTCGGACCACGAGAACCCTTGTCGCATCGTGATTATTCCGGTCAACAGCCGGGTCGATCACGAAGCGCTGATGCAGCACCTGTTCGCGACCACCGAGCTGGAATCCAGCTACCGGGTCAACATCAATATCATTGGCCTCGACGGCAAGCCGCAGCTCAAGAACCTGCGTGCATTGCTGGTGGAATGGCTGGAATTCCGCGTGCGGACCGTGCGTCGACGCCTGCAATTCCGTCTGGACAAGGTCGAGCGTCGCCTGCACCTGTTGGACGGCTTGCTGATTGCCTACCTCAACCTGGATGAAGTGATCCACATCATCCGTACCGAGGAGCATCCGAAGGCCAGTCTGATCGAGCGTTTCGCCCTGAGCGAGATCCAGGCCGATTACATTCTCGACACCCGTTTGCGTCAGTTGGCGCGGCTGGAAGAAATGAAGCTGCGTGCCGAGCAGGATGAACTGCTCAAGGAGCAGGCCAAGCTGCAAGCCCTGCTGGGCAGCGAAGCCAAGCTGAAGAAACTGGTACGCAGCGAGCTGATCAAAGACGCCGAAACCTATGGCGACGACCGTCGTTCGCCAATCGTCGAGCGCGCCGAAGCCAAAGCGATGACCGAGCACGATCTGCTGCCGAACGAGAAAGTGACGGTCGTGTTGTCGGAAAAAGGCTGGGTTCGCTCCGCCAAAGGTCACGACATCGATGCTACCGGGCTGTCCTACAAGGCCGGGGATGGCTTCAAGACCTCGGCGGCCGGGCGTTCCAACCAGTTTGCGGTGTTTATCGACTCCACCGGCCGCAGTTATTCGGTTGCATCCCACACACTGCCATCGGCCCGTGGTCAGGGTGAACCGCTGACCGGCCGTCTGACGCCGCCACCAGGGGCGAGCTTCGAATGCGTGCTGATGCCTGAAGACGATGCGCTGTACGTGATCGCATCCGACGCCGGTTACGGTTTCGTGGTCAAGGGCGAAGACCTGCAAGCCAAGAACAAGGCGGGCAAGGCCCTGTTGAGCCTGCCGAACAACGCCAAGGTCATCCTGCCGCGTCCGGTGGCCGACCGTGAACACAACTGGCTGGCCTCGGTGACCACCGAGGGTCGCCTGCTGATCTTCAAAATCAGCGATCTGCCACAATTAGGTAAAGGTAAAGGGAATAAGATCATCGGGATTCCCGGTGAGCGTGTTGCCAGTCGCGAAGAATATGTCACGGACATCGCTGTTTTGCCGGAGGGCGCCACTTTGGTGCTGCAGGCCGGCAAACGTACCTTGTCGCTGAAGGCGGACGACCTTGAACACTACAAAGGTGAGCGTGGGCGTCGCGGTAATAAGCTGCCACGCGGTTTTCAGAGAGTGGATGCGCTGTTCGTCGAAAACCTCAATTAAGCGTCCTAGAGCGCTCGATCTACGATTTAACGCGTAGATCGACGCTTTGGCGCTGGAGTCGGAACGCATATTCACGGATGATATGGCCTTTCAAGCGCCGGCGTAGCCGAGTGTTCTTCATATTTTTTGAGTATTTTCACTGTGGTGAGCCTTGTGGCAGCCACCTGGATGGGACGATGACTGCTCTGCGCCTTCCTTTTATTTTGATGCTCGCTGGCGTTCTTGGCCTGGCGGGTTGCAGCGTGCACCAGCCGGTGTCGCTGTATCAGCTGGACAGCGGAAGTCCGGCTCAGCCTGCGCAAAGCGCGGGCATGGCGGTATTGTTGGGCCCGGTAACGGTTGCTGATTACCTGCAACGCGAAACCTTGTTGCAGCGTCAGCCGGATGGCAGCCTTCAAGCGTCGGCCGACGGTCGTTGGGCCGGCAGCCTGTCGTCGGACATCGATCAGCTGTTGCTGCGTCAGGTCGCTGGTCATCTGGACAGCCAACGCGTTGTCCTGGCACCTGCGACAGTGGGCTTCACGCCGGATGTTCAGGTTCTGCTGACCATCACCCGTCTGGACTCGGGTGTGTCGCAACCGGCGATCCTGGACGCGCAATGGCGCCTGATCGATCGTCGTGGTCAGGTGCGTGATAACCGTATCGTTCATCTGCAGGAGCAGCACTCCGGCGGCACGGCGTCTCAGGTTCAGGCCCAGGGTGTGTTGCTGCAGCGTCTGGCCGAGCAACTGTCCACAGCGCTCAAGCCACTGGCCAACCAGCCACCGATCGCTGAAGCACCGCGTAAACCGGCTGCCAAACCGGCAGCACCGGCAGCAGAGCCGGAGAAACAGCCAAAGATCCCGATGGCCTCGCCGATTCGTACGGATATGGAAGTGTTCAGGTTCTGAGCCTGGATTGAGTCCAGAACAAAGCCCGCCTTGTGCGGGCTTTGTTGTTTTTGCGGGTTGGTTGTAGCAGCTCGGCAGCTGCTACAAGAGTTAAGGGACAACAAAAAGCCCGCAGACGATCACTCATCTGCGGGCTTCTCTATAGCGGGCACAAGGTTACGGGTTATGCCCGGCGTTCGTGCATCCGCGCCAGTTGCCGCTCCAGCATCGATGGATAAGGCTCCATCAGGCGTTCTACGCAGCACGCACCCTCAGGGCTTGCAATCGGGCGGATCCGCGCACGCTGGCGAATCAGCGCGTCGTCGCTGATCTTGCGCTCCACCAGCAGCAGGTTGCGGCTGTGTTGCGACAGGGCCAGGGCATCCTGAGCGGTTTCGGTCAGTAGCAGGTCGATCTGGCTCAAGCTGAACAGTTCGTCGCCCAGTGTCAGGCCCAACTGCAATTGCAGGGTGATGCCGCTGTCGGCGACTTCGATCTGCAATTGATGGCCCAGGGCGCGCAGCAGCTCACCGCAGCAGATGGCGTTGGTCAGGTAGTCATCGCCGCTGTCTTCGGTGTGGAACAGCATCAGTGTGCTGCCATCGTTCAGGGTGTGCAGTTCGCTCTGGTAGAGCGACGCCGCCTGATCGAGGCAATCGCGGTAGCGTTTGAGCAGCTCTTCCAGACGTGCGCGGGGCAGGCGACGCAGTTGATCCTGCGCGCCCAGTTGTACCGCCAGTACCGCGCTGTGTTGAGGTACGTTCGATACCTGCGGCTTTGCGATGGATTTCGGCGCATTGTCTGTCGAGTCGTCACGCAGATCGGCAAACGGGTCTTCGTCATCCTCGTCGTCTTCGACCGTGCTGACAATGCGCCGTGGCGCAGGCTTGAGACCTGCCACCGGTCGGCTTTCATCGAAGCTAGGATCACGCAGGTTGCGTACTTCGAAGGCCGGATCGGTCTCTTCGTCGTCATCGCTGTCGTCGAACTCGGGCTCTGGAACGGGCTCGGGTTCGGCCGGCTCCGGCGCGAAATTGGCGTGCAGCTGACGAGCCAGATCGCCGACTTCATCCTGACGCTCGGTGGCCGGGGTGTATTCGTCGATATTGCGCAGCCATACCCTCAGCTGCAGCAGCGGCGTGGAGATATTGCGGCCCAGGCGCAGGCTCAAGGCCAGGGACAGCGCCAGCAGAATCGCGCTCAGAATGCCCATGCTTTGCAGGCTGATGGTCATCGGCTGCTGGAACTGATCCATGTCCAGGCTGATGCGCAGTTGCCCGGCGGTCACGTCCTGGAAGGTGATCTTGCTCTGGTACATGCCTTCGGCTTCGCCCAGCAGGCCGTGCTTGGGACGCTGACCGGCTTCGGCGAGGATGCGGTTATCCACGCTGTAGATGGCAGCGTGGGCCACCAGCTTGTTCTTGGTCAGGTTGTTGAGCAGCACATTCAGGCTGAGGATGTCGTTGGACACCAACAGCTCCGTGGCCGACGTAGCCGTCTGGGTAGTCAGGCTTTCGCCCAGGGCATCCGCCTGCTCGTGCATGGCCTGCTTGAACTGCAAACCCATCACACAGGCATAGATCACCAGGGCCAGAGCGACCAGGATCACGTTATGGCTGGCAATGCGTAATGCGATCGGTACACGGCGATGACGCAGTGCCCGGAAGATCAGCAGAAAGAAGTTATCGGTTTTTACTGGCGTGGGCCGGTTCACTTGAGCTCGGCTCTTTGTCCGTGAAGTTGACGCGCAGTATAGCGACAGGCCCTAGGCCGTCAAAGCGCTCGCGGTGCCCGATGGTCACTGAAAATGGGTAGAATGCGGTTTTTTTCCACCTGCGGGGGTGCGCCTTGCGCGAAATCGTCCTGATAAACATCACGGGAGTCGACCGTCCGGGTCTGACTGCGGCCATAACCGGCGTTCTGGCCCAGGGTGGTGTGAACATTCTCGACATCGGTCAGGCGGTGATCCACGACACCCTGTCGTTCGGCATCCTGGTTGAAATTCCTGACACCGAGCAAGGCAACTCGGTGCTCAAAGACATCCTGTTCAAAGGCTATGAGCTTGAGCAACAAGTGCGTTTCACGCCGGTGTCCGAAGAGGATTACCAGCAGTGGGTCGGCAACCAGGGCAAGAAACGCCACATCGTCACCCTGTTGACCCGCAAAGTGACCGCCGAGCAGTTGCAGCGTGTGAGTTCGATCACCGCCAAATACGGTCTGAACATCGACCATATCGACCGTCTGTCCGGGCGCATGCCGCTGGACACCCCGGCCGACAAGGGCAAGGGTTGCATCGAGTTTTCCGTGCGTGGCGAAGCGGCTGACCCGCAAGCGCTGCGGGCTGAATTCCTCAGCGTTGCGCAAGAGCTGAACGTCGACATCGCCTTCCAGGAAGATTCGCTGTTCCGCCGTAACCGTCGTCTGGCGGTGTTCGACATGGACTCGACGCTGATTGAAGCCGAGGTCATCGACGAACTGGCCAAGGCCGCCGGCGTTGGCGACCAGGTGTCCGCGATTACTGAGCGGGCGATGGCCGGCGAGCTGGACTTCCGCGCCAGCTTCAAGGAGCGCCTGGCCTTGCTGCAAGGGCTGGACGTCAGCGTGCTGGACTCCATCGGTGCTTCCCTGCGCCTGACCGAAGGCGCCGAAACCCTGTTCGCCGAACTCAAGCGCCTGGGCTACAAGACCGCGATTCTGTCGGGCGGCTTCACCTACTTCGCCAAGCAACTGCAAGCCAAGCTGGGCATCGACTATGTGTTCGCCAACGAACTGGAAGTGGTCGACGGCAAGGTCACCGGCGTGGCGGTCGAGCCGATTGTCGATGCGCAGCGCAAGGCGGATTTGCTGCGTGAGCTGGCGCATAAAGAAGGTTTGCGTCTGGAGCAGACGATTGCCGTCGGTGACGGTGCCAACGACCTGCCGATGCTGGCGATTGCCGGGCTGGGCGTAGCGTTCCGCGCCAAACCATTGGTCAAACAATCGGCGAAGCAGGCGATTTCCACCCTTGGGCTGGATGGCGTGCTGTATCTGCTGGGTTTCCGGGATCGCGACGGGCAGCTCTGAGTTTTCGACCGTCCGGGCGCCCCCATCGCGATCTTGCTCGCGATGGGGGCGCCTCGGTCTCTGGGCCCCGCCGCTATAGCGACTTCCACAACGAATCAAATTCTTGCGCGACCCCGACCACGCCGCCTTCCGCGGCGTTTTCGTTTCTGGCTACCTCCAGCGAACGGTAGGCAAACTGATTGAAGCTGTTGGTGCTCGTCATCCGTCGCTCCAGCTCGGCCGGGCGTTCCTGGCCATTGGTGTTGATCAGCACCTTATTCCCTTCCTGGAACGGCAGGCGCGGGGTGAGCAGGGTGGCCGGCAAGTCGATGGCGCTGATGGCGGGCAGTAACAGCCCGCGCAAGTACTGGCTGTGCTCGTCGTCGGAGCGAATCAGTTGCAGGCCGCAGGGCTCGGCGTAAGGCGCAACCTGCTCGATACCCATCTGCGTGCCACCGCCCCGTACCTGGCGGATCCAGCGCACCACGGCAACGCTCCAGCCTTGACCGGCCGTATCCTCGATACCGACCATTTCGCCAGCCTGCAGTTCGGCAGGCACTGCGCCGGGCCAGGCCAGGCAATAACCGCCAGGGCTGTGATTGATCACCGGTAGCGCGTAGGTCGGGAAATGCTGTTGGCCGGACGCCTCGTGGTTGTCATGTTTCTGAAGGTGTGGATATTCGATCTCTTCGTAGGGCAGCAGCGTGTCTGCCGTGCCATGGGGGGCGGCGTCGAAGGCCTGTTTCCATTGGTCCTTGGCGCGTCCTGTCGGCTCGGTTGCCGAGAACTGCGCGGGACGGGCGCCGGGTTTTTTCAGGATGTCGTTGAACGGGCGTTTGCCACCGAGATAAAAGTGCAGGGCGCTCATGCCCACGCACAGGGTCAACGTGCCGTGGCCGACGGTGCGCTGGAAGCCGCGCTCGGAGGCCTGCCCCCAGGCGGCATGCAGGTGTTGCAGCGTATCCAGATTGAGGCCCATCGGAACCGGCAGCGGCGATGCCTTGTCGGCCGATTGTTGCAGATGGGTTTCGATGGCGGCGACCAGGGGCTGCGGGTCGATCCCCAACAAGCGCTCCTGTTGTTCGGCCGGGAACTTGGTGCGATAACGCGGGCCGCTGTCGAGGTCCGAGGCGACGGCAAACAGCCCGCTGTCCGGTTTGGCTGGTTGCAGTTTGATCCATTGGCTCCAGGGTTCCAGCACCTCGGCGAGCCGGGCGATCTGGTTCTGGCGCAGTTGATTGCAGCGTGAAGCGCCCAGCAGGAGGGCGACGACGTAGGTCTGCTCGATACTCAGGCTTTGCGTCTGGCTGGCCAGTTCATCGCGCACGCTCTGATGTTGCAGCTGATGTTCGCAGCCGATCCGGTACAGCTGATGCAGTTCCAGCCACAGCCCTTCGGGCGCCGGGCAATAGAGCTCAGTTGCGCGGATCAAAGTACCGTTCAAGCAATGGACGGCACGTTGCAATGACTGGGTCAGCAGCGGCGCACGGTCTTTACTGAAGCGCGGTGCGATGCGGACGACGATCTGCTTGTAGCCGATCGCCAAGTGGCTCTGCAGCGCCTGGCAAAGGTTGGCGATTTTGCGCGAGCGCTCGTCGAGCACAATGGCCTGGTGCAGAAAATGCCGCTCCAGGTGCTTGCAGACGTAATACACCTCGGGCCGCAGCAATTCGAGCAATTGCAGGCGATTGTCGCTGGGTGTGAGCAACTGGTTGAGTTCGCTCAGGCCTTGATACAACTGGCGAGCGGTTTCGCCGATGTTGGCTTTGGGCAGGTTGGCGATCCAGCGCTTGAGGTCGCGTGGCGTGGCTTCGCAGAAAGACAGGCGCGACTGCGTCGGGATCGGTGCGCGTAGCAGCAGGGCAGGATTGGTCTCATTCATGCCGTGGACAAACTCCGACCGTGAAATGGGCAACGAATGACTTTGACTGTAGCAGCTATGAACGCTGGAGGAGGGGGCGCAGCGGGAGGAAATGCCCGATCCCACGAAAGGCGTTCGTGGGATCGGATCGAGGGATCAGGCGGTTGGCAGGCCGATGCCCTGGCCCATCTGCACTGGCGAAAGGGCGCCCAGCCCTTCAGCCCATTTCACTTGATCTGGCCCGAACAGCACGACCGCCGTAGAACCGAGCTTGAAACGACCCAATTCCGCACCTTTTTCCAAGTGAATCGGCGCACGGGCCGCTTCGTCGTAGCGGAAGGTTTTCAGCTCGCGTTTTGGCGGTGTGACCAAGCCAGCCCAAACGGTTTCGATCGACGCCACAATCATCGCGCCCACCAGTACCACGGCCATCGGGCCGCGTTCAGTGTCGAAAATGCACGCTACACGCTCGTTGCGGGCGAACAGTTCCGGAACGTTTTCAGCGGTGGTCTGGTTGACCGAGAAGATGCGGCCGGGGATGTAGACCATCTCGCGCAGGGTGCCGGCCAGCGGCATGTGCACACGGTGGTAGTCTTTCGGCGACAGGTAAATGGTGGCGAAATCGCCGCCCATGAAGGGCGCTGCGTTGGCTGCGTCGCCACCCAGCAGTTCCAGCACGCTGAAGCTGTGGCCCTTGGCCTGGAAAACGCGACCGTGTTCGATCGGGCCGAGCTGGCTGACGGCACCGTCGGCCGGGCTGAGGATCGCGCCCGGGGTTTGATCCAGCGGGCGAGCGCCGTCTTTCAAGGCGCGGGTGAAGAACGCATTGAAGTGCTCGTAAGCGGTCAGGTCTTCGACCAGCGCCTGGGACATGTCCACTTGATAACGCTTGGCGAACCAGGCGGTAAAGGCGTTCTTGAACCAGCGCACACGGCATTCGGCAATGCAGCCGGCCAGTCGCGAGAGCAAGTGATGGGGCAGCAGGTATTGGCTGAGGATAAACAAACGCTTATTCATTAACTGTCCTTGAAAAACTTAAATCTCTACGGGCGTGTCAGGGTGGTTGCCCCATTCGCCCCAGGAGCCGGCGTAGCCTTTGACCCGCGGATAACCGAGCGCCTTGGCCACCAGATAGGTGAAGCCAGAACGATGGTGTGTCTGGCAGTGGGTAATGACTTCTTTGTCTTTGGTAATGCCGAGTTGTTCCAGGATTTTCGGCATGTCGGTGCGGATGCGCAGGTTGCGCGCCTGATCCATGCCGGCGGTCCATTCGAAATTGACCGCGCCGGGGATGTGCCCGCCCTTGGCCGCCAACACTTTCTCGCCGGAGTATTCCAGCGGGCCGCGTGCGTCCCAGATCGCCAGGTCAGCAGCGCCGAGGCGGCTTTGCAGGTATTCGCGGGTGGCGACAGGTTCGTCGTGCAGGGTCAGGGCGACCGGGCCGCCGACTGCCGGCGGGATCTGGATCGACATCGGCAAGCCTTCCGCCAGCCAGGCCGGCAGGCCGCCGTCGACATAGTGATATTTGCTGTGGCCGATGACATCCAGCAGCCAGATAAAGCGCCCGGCCCAACCGCCGCCTTCGTCGTCATAGACGACATAGACTGCATCGGGGTTGTGCCCCAGTTCGCCGAACAATGCTTCAAGCGCGGCGTGGGTCGGCAACAGACCCGGCGCAGGCGCCTGACCCAGTTGAGTGCGTTTTGGATCGACAAAGCGTGCACCGGGGATATGCCCTTCGGCATAGCGGGCGCTGCTGGTCAGGTCCACCAGAATCAGTTCGCGGGAGTCGAGACGCGGGAGCAGGTCGCTCGGTTCGATCACCAGCGCCAAGCCAGAGAAGTCAGACATGTGAGGTCTCCAGAGCACAAAGGGGAGGATTGTAGCGCAGCGTCATGAGGGCCTGTTATCAGTTATTTTGGGGCAGGAAATAACTGATAACAGGCCCTAGCGGTGGCTAAAGCTGTGCAGGGCCTTTTCGATGCATTGAGCGGTTTTGCCGAACGCTTGCACGGTGATTTCCGAGAACGGTCCGCCGCCCTGATCCGCTACCACGATCATGATCACCCGGCCGTTGTTGACCAGTGAGCGCAGCAGCAGGTGTTCGCCGCTGAACTGTGAGCGCAGGCTGGCTGGCAGCAGGGCCGAGAATTGTGCGTTGTTAGCCGGCGTCAGGCGCACCTGGGCCTGTTGCGCGAGCAGGCGTTGCAGCACGGTGCTCTGACTGACCACCAGGTTCAGGCCGGCCACTTCCTTGGGCAGCCCGGCGGTCTGGTGCACACGCAAATTGGCGTGCGTGCGATCGGCCATCAGAATCATCACCCGGCGCATGCCACACGCCACCAGGGCGTCCCGGGCCGATGTGGTCAAGTGCATGGCATTGGTAAAGCGGCTCGGCTCCACCAGCAATTCGGCGCATTGCTTGCGCCACTTCGCCAGGTCTTCGGTGGTCGGTGCCGGTGCGGGCAACAAACCGGCATGCACGCGGTGCGCGCCCGGTGGCCAGATCAGCGATTCGGCCGGGTGCCAGAGGTCTGGCATGGCGTGTTGGCGAGCGCTGTTGGCGGCCTGCTGGTGCAATTGTTGTTGCACCTCATCCATCGGCATTTGCAGGTAAAGACTGGTCAGGTACTGCCAGCGCTCGCAGTGGGGGCTGTCCCAGGCCTGTTGTGCCGCCAACGCCAGACCGTTGGCCAGCAGCACGGTATTGGCAGGCTGATTGAGCCAGCGGCGCAACGTCGGGTCGTCATCGAGGCGGTTCTGTTGGCGCAATGGGTGGTCGCTGTCGCGCGCGATGCGCAGAACTTTCACCAGTTCACGTTGTTCGCTGCGCAGCAGTCGATAACCTTGCTGTACCCAGATCGGCAGGCGCCAGACGTCCACCAGTGCCAGGCAGATGTCCAGCAGGCGCACGCCGAACAATTGCTTTTCGACTTTGCGTGCCGACTCGCCTTTATGGATGACCCGCAACTCCCACTCTTCAAGCAACTGCGGATGGGTCAGCGCCATGGGCCAGAGTGGCGAAAGAAACAGCAGGCTGCCCCAGTGGATGTCCTGCCACAGTCGCGCCAGGCGACTGGCGAAAAAGCCGTTGGCCTGTTGAGTGGCGTGCTGGCTGATCAGTTGAAGCTGGCGCAGGGCGACGGGGATTTGCAATTGGGGTTCGGCGGGCAGGCGGTCGAGCAGTTCTTCGGTGCGTTTCAAACCGAGGCGATTGATCGCCACCTCAAGGTTTTCAGCAGGCTCGGTCATGCTGCCATGGGTGTGACGGTTGGCTTCGCGAATCACGCTCAAGGCCAGGGCCGGGCTTTCCTGCATCAAGTCGGCGATGTCGCGCAGCGAGCTGCGGTTATCGCGGATCGCTTTGCAGACCCGGTCGTGGCTGGCTTGCGGAACCGGCAGGCGCACGCCATCGAGAAGCTTGACCCAGCCTTCAAGCGTGGTTGGTTTTGGCGTTGGGACGTTCGTTTCGTTAGCCATGTCTGGACGCGATCATCGTCTGCTTTACCTATGCCCTGAACGGGTCAAATTAGCTTTTCGCCTTAACTGGCTATAGTCTGGCGCAGTTTTGCCGATAAGTAGAAGAAGAGATTTTTTAACTTCCGAATATGACCTTGAACCCGACTCAGTAAGTGCTCTCCTACCTATGGCTAAAATTATCGGCATCATCGTCGTATTCGCGAGCGTGCTCGGCGGATACGTGCTTTCCCACGGCAAGATTGCCGCTCTCATCCAGCCTTTCGAGGTGATGATTATCGGTGGCGCGGCCCTTGGCGCCTTCCTGCAGGCCAACCCCGGCCACATGACAATGCACGTGCTCAAGAAGTCCTTGGGCATGTTCAGCTCGCGTTTCAACCACACCTTCTACCTGGAAGTGCTGGGGCTGATTTACGAGATCCTCAACAAGAGCCGTCGCGAAGGCATGATGGCGATCGAAGGCGACATCGAAGATGCCGCCGCGAGCCCGATCTTCGCCAAGTACCCGGCGGTGCTCAAAGACGAACGCATGACCGCGTTCATCTGCGATTACCTGCGCATCATGTCCTCCGGCAACATGGCTCCTCATGAGCTGGAAGGCCTGTTCGACATGGAACTCTACAGCCTCAAGGAAGACCTCGAGCACCCGTCCCACGCGGTGAACGGCATTGCCGACGCCATGCCCGGTTTCGGTATCGTCGCGGCGGTATTGGGGATCGTGGTGACCATGGCATCCCTGGGCGAAGGCGACCAGAAGTCCATCGGTCTGCACGTGGGTGCGGCACTGGTCGGTACCTTCTTCGGTATTCTCGCGGCCTACGGTTTCTTTGGCCCGCTGGCCCATTCCCTGGCTCACGATGCCAAGGAAGAACTGAACACCTACGAAGCCATCAAGGCTTCGCTGGTGGCTTCGGCTTCCGGGATGCCGCCGTCGCTGGCGGTGGAGTTCGGTCGCAAGGTTCTGTACCCGGCGCACCGTCCTAGCTTCGCTGAGCTGGAACAAGCGGTTCGCGGTCGTTAAGTCATGGAAAATAACCAGCCGATAATCATCAAGCGCGTCAAGCGCATCGCCGGAGGGCATCACGGGGGCGCCTGGAAAATCGCCTTCGCGGACTTCGCGACGGCGATGATGGCGTTCTTCCTGGTGTTGTGGCTGCTGTCCACCGCGACGCCTGAACAGAAGATCGCCATCGCCGGTTACTTCAAGGACCCGGTCGGGTTTTCCGAAAGCGGTACACCGTACATCATCGACCTGGGCGGCACGCCGACCCTGGCGCCGGAGAACACCCTCAACCCGGAGGTGAAATCTCAGCCGCAGCCAGACAAGGTGACCATCGACGCCGAGCAGGTTGAAGGCATGGCCGAGCAGGTCGAGAAGGAACGCCTGGAGTTGTTGCTGCAAGAGTTGCAGAACAAGGTCAATGAAAACCCGCAATTGCAGAAATTCAAGGACCAGATCCTCTTCGAGATCACCCAGGACGGTTTGCGCATCCAGATCATGGACGCCGAAAACCGCCCGATGTTCGACTCTGGCAGTGCGCGTCTGAAGCCGTACTTCGAAGACATTCTGCTGGCCATGGCCGACACCATCAAAGCGGTGCCGAACAAGATCAGCATCAGCGGCCACACCGATGCCAAGCCGTACTCGGGCACCGGCGATTTCGGTAACTGGGAACTCTCGGCCAATCGCGCCAACGCGGCTCGTCGTGCATTGGTCGCCGGCAGTTATCCGGATGCCCAGGTCGCGCGAGTCGTCGGTTATGCCTCGTCGGCGCTGTTCGACAGGGAGAACCCGTTCAATCCGGTCAACCGCCGGATCGACATCGTGGTGCTGACCAAGAAAGCCCAGCGCGCCATCGAAGGTGAACAAGGTGCCGAACCGGCGCCAGCGCCGACGCAAGGGCAGGGTGGCCCGGGCGAAGTGCATGCGCCGCCAGCCGATCCGAACGCATTGCCGGCGGATAAGGAACCGCTGCCGGCACACGAACTTCGTGAGCGTTTGAATCTGTTTGATAATCCGGCGCCGAAGCCGGGCGAACCGCCCAAACCCGCTGTACCGCCCAAGCAATAACCTGCAGAAAAGCCACCATGAGTGGCTTTTCTGTTTCTGGCTGCGTCACTGCAGCGTCGCACTGACTCGACTCACTGCAAGTTTGTTTTCGGAATCATGGAAGATCAGTAATGGAAAGACTCAAGTCCTATTTTCAGCAGCATGGCAATGCACCCTTCAAGTTTGGTGAAGGGCGGGTCAGTGGCTACATCTCTGCCACGCTCGGGCTATTGAGCCTGCTGGCGGTATTGTGCTTTCTCTTTCCCGAATGGCTGACCACCGCCGAACTGCGCAAGGTGTACGACGAGCAGTTTGCGCGCACCACGCTATTGCTTGGGCTGGTACTGTCTTTCAGCCTGGGCACCCTGAATATCCTGCTCAACAAGCGAAAGCGCTTGGGGATTACCGGACTTGTCGCCTCGGGGCTGGCGGTGTTTCTCGGCGGCACCAATGTGCAGATCAGCTCGATTGGGCAGACACCGTACTCGCTGGGGCTGGACTGGTTCGTCCTGGCTCTGCTGGTGTCGGCCATCGTCTTTATCCCCCTGGAAAAACTCTATTCCAAGGACCCTGAGCAAAACATTCTCCGTCCGCACTGGCGAACTGACCTGACCTACTTTTTTGTCAGTCATATGCTGGTGCAGTTCATCCTGATTTTCATCACTGCCTCGTCGAGCTTTATGGCTGGCTGGGCCGTGTCGGCGGATTTGCAGGCCAGCGTACAAAGCCTGCCGATCGTTGTGCAGTTCTTGCTGGCGGTACTGGTGGCTGACCTCGGTCAGTACTGGCTGCATCGGCTGTATCACGTCGTGCCATGGTTATGGCGCATGCATGCCGTACATCACTCAAGCACGCACATGGATTGGCTCGCCGGTTCGCGTGTCCACTTCATCGAGATTCTGCTCACCCGTACCGGCGTGCTGGTGCCTTTGATGCTGCTGGGTTTTGCGCCCCAGGCGTTGAACGCCTACGTGATTCTGGTCGGGGTGCAGGCCGTGCTGGCCCACGCCAATGTACGGATCAATGGCGGCTGGCTGAATTATGTGCTGGTCCTGCCGCGCTATCACCATTGGCATCATGCCCGGCACAAGGATTACATCTACAAGAACTATGCGATCCATACGCCGCTGGTGGATATGCTGTTTGGCACCTTCAAGTTGCCACCCAAGGAGTGGCCGACGCGCTACGGGGTTTTTGGCAAGGACTTGCCGGGCGGTATCCTGCGCCAGCACTTGTACCCGTTCCAGAAGCCTGGCCTGAAGAGCGTCGAGCCGAAACCGCCGGCAGCGGTTTCCTGAGGTCTAGACCTGAATGTGTTATGGCCACTGCTATTTCAATGAGCCAGGTGTGAATTATCAAACCGATCGCGCGAACTTCTGGAGTTTGTCGTGATGAAATATTTGACTGCGGTTTTGGTCCTGGCTTGGGCAGTCGTACCTTCCAACAGTTGGTCCAAGGATGATCCGACCCGCTCCCCACAGGCAGGCGGGCGCACCTACGCGCAGAATTACAAGGATATGGTGCTGGCAGACTGCATCGCGACAGCCTACAAGAGCGAACCTGAAGCCGCCCAGGATGCCGGAAGCAGTGCCAGTGCGCTTATGGACTGGACCTATTTCGATCTGGAGCAAGCACCTCAAGCCGGTAAATCTCTGGTTGACCAGTTTCTGGTTCGTGATTATCACAATCCACTGGTCGAATCAGAGCGAAAAGGTGTTCGTTTTGAGCTGCTGAAATGCCTGGACCTGTATCACAGCAAAGAGTTGGACAGCCAGGTCAGGCAATTGGTCATCAATCCCCAGCACACCTATCGTCAGGACAACCCGCCACGACCCAAAAAGGATTGACCTGCGCCGCGAGTAACCGTTCGGCCGTTGATTGGTCAGCATTGAAATACAAGAAAGCCGCGATCATCGCGGCTTTTTTGCACCTCTCAGAAACCCCGTCGGATGCGACTCTTGAGCTGGTCGTGGAACAGTTCCGCATTGCGTCTGTAGCTGCCGCAAAGGGATTCGCTGATTGAATCCAGTGTCATTGAACGCTTGGTCGCCACTTCTTCACGGTAGGCCTCAATGAAAAAATCCAGGTCCTTGTCAGTGCTGAGCTTCGGCCATTTATCGAAGTACAGCGGCAGTTCCGCCGGTTCGGTCTGGAATGAGCAAATCCGCCGGTTGCTGATTGTCGCTTCGCCGATTTCGAACGGTACCCACCATGGCGGCACGGTCTTGCCCGAGACAACGGCTATCAGATGCGTGCTCGCGCTGATGTAGCGGGTGATGACCCCGGTGATGTCGTCAGTGGTCTGGGATTCCGGATCCAGCACGTCGAAGTAGGTCTTGATATTGGCCTGTATCAGACGGCTGCTGATGGCGATCGCGTAGGGGCGATCCGCGTGACGATAGCTGATGAATACAGGCATCAGAAGTGTCCCTTGAGGGCGAGTTCGCGGTAATGGGCGCCTGAACGGTTCCACGAGTGAACGATGAAAAAGTGATAGGTTGGCATGGCTGTCCCTCAGTATCGCTAATATGCGAAGAGGGCTTGAATGTATGCAGTTGAAGGGCTGGAACAAGGCCTTTACGGTTAAAGAGAAGTACCCTTCAAACAGGCGTGCGGATGCCCTACAGAAATATCTGATGTTTAAGTCGATGGGTGGTTTTTGTAGGCTGCTGCGAGCAGCCAGCCGTCCCATTGATGTCGGGGCGGCTGGCGCGTCTGTTTAATAGCTGTTTTCAGGCAAGCTGGCGATGATCGACCGGTAGCTGTTCATCCGTTGCTGCTGCACGCGGCCATCTTCCAGGGCCTTGAGCAGGGCGCAGCCCGGTTCGCGGTCGTGTTTGCAGTCGCGGAAGCGGCAGGTGCCGAGCAGGTCGTTGAACTCGATGAAGCCGGCTTCGACGTCAGCACGGCTGACGTGACCCAGGCCGAACTCGCGGATACCCGGAGAGTCGATCAGCTCACCGCCACCGGGGAAGTGGAACAGCCGCGCGGTGGTGGTGGTGTGGGTGCCCTGGCCCGACAGCTCGGACAGCGGGCCGACGCGGGTTTCGACTTCCGGCAACAGGCTGTTGACCAAAGATGATTTGCCGACACCGGATTGGCCGACGAACACGCTGATGTGCCCGTCCAACAGTTTTTGAAGTTGTTCCATTCCGTTGCCGTGGTGCGCCGACACTTCCAGCACCGGGTAGCCCAGCGTGCGGTAAACCGCCAGCAAGGCATTCAGCGCCGGGGCGTTCTGCTCGTCGATCAGGTCGAATTTGTTCAGCAGCAACAACGGGCGGATACCCGCGTGTTCCGCGGCAACCAGGTAGCGGTCGATCAGGTTGGCATGAGGCTCTGGCAGCGGTGCGAAGACGATGACGATCATGTCGACGTTGGCCGCCACCGGCTTGAGCTGTCCACGACTGTCCGGGCGGCAGAGCTCGGTTTTGCGCGGCAGTTGCGCCACGATCACGCCGATGCCCTGGTTGCCGGCACGCCATACGACCTGATCGCCGGTCACCAGCGCCGGCAGGTTGGCGCGCAAGTGGCAGCGGAATACCTGGCCGGCCAGCTCGCCATCGAGGGCTTCGACTTCAACCTGTACACCGAAGTGCGCGATCACCAGGCCCGTCTGTTCCGGACCCAGGTCGCCACCCTCAAGTGCCTCGACAGCCGAGGACTCGCGTTTGGCGGCGCGGGCAGCGCGCTCGCCCTGAATCTTTTCGATGCGCCAGTTTTGACGACGATTGAGTTGGCGTTTGGCCATGGGTGTTCCGTATCGAGAATGCAGCGATTAGGTAAAACGGTCGCGAGTTTAGCACGCCCGGCCGCCTCCCTAGGCTAAACTGCGAACCTACGCCGAGGAGCCGACATATGCAGAACCCGCAGAACCTGATCTGGATCGACCTGGAAATGACCGGGCTGAACCCTGATACCGACGTCATCATCGAGATGGCCACCATCGTCACCGACAGTAATTTGAATACCTTGGCTGAAGGTCCGGTGATCGCCATCCATCACAGCGACGAGATCCTCGCCGGCATGGACGAGTGGAATACCCGTCAACACGGCGGCTCCGGGCTGACCCAACGGGTTCGCGACAGCCGCATCAGCATGGCCGAAGCGGAAGCCGAGACCATCGCCTTCCTGGAGAAATGGGTGCCGAAGGGCAAGTCGCCGATCTGTGGCAACAGCATCTGCCAGGACCGTCGCTTCCTTTATACCCACATGAAGTCGCTGGAAAGCTATTTCCACTACCGCAACCTCGACGTGTCGACCCTCAAGGAGTTGGCCGCGCGTTGGGCACCGGATGTGCGCGACAGCTTCAAAAAGGGCAGCACCCACCTGGCCCTGGACGACATCCGCGAATCGATCGCCGAGCTGCAGCACTACCGCAAGAATTTCATCAAGTTCTGATTGGGCATAGGGAGGTTTTTGTGGCGAGGGAGCTTGTCGGAACGCCGCACCGTCCCGCTCGGCTGCGTAGCAGTCGCAAACCGGTCGGCGCGGTACGCCTGGAAGAACAGGGTGTCTGGTTTTGGGGCCGCTACGCGACCCAACGGGGGGAAGCCCCCTCGCCACAGGTGTGAATGCTTCGCCCTCTTTTGGTGCTTCGGTGAAGTGAGTAGACTGCGCGCCTTCTCGTAAGGACCGCCACCATGTTGCTGATGCTCTACCTGATCGCCATTACTGCCGAAGCCATGACTGGCGCCCTGTCTGCGGGCCGTCGCGGCATGGACTGGTTTGGCGTGGTATTGATTGCATGCGTCACGGCGTTGGGCGGCGGTTCGGTGCGCGACGTGTTGCTTGGCCATTACCCGCTGACCTGGGTCAAACACCCGGAATACCTGGTGCTGACGTCGATCGCTGCGATGTTCACCGTCTTCGCTGCGCGCTGGATGCGCCATCTGCGCTCGCTGTTTCTGGTGCTCGACGCCGCGGGCCTGGTCGCGTTCACCCTGATCGGCTGCATGACCGCCCTGGAAATGGGCCACGGCATGCTGGTGGCCTCGGTCAGCGGCGTGATCACCGGGGTATTCGGTGGCATTCTGCGGGACATCTTCTGCAACGACATCCCGCTGATCTTCCGCCGCGAACTCTACGCCAGCGTCTCGTTTGCCGCGGCGTGGTGCTATTTATTCTGTGTCTATCTGCAATTGCCGGGTGAACAGGCGATCCTGATCACGCTATTCGGCGGCTTCCTGCTGCGTTTGCTGGCGATCCGTTTCCACTGGGAAATGCCCAAGTTCGTTTATAACGACGAAGCCTGATTTACACGCAGTCCCTGTAGCAGCTGCCGAAGGCTGCGTTCGAGGCCGAAGGGCTCGCTTCGCAGTCGCGTCGAACGCAGTCTTCGGCAGCTACTACATAAGCCCGTGTTGTTTTAGCGCCCATTCGACATGCTCGCGCACCAGTTCCGACGGATAGTCCCGCCGTGCCTTCAACGCTTCCAGCACCGGAATGCTCGACGGCGCATTGCCCAGGCCGACCGCCAGATTGCGCAACCAACGCTCGTAACCGGCCCGACGCAACGGTGAACCTTCGGTGCTGCTGAGGAATTTTTCTTCGTCCCACATGAACAGTTCGGCCAGTTCGGCGTTGTCCAGGTTGTGCCGGGGTTTGAAGTCGCTTTCCCCGGAAGGCCGGGCGAAGCGGTTCCATGGGCAGACAATCTGGCAGTCATCGCAACCGAACACCCGATTGCCGATCAGCGGTCGTAAATCTTCAGGAATCGCGCTTTTCAGTTCGATGGTCAGGTACGAAATGCAGCGACGGGCGTCCAGCACGTAGGGGCCGACGAAGGCGTTGGTCGGGCAAATGTCCAGGCAGGCCGTGCAGCGACCGCAGTGCTCGGTGGCGTGGGGTGGGTCCACCGGCAGCGGCAGGTCGATGAACAATTCGCTGAGGAAGAAGTAACTGCCGGCCTTGCGATTCAAGACCAGCGTGTTTTTGCCGATCCAGCCCAGGCCAGCCTGTTCGGCGATGGCCTTTTCCAGCACCGGGGCGCTGTCGACGAAGGCGCGGTAGCCGAACGGGCCGATCACTGCCTGGATTTTTTCCGCCAGTTGTTGCACGCGTTTACGAATTAATTTGTGGTAATCGCGGCCCAAGGCATAACGCGAAACGTAGGCTTTTTCCGGTTGGGCCAGCCGTTGCGCCATGTGCGTGTCGCCCGGCAGGTAGTCCATGCGCAGGGAAACCACGCGCAGGGTGCCCGGCACCAGTTCTTCCGGGTGCGAGCGTTTGCTGCCATGGGCGCCCATGTAGTCCATTTCGCCGTGGTAGCCAGCGGCGAGCCAGCGCTCCAGGTGCTGCTCATGCTCGGCCAGGTCGAGGCCGCTGATGCCGACTTGCTGAAAGCCCAGCTCGCGGCCCCAGTCCTTGATGGATTGGGCGAGGGCGGGCAGGTCTGTGGTAATAGCGGGCATGAGGCGAGAGAAACCGGAGCTGAGATGCGTATAATTCTGCCAGACATCGGAGCCTGAAGACGCATGCCGCACACTAAAGATGAATTACCCGACGCGCTGTATAGCGCCGCGCAAGTCCGAGGGCTCGATGCGAGCGTGATCGCGGCCGGTACACCGGGCTTCGAATTGATGCAGCGTGCGGCACGGGCGACCTGGCGTGCGCTGGTCCGCCATTGGCCGACCGGGCACGAATTGAGTGTGGTGGCCGGCCATGGCAATAACGCGGGCGACGGTTATCTGGTGGCCGTGCTGGCCCGACGTGCCGGCTGGCATGTGCGGGTGCTGGCCGCCGGTGACCCCGGGCGTTTGCAGGGCGATGCCGCGTCGGCGCATGCCGAGGCGGTGGCCGAAGGCGTGGCCATTCAAGGCTGGACCCCGCACTCCGAGTTGCGCGGCATTGTGCTGGATGCATTGCTCGGCACCGGCCTGACCGGTGAAGTGCGCGAGCCGTTCGCCAGCGCCATCGCCGCGATCAATGCCAGTGGGCTCCCGGTTGCGGCGGTGGATATCCCCTCGGGGTTGTGCGCCGATACGGGTCGCCAGCTCGGCATTGCGGTTCGAGCAGACCTGACTGTGACGTTCATCGGGTTGAAGGTGGGGCTGTTCGCCGGTGACGCGGCGGATGTGGTGGGCGATTTGGTATTTAACGATCTGCACGTCGCCCCCGAGACATTTATTGGGGCCGAGATCAGTGCGCGTCGCCTGACGGCCGGTAATGTGCCGCGTCTGACCGGCCGCGCTCCAACTGCCCACAAAGGCAAATTCGGTCACGTATTGCTCGTTGGCGGTGATCGCGGTTTTGGCGGCGCCATCCTGCTTAGTGCACAAAGTGCCCTGCGCAGCGGTGCCGGCATGGTGTCCGTGGCCACCCGCAGCGAGCATGTTCCGGCCGCCCTGGCGCGTTTGCCGGAAGCCATGGTGCTCGGTACGTCGTCGGCCAATCAATTGATGGGCTTGCTGGAGAAGGCCACGGTGCTGGTCGTCGGCCCGGGGCTGGGGCAGGCCGCCTGGGGGCGCAGCCTGTTGTCGGCTGCGGCCAACGCGTCGCAGCCACAAGTCTGGGATGCCGATGCATTGAACCTGTTGGCCGAAGGTGGCGTGAGCTTGCCCGCAGGTAGTGTCATCACGCCGCATCCGGGCGAAGCGGCACGATTGCTGGGGATATCGACAGCCGCCGTACAGGCTGACCGCCCGGCCGCGGCCCATGCGTTGAGCAAAAAATATACAGCGGTGGTAGTGCTCAAGGGCGCTGGCAGTCTGATTGCCAGCCCCGATGGGCGTCTGGCGCTGTGTCATCAGGGCCATCCGGCCATGGCGTCGGCCGGGTTGGGTGATGTGCTGGCCGGTCTGGTGGGCGCCTTGCTCGCTCAGGGCCTGGACGCGTATGACGCGGCCTGCCTGGCGGTCTGGCTGCACGCCAATGCCGGTGCGCAACAAGGTAAATTAGGCCGCGGGCTGGCGGCCAGTGATCTGATTCCAGCCATTCGTCAGTTGTTGGAGGAGCAAGCACCGTGTCTGAAGTAACCCTGTACCTGGCTGATGAGCAGGCCATGAGCGATTTTGGCGCACGTATCGCCAAAACCACCGGAGGGCACGGTCTGATCTTTCTTGAAGGGGATCTGGGCGCGGGGAAAACCACACTGTCCCGGGGCATCATCCGTGGCCTGGGGCATACCGGCGCGGTAAAAAGTCCGACCTTTACCCTGGTCGAGCCTTACGAGATCGGCGCCGTCCGCGCCTTCCATTTCGACTTATATCGATTGGTCGACCCCGAGGAGCTGGAGTACCTCGGCATCCGCGACTATTTCGATGACGACGCATTATGTCTTATTGAATGGCCCCAGAAGGGTGCAGGCTTTTTGCCAAAGCCCGACCTGACCATTACCATTAGCCCGCAAGACAGCGGGCGTTCGCTGAGAATTTTGCCCCAAGGCTCGCGTGGCGAGTCGTGGTGTGCCGTTTTGGCATTGGAATCCAAATAAATGATGGGGTTAGGTATGCGCTTTCGCGCGTTGGTTGCTGCCGTAGGGGTGTTGTTTTTGGCGGTGACCGTCGACGCTGTGGCCGAGACGAAGGTCAACAGTGTTCGCCTTTGGCGGGCGCCGGATAACACTCGACTGGTGTTCGACCTGACGGGGCCTGTCCAGCACAGCGTCTTTACCCTGACCGCACCGGATCGGCTGGTAATCGACATCAATGGCGCGACGCTCGGCTCGCCGCTGAACGTCTCCACGGCCAACACGCCGATCACGGCAATGCGTTCGGCTCAGCGTACGCCGACCGATTTGCGGGTGGTCATCGACCTGAAAAAAGCCGTCACGCCGAAAAGCTTCACCTTGGCGCCGAACGCCCAGTACGGCAATCGCCTGGTAGTCGACCTGTTCGACAACGCGGCCGATGCCGCGCCACCGCCTGCGCCAACACCGTCTGTGGCCACGGTACCCGCCGTACCCGTCACGCCGTCCGAGCCTTCGATCAAGCTGCCACCCGCACCGGCTGGCAAGCGCGACATTATCGTGGTGATCGATGCCGGTCACGGCGGCGAAGACCCGGGCGCCTCGGGCTCTCGCGGTCAGCGTGAGAAAGACGTGGTGCTGGCCATCGCCCGTGAACTGCAGCGTCAGGTCAATGGCATGAAAGGTTTCCGCGCCGAACTGACCCGTACCGGCGACTACTTCATTCCATTGCGCGGCCGTACCGAAATCGCCCGCAAGAAGGGCGCCGACCTGTTCGTTTCGATCCACGCCGACGCCGCGCCGTCAGCCGCAGCGTTCGGTGCGTCGGTGTTTGCCCTGTCTGACCGCGGCGCTACGTCGGAGACCGCCCGTTGGCTGGCCGACAGCGAAAACCGTTCCGACTTGATCGGCGGTGCCGGCAACGTCAGCCTCGACGACAAGGACCGGATGCTCGCCGGCGTGCTGCTCGACCTGTCGATGACCGCTTCCCTGACTTCCAGTCTGAACGTTGGCCAGAAAGTCTTGAGCAACATCGGTCGCGTCACGCCGCTGCACAAACAACGTGTCGAGCAAGCCGGGTTCATGGTGCTGAAGTCGCCGGACATCCCGTCGATCCTGGTGGAAACCGGGTTCATCTCCAACGCCAACGAAGCCTCGAAACTCGCGGCATCGAGCCACCAGCAGGCGCTGGCGCGCTCCATCAGCAGCGGCGTGCGGCAATTCTTCCAGCAGAACCCGCCGCCGGGCACTTACATTGCCTGGCTGCGCGATTCCGGCAAGATCGCCCAAGGCCCGCGTGACCATCGCGTGAGCCCCGGCGAAACCCTGGCGATGATCGCTGTGCGTTATCAGGTGTCTGCGGCCACCTTGCGCAGTGCCAACAACTTGCAAAGTGACGAGCTGAAGATTGGTCAGACGTTGACCATTCCAGGCACTGAACTGGCGGCCAAAGAATGAACCAGGTGCTGACCAACACGGCGCGTATCGAGCTACTCAGTCCACGGCTGGCGAACCAGATTGCCGCCGGTGAGGTGGTTGAGCGCCCGGCCTCGGTGATCAAGGAGTTGCTGGAAAACAGCCTCGACTCCGGCGCCAAACGCATCGATGTCGATGTGGAGCAGGGCGGTGTCAAGCTGCTGCGGGTGCGCGACGATGGCAGCGGCATTTCCGCCGATGACCTGCCTTTGGCCCTGGCCCGTCACGCCACCAGCAAGATCCGCAACCTGGAAGACCTCGAACAGGTCATGAGCCTGGGGTTTCGTGGTGAGGCGCTGGCCTCCATCAGTTCCGTGGCGCGTCTGACCCTGACTTCCCGCACTCGCGACGCCGATCAAGCCTGGCAGGTGGAAACCGAAGGCCGGGACATGGCGGCTCGCGTGCAACCAGCGGCTCATCCGGTGGGCACTTCGGTGGAAGTGCGCGATTTGTTCTTCAATACCCCGGCGCGCCGCAAGTTTCTGAAGACCGAAAAAACCGAATTCGATCACCTGCAAGAAGTGATCAAGCGTCTGGCGCTGGCGCGGTTCGATGTGGCGTTCCATCTGCGCCATAACGGCAAAACCATCCTCAGCCTGCACGAGGCCCATGATGACGCGGCCCGCGCCCGGCGTGTGGCGGCGATCTGCGGGGCGGGCTTTCTGGAGCAGGCGCTGCCGATCGAAATCGAACGCAATGGCCTGCATTTGTGGGGTTGGGTCGGGTTGCCGACCTTCAACCGCAGCCAGGCGGATTTGCAGTATTTCTTTGTGAATGGCCGTGCCGTGCGCGACAAACTGGTGGCGCACGCAGTGCGCCAGGCTTATCGCGACGTATTGTTCAACGGTCGGCACCCGACATTCGTGCTGTTTTTCGAAGTCGATCCGGCGGGCGTCGACGTCAACGTGCACCCGACCAAGCACGAAGTACGCTTCCGTGACGGGCGCATGGTTCACGACTTCCTTTACGGCACTTTGCATCGCGCCTTGGGTGATGTGCGGCCGGAAGACCAGTTGGCCGCGCCTGTCGCGACAGCCATGGTCCGGCCAACCGGTATCGAAGCCGGCGAGTTCGGCCCGCAGGGCGAGATGCGTCTGGCGGCCAATGCGCTGCTGGAGCAGCCTCAGGCCCAGCCGTCCTTCAATACTTCGGCGGGCTCTGGCGCCGGTGCCGGTTATCAGTATCAATACACGCCGCGGCCTCAGTCCGGCGTGCCCGTCGCCGAAGCCCAGGCGGCCTATCGCGAGTTTTTCGCGCCGTTGCCCGAGGCCAATGCGGTCGCGCTGCCGGCCGGGCAAGATGACATTCCGCCGCTGGGCTATGCACTGGCTCAGCTCAAGGGCATCTACATTCTTTCGGAAAACGCCCAAGGCCTGGTGCTGGTAGACATGCATGCCGCCCATGAGCGGATCATGTACGAACGGCTGAAAGTCGCCATGGCCAGCGAGGGGTTGAGCGGTCAGCCATTGCTGGTGCCGGAATCCCTGGCGGTCAGCCAGCGCGAAGCCGACTGCGCCGAAGAAAACGTCGCCTGGTTCCAGCGTCTGGGTTTTGAATTGCAGCGCCTTGGCCCGGAAACCCTGGCCATCCGGCAAATCCCTGCGTTGCTGAAACAGGCCGAGGCCAACCGACTGGTTAGCGACGTGCTGGCGGACTTGATGGAATACGGCACCAGCGACCGGATTCAGGCGCACCTGAACGAACTGCTCGGCACCATGGCCTGCCACGGCGCGATTCGCGCGAATCGGCGCCTGGCCTTGCCGGAAATGAACGGCCTGCTGCGGGACATGGAAAACACCGAGCGCAGCGGTCAATGCAACCATGGCCGACCGACCTGGACCCAACTGGGCCTGGACGATCTGGACAAACTGTTCTTGCGCGGTCGTTGATGAGCCAGTTCCCTCCCGCGATTTTCCTGATGGGGCCGACGGCCGCCGGCAAGACCGACCTGGCCATCGAACTCACCAAGGTCCTGCCCTGTGAGCTGATCAGTGTCGATTCGGCGCTGGTTTATCGCGGCATGGACATCGGCACCGCCAAACCCTCCAAAGAGATCCTGGCCGAATTCCCGCATCGTCTGATCGACATTCTCGACCCGGCCGAGAGTTATTCCGCCGCGGATTTCCGTCGCGATGCGTTGCAAGCCATGGGCGAGATCACCGCGCGGGGCAATATTCCGCTGCTGGTGGGCGGCACAATGCTCTATTACAAGGCTTTGCTCGAAGGTCTGGCCGACATGCCGGCGGCCGATGCGGACGTTCGTGCGCAAATCGAAGAAGAGGCTGCACGCCTTGGCTGGCAAGCCCTGCACGATCAATTGGCGGTGATTGATCCGCAATCCGCGGCGCGAATTCACCCGAACGATCCGCAGCGCCTTAGTCGTGCACTGGAAGTTTATCGCGTCAGCGGCCAGAGCATGACTGAGCTACGCTTGCGACAATCTGCGCAAAGTACTGAAGCAGCCGCTTCGGGACTGCAACAATTGCCCTATACTGTCGCGAACTTGGCCATCGCTCCGGCAAATCGCCAGGTACTGCACGAGCGCATTAAACAAAGATTCACAAATATGTTGGAACAGGGATTCGTCGACGAGGTCGTAGCCCTGCGAGATAGAGGTGACTTGCATTCCGGGTTGCCGTCTATACGTGCAGTAGGTTATCGACAAGTCTGGGATTACCTGGATGGCAAGCTGACGCAAGCCGAGATGCAGGAGCGTGGAATCATTGCCACGCGCCAATTGGCGAAGCGCCAGTTCACCTGGCTGCGCAGTTGGGCTGATTTACACTGGTTGGACAGCCTCGATTGCGACAATCTGCCGCGCGCCTTGAAATACCTCGGGACCATCTCCATATTGAGCTGAGTCCTTGCAATTGCCGTCTATCCTTGGGGGTGTGACGGCCCCAAGCCATCTGTTTACCTATTTTTTATATTGAATCCTTAAAGGAGTGCGGCACATGTCAAAAGGGCATTCGCTACAAGACCCTTACTTGAATACTTTACGTAAAGAGAAAGTGGGGGTTTCCATCTACCTGGTCAACGGGATCAAACTGCAAGGCACGATCGAGTCTTTCGACCAGTTCGTTATCCTGCTGAAAAACACCGTCAGCCAGATGGTTTACAAACACGCTATCTCTACAGTGGTGCCAGTTCGTCCAATTCGTCTGCCTAGCGCAACCGAATCCGAAGCAGGCGACGCTGAGCCAGGTAACGCCTGATAGGAGTCTCCTTTGTTCTTTGAGCGCCACGGTGGTGGTGAGCGGGCAATTCTCGTTCACTTGGATGGTCAGGACCCTGAGGCGCGCGAAGATCCGCAGGAGTTTCAGGAGTTGGCAATTTCGGCTGGTGCCGAGACCGTCGCGTTTTTTAACGTGCCGCGTCATCGGCCAACCGCCAAAACCCTGATCAGCAGCGGCAAGGTCGAAGAGTTACGCGACCTGGTCAAAGCCGAACAGGTCGATCTGGTGATTTTCAATCACATCCTCACGCCCAGTCAGGAACGTAACCTCGAACGTATTTTCGAGTGTCGCGTGATCGATCGCACGGGTCTGATTCTCGATATCTTCGCCCAACGCGCCCGCACCCATGAAGGCAAGCTCCAGGTCGAACTGGCCCAGCTTGAGTACATGAGTACGCGTCTGGTTCGCGGCTGGACTCACCTTGAGCGGCAGAAGGGCGGTATCGGCCTGCGCGGGCCGGGTGAAACCCAACTGGAAACCGACCGGCGCCTGTTGCGGATTCGTCTGCGTCAGATCAAGGGGCGCCTGGAAAAGGTCCGCAGCCAGCGCGAGCAGTCTCGTCGCGGGCGCAAGCGTGCTGACATTCCGACGGTTTCACTGGTGGGTTATACCAACGCCGGCAAATCGACGCTGTTCAACTCGGTCACCGATTCCGACGTCTTTGCCGCCAACCAGCTATTCGCGACCCTCGACCCGACCTTGCGCCGACTAGAGCTCGAGGACCTCGGGCCGATCGTGCTGGCCGACACCGTGGGCTTCATTCGTCACCTGCCGCACAAACTGGTCGAGGCATTTCGAGCTACGCTCGAAGAGTCGAGCAACTCCGACCTGCTGCTGCACGTGATCGATGCGCACGAGCCTGATCGTATGGCCCAGATCGAACAGGTCATGGTGGTGCTCGGGGAGATCGGGGCACAAGACTTGCCGATCCTTGAGGTATACAACAAACTCGATTTGCTCGAGGGGGTTGAGCCGCAGATCCAGCGCGATGCCGATGGCAAACCGCAGCGGGTCTGGTTGTCGGCCAAGGACGGTACCGGCCTGGACTTGCTCAAGCAGGCAGTGGCGGAACTGTTGGGCAGCGATTTGTTTGTTGGCACCTTGCGCTTGCCGCAACGTTTTGCTCGACTGCGTGCGCAGTTTTTCGAACTCGGTGCGGTGCAAAAAGAAGAACACGACGAAGAAGGCATCAGCCTGCTGGCCGTTCGCTTGCCACGGATCGAATTGAATCGACTCGTGAGCCGCGAAGGTCTGCAACCGATGGAATTCATCGAGCAACACACTTTGCAATAAAAGCCTGAGAAAGCGGTTGTGCCGCGGTGACAGGCATTCTGTAGCATTGGTCGGCGCGCCGTGGGTGCGTCTTTGCTTTATCAGATGGAGAGCGCTATGGCTTGGAATGAGCCGGGTGGCAACTCGAATAATCAGGATCCTTGGGGTGGCAAGCGCCGC
>Ga0207655_1000893_pt1 | contig 31371 bp, 27 predicted proteins | sample KBSM44metaG_FD_184398 | JGI IMG/M metagenome (GOLD analysis project Ga0207655, IMG submission 184398) | Miscanthus rhizosphere microbial communities from Kellogg Biological Station, Michigan, USA - KBS M4-4 metaG (SPAdes) (version 2) | ecosystem: Host-associated > Plants > Roots > Rhizosphere >... | reverse complement strand
ACTCCAGCGCTGCATCCCAACGGGTCCAAAGGTTGAGCGGATGCTTACCTTCGTTACAGGTGACCGAACCCGATTGATTCGCCACGGGCAGCAAAACACCATGGCTGATCAGTGTCCTCAGAAACGCCAGGTTGTCGTCCTGTGCAGGACTTTGCAAAACACCCGGCAGCAACAAGGCACTTTCCAGCGTTTGCGGGCTCAGGAAATGGCGCAGTAACGGCAGCAACGTCACGCCAAACTCCAGGCTCAGGTCTCGTTGCCGATCCCGAATAAAAAACGACTCCGTCCCGATGCTGAGCCAGGTGCTCTCCCTGAGTCGCAAAGGAGTCTGCGCATCCTCCGCCAGGGCCTCTTGCGCGCCCTGTTGATCACGGCCCCGCCAGAACAGGGCCTTGGGCTTCAAGGATTTGATGGCTTTGATCAACGTCAGCAGCTCCGCGTCATCGGTTCTGCGGGAAATATCCCACTCCAGGGTGATCGCTTTCACCGGGGATGAGGCGAACAGTTGGCGCAAGATCTCCCAATCCCGCTGCGGATGGCCGGTGTGAACCTCAATCAATCGGTCCAGCGGCAACGAACGCAAATAGTCGTTCAGGTCATACCCCTGGGTTCTGGCGGTCGCCATCGCGCTGTCCAGATCCAGCAGGAAACCCGCCCCGCTGCGCTCCACCACACTGGAGATGAATTCACCTTCGGGCAGTTCTTCTCCACCCGGCAATGAAAACAACCGCGGCGCGTTTTCCAGCACCAGCAGTGTGGCCGTGAGCTCGCGCAATTCGATGGCATTGGCCACCACCGTGTCAGCCACCTCTTGGGCCAGGGTCGGCAAAATGAAATGCTGCGTGTCGCCACCGTGGAAACGCGACCAGGAAATATGCTCGGCCAGCCACGGCGAGCGGGTTTTGTCGCACAGTCGCCGCGTCATGTGCAGAAACTCGCGATCCATCGCGATGCCCACGCTGCCCAGGGACAAACTGGACGAGTGCAGCAGGCTCGGTACTCGAGCGCTGACGTCAAGTAAACGAGGCTGCAGGATGCAGTGGGTCGGCTGAAACTCGACGTAATCGAAATGCGGCAAACCCTCAGCGAGAATTCGCTCGACCGTCGGGTCAAGTCCATCCTCCGACCGGTCATCCTGTGCCCTGCGCCGTGGCAAATGGTATTCCAGCCCTACTCCGGCCTCGGGATAGGACGAGGCATCAAACATCCCCATGTGAGCCTCCCCGGCTTCAGGCGGTCAGACCCAGCAAGCGTTGTTGCTCAGTATCAGTCCCCGATATCGCCAACAGCCCGGCATATTGGTTTTCCTGCGCTCTGACCTCTTTGGCGAGGTTTTCCAGAAGTTGACGTCCTTGTGGGGTGAATTCAGTGCTGGCCTCAAAGTCCGGCAATGCCTTGATCAAGCCTCGCAGAATGTACAGAAGACGGTTTTGCGCCCGTTGCAGCTCATCGGTCGAACGCGAACGAACCCGCCCCAGGTATTTGACCAACGCGATGTACACGTAAAACGCGTGGAAGTAGCCATAAAAGTCACGCTTCTGCCCCGACCACGGCAAGGTGTACAACGGCTCCCGCGAGGTCTCTTCCTTAACGACCGGGCACGCCTCGACAATGTGATAGAGCAACTGATGAGTGGCCTCATGCACCAGGGACTCTTCCAGATCGAGTATCGAATCATCCCGGCTCGACAGCAGGATGATTCCGGTGAAGCGGGACGCTGAACAGCTTCGAAATGAACCATCGGGTAAATAAAAAATCGACTTGACCAGTTTTTTGATTTGCTCACGGCAGGCGGGCCATGTGTGCTCTATGCGCAACAGGGCAATATTCACCACGTCGCAAAAAAACCGTACGGAGTAACCGCTACGCTCCAACTGTTTGCGGACGGCTTCATCCTCCGGAAACTCATAACTGGGCGGCATTACTATCGCTACCAGCGGATCGACATCAAACCGATGCACAGGGGGGCAATAATGATTCACGCGGGAACTGTCGGATGCTTTGACACGCACTAACATCTCAGGAAATTCGCACAGCATTTTTTCCAGTTCACTACTGTCTTCGGTCTTTTTCGTGATGACCAGATTGGCATAATGAGCGGTCAGTACATTCCACACTTGAAACACCGGATCATTAATAATCAAGCGCTGTTCACGGGTCGGAGGGACGATAAGATTAAATGCCTGCTCAAAAAACTCTGCCAGATGTGGCGCGTTGGGAAACAACTGAAAAAGTTCGGTGTACAGCGCAACAAAGCTGGTGTATCGATTTCGACTGACACGCTCCAGCAAGACTTCAAATCGCGAAGGCTCCGAATCCGCAAGGAAGGTCGTGCCCTGAAATAAATCCTCGACCGAGAGCTCACGTTGACCACTGTTACCGATGTCCATTTCTCAACCTTCCCTTAGGTTGGCGGCAACGGCTTCGCCATTGTCAGACTGGCAATGCCATAACCCAGTTGTTCATAAAGACGACGCGCCGCATCGTTGCGACCAAAGACATGCAACCGCACTTCCTTGCATCCCGCCTGGCTCGCCCATGATTCCAGGGCCAGCAGCGATTGTTTTGCATAACCCTGGCGGCGCTCGCCGGGGTCAATGTAAATATCCAGAATGAAGGCGATCCGACCGGCGCCAGCGTGTCGTTCGGCAACCCATAATTCACCGATGCGCCGCGCTTGATCCTGGATTACCCAGAGTTGATTCTTTTCAGTCAATCGCCCTTGCGGCAACAATTGCTCGAAGACGCTCCGTGCCCTTTGCGACGCCTCCTCCTGGCCCCACTCGCCGGCGGCGACCATCCCGTCGCCATATTCAGCAAGGGCTCTGTCGGCGAACGTAACAAAGTCCGCGTCATTCATTGGAGCCAAGGTGACAGACATGCGTCATTCACTCCGTGCCCGAGCGCTTCAGGTCATGGGTCTTATAAGGCCATTCGGCGTACCACCATAAAGCCCACCTTTCGTGGCACGCCAAATGGCATCACCCACCGTTAATCCATGCGCGCTTGTTGCTGCTGGTTCTGTGTATCAAATACCGCGCGTATCCCCAGGTTGCTCCGAATGCTGGAGGAAGCTGCCGTCAGTTTTGCAGCATCAATACCTTTAACCGCTGCGATCTCGTCAGTACTTAAGTGCACGCCAATATTTCTAGCCGCCCCTGCCGGATCACTGTGTAAGGCGGTGGCAAATTTTTCGTCCAGCACGGCCCGTCCCAGAACCGAGGCCAAACGTTCCTGATTGACTTTATTACCCATGGTACTTCTCCTTGTTATTTCGGCATGACGAAAAATATCCCCTGACGAAGCATGAGAGTGTCTTTTGCCCGCCTGAGGATTTTGAATATAGCAAGGCCTCTTTTCTTTTCCAGCCACGCCCATGGCTCTCTTTAAATCTTTTTACGATAACCGACAACACCAATTCTTAAGTTTAACCGGCGATTATTGATCTACCTTTAATAACAGCCAACACTGTAGGAAACGTCTTACAACTAAAGCAATAAACACTTCCATCTAACATCAACAAAACAACAAGGCGCCATTAATAGAACACACCTGCGGATGCGCCTTATCAACCCGAATAACTATGGGATTTTATTAGGAATACCTCGTACCGTCCGCGCCCAGGCTGGCGTCGATTAGTGTTCGTTAATCGCCCAAAACCCCATCCCCCCCAATTGAATCCCCCCGCCCATCCCTCGCACCATTGTCCGCACCTGCATAAATCAATAACAACAAGGTCCGACACCATGACTACGCGCCCTCTGCGCTCCGGCTGATCTCGCCCGCCCCCTTATCCGAATTCGATTTTTTGTCTGCGACCCCTTGGTTGCGGCTGTGTACTGCCTTATCCCTGACAATTAGAGAGACCCGAGTCCATGACTTCCTCCACCACGCAGTATTTGTTCCCCAGTCTGATCGCCATCGCACTGGCCGGCGCGGCCCTGCCCGCCTTGGCCGAGGAAGCAGGCTTTGTCGAAGGTGCCAAGGTCAACCTGAACCTGCGTAACTTCTACATCAACCGTAACTTCACCAATCCGACCAAGAGCCAGGGCAAGGCTGAAGAGTGGACGCAAAGCTTTATCCTCGACGCCAAATCCGGGTTCACCCAGGGCACCGTCGGGTTCGGCATGGACGTGCTGGGGTTGTATTCGGTCAAGCTCGACGGCGGTAAAGGCACCGGCGGTACGCAGTTGCTGCCGCTGGATCACGATGGCCGCCCGGCGGACAACTTCGGTCGCGCCAACGTGGCGTTCAAGGCGAAGTTGTCCCAGACCGAAGTGAAGGTCGGCGAATGGATGCCGGTGCTGCCGATCCTGCGTTCGGACGACGGTCGCTCGCTGCCACAAACCTTCCGTGGCGGCCAGATCACCTCGAAGGAAATCAATGGCCTGACGCTCTACGGCGGCCAGTTCCGCGCCAACAGCCCGCGCGACGACAGCAGCATGAATGACATGTCGATGACCGGCAAAGCGGCGTTCACCTCAGACCGCTTCAACTTCCAGGGCGGTGAATACGTCTTCAACGACAAGCGTACTCAGATCGGCCTGTGGAATGCTGAACTCAAAGACATCTACAGCCAGCAATACGTCAACCTGATCCACACCCAACCGCTGGGCGACTGGACGCTGGGCGCCAATCTCGGGTTCTTCTACGGCAAGGATGACGGCAGCGCCCGGGCGGGCGAGCTGGACAACAAGACCTGGTCGGGTCTGTTCTCGGCCAAATACGGTGGCAACACCTTTTACGTCGGCCTGCAAAAACTCACCGGCGACAACGCCTGGATGCGAGTCAACGGAACCAGCGGCGGCACCCTGGCCAACGACAGCTACAACTCCAGCTATGACAACGCCAGGGAAAAATCCTGGCAAGTGCGCCACGACTACAACTTCGCCGCTCTGGGCGTGCCGGGCCTGACCCTGATGAACCGCTACATCAGCGGCGACAACGTCCACACCGCCACCACCAGCGACGGCAAAGAATGGGGCCGCGAAAGCGAACTGGGTTACACCGTGCAAAGCGGCGCACTCAAAGACCTCAACGTCAAATGGCGCAACTCCACCATCCGCCGTGACTTCAGCAACAACGAGTTCGATGAGAACCGGTTGATCGTCAGCTATCCGATCAGCCTGCTGTAAGACTCTAAAACGCCTTCGCGGGCAAGCCTCGCTCCTACAGATCACACCACCTGTAGGAGCGAGGCTTGCCCGCGAAGACGTCAGCTCAAGCAACACAACTTTCGCGGATCACTCCCGCGACTCAACCCCCAACTCATCCCACACCGACTCGGCCAGGTGGAACGTCGCGTTGGCCGCCGGAATTCCGCAATAGATCGCGCTCTGCATGATCACTTCCTTGATCTCGCCACGGGTTACGCCATTGTTGGCGGCGGCGCGCAGGTGCAGTTTGAGTTCTTCGTTGCGGTTCATGCCGATCAGCATGGCGATGGTGATCAGGCTGCGGGTGTGGCGCGGCAGGCCCGGACGGGTCCAGATGTCGCCCCAGGCGTGGCGGGTGATCATCTCCTGGAACTCCGAGTTGAACTCGGTCAGCGCGCTCAGGCTGCGGTCGACGTGGGCGTCACCGAGCACTGCGCGACGGACTTTCATGCCCTCGTCGTAACGTTGTTTCTCGTCCACAAAAAATTCCTCAATGACCTGAAAGAAACGCCAGCACCCGCTCGCTGAACGCAGCGCCGGCCTGGACGTTGGACAGGTGCGCGGCGTAGAACTCGGCGTACTCGGCGCCCCGCACATGTTCCTGAATGAAATGCCCGCCGGACGGTGGCGTTACCGCGTCTTCAGTACCGGCGATCACCAGTAGCGGCACCTTGATCGAGGACAACTGATCACGGAAATCGGCATCGCGCACCGCCGCGCAATTGGCCGCGTAACCTTCAGGCGAGGTAGCCGCGAGCATGTCGGTGATCTGCTTCGCCGCTGCCGGATTGGCAGCGGAAAAATCCGGGGTAAACCAGCGTGCAATCGACGCATCACGCAATGCCACCATTGCCGCCGCGCCGTCACGCAGCACGGTTTCGATCCGTGGGTTCCACACCGATGGATCGCCGATTTTCGCCGCGGTGTTGCACACGATCAGTTTGTTCAAACGCTGACCGGCATTGATCCCCAGCCATTGGCCGATCAACCCGCCCATGGACAGACCGCAGAAATGCGCGCGCTCGACGTGCAAGGCATCCAGCAGCGCCAGCACATCGCGGCCCAGTTGCTCGATGCTGTACGGCCCTGGCGTCACCAATGACTTGCCGTGACCACGGGTGTCAAAACGCAGCACCCGAAAATGCTCGGTGAACGCCGGGATCTGCGCGTCCCACATGTGCAGGTCGGTGCCCAGTGAGTTGGACAGCACCAGTACCGGCGCATCCACCGGTCCATCGAGTTGCGGCCCTTGAATTTGGTAGTGCAGTTCGCCATCGGCGAGTTGTACGAATGCCACAGCAGTCTCCTTCAGGCAGTCAACGCAAAATGTTCAGCCACCGCTCGCTCGACCCAGGTATGGGCCTGACCGAGGTAATGGGCGGGGTCCAGCAGATGATCGAGTTCAGCGTCCGACAACTCGGCGGTCACTTGCGGCTCATCGCCGAGTACCGCGCGCAGATGACGCTGCTCGGCCACAGCACGCTTGCAGCATTGCTCCAGCAGATGATGCGCGGTGTCGCGACCGACCCGTTGCGCCAGGACGATGCTCACGGCTTCGGCGAGCACCAGGCCCTGGGTCAGGTCGAGGTTGCGGGTCATGCGCATCGCGTCCACTTCCAGTCCGTCGGCCACCAACAGTGCTTGTTGCAGGCTGCCCGACACCAAGCAGCAGATCTCCGGCAGGGTTTCCCATTCGGCATGCCACAGGCCCAGGCTGCGCTCGTGTTCCTGGGGCATCGCGCTGAACAAAGTCGAAAGCAAACCCGGCACCCGCGTCGCCGCACCGATCAGCACCGCCGCGCCCACCGGGTTGCGTTTGTGCGGCATGGTCGAGGAACCGCCCTTGCCCGGTGCCGACGGTTCGAACACTTCGCCAGCTTCGGTCTGCATCAACAGGCTGATGTCGCGACCGAGTTTGCCGAGGCTGCCGGCGATCAAGCCCAGCACCGCGCCGAACTCCACCAGACGATCGCGCTGGGTGTGCCAGGGTTGTTCCGGCAAGGTCAGTTGCAGTTCCGCGGCCAAGACTTCGGCAATCGGCATCGCCTGATCGCCAAGGGCTGCGAGGGTGCCGGAGGCGCCACCGAATTGCAGCACCAGCAGGCGCGGCTTGAGTTCCAGCAGACGCTGGCGGCTGCGGGTTACCGCGCCCAGCCAACCGGCGATCTTCATGCCAAGGGTGACCGGTGTCGCGTGTTGCAACCAGGTGCGCCCGGCCAGCGGCGTGGCGACGTATCGCTTGGCCTGGGTCGCAAGGGTTTCCCCCAGCTGCGCCAGATCAGCTTCGATCAGTTGCAGCGCGCGGCGCAATTGCAACACCAGGCCCGTGTCCATCACGTCCTGGCTGGTCGCGCCCAGATGCACGTAGCGCTCGGCTTCGGCATCGCTTTTGGCGATCTGCTTGCCCAGGGCCTTGACCAAAGGGATCGCCGAATTGCCCGCCGTGGCAATCGCCTCGCCGAGGGCGGCGAAGTCATAATGCTCAGCCCGGCAGGCCGCTTCGATAGACACGACAGCCGCTTGCGGAATCAGGCCAACCCGCGCTTCGGCCCGGGCCAGTGCGGCTTCGAAATCCAGCATGGCCTGAACCCGGCCCTGATCGCAGAACACCTCGCGCATGTCGCGTGCGGTGAAGTAGGCATCGAACAATTGATTGCCCGGTCGCTGATTCATAAACAGTCCTTACAGGCGAGGGCCTGTGAGGCCCCCCGCGGAAAGATCAAAGGTCGTTTTCCAAATACTTCGGCTGTTTCGGCAGTCGCAGGCTGAACAGGAACGCCACCGCCATCATCACCGTCACGTACCAGTAGAACGAGTTTTCCATGCCCCCGGCTTTAAGGCTCAGCGCTACATATTCCGCCGAACCGCCGAAGATCGCATTGGCCACCGCATACGCCAGGCCGACGCCCAAGGCGCGCACCTCTGGCGGGAACATTTCGGCTTTCACCAGACCGCTGATCGAGGTGTAGAAACTGACGATCGCCAGCGCCACGGTAATCAGCACAAACGCCAGGAACGGACTGCTGACACTTTTCAGGCTCAACAGGATCGGTACGGTGAACAACGTCCCGAGGGCGCCGAACCAGAGCATCGAATTGCGCCGGCCAATCTTGTCGGCGAGCATGCCGAACAGCGGCTGCATGCACATATAAAGGAACAGTGCACCGGTCATGATGTAGCTGGCGGTCTTGGCGTGCATGCCAGCGGTGTTCACCAGGTACTTCTGCATGTACGTGGTGAAGGTGTAGAAAATCAGCGAACCGCCGGCGGTGTAACCCAGCACGGTGATGAAGGCTGCCTTGTGATCGCGGAACAGCGCACCAATGCTGCCGGCATCCTTGCTTTCGCGCATTTCCTTACTGCTGGTTTCCTTGAGCGCACGACGCAGGAACAATGAAATCAACGCAGCCACTGCACCGACCACGAACGGAATCCGCCAGCCGTAGGCACGCAACTCATCCTCATTGAGGAACTGCTGCAGGATCACCACCAGCGACACCGCCAGCAACTGTCCGCCAATCAGCGTCACGTACTGGAACGACGCGAAGAACCCGCGCTGGCCCTTGAGGGCGACTTCGCTCATGTAAGTCGCGGTGGTGCCGTATTCGCCGCCCACCGACAAGCCCTGCAGCAAGCGCGCGAACAGCAACAGGATCGGCGCCCAGACACCGATACTGTTGTAGGTCGGCAGGCAAGCGATGAGCAGCGAGCCGAAGCACATCATCAGAATCGAGATCAGCATCGAATTCTTGCGCCCGTGCTTGTCCGCCAGCCGACCGAAAATCCAGCCGCCGATGGGGCGCATCAGAAACCCGGCGGCAAACACGCCCGCGGTGTTGACCAACTGCACCGTGGGGTTATCGGACGGAAAAAAGGCCGGGGCAAAGTAGATCGCACAGAAGGCGTAGACGTAGAAGTCGAACCACTCGACCAGATTGCCGGACGAGGCGCCGACAATCGCAAAGATTCTTTTGCTGCGTTCTTCACCGGTGTAGACAGCTGTGGAGGTTGTCATTGTTTTTTCACTCTGTGGGGACCGTGAGAGTCTAGACATATTTCGCAATAGTCCCGTTCCGCAGATGGATGCATAACCTGAGAGCAATGCAATCTCTGTGGCGAGGGAGCTTGCTCCCGCTCGGCTGCGAAGCAGTCGTAAAACCGGTTGGCGCGGTTTGCCTGATACATCATGTCAGCCGGGTTTGGGCTTGCTTCGCAAGCCAGCGGGAGCTTGCTCCCTCGCCACAAGAACAACGATCACTCAATAATCGAAGAACACCGTTTCCGCATCCGTCCCCTGCAGAATCACATTCCACTGATAAACACCCGTAGCATCCTGCTTCGCCAACAAGGTGCCACGACGTTCGGCAGGCACGCATTCGAGCAGTGGGTCTGCCACGTTGGCTGGCTCACCATCGAAGTAAATCCGCGTCAGCAAGTGCTTCACCAACCCGCGAGCAAACACCAGCACCACCAGGTGCGGCGCCTGGGTCGTGCCCTTCAGGCCTTCCACCGTGCCCGGCTTGATCGTGGTAAAGCGAAAGCGCCCTTGCGCATCCACCGGCACCCGGCCAAACCCTTCGAAGTTCGGGTCCAGGGGCTTGTCCTGATCGTCTTCGGGGTGGTCGTACTTGCCAGCGGCGTTGGCTTGCCAGACTTCGAGCATGGCGTCGTTGACGAAGTCGCCATTGCCGTCGACGACTTGCCCGGTGATCGCCACACGCTCGCCAAGAGTCTGTTCAACGGTCAGGTCTTCACGGTTCAGCCAGGTCAGGCCGATGTGGTAGTACGGTCCGACGGTGTGGGACGTGGTCGCGTTCAGCGTCATCTTATTTCTCCATCGGCGTGGCGTCGCGGCCGCGCAAAACGATGTCCCAACGATAAGCGAGGGCATAGGAAGGGATGGTTTTTTCCAGATCGAAACTGGCGATCAGACGCTCTTTGGCGCTGGTATCGGGCACGCAGTTGTAGATCGGGTCGTAGGCCAGCAACGGGTCACCCGGGAAATACATCTGGGTCACCAGGCGCGTCAGAATGCTCGGCCCGAACAGGGAGAAATGGATGTGCGCCGGACGCCAGGCATTGTGGTGGTTACCCCACGGGTAGGCGCCAGGCTTGATGGTCTGGAACTGGTACCAGCCATCGGCGTCAGTCACGGTGCGGCCGGTACCGGTGAAGTTCGGGTCCATCGGTGCGTCGTGCAGATCGCGGGCATGGTTGTAACGACCGGCGGCGTTGGCCTGCCAGATCTCCACCAGAATGCCCGGCACCGGCAGACCGTCTTCATCCAGCACACGGCCGTGGATGATGATCCGTTCACCCAATGGCTCGCCCGAGTGCTGGGCGGTCAAGTCGTTGTCCCGCTCCTGAATACGCTCGGCGCCGATGGTCGGGCCGGTGATTTCCGACAGCGAATGAGGCAAAAACACCAACGGCTTGGACGGCGAGCGAAGGTTGGTGGATTGATAAGGAGGGTGCAGGTATTCCGGCTGAGTGCCCGCCTGCGGGCGACGGTAACCTGGTTTGTCAGTCATTGCGCTTTCCTCAATTCTTATTAGTCGCTTCTGTGCGTCAGACCCGTTCGATCGCCAGGGCCAGGCCCTGACCGACACCGACACACATGGTCGCCAAGCCTTTCTTGCCGCCCGTCTTTTCCAGTTGATGCAGTGCAGTCAGTACCAGACGCGCACCGCTCATGCCCAGCGGATGGCCCAAGGCAATGGCGCCACCGTTCGGGTTAACCTGGGCCGCATCATCCGCCAATCCGAGTTCACGCAGCACCGCCAGACCCTGGCTGGCGAAGGCTTCGTTGAGTTCGATCACGTCGAAATCGTTGACCGCCAAGCCCAGGCGCTCAGTCAATTTACGCACCGCCGGCACCGGGCCGATACCCATCACCCGTGGCGCGACACCGGCGCTGGCCATGCCGAGCACTTTGGCGCGGGCGGTCAGGCCGTGTTTTTTCACGGCTTCGGCCGAAGCCAGGATCAGCGCTGCAGCACCGTCGTTCACACCGGAGGCATTGCCGGCGGTGACGGTTTTGTCGGGGCCGTTGACCGGTTTGAGTTTGGCCAGGGTCTCGAGTGTAGTGTCGGCACGAGGATGTTCGTCCTGGCTGACCACTGTTTCACCCTTCTTGTGGGCAATGCGCACTTCAACGATTTCTTCGGCGAAAAATCCTGCGGCTTGCGCGGCGGCTGTCCGTTGCTGACTGCGCAGTGCGAAAGCGTCCTGATCCTCGCGGGAAACCTGGTAATCGTCGGCCACGTTATCGGCGGTTTGCGGCATTGCATCGACGCCGTACTGGGCTTTCATCAGCGGGTTGATGAATCGCCAGCCGATGGTGGTGTCTTCCAGCTTCATGTTGCGCGAAAACGCCGCGTCCGCCTTGCCCATCACGAATGGCGCGCGGGACATCGATTCGACGCCACCGGCAATCGCCAGCTCCATCTCACCGCTGGCGATGGCCCGAAACGCAGTGCCGATAGCGTCCATGCCCGAAGCGCAGAGGCGATTGAGGGTGACGCCAGGAATGGTTTCCGGCAGCCCCGCCAGCAGCAACGCCATTCGAGCCACGTTGCGGTTGTCTTCGCCGGCCTGGTTGGCGCAGCCGAGGAACACCTCGTCCACCGCGTTCCAGTCCACCGACGGGTTGCGCGCCATCAGCGCCTTGATCGGCACGGCGGCCAGGTCATCGGCGCGAACCGCCGACAGGCCACCGCCGAAACGGCCGATGGGGGTACGAATCGCGTCACAGATATAAACGTCGCGCATCAGGCTTCTCCGGGTGCTTGGCCGTGGGCCGCCGCAGTGCGGGCTTCCAGATCACGCAGCGCGGTCAACTCGACTTCGGTTGGCTCGGCAGTGTTTTCAACGGCGTCGGCAAAACGAATCGGCCAACCGGTGGCCGCGATCACTTGCTCGCGGGTCACCCCTGGGTGCAGCGCGGTGACCACGAATTCATGGGTGCCGGCTTCCGGTTCCATGATGCACAGGTCGGTAATAATGCCGACAGGACCGGCGCCCGGCAGGCCGAGACGTTTGCGCGAATCACCGCCCTCGCCATGACCAACCGAGGTAATGAAGTCGAGCTTGTCGACGAACGAACGCGCCGACTGCTTGAGGATGATCAGCACGCTCTTGGCGGAACCGGCGATCTCCGGCGCGCCACCTGCACCCGGCAGGCGAACTTTTGGCTGATGGTAGTCGCCGACTACCGTGGTGTTGATGTTGCCGAAGCGATCGACTTGCGCGGCGCCGAGGAAGCCGACGTCAATGCGCCCGCCCTGCAGCCAGTAGCGAAAAATCTCGCCGGTCGGGACGACGGTGTCGGCGGTTTCCGCCAGCTCACCGTCACCGATCGACAATGGCAGTACGCTTGGCTTGGCACCGATCGGACCCGATTCGTAGATCAGGACTACATCGGGCGAGGACGTCAGTCGCGCCAGGTTGGCGGCTTTCGACGGCAGGCCGATACCAACGAAGCACACCGAACCGTTTTTCAGGCGGCGGGCGGCGGCGACGGTCATCATTTCATTGGTGGTGTAAGTCATTACTTGGCCTCCGAAGCAGCGGCCAGCTTGGCCTGGAACTCGCTGAAGTCAGCGCAGCCGTGGATGTACTCGTTGATCCACGCGGTGAAGGTTTCACGGTCGCGGGCAATCGGGTCCCAGGCCTGGTAGAAGCGGTTGTCACGCTCGGTGTAACCGTGGGCGTAGGACGGATGCGCGCCGCCCGGTACGTGGCAGACCGCGCTCAGAGCCCAGGTCGGCAGCACGCAAGCGTTCATCGGTGCATTGAGGTCATCGACGATTTCTTCGACGGTGACGATGCAACGCTTGGCCGCCAGCGCCGCTTCTTTCTGCACCCCGAGAATGCCCCAGAGCAGCACGTTGCCTTGGCGGTCGGCTTTCTGCGCGTGAATCACGGTGATGTCCGGGCGCACCGACGGCACCGCCGCCAGCACTTCGCCGGTGAACGGGCACGTGACGGTCTTGATCAGCGGGTTGACCTTCGGCAGGTCGGAACCGGCGTAGGCTCGCAGCACCGCGAACGGTAAGCCCGAAGCGCCCGCGACGTAGGCATTGGCCAGGTCGGCGTGGCTGTGCTCTTCGATTTCCAGCGCATGCGGCCACTGCCGCTCGACTGCGTCGCGCAGACGGTGCAGCGAACCGACGCCAGGGTTGCCGCCCCAGGAGAAAATCAGTTTGCGAGCACAACCGGCACCGATCAACTGGTCGTAGATCAGGTCAGGCGTCATCCGCACCAGGGTCAGATCTTTCCTGCCCTGGCGAATGATTTCGTGACCGGCCGCCGTAGGAATCAGGTGAGTGAAGCCTTCGAGCGCGACGGTATCGCCGTCGTTGACGAACTGCTTCACCGCGTCATGCAGCGAAAGGATTTCAGCCATGGGGCAGGCTCCCGTTTTGTTATGAACCGACAGTGTGGGAAAAAGGCGCCGATGCGCAGCGCCGGAATGACTGAAGATTAAGCCCCTGGAACAACCCAAACAATCCGATAATCGACTGAGTGTTCGTTTATCGAACAGATTGTTACCTCACTACCGATCCCAAAAAAGCATTTCAGATCGTTCCCACGCTCGGCGTGGGAACGATCACTCTCAAGCCGGATCAGGTCGCATCCGCATGGCTGACCATGCCCTTGATCACCACCGCCGTGGTCGCCAACGCGGCCGGAATCACCAGAGCCGTCAACACCTGCTCGAAGTTCCAGCCCAGGCCCAGCAACGTCGCGCCCATCCACGCCCCGAGGATCGCGCCGAAGCGGCCAATCCCAAGCATCCACGACACACCGGTCGCCCGCCCTTGCGTCGGGTAAAAACGCGCCGCCAGCGACGGCATTGCCGATTGCGCGCCGTTGACACACATCCCGGCCACCAGCACCAGGGTCGCCAGCACGGCGATGTTGCCCAGGCTCTGCCCTACCGCGTAGGCAAACACCCCGGCCAATAGGTAGAAAGTGCCGATGACCTTGTGCGGATTGAACCGGTCCATCGCCCAACCCACGCCCACTGCGCTCAACACCCCACCCAGCTGGAACAGCGCACCAATGAATGCGGCCTGCTCCATGCTCGCGCCGCTGTCACGCATCAGCGTCGGCAACCAACTGGTCAGCAGATAAACAATCACCAGCCCCATGAAGTACGTCAGCCACAGCAACAATGTGCCGGTGCTGTAAGTGCCGGAGAAGATCACCGCGAATACATTGCGTGCCTTCACGGTTTTCTGTTCCGGCACGCTGAAGCTCGAAGCCTGGGCCACCAGCGCTGGGTCGATCGGTGCCAGGGCTTTGCGCACTTTGTCGGTACCGCGATTGCGCACCACCAGATAACGCGCCGATTCTGGCAACCACAACAGCAAAACGACGGTGAGCATCAGCGGCAGAATCCCGCCGATCATCAACAGGCTGTGCCAGCCGAAGGCCGGGATCAGTTTGGCCGAGATGAAACCGCCCCCGGCCATGCCGAGGTTGAAGCCGCAGAACATGCTGGTCACCAGCAGGGATTTCTTGCGTTCCGGGGTGTATTCGGACAGCAGCGTGGTCGCGTTCGGCATGCCGGCGCCCAGGCCCAGGCCGGTGAGGAAACGCAGCACCAGCAGTTGATCGACATTGGTGCTGTAAGCCGATGCCAGGCTGAACGCACCGAACAGCAACACCGCACCTACCAGTACGACTTTTCGCCCGAAGCGGTCAGCCAACGGCCCGGAACCCAAGGCGCCAAAGACCATGCCGATCAGTGCCGCACTCATCACCGGGCCGAGGCTGGCGCGATCGATGCCCCAGTCCTGGGACAATGCCGGCGCGATAAACCCCATGGCCGCGGTGTCGAGGCCATCGAGGAAGACAATCAGGAAACACAGGATCACCACCCGCCATTGGTAGCGCGAAATGGGTTGAGCGTTGATGAAGGACTGCACGTCGAGGCAGTTCCCTACAGCAGACTGAGGCTGGTTCATTATTTTTATTCCACGCAAAGAACGCAGTCGAACAAGTGCCAGCCGAGGCTGACGCTGTCACAAGAAAAGAAGGTCGGGATCAGGCGATCCGGTTTCGGCAGCTAAGCCGGTGGGAACAGCGACAGTGGGGAAACGTGCACATGACGATGCCTCTTCTCATTATTATTGGGTCGTCGTCCGGTAACCGGCTGAAGGCCAGCAGCGCCGGATGACGCTGCCGCGACATTAATGATCCGAGAGAAACAGCGTCAATTCGATAAACGCGACTCTGTGCGTTTATCGAACAGCTTAGGCGAACAGCTGCGCACTCAAGTCGCGGCTGGCACTCAACAAACCTGGCAGGAAACGTTGCTCCAGCTCGCTGCGGCTGACCCGGCCGGCATGGGTGCTGACGTTCAGCGCCGCCACTACCTGGCCAGAAGCGTCATACACCGGCACGGCAATCGAGCGCAGGCCTTGCTCCAGTTCCTGATCGACGATGCACCAGCCTTGTCGCCGTACTTCTTGAAGGCATTCGAGCAAGGCTTCGGGGGTATGCAGGGTGCGACTGGTCTTGGCTTGCAAGTCTGCATGGTCGAGGTATTCGCGCAGCGACGTGTCGTCCAGCGCGGCGAGCAGAATCCGGCCCATGGAGGTGCAATAGGCCGGCAAGCGCCCACCCACCGAGAGGTCGACGGAAATCAGCCGCTGGGTAGTCGCCGAGCGCGCAATGTACAAAATGTCATCGCCCTCCAGCGTGGCCATGTTGCAGGCCTCGTGCAGTTGCTCGCTCATGCGGTCCAGGTACGGCTGGGCAGACACCGCCAGTGGAGTCGACGACAGATAGGCATGGCCCAGGGTCAAGACTTTGGGCAGCAGCGAATAGGTGCGCCCGTCGGTGGTGGCGTAGCCGAGCTTGATCAGCGTATGCAGGCAACGTCGCACAGCGGCGCGGGGAATTTCCGTGCGGTGGCTGATCTGTGCAATGGTCAGGTGCCGCTTGCGCTCCTGGAACGCTTGCACCACCGCCAGGCCACGGGCCAGGGAAGTCATGAAATCCGGGTCACCGGTCAGGGCCTGGATTCGCTTGGCGGGCGAGGCGACGATCGGCGGCGCCACTGAAGCGAAGGAATTGCGCATTTGATCGTTCATATCAGGTTCCCCACACGGATCAGCGACTATTACAAGCGGCCCCGGTCTGACACACAAGCCAGCGGCTGCCAGGATTGGGCGATTATCGAACCACAGACCGATAATCGCAATCGTGCTGCGTGCATTCAGCCATCCTGCTTTCACTCACCCACAATACAGTTGTTATTTTCGGTCACTGGTTTAAAGGAGAACGATGTAATAATTTGTCCGGCTTAATGGCGCCAGAAAGTCACCACTGCAACTGGCATCAGTCCACCGTAGTTACCGGCAAGTTGCGAGCAACAAAACAATCACACATGAGGAACTACTTTTAACTGCCAAGAGATAGTGTTCTTCGAATCGACCGCTATAATGCATTTCAGAGGCGACCGGTTTTTTTGTACCGATTCCGCCCGCCGGCAGCGCGATATCCATCGCCGCTGTCCGCAGCAAGCGCTTGACGCTCATTTAATATGTTCCGCCAACGCGCTCGCTGAAACAGGAGACTGATGCTGCGTCAGCTGTTTTTCTCTGGTGCCGTGGCCGCCTGCAACATTGAAGTATTGATTGTGCCGTGGGAACGATGTCGTATCAGGCATTGTCCTTTCGACGAGCATGGTCAATAGATCGATGCAGCGCGTTTCACCAGAATTAATCTCAACTCAATTAGGTAGCACTGTGACGAAAGACGAACTGCGCGCGGAACTTGAGCGCCAGGAACAACGTTACAAGGAAGTTTACGGCGGGGAAATCACCACCTACGCCGCTCAGCCCGAACCCGAACGCAAACCCTGGCGTAAACGCGCCACCGTTCAGGATCAGGCCTTCACCCAGGAATTGCAGAAGATGGAAAAGGAACTCAAAGCCGAAGAGCCATGACCGCCTCGACTTGAATCCTTTCAAGAGCCTGCGTCTGCACCCGTTAAAAACGGGTTGTATCGATGGTGCTTTTCGCGCCCGCTACAAGCGGGCAGCGGCTTCCTCATCCATTCGATGAGGCAAACGGCTCTTGCCTGACCTTCTTCTCAGATATTTCACACAAGCGTTCAAGCCTCTCGTCCCAACGAGAGAAACCCTTGTGGCAGCTGCCTTTCCAAGCGAATTCAATGACTTGTAGGCCCCTGAAAAACCCTGGGATTCAGGGGATTGCCACCCACTAATTCATTGAAGAATGTAACCGATGAGCAGCAAGTGCATCGATTATCAGTCTTTTCTGGCATAATCGCGCCCCCTTACGAACGGGTCAGAAAACCTTCATGATCGATTTATTCAGCGGACTGGATGCTTGGGTGCTTGTGAGCCTCTTGCTCGCCCTGGCCTTTGTCCTCGCCTTCGAGTTCATCAACGGCTTTCATGACACCGCAAACGCGGTGGCCACTGTTATCTACACCAAAGCCATGCCGCCTCATCTGGCGGTGTTCTTTTCCGGTGTGTTCAACTTCCTCGGCGTGCTGCTGGGCGGTGTGGGGGTGGCGTATGCCATCGTCCATCTGCTGCCGGTAGAACTGTTGATCAATGTGAACACCGGTCACGGGCTGGCCATGGTGTTCTCGTTACTCGCCGCGGCCATCACTTGGAACCTGGGCACCTGGTACTTCGGTATCCCGGCCTCCAGTTCCCATACGCTAATCGGTTCGATCCTCGGTGTCGGCCTGGCCAATGCCCTGATCAACGACATTCCGTTGGCCGACGGCGTGAACTGGCAGAAAGCGATCGACATCGGCGCGTCCCTGGTGTTCTCGCCTATGGCCGGCTTCCTCGTTGCCGCCCTGGTGCTGATCGGCCTTAAATGGTGGCGTCCGCTGTCCAAGATGCACAAGACACCGGAACAGCGCCGCAAGATCGACGACAAGAAACACCCGCCGTTCTGGAACCGTCTGGTACTGGTGATTTCGGCCATGGCGGTCAGCTTCGTGCACGGCTCGAACGATGGCCAGAAAGGTATCGGCCTGATCATGCTGGTGCTGATCGGTATCGTCCCGGCGCAGTTCGTACTCGACCTGGGCAGCACCACCTACCAGATCGAACGGACGCGCGATGCGACCCTGCACCTGAGCCAGTTCTACAAGCGCAATGCCGATACGCTGGGTGAATTCCTGGCCCTGGGCAAAAGCGTGGAAGGTGATCTGCCGGAGAAATTCCGTTGCAACCCGCAACAGACCGAACCGACCATCGCCGCCCTGCTCGACACCCTCAAGGGTGTAGCTGACTACCACTCGCTGCCGGCGGAAAGCCGCATCGAAGTGCGTCGTTACCTGCTCTGCCTGGACGACACGGCGAAAAAAGTCAGCAAGCTGCCTGGCCTCGCTGCCCGTGAGAAGGCTGACCTGGACAAACTGCGCAAGGACCTGACCACCACCACTGAATACGCCCCGTTCTGGGTGATTCTGGCGGTCGCACTGGCCCTCGGCCTGGGTACCATGGTCGGCTGGAAGCGCGTGGTACTGACCATCGGCGAGAAAATCGGCAAACAAGGCATGACCTATGCCCAAGGCATGTCGGCGCAGATCACCACCGCAAGCATGATCGGCCTGGCCAACATCTTCAGCCTGCCCGTCTCCACTACCCACGTCCTGTCCTCAGGCGTGGCCGGCACCATGGTCGCGAACAAAAGCGGCCTGCAAGGTGGTACTGTCAGAACCATCCTGCTGGCCTGGGTCCTGACCCTGCCAGCCACCGTAGCCCTGTCGGCCGGCCTGTTCTGGCTGGCCTCCAAGGCACTGGGTAGCTGATACACCGCTACTGAAAAAGGCGCGTTCCGTGAGGTTCGCGCCTTTTTTATTGCCCGCATTTCGGTATTAGATCGTTCCCACACTCTGCGTGGGAATGCAGCCCGGGACGCTCCGTGTCCCTTTCGATCGCACAAAAAAAAGGGCGACCGAAGTCGCCCAAAATGCCTTGCGTGCTCATTGCTCCAGAAAGAACTACGGTTTTCTCCGCTTATGCGAATCCTTCCAGATAAAAAATCCAAACCCTGCAAAAAACAGAACCATGAGGCCGACTGTCAGCACTCCGGCGATCACCACGTTATCGAAAAACATGACTGGCCTCCTGGACTTGCCCTGTTGCGATGGGGCTAAGTTAACCAATCGGGCAGGAGAGAAAATTGACCGGGATCAATGCCGCCCGAGACTGGGCGTAAAGGAAGGGAAATAACTGACCTGCATCAACGGATGCAGGGTGTTTCAACGCTTTTTCGGTTTGTTCTTCGGCTTTTTCTTCGCTTTACCCAACGGCATGGCCTGCTCAAATGCCTGGCGCACTTCGTTCAGGCGCTTTTCATTAAGGTCATGAACCCGTTTGGCACGTTCAGAATTGAGGTCGATCAGCTTGTCATCTTGGCTCATGGCGTTCAGTGCATCGCTTGGAAATGAATTCAGCTGCCGGCTAAAGGCGACAGGATTGCGCCAATAATGCGGTCTGGCGCGGGCGCTGACCAGTCTCCGACACTTCAGATCTCAATATCGACCCACAACCCCTGACGTGGCTGATTCTCCATCAACGGCACCACTGGCACGGTGTTGTCGGCATTGAGCTCATTACCGGGGATCGCCAGATGCTCTTCAGGATCTTCATCGGCCTCGCGACGGCGCCGCTCCCGTTCCTGTTGCCGACGCTGCTCCTCGCGCAGCTGCAGGCCCGCCTCTTCCGGGTCGCGGTTTTGCAGGTCGATGGTGCTTTCATTGGAGCTTTCCTGCACCGGCACCACGGGGGGAATATCCGGGCGCTGGCGGATCGGATCCTGCTGTGAAGTGATCGGCACGGCGCTCAAGGGGAGCATCGGTGGCAGCATATTATTAGTCTCCTGTCGGCAGGCTGTCGGCTGCGGGGATGGCGACTTGAGCCATCGGTCGAAAACTTGTGACCCAACGCACAGACAGGAGCTGCCGAAGGCTGCGATCTTTTCAGGGCTTGAAGATCAAAAGATCGCAGCCTTCGGTAGCTCCTACTGAGTAATCCTTTGGCCCTTAAGGCTCATTCCGTTAAGATAGCCCGCTTTTTCAAGGTGGGAGTCAGGCAGCATGGCGCAGCAGTATCAACCGGGGCAACGCTGGATCAGTGACAGCGAAGCCGAGCTGGGTTTAGGCACCGTTCTGGCACAGGACGGCCGCTTGTTGACCGTGCTCTACCCGGCCACTGGCGACACTCGCCAGTACGCGCTACGGAATGCGCCCCTCACCCGCGTGCGGTTTTCGCCGGGTGACTCGATTACTCACTTCGAAGGCTGGAAACTGACCGTACAGGAAGTCGACGACATCGACGGCCTGCTGGTCTACCACGGCCTCAATGGGCAGAACGAAGTGGTCACCCTGCCGGAAACCCAGCTGTCGAACTTCATTCAGTTCCGACTGGCGAGCGACCGTCTGTTCGCCGGCCAGATCGACCCGCTGGCCTGGTTCTCCCTGCGTTATCACACCCTGGAACACACCAGCCGCCAGTTGCAGTCGTCGCTCTGGGGCCTGGGCGGCGTGCGCGCGCAACCGATCGCGCACCAGTTGCACATCGCCCGTGAAGTCGCCGACCGTATCGCGCCGCGGGTTCTGCTGGCCGACGAAGTGGGCCTGGGCAAGACCATCGAAGCCGGTCTGGTGATCCATCGCCAACTGCTCTCGGGCCGCGCCAACCGCGTGCTGATCCTGGTGCCGGAAAACCTCCAGCACCAGTGGCTGGTGGAGATGCGCCGCCGCTTCAACCTGCAAGTTGCGCTGTTCGACGAAGAACGCTTCATCGAAAGCGATGCCGCCAACCCGTTCGAAGACACCCAGCTCGCCCTGGTTGCACTCGAATGGTTGGTGGAAGACGAGAAAGCCCAAGACGCGCTGTTCGCCGCCGGCTGGGATTTGCTGGTGGTCGACGAAGCGCACCACCTGGTGTGGCACGAAGACCAGGTTAGCCCTGAGTACTCCCTGGTGGAGCAACTGGCTGAAGTCATTCCCGGCGTATTGCTGCTGACCGCGACCCCGGAACAACTGGGCCAGGACAGCCACTTCGCCCGTCTGCGCCTGCTCGACCCGAACCGTTTCCATGACCTGCACGCCTTCCGCGCCGAGAGCGAAAACTATCGCCCGGTGGCCGAAGCCGTTCAGGAGCTGCTGGATAAAGGGCGCCTGTCGCCTGAAGCGCACAAGACCATTCACGGCTTCCTCGGTAACGAAGGCGAAGCTCTGCTGACCGCCGTTAACGATGGCGATACCGAAGCCAGCGCCCGTCTGGTCCGTGAACTGCTGGACCGCCATGGCACTGGCCGCGTGCTGTTCCGTAATACCCGCGCCGCCGTGCAGGGTTTCCCGGAGCGCAAACTGCACCCATACCCGCTGCCGTGCCCGGCCGAATACCTCGAACTGCCGCTGGGCGATCACATCGAGCTGTACCCGGAAGTCAGCTTCCAGTCCCAGCCGGACGCCAACGAAGAAGAACGCTGGTGGAAATTCGACCCGCGCGTCGAGTGGCTGATCGACACCCTGAAAATGCTCAAGCGCACCAAAGTGCTGGTGATCTGTGCCCACGCCGAAACCGCCATGGACCTGGAAGACGCCCTGCGCGTGCGTTCCGGCATTCCGGCCACGGTGTTCCACGAAGGCATGAACATCCTTGAGCGTGACCGCGCCGCCGCCTACTTCGCGGACGAAGAATTCGGCGCCCAGGTGCTGATCTGCTCGGAAATCGGCAGTGAAGGCCGTAACTTCCAGTTCTCGCACCATCTGGTGCTGTTCGACCTGCCGTCGCACCCGGACCTGCTGGAGCAACGTATCGGTCGTCTCGACCGGATCGGCCAGAAGCACGTCATCGAACTGCACGTGCCGTACCTGGAAACCAGCCCGCAAGAGCGGCTGTTCCAGTGGTACCACGAAGCGCTGAACGCATTCCTCAACACCTGCCCGACCGGCAACGCCTTGCAGCATCAGTTCGGCCCGCGCCTGCTGCCGCTGCTGGAAGAGACCGACGATGGCGAGTGGAAAGCGCTGATCGACGAGGCCCGCGCCGAGCGTGAGCGTCTGGAAGACGAACTGCACACCGGCCGCGACCGCTTGCTGGAACTCAACTCCGGCGGCGCGGGTGAAGGTGATGCGCTGGTCGAAGCGATTCTCGAACAGGACGATCAGTTCGCCCTGCCGATCTACATGGAAACCCTGTTCGACGCCTTCGGCATCGACAGCGAAGACCATTCGGAAAATGCTCTGATCCTCAAGCCCAGCGAAAAAATGCTCGACGCCAGCTTCCCGCTGGGCGACGACGAAGGCGTGACCATCACCTACGACCGCAACCAGGCGCTGTCTCGTGAAGACATGCAGTTCATCACCTGGGAACACCCGATGGTTCAGGGTGGCATGGACCTGGTGTTGTCCGGCTCGATGGGCAACACCGCCGTGGCGCTGATCAAGAACAAGGCGCTGAAACCGGGCACCGTGTTGCTGGAACTGCTCTACGTCAGCGAAGTGGTTGCCCCGCGTTCGCTGCAACTGGGCCGTTACCTGCCGCCGGCCGCCCTGCGCTGCCTGCTCGACGCCAATGGCAATGACCTGTCGGCCCGGGTGTCATTCGAAACCCTGAACGATCAACTGGAAAGCGTGCCCCGCGCCAGCGCCAACAAGTTCATCCAGGCCCAGCGCGACCAGCTGACGCCACGGATCAACGCCGGCGAAGAGAAGATCACCCCGCGTCACGCCGAGCGCGTGGCCGAGGCACAACGTCGCCTGGCGGCCGATACCGACGAAGAACTGGCGCGCCTGACCGCCTTGCAAGCGGTCAACCCGACCGTGCGCGACAGCGAACTGGTTGCCCTGCGCAAGCAACGCGAGCAAGGCCTGGCCATGCTCGACAAAGCGGCATTGCGACTGGAAGCGATTCGGGTGTTGGTGGCGGGCTAAACCGCCCTGCTCCATCGCCAAAAATGAAAAGGCCCGCAGCGATGCGGGCCTTTTTGTTTGCCTTGTCCCGCCCGCCGATCATTCCCACGCAGAGCGTGGGAACGATCAATCCTCAGGCCGTGACCGCAGCACCCTTTGGCTCAACCACCGCCACCAACCCTTCTTTCATCCGCTTGGCATCCCGCACAAAACACCGCGATGCCAAAAACAGAAACACCATGGTGAAAAACAGCGCCACCGGGATCAGGTACATCGCGTCATGCAGGCCGACAGCCTTGAATGCCTCGGTCATCTGCTCGGCACCCGCCGAGAGCATCGCGGTATGGGCGAAGTGATCGGACAGACCGCCCACCACCACCGGCCCCAAACCACCGCCCAACAGATACAACCCGGCAAAGAACAACGCCATCGCCGTCGCCCGCAGGCGTGGTTCGACCACGTCCTGAATCGCCGTGTACACGCAGGTGTAGAAGTTGTAGGCGAATAACCACCCCAGGCTGAATACCGCGACAAATACCCCGATCTCGATCCGCCCGGCATGCAGCGCCCAAGCCGTGCACAACGTCGAAACGACCAGGCTGAATGCGGCGAACAGCAGTCGCCCGTTGGCCACCTGCTGGTGAATCTTGTCGGCAATCCATCCGCCTAATGTCAGGCCGAACAACCCGGTCACTCCGACGATCACCCCGGTCGCCACCGCCGCGTCCTGTAACGGCATCAGAAAATAACGCTGCAGCATCGGCACCAGAAACGAGTTGCAGGCATAGGTGGCGAAGTTGAAACAAAGCCCTGCCATCACCAGCCACAGAAAAGTCGGCACCGCCAGCACTCGACGGATCGGCCGGTCCACACGCTCCTGTGAAACCTGCACGCTTTCCGCCGCGCCACGTTTCGGCTCTTTGATGAAGAACATGAAGACCGCCAGGATCAACCCCGGCACCGCCGCGATAAAGAACGGCGCACGCCAGCTGTCGAACGCCTTCACCATCGCACCAATGGTGAAGAACGCCAGCAGCAGGCCCAGCGGCAAGCCGAGCATGAAAATGCCCATGGCCCGCGCCCGACGATGCGCCGGGAACAAGTCGCCTATCAACGAGTTGGCAGCCGGCGCGTAACTGGCTTCACCGATGCCGATGCCCATGCGCACGATCAGGAAACTCCAGAAACTGCCCACCAACCCGTTGACCGCGGTCAGCCCGCTCCATGCCGCCAGGCCCCAGCCCATCAGTTTGCTGCGCGAGCCAGTATCGGCCAATCGCCCCAGAGGCAGGCCGGCAATAGCGTAGACGATGGTGAATGCAGTCCCGATGATCCCCAGCTGAAAGTCGCTGAGGTGCCATTCCATGCGGATCGGCTCGATGATGATCGCCGGAATGGTGCGATCGAAGAAGTTGAACAGGTTGGCCAGGAACAACAGGAACAGAATGCGCCAGGCATTCGCCGCTTGGGTCGAGTTCTGCATGGGTCCGTCTCTTTTTATTGTTGTTGGGGCCGTCACTGTCCCCGGAACCTCCAATCTAGTCAGGCCCGTCAGGGCTGTCTGTCATTATTCGCAAGGCTGATATCAGCCCATGGCGCCACGCACAACCTGTGGGATCAGTGCTGTCAGGAAGCCAGGTTTTTCACCATCAGTCGCAGACTGGAAAAATACCTCTGCGCCCCCCTTCCCAACGGCATGGCGAAGCCTAGAATAGCGGCCTTGTCTGCCCACCCCGTTCCCATTCCTCCTTTGATCATTGCCCATGTCCGAAGCCAGTCCGTGTCTGAATTGCGGTGCCTGCTGTTCTCATTTCCGCGTGTCTTTTTTCTGGGGTGAATGCACCTCGGCCGGGGGCACGGTGCCTGACGAACTGGTCACGTCCATCAGCCCCAGCCGAGTGGCCATGCTGGGCACAGACTGCAAACCTGTTCGCTGTGTCGGTCTGGTGGGTGAAGTGGGCAGCACCGTGCAGTGCTCGATTTATGATCAGCGCTCCAGCACTTGTCGGGAGTTCGACGCCTCTTGGGCCAATGGCGAGGCGAACGTGGATTGCGATGCGGCACGGGCCGCGTTCGGGCTGCCCGCCCTGCAACCTGAATTCGAAACGCCTTTTGAGCAGATCGCCTAAGGCTTGGCAGCGACCGCAATCAAGCCATTCGAAAAATATTTGACATCATTGCGCTATCATCCCTTGCGCTCCGTGTAAGCCCTCTATACTGCCAGCATTCGCCAGCGCGCATGACGCAGGCCAAGATGACTCACAGACGGGACATGCTATGGAGTGGCTTGGTTTGCATTTCATGACCGGGCTGCCGGACAGCGGGCAGGTCATACTCAATTGCACCCATAACCCGTTTCTGGTGTTGCTGGCCTATCTGGTCGCCTGCACGGCCGGTTTCGCCACGCTGGACATGACCGAGCGGGTGGGTCATGTGGAAAAGTCCGCCTCTCAACGACTCTGGCGCTGGGTCGGCGCCGGGTGTCTGGCGGGCGGTATCTGGTCCATGCACTTCATCAGCATGCTGGCGTTCCAGGTGCCGATCGAAATCCATTACCACCTGCCCACTACCCTGATCTCGCTGTTGTTCGCCCTGACCGCCTCGTGGCTGGCCATGTACACCCTGAGCCATCCCCAACTGAATTTCTGGCAATACCTGCGGGCCGCGGTGTGGATCGGCCTGGGCATCGCAACCATGCACTATGTGGGCATGGCCGCACTGCGATCGAATGCGCTGGTCTATTACCAACCCGCCCTGTTCGTGCTCTCCGTCGTGATCGCCATCGGTGCCAGCCTGGCTGCCCTGTTGATTTCCAGTCACTTGCGCGATGACACCGGTGCGTATCATCTACTGCTCAAATACACCGCCAGCCTGGTGCTCGGGGCCGGCATTGTCAGCATGCATTTCACCGGCATGGCATCGCTCAACCTGGTGCTGCCCGACGACAGCCTTCAACCGCTGCCCGGCGACAACAATCACCTGCAACTGGGGCTGACAGTGGCAGTGATGGCGCTGTTGATCATCGGCAGCAGCATCAGTGCCGCACTGGCGGACAAGAAGCTGCAACACAAGGAGTCCGACCTGCAGCGGGTCAACGCCCTGCTCGGTCAACTGGATCAGGCACGCATGTCGCTGCAACAGGTGGCGCATTACGACCCCTTGACCAACCTGCTCAACCGCCGGGGCTTCAACCAGCTCTTCGCCGAAAAACTCATCGAAAAAACCAACGAGGGCGGCATGCTCGCGGTGATATTCCTCGACATCGACCACTTCAAGCGGATTAACGACAGCCTTGGCCATGATGCCGGCGACGAACTGCTCAAAGTCCTCGCCAGTCATATCAAGGCCTCGGTGCGCAGCCACGAAGACGTGGTGGCGCGTTTCGGAGGCGACGAATTCTGCCTCCTCATCAACCTGTACGACCGTGAAGAAGCGCGGCATATGGCCCAGCGCATCATGCTGAAAATGAAGGACCCCATCGAGTTGTCCGGACGGCGCATGGTCATGACCACCAGCATCGGCATCAGCCTGTTTCCGGAAGACGGCAAAACCTGCGAAGAACTGCTGAAGAACGCCGACCTGGCGCTGTATCAGTCTAAGGGCAGCGGTCGTAACGGGTTGCACTTTTTCAGTTCCAACCTGAAAGCCCGCGCCACCCTGGAGTTGCAACTCGAAGAAGAACTGCGTCACGCCCTGCGCGAAGACTCCGGGTTGATGCTGTATTACCAGCCGATCTATGACCTGAGAATCGGCCGAGTCACCAAACTGGAAGCGCTGGTCCGCTGGCAACACCCGGTTCACGGATTGCTGACGCCGGACCGGTTCATCGCCATCGCCGAGGCCAACGGCCTGATCGCCGAACTGGACAATTGGGTATTGCGCAAAGCCTGCGCAGACCTGGGCGAACTGTCCCGCCACGATTGCGAAGACCTCAAGATCGCAGTGAATTGCTCGCCCCTGAACCTGGCGCGAGAAGAACTGGCCGATGAAATCGAACACGCCCTGCGCATCTACGGGGTGACGCCCCAGCGACTGGAGCTGGAGGTGACCGAGAATGCGCTGATGGGCAATATTTCCAACACCCTGGTGTTGCTGCGGCAGATTCGCGCCCTCGGTGTTTCATTGTCGATCGACGACTTCGGCACCGGCTATTCATCCCTGGCCTACCTCAGGCGCCTGCCATTAAACACGCTGAAGATCGACCGCTCGTTCATTCAGGACATTCCCAAGACGACCCAGGACATGGAAATCGTCCAGGCCATTATCGTCATGGCCCATACCCTGCATTTGCAGGTCGTCACCGAAGGTGTCGAGACCCTCGAGCAATATGACTTTCTCCAACGCCACGGCTGCGATTTCGTCCAGGGCTACCTGCTTAGCCATCCGGTGCCGCTGGCTGAGTTGCGGCCGGTACTGGCCGAAATCAACCAGCACACGCATGCCGTCAATCCGTTGAGTCTGGCTCACGGTACAACTGCACTAACGTCGAAGGATCCTTTTCCAGGAACCCCTGCCCCCCATGGAGGCGCATCAGTTGTGCGGCCAATCCGCTGATCGGCGTGGCCGAACCCTGTTCGCGGGAAAACTTCACGGCGGTATCGAGATCCTTCAGCAACGTACGTACGTGCCATTTCACGGGCTCGAAACGGCTTTCGGCCATTTGCGGCGCGAGAATCTGCAACGGTTTTGAATCGGCGAAACCACCGGCCAGCGCCTCGGCAATGAGGCTGGCATCGACCCCGGAGCGCTCGGCCAGGCTCACCACTTCAGCAATGACCAAGGCATTGCAGGCGACGATCATCTGATTGCAGGCCTTGGTCACCTGCCCCGCGCCGACCGCGCCCATGTGGGTCACGCGCTGGCCAAGGGTCAGCAACACCGGCCGCACGCGCGCCAGGTCTGCCGCCTCGCCACCAACCATGATCGCCAGGCTGCCGGCCTCGGCGCCGACCACCCCGCCGGACACTGGCGCATCGAGCCAACCCATCCCGGTTTTATTGGCCAGTGCTGTGGCCATTTCCCGCGTTGCGGTGGGCTCCAGGCTGGAAAAATCCACCAGCAACTGGCCGCTTTTCGCCCCCTCGGCAACGCCAGCCGCGCCAAACACCACCTCACGAACCACCGCGGTATCGGCCAGGCACAACATCACCACGTCGGCGTGCTGACACAGCTCGGCCGGTGTCGCCACTTGCCGCGCACCAGCCTCGACCAGCACTGCACACTTGGCCGGGTTGCGGTTCCACACCGTCAGCGGGTAACCGGCCGCCAACAGGCGTCGGCACATCGGCAAACCCATCAGGCCGATTCCGGCGAACCCCAGCGCAGGCAACGTTGCCATCATTTAGCCTCCCCTTGATTAAAGATCATCGAATATTGGCCGATTCATCATGGTTAAGGAAAGGATTCCCCCGAGCGATGTTCAGGCCAAGGCCCTGACGCTTGGGCTACATTCGCGCTAAAAAAAGACGCGAGATCCCATTCCGTGATGACTCGATGACACTTGTCGCCGAGCCGACCAGTCCAGGTATATGGCGCACAATGACTTCTAAAAACAATCCGGCCACCGCGGTATCCGACCTGACCCTGAGCCCCGCGGCGAACAGCCCCTCATCGTCGAAGCCATTGCCCCCGTCGCGTCCGCTGTCGACTCAGCAATACCTGTACTTCACCGAAACCAATACCGACCGCATCCTCGACAACCTCGACGGCCTGCGCGACTTGGTGTTCCCGCGCCCGCCCCATCTGGAAGGCGACAACGAACAGCACAACGACCAGGAATTCCCCTCGGTGTGCCTGATCGGCCTGGGCCGCTGCGGTTCGAACATCGCGCTGGACGTGGCGGAGCTGGTGTACAACGCCCGCAAGTTCTACCTCAACGAATTCAACAACGAAGACCGTCTGTCGCCGGATAAACGCTACGCCGAAAAGGGCTACAGCCCGGCGCAGTGGATTCGCAATAACCTGCGCCTGGGGCCGAACAAGGCCACCAAACCGGTATTCCTGGTGGAACCGCTGGTGATGCTCGGCGACCTGGACAAGGACATCGCCGGTCGCATCCGTTTCTCGCGCAAGGGCGAAAAAAGCGGCTTTTTGCGCGACTACAGCAAAATGAAAATCATGGACTTGTCGGAAGTCCACGCCGGTGGCGCCGGTAACGCGCCGATCCTCGGCCAGTACCTGGCCAAGATCATCCTGAACAAGGACACCCAGCGCTTCTCCAGCCCCGACTGGAAGATGATTCACTCGTACCTGATCGACAGCTGCGGGATCAAGGCCAACCAGTCGCGCCTGTACTTCTCGATCTTCAGTGCCGGTGGCGGTACCGGTTCGGGCATGGCCTCGGAATTCGGCCTGGCCCAGCAGCACTCGTACATGAACAAGACGTTCGACACCAAGCCGATGGACGAACACGACGGCAAGAGCGGCCATTCCTTCGTCTTCGAGCCGATCTTCACCAGCGGCATCTGCGTACTGCCGAACATTTCCGATCACCGCAGTGAAATGTCCGAAGCGCTGCACATCAACGCCGGTCGCCTGCTGTGCAAATACCTGTCAGAAGAGTGGGACTTCTCCTACAACTTCGCCAACGAAGACAGCAGCGAAGCCAGCGTCATGGGCCGTATCCGTCCATGGAACGCGATGATGCTGATCTCCAACGACATCATGCGTTATGCCGAAGAAAGCGATGACGGCAACATCCAGAACATCGACGTCAACGCGATGGAAAAGCACGCCAACCAGTACATCTCACAGCAGATCTTCAACATTCTGACGGCGCAGGCGGTCACCACCGACTACGACCAGAACTATTTCCGTCGCGCAGGCATCGACATCGGCGAAACCATTCGCCTGGACGCCAACGACCTGTTCATGAGCCTGGCCGGCCCGGTGGCAATTGCCTACGCCGAGTCCGTGGTGCCGGAAACCCCGCCGCCGAGCAGCGACAAATTCAAGGTGTTCGACAAAGAGCCGCAGCGCCTGAACATCGACGATCTGTTCTTCCGTTCCATCGACCTGCCGCACTTCAACAAAGTCACCCAGGCGATTGAAGGCATCAGCCTGTTGCCAATCGAGTCCAAGCGCTACCGCGCCTCGCTCGAGCAGTACAAGAATTCGGGCTATGACGCGGCCGCCTTGCACGACCTGCACTTCTTCAAGAACTGCTCGTCGGTGGTGTCGATCGTGTCCCTGCCTAAAGACTACAAACTGTCCTACATGGACCTGAACCGGTTGAAGACTCACCTCAACAGCCTGTTCCCCAACACCACGCTCAAGCGTTATGCACTGGTGATCGGCGCCTCGGCCAACCTGTCGCTGACCACCCTGATCGCCAAGAGCCCGTGCCTGTCGGACGACTTCCTGACGCTGATCGTGGCGTTCATCAAGCGTTGCTTCGCAAAAAATCCGTATCGCTTCGACGAAACACTGGATAACTCGATCCTGGACTTCATCATCCATGAAGACTTCGACGAAGACCGGATCGACGATCTGCTCAACGAATTCGAAAACCCGGCGAAGATCCTCGACACCAACTGGTACGCGATCAAACCGATGTACGAGAAGAAGTACCGCGAACTGATCAACGACAAGGACAAGTTCGTCTCGATCAATGACATTCGTTTGTCGCGCGATTGCGTGAAGAAGGCGATCAAGTACCTGCGCGAGATCTACCGTCACCGGATTGGCAAGACCAAGGTTATTTCGCTGAATAACCATACGGGCAAGACGGCTTATTGAGGGATCGCAACCTTCGGCAGCTCCTACGGGGTGTATGCAATGCCTCTGTAGGAGCTGCCGCAGGCTGCGATCTTTTGATCTGATTCTTTGATCTTTTTTCCAAGATCCAGAAACAATTGAGCAGCCCATCGGCTGCTCAATAAACTGTTCCCGTTACGTTTACGTCACCGTTATACCGGCCTTTCTGTGGCCTTTCTCCACGGCAACGTGCCATCACGCTACTCGGCTACACACTTTTACCCGACAAAACCAAGCACCAAATCGGTGCAAGCATTCAAGCCTTCGCCCTTTCCTGGATCATAATCCACGGCGAAACAACCACGGCCCACAGCTCCGGATCACGCTCGAAAAGATCCAGCGCCCGCGTTTCAGACAGCTTGGCGACCTTGTCGGCGGCCAGCCAGGCAGCGACTTTCTCGCCTTCATCGGTCGCCACCGCCTCCGCCGCAGCAATCAAATCCAGGCCTGGGTCGACCCACAATAGGGCACCCTTGGCGAAGAACGGCTCCAACTCTTTCCAGGTAATAGATGCGGTTTCACCAAGCA
>Ga0207655_1000891_pt1 | contig 31479 bp, 19 predicted proteins | sample KBSM44metaG_FD_184398 | JGI IMG/M metagenome (GOLD analysis project Ga0207655, IMG submission 184398) | Miscanthus rhizosphere microbial communities from Kellogg Biological Station, Michigan, USA - KBS M4-4 metaG (SPAdes) (version 2) | ecosystem: Host-associated > Plants > Roots > Rhizosphere >... | reverse complement strand
AATCCTGGATTTTTATCTGTTCAGAACGCTGAATGAAGCACGGGAGATCACAGAGCGCTGGCTGACGGAATACAACAGCGAGCGGCCTCATGAATCCCTGAATAACCTGACGCCGGAAGAATACCGGTTGATGGCTGAAAAACCGGAACTCTCAAAAAGTGTGTGGAGCTAAAACAGGTATGCTTACACAAGGGCGAAATGGTTATAAAATGCCTTATAGCTCTATTATATTTGATTGATTGTTTTGAAAAATCGTTGTTAGACCTTATCTATTTAAGATGAGGTCTTTTTAAAAACTTGCTCTTATGGCAGATGTTAATGAGTAGTAAAATAAGTATCACATCATTTATAGTAACGCATTAATTATATTTAGAATAACTAGGCAATCAAAATATAACAAATAACTAAAAATATTTTAACTGTGATTAAAAATTGTAAGTACGCACGCCTAATTAAGGTAGTAAGTTTATTTTTTTATAGTAGTTTCTTAGCCTTCTTTTGTACGTATCTTCACTTCTATTGTTTAAGTTATCCAAAACTTCTTCATATTCAACTTTAAAATCTCTAATTCCCCATAGACTTTCAGTTTCAGCAGAAATAATATCAATAGCGCTGGCTAGTTGAACTCTACCTAAATGATTAGACGCATTCCATGAATACTTTGGTGAGTGATTAAGCATGGCTATAAGCTTAACTATCTCATTCATAACTAATTTCTTATCTAAGTCCTCATAAGACGACTCAATAAAATCAGGATATCGATACCATTTGAACTCATCTATTATGGAAAAGTCTATTAAACTTTTTCTTGGCGCAAATGCTGCCTCTGGGATTTTTTTTAACTCTGATACTAACTCTTGTTTTATAAATACTCTTGCACCTTTACCTGCCCCTTCAAGTCTTACTGCGTCGGTTACTGCACCACCACATATGAACATACCCAATTTAGTGTTTATTTTATCGGGTTCTACGATCTGCCCATTTGCCAGCCCTCCCCTACAAAGAATCCCACCCAGTACACTTGTCCACATTATATCTCTAGCTACATTAACTACTGTATCCGGATCGTCCGACCATATGAATGCACAATCAGAGAGTTGGGCTACTTTAATATTTTTTACACTTTTTGTGGTTTGTACTAATATCCTCCTAAACTTCAATAATAGTTTTGCACAAAACTGATGCTCTGAAAATTTGCTATGATAACTAAAATTATGTGATGAAAAATCATTTTCACTGATTTCTATTTTCCCTTGAGTTAAGGCTCCAACTCCAAGTATATCTACAAAAAAAACTGCTCCAGTATATTCTTTCAAAACATATCCTAATTGTAACTATAATCATTAAACCTAAAATAGGTTCTTAAAGTACCACTATCTCTTATCATACCAGTAACATTACATTTTAATTTAAATTCCATCACATTTTGAATCAATAGCATTAGTAAAATAATCAATGTCCGCTTCTGGCACAAAGCCGACGTTCACTAATACGATCTCGTCCACTCAACGTCAGCCTACAGCTCCGAAATCTCGACTATCAGCGATGACCGAAACACCCTACAACACACCACAAGCACAGGAGTGAAACTCTGTCGCATTACGATGCCCACACGCTGAACAAAAAAATAAGCCCGCGTAAGGGAGATTACGCAGGCTAAGGAGGTGGTTCCTGGTACAGCTAGCATTTATGGGTTATGTTTTTCAGCGCCTCGGATAATACCCGCATTAAGCGAAGCGGTATGTGATCCGATTCTAAGAATCTTCCGACCGGAAAAAATAACCTTTCTGAACTACTTCAGCATCGGATGACGGGTGTTCTGTCCGTCGAAATTACGCATCAGCAGGGCATAATCCAGCTCAATCTCTTCCGGCACCGGGATCCATACGGTGTGACCGTCACCCGGCGCGACATCGGTCGGCTGGCCTTTGCTGTTTTCCATGTGCTCAAGGGTGAAATTGACGTTGCCCTGCGGGGTCATCAGCTCCAGATTGTCACCTTTGAGGAACTTGTTTTTGACCGCGACGGCCGCGAGATTGCCTTTGCGCTCGCCGGTGAAATCCCCGACAAATTGCTGGCGTTCAGAGACCGAGAAACCGTATTCGTAGTTCTGATAGCTGTCATGGGTGTGACGGCGCAGGAAGCCTTCGGTATAGCCGCGATGGGCCAGGCCTTCGAGGGTTTCCAGCAGCGTGGTATCGAACGGTTTACCGGCGGCGGCATCATCGATTGCTTTGCGGTACACCTGTGCGGTGCGGGCGCAGTAGTAATAGGATTTGGTGCGGCCTTCGATTTTCAGCGAATGTACGCCCATCTGCGTCAGACGTTCCACGTGTGCGACGGCACGCAGGTCTTTGGAGTTCATGATGTAGGTGCCGTGCTCGTCTTCGAACGCGGTCATGTATTCGCCCGGACGCTGCGCTTCTTCCAGCATGAACACGCTGTCGGTTGGCTGACCTTCGCCGAGCGTCGGCTCCACGTTCTTCACCGGGATCGGCTCGTGTTTATGCACGATGTTGCCGATCTCGTCCTCTTTGCCTTCCTGAACGTTATATTCCCAGCGGCAGGCGTTGGTGCAGGTGCCCTGGTTCGGGTCACGCTTGTTGATATAGCCCGACAGCAGGCAGCGGCCGGAGTAGGCCATGCACAGCGCACCGTGAACGAAAATCTCAAGTTCCATTTCCGGAACCTGGGTGCGGATCTCTTCGATTTCTTCCAGCGACAGTTCGCGGGAGAGGATCACGCGGGTCAGGCCCATCTGCTGCCAGAACTTCACCGTTGCCCAGTTCACGGCGTTGGCCTGTACCGACAGGTGAATGTCCATCTGCGGGAAGTGCTCACGCACCAGCATAATCAGGCCCGGGTCAGACATGATCAGCGCATCCGGCCCCATATCCACCACCGGCTGCAAATCGCGAATGAAGGTTTTCAGCTTGGCGTTGTGCGGCGCAATGTTCACGACCACGTAGAATTTTTTGCCGAGCGCATGGGCTTCGTTGATGCCGAGCTGCAAATTCTCGTGGTTGAATTCGTTATTGCGCACGCGCAGAGAGTAACGCGGCTGGCCGGCATAGACAGCATCGGCACCATAGGCGAAAGCGTAACGCATATTTTTCAGCGTTCCCGCCGGGGAAAGGAGTTCCGGTTTAAACATGATTTTCTCGTTCTGATGACAGGTCAGACTCGCTTCGTGGGAAGCGATCGGGGAGGTTCCCCTACATTAAGGGCGGGAATTGTAGCGCTGTGGGGCAGTCAGGTAAAGGGCGGGGGTGGTTGCCCGGCAGGCAAAGCGCTACCGGGCGGCCAGTCAGGCGAGGCGGCAGGCGTCTGCTTCCCAGCGGTAGCCCACGCCATACACCGCGCGAATGAATGACTGCTCCTCGTCCTGCGCTTCCAGTTTACGGCGCAGGTTTTTGATGTGGCTGTCGATGGTGCGGTCGGTGACGACGCGGTAATCATCGTACAGGTGGTTGAGCAACTGTTCGCGAGAGAACACTTTGCCCGGCTCCTGCGACAGCGTTTTCAGCAGACGAAATTCGGCGGGCGTTAAGTCCAGCAGCTTATTGCGCCAGGAGGCCTGGAAGCGGCTTTCATCGACGATCAGCGGGCTTTGTGAATCCAGCGCCTGCAGTTCACGCTGCGGACGACAGCGGCGTAGAATGGTTTTAACCCGCGCCACCACTTCCCGCGGGCTGTACGGTTTGCAGATATAGTCGTCGGCGCCGATTTCCAGCCCCAGCAGGCGGTCGATCTCTTCAATTTTGGCCGTGACCATCACAATCGGCACTTCGGAGAAGCGGCGGATTTCGCGGCACAGCGTCAGGCCGTCGGTGCCCGGCAGCATCAAATCCAGCAGGATCAGGTCCGGCGGGGTCTGGTGTACATAGCTCAACACCTTGTCGCCATGATTAATCAGCGTCGGGGCGTAGTTGGCCGCCAGCAGGTAATCAATCAGCAGCTGCCCCAGTTTGGGCTCGTCCTCGACAATCAGGATGCGCGGGGTTTTATCATCAATCGGTAATTCGGTCATACGGTTCCCGTTAAATCGCGGTCCAGAGGTAGCTCTACTTTAATGCTTACCCCACCAAAAGGCGAATGCCCGGCGCTCAGCGTGCCGCCGTGCGCGGCCACGATGTTGACGCAAATCGCGAGGCCTAATCCTGACCCGCCGCTGGCGCGGTTGCGCGAGCCTTCGGCGCGGTAGAAACGCTCACACAGCATTTTCAGCTGTTCGTCGCTTACGCCGGGGCCGCTGTCGGCAAAGGTCAGGGTCAACTGATGGGCGATTTTTTCTGCTGAGATGTGCAGCTGACCGCCGCTGTCGGTGTAGCGGAGGCTGTTTTCCAGCAGGTTGTTGAACAACTGCATCAGACGGTCTCTGTCGCCAAACACGGTGGCGCTTTCCGGTAGCTTCAGGCTGATGTGCAAGCCGCGGCTGGCAAAGCGTTCGCGGAAGGCACCTGCCGCCATTTCCAGCAGCGAAACGATATCCAGCGACGCCTTCTGATAAGCCAGCGCGCCTTCGTCAGACATTGACAGCTGATGGAGATCGTCCACCAGTTTGGTCAGGGTGCCGACCTCCGCCTGCAACGATGCTACCGATTCCGGGGTGAATTTGCGCACCCCGTCCTGAATGGCTTCCAGCTCACCGCGCAGCACCGCCAGCGGGGTTCGCAGCTCGTGGGAAATATCGGCCATAAAGTCGCGGCGCATTTGCTGATTACGCTCCAGCGTGCTTGCCAGCTGGTTGAAATCCTGCCCCAGACGGCCTAACTCATCGGTGCCAGTGGCGGTCACGCGGGTGGAGAAATCGCCCGCCGCCAGCCGGTGTGTGCCTTCCACCAGCCGTTTAACCGGGGCCAACAGGCCGCGCGCCAGTGGGAAGGTTGCCAGGGCTGCCAGTAACGTCGACAGGGCGACAATCAGCCAACTGGTGCGCCGCTGCTGGCGGTCAAAATTGATATCGGTATTGCGGGTCAGGCGCTCGACAGGGGAGGCGATGACCGCCCCGACCTCCACGCCGTTAACCACAATCCCGCGGCGGGTGCCGTCCGGCGGAACCGGCGAACGTGGGCCGACCATCACTTTGGCATTCTGATCGACCACCCAGAACTGCGTGCGCCAGCCGTGCGGGGGCATCTCTGACGGCCCGCGTCGGCCATCGGGGCCGTGCTTGTCGTCCGGCCCATCGTGTTCTAACGAACGCAGGATCTGAAAGACAAACCGATCGTTGCCGCGCAGGAAACGCCAGTTATTGTCATGGGTGGCGTACTGCTCCGCCAGCGCGTCGCTGAGCAACTGCAGGCGCTGCTCGTTGCCGCGTTTAATGTAGTCGATAAAGCCGTGCTCAAAGCTCAGGCGCACCGCCCAGTGCATGCTGATCAGCAGCACGATACAGGTGGCGAGAATGGCAAGAAACAGCTTCGCGGTAATACCGGGGCGCCAGACTTTCACGGCTTGCTCCTTTTTCGTCGTGCGATAATCATGTTTTGGTTGGTATCGTCAGGCACGCGGGCAAAAATCAGCGCCGGAAGCGCGATGATAACTGCCATGCTGAGGTAGGTGTACATAAAGACCTGATGGGAAACTGCGCTGTCGACGCTGATGTGATGCTGGCCGTACATCCCCAGCAGCAGGCCCGCCACCGTGACGCCGATACTCATCGACAGCTGCATCACCATCGATAGCATACTGTTCCCGCTGCTGGCGAGATCGTCCGGCAGGTCTTTCAGGGTCAGGGTGTTCATCGACGAGAAGCGGCTGGAGTTGATCATCCCCTGCGCGAACAGCACCAGCGGCAGCAGCCAGTACCAGCCCATCAATGCCACGACCATAAACAACAGGCTAATCACCGCCAGCCCGAGGGTGGCGCAGGTAAGCACCTTGCGATAGCCAAAGCGATTTACCACCTGCACCACAATGCGTTTCATGCCCATGCTGCCAAGCACCATTGGGATCATCATCAGCCCGGCGTGGAACGGCGAAAAGCCGAGGCCGATCTGCAAAAATACCGGGGTCATAAACGGCAACATGCCGCTGCCGATACGCCCGGCAAAACTGCCCGACAGGCCGAGTGAAAAGGTGCGGTTTTTAAACAAGTTGAGGCTGAACAGCGCGTTGTCGTTCTGGCGGGCGTGCCAGAGATAAAACAGCAGCGCCAGCACGCCGACGGTGACCAGCCCCGCCAGCATTAACGACGAAATGCCTAAGCCGCGTTGCCCGTCCAGCGCCAGGGTCAGCGTCGCCATCCCCAACGCCAGCAGAATGAAGCCGGAGGCGTCAAAGCGTCGGGTTTGCAGGGTGTAATTCGGCATCAGCCACAGGGTGGCAATCGCCCCGACAATCCCGACCGGAATGTTAATCAGGAAAATCCAGTGCCAGGAGGCGTACTCCACCAGAACACCGCCCAGCGCCGGGCCAACCAGGGGGCCGACCTGGCCGGGAATGGTGACGAAGGTCATCGCCGCCATGTACAGATTGCGCGGCACGATTTTCATCACCGTCAGCCTGCCGACCGGCACCATCATTGCCCCGCCGACGCCCTGCAACACGCGGGCCATCACCAGTTCATTGAGGGTGTTGGCTGAGGCGCAAAACACCGACCCGGCGGTAAACAGCACTATGGCGGTGAAGAAGATATTGCGCACGCCCACGCGATCCGCCAGCCAGCCGCTGGCAGGCAGCATCACTGCCACCGTCAGCACATAGGAAACCACCACCATGTGCATGTGCAGAGGGCTGACCCCGAGGCTTTTCGCCATCGAGGGCAGGGCGGTGTTGACGATGGTGGTATCCAGCGCCTGCATAAAGAAGCCGAACGCCACAATCCACAGTTGCCAGCGCACGCTGGCGGGCAGTTCTTCCATAGTTACTCTGTTACGGGTTTACAAGATTTACGGGTAAAACGCAGCCGCAGACGGTCGAAGAACAGATACACCACCGGGGTGGTATACAGCGTTAACAGCTGGCTGACCACCAGCCCGCCGACGATGGTTATCCCCAACGGCTGGCGCAGTTCCGAGCCGTCACCGCCGGACAGCACCAGCGGCAGCGCGCCAAACAGCGCCGCCAGGGTGGTCATCATAATCGGGCGGAAACGCAGCAGACAGGCCTGGAAGATGGCCTCTTCTGGCGTAATGTTGCCGTTGCGCTGCGCCTCAAGGGCAAAGTCGACCATCATGATCGCGTTCTTCTTCACGATACCAATCAACAGCATGATACCGATTAAGGCGATCAGGCTGAACGGCGCGCCGAACAGCTCCAGCGCCAGCAACGCGCCGACCCCGGCGGAAGGCAGCGTCGACAGAATGGTCAGCGGGTGAACGTAGCTCTCATACAGGATGCCGAGCACGATATAGACCGTGGCGATCGCCGCCAGGATCAGGATCACCTGCGAGTTCATGGTCTGCTGGAACACCTGCGCCGTGCCTGCAAAGCTGCCGCGAATGGTTTGCGGCACCCCGAGCTGGGTCATGGTGCGGTCGATAACCTCGCTGGCTTCCGACAGTGATTTTCCGGTCGGCAGATTAAAGGAAATCGTAGAGGCCGCCGACAGTCCCTGATGGTTGACCGACAGCGGCGCATTGGCAGGCTGCCATTTGGCGAAGTAGGAGAGCGGAATCGCTTTTCCTTCGCTGTTAATCACGAACATCTGATCGAGGGCGCTGATGTCCTGGGTGTACACCGGGTCGACCTGCATGACCACTTTGTACTGGTTCAACGGCTGATAAATGGTGGAAATCTGCCGCTGGCCGAAGGCGTTATTCAGCAGGCCGTTGGCGTCCTGCACGCTGATTCCGAGCCGAGACATGGTTTCGCGATCGTAGACCAAATCCATCTCTGCACCGCTGTCTTGCTGATCGGAGTTCACGTCCGCCAGTTCGGGCAGTTTCGCCAGCGCGGTGGTAATTTTCGGCGTCCACTCCCGCAGATCGGCGAGGTTATCCGACAGCAGCGTGTACTGGTAACCAGCGTTAGCCTGACGACCCCCGACGCGGATATCCTGCACCGCCATCAAAAAGAGGTTAGCGCCCGGTTCTTTAGCGAGCTTTTTACGCAGGCGGTCGATCACCTGCTGCGCCGTTTCATGCCGCTCGTCGCGCGGTTTGAGGGTGATAAACATCATCCCGCTGTTAACCCGCGAGCCGCCGGTAAAGCCGGTGACGTTATCCACGGCTTGATCTTCACGAATGATTTTCATGAAGTCCTGTAGCTTGCCACGCATCGCCTGGAACGAGATGCTCTGATCGGCCTGAATATTGCCCATCACCACCCCGGTGTCCTGCTCGGGGAAGAAGGTTTTCGGGATAGAGATATACAGCCAGACGTTGAGGGCGATGGTGGCCAGCAGCACCACGCCAACTAAGCGCGCATGATTCAGCACCCATTTCAGCGACTTGCCATAGCCGCGCTGCATCCCAACCAACAGTCGGCCAAAGCCACGCTCGCGGGTCGGCTGATGGCGAGGTGAGGATTTCAGCATCCAGCCGCACATCATCGGGGTGAGGGTCAGCGACACCGCCAGCGAAATGCCGATTGCCACCGACAGCGTGACTGCAAATTCGCGCAGCAGTCGTCCCGGCAGGCCGCCCATCAGCAGCAGTGGCAGGAATACTGCCACCAGCGACAGGCTCATCGACAGCACGGTGAAGCCCACTTCGCGGCTCCCCTGTAACGCGGCCTGGAGCGGTTTCATCCCCGCTTCCAGATGTCGGGAAATGTTTTCCAGCACCACGATGGCGTCATCCACCACGAACCCGGTGGCAATGGTCAGCGCCATCAGCGACAGGTTGTTGAGGCTGAATCCGCACAGATACATGGCGGCAAAGGTGCCAATCAGTGACACCGGCACGGCGACGGCCGGAATAATCGTCGCCCGGCCCGAGCGCAGGAACAGGAATACCACCAGGATGACCAGCCCCACGGAAATCACCAGCGTCTGCTCCACTTCTTCAAGTGAGGCGCGAATGGTTGGCGAGCGGTCCTGGGCGATTTGCATATCAATAGCCGCCGGGATGGTCTCTTTCAGCTCCGGCAGATGGGCGCGAATGGCATCCACGGTCTGGATGATGTTGGCTTCCGGCAGCTTGCGGATCATCAGCAAAATGGCCGGTTTGGCGTTGGTCATCCCGGCGTTGCGCACGTCCTGCACCGAGTCTGACACGTTCGCCACGTCACTCAGGCGCACCGCCGAACCGTTGCTGTAATGCACGATCACCGGTTTGTAAGCCTCCGCCGTTTTCAGCTCATCGTTGGTGGCGAGCTGCCAGCGTTTGCCCTGGGCATCAATAGCCCCCTGCGGCTTGCGCACGTTGGCGTTATCGATAGCGGAGCGTACCGCATCCAGCGACACGCCCTGATTAAACAGCGCCTGCGGGTTGAGATCCACCCGCACTGCGGGCAGGGAGCTGCCGCCAATATCCACATCGCCGACGCCGTCAATTTGCGCAATGCTCTGCGCCAGCTGGGTCGAGGCGAGATCGTATAATTTCCCCTGTGACCAGGTGTCCGACGTCAGCGTCAGGATCATGATTGGCGCATCCGACGGGTTCGCTTTGCGATAGGTCGGGCGGCTCGGCATCCCGGTCGGGAGCAGACTTTGGGCGGCATTGATCGCCGCCTGTACGTCACGCGCCGCGCCGTTGATATCACGGTCAAAATCAAACTGCAAAATGATGCGCGTGCTGCCCAGCGAACTCATCGAGGTCATTTCGTTGACCCCGGCGATGCGTCCGAGCGAGCGCTCAAGCGGGGTCGCCACCGATGATGCCATCGTTTCCGGGGCGGCGCCCGGCAGCGAGGCGCTGATCATAATCACCGGATAATCAACCTGCGGCAGCGGGGCCACCGGCAGCAGCCGGAAGCCAAGCACGCCGCACAGCGTGATGGCGAGCGAAATCAATATCGTTGCCACTGGGCGGGAGATAAACAGGGCGTAAAACTTCACTTACGCCTCCTCTTCACGCGCAGGCAGTCGGCGTTTGAGGTACAGCGACAGGCGGTCAAACAGCAGGTAAATCACCGGGGTGGTGAACAGGGTCAACACCTGGCTGACCAGCAGCCCACCGACCATACCGATCCCCAGCGGACGGCGCAGCTCCGCACCTACACCGGTACTGAGCATCAACGGCAGCGCACCGAGCAGGGCGGCGAGGGTCGTCATCAGGATCGGCCGGAAACGCAGCAGACAGGCCTGGTAAATGGCTTCGCGCGGCGGCATCCCCTGTTCGCGTTCGGCGGCCAGGGCAAAGTCGATCATCATGATCGCGTTCTTCTTCACGATGCCGATCAGCAGAATTATCCCGATGATGGCGATCACGTCCAGCTCGCTGCCCGACACCCACAGCGCCAGCAGCGCGCCGACACCCGCGGTGGGCAGCGTTGAGAGAATGGTGATGGGGTGAATAAAACTCTCGTACAAAATGCCGAGCACAATGTACATCGCCACCACCGCGGCGACGACCAGCCAGACGGTGCTCCCGAGAGCGGCCTGGAACGCCAGCGAACTGCCCTGGAATTGGGTGCGAATATCGACCGGCAGATTCAGGGTTTTCTCCGCATCGGTAATGGCCTGCACCGCATCGCCCAGCGACGAATCCTGCGCCACGTTAAAGGAGATGGTGGTCACCGGGAACTGGTCGAGATGGTTTATCGACAACGGCGCGAAACGCTCTTCCACTTTGGCGATGGTATTCAGGGGCACAATCCCGCCGCTGCTGCTGGTGAGGCGGATGTTATCCAGCGCCGACAGCCCCGGCGTGTCGCTGATGTCGTGCTCCAGCACCACGCGATACTGGTTCGCCTGGGTGTAAATGGTGGAAATCAGACGCTGGCCGAAGGCGTTATACAGCGCGTTATCAACGTCTGCCATGCTGATGCCTAAACGGCTGGCGCTGTCGCGGTCGACGTTCACATACGCCGCCAGACCTTTGTCCTGCCAGTCGCTGCTGACGTCTTCGAGCTGCGGCAGGGTATGCAGTTTCGCCAGCAGTGGCGGCACCCATTCGCTGAGCGCATCCAGCGAGTTGGCCTGTAGGCTGAACTGATACTGGGTGCGGCTGACGGTGGTGTCGATGGTTAAATCCTGCGTCGGCTGCAAATAGAGTTCGATGCCCGGCACCGTGGCAATAGAGTGTTGCAGGCGGCGAATTACCTTCTGCACGCGGTCATCACGGTCGGCCAGCGGTTTGAGGTTAATTTGCAGACGGGCACTGTTCAGCGACGGGTTGGTGCCATCCACGCCCACGAACGCGGTCAGGCTCTCGACCGCCGGGTCTTTCATAATGAGGTCAGAGACCTGTGCCTGACGCTGGGCCATGCTGGCAAACGACGCGGACTGCGGGGCCTGCAACGTGCCCTGAATAATGCCGTTATCCTGAATCGGGAAGAAGCCCTTCGGGATAAACACCCACAGCAAAATCGACAGCGCCAGCGTGCTAAGCGCCACCCCGAGGGTTAACCACGGATGGTTGAGCACTTTGGTCAGCATCCGGCCATAGGCGGCAATCACCCGGTCAAAAAAGCGTTCGCTGGCGCGGGAAAAACGGTTCTGCTTGCGCAGCGATTCGTGGCTCAGCATCCGGGCGCACATCATCGGCGTCAGCGTCAGCGACACCACCGCTGAAATAAGGATCGCCACCGCCAGCGTTACCGCAAATTCGCGGAACAGGCGTCCGACGATATCGCCCATGAACAGCAGCGGGATCAGCACCGCAATCAGCGAGAAGGTCAGGGAGATAATGGTAAAACCGATTTCGCCTGCGCCCTTCAGCGCCGCCGCCATCGGCTTTTCGCCTTTTTCGATATAGCGCGAGATATTCTCGATAACCACGATCGCATCATCGACCACGAACCCGGTGGCGATGGTGAGCGCCATTAGCGTCAGGTTGTTGATTGAGAAATCGAGAAACACCATTACCGCGAAGGTGCCGACCAGTGACAGCGGTACCGCCACGGCAGGAATAATGGTGGCCGGGACGTTGCGCAGGAACAGGTAGATGATCATCACCACCAGCGCGATAGCCAGCATCAGCTCGAACTGGGTGTCGTTCACCGAGGCGCGAATGTTATTGGTACGATCAGACAGGACTTTTACCTGCACCGATTTCGGCAGGCTGCTGGTGAGCTGCGGCAGCATCTGGCGAATGCTGTCGGCGGTGGCAATAATGTTGGCCCCAGGCTGACGCTGGACGTTCATCACAATCGCCTGCTGCTTATTGGCCCACGCGCCAAGCCAGGCATTTTCCGCACCTTGCTCAATGGTCGCCACATCGCCGAGGCGCACCGGCGCCCCGTTCTGATAGGCGATGATGAGCTTGCGATACTCTTCGGCGGACTCCATCTGGTCGTTGGCGGAGAGCGTCACCGCGCGGGTCGGGCCATCAAGGCTGCCTTTCGCCGAGTTGACGTTAGCGTTGGTAATCGCGGTGCGCACCGTTTCGCTGGTCAGCCCCAGGGCGGCAATCGCCTGGGCGTTAAGCTTCACGCGCACGGCCGGACGTTGACCACCGGCCAGCGTCACCAGGCCAACCCCGGACACCTGGGAAATTTTCTGCGCCACTCGCGTTTCGACCATATCTTCGACCTGGGTCATCGGCAGGGCAGAGGAGGTGACGGCCAGAGTCATAATCGGCGGATCGGCCGGGTTCACCTTGCTGTAGACCGGCGGGTTCGGCAGGTCGCTCGGCAGCAGGTTGGTGGCGGCGTTGATCGCGGCCTGCACTTCCTGCTCGGCGACGTCCAGCGACAGCTCAAGCTGGAACTGTAGCGTAACCACCGACGCGCCGCCCGCGCTCTGAGAAGACATTTGTTTCAGGCCGGACATCTGCCCAAACTGGCGCTCAAGCGGCGCGGTAATGGCGGAAGTGACCACATCCGGGCTGGCACCGGGGTACAGCGTGACCACCTGAATGGTCGGATAATCGACTTCAGGCAGCGCGGAGACCGGGAGAAAACGGTAGCCGATAATCCCCGCCAGCAGGATAGCGACCATCATCAGGGTGGTGGCGACCGGGCGCAGAATAAACAGGCGGGAAGGCCCGCCCGTGTTGCCGGGAGGTAAAACGTGCATCAGGAACGGGCTCCTGTTTTGCTGTTTTGCTCAGCCGGCGATTTCTCAGTACTGCTGGCACTGTGCGCCTCGACCACTTCGACTTTGGCCCCTTCGGTCAGGCGATCAATGCCGTCGGTGACCACTTTGTCGCCAGCGGAAAGACCGGAGCTGATAACCACTTTCTGGCTGTCCTGAATGCCCGGCACCACAAGGTGTTTGCTAACTTTATTTTCATCGTTCAGCACCCATACGAAGTTACCTTCGTTACCCATTTGCAGCGCAGCGGTCGGGATAACGACGGCGTTCTGCTCGGTATCGACCAACAGACGCGCGTTGACGAACTGGTTCGGGAACAGGGCGTCGTCCATATTGTTAAAACGCGCTTTCAGCTTAATGGTGCCAGTGGTGGTATCAATCTGGTTGTCCAGACTCAACAGCGACCCGGTGCTGAGCTTCTGCTTATTGGTGCGATCCCATGCTTCGACCGTCAGACTTTGACCTGCCTTCTGTGCCTTAACCACGGTGGCAATGTCGTTTTCCGGCAGGGCGAAAATCAGGTCAATCGGATGGGTTTGGGTCAGCACCACGATCCCGGTGGTGTCGCTGGTGGAGATCTGGTTGCCGATATCTACCTGCTTGAGGCCCACGCGCCCGTCGATAGGGGCAGTGATGCGCGTCCAGTCCAGCTGTAATTGGGCGCTGGCAACCGCGGCTTCATCGGCCTTAACGGTGCCTGAGCTTTCTGTGACTAACGACTGTTGGGTGTCGAGTTCCTGGCGGGAGACGAGGTTGGTTTTCACCAACTGCTGATAACGAGCTAAGTCGCGACGGGCGTTGGCCAGGGTGGCGTTATCTTTGGCGAGCTGGCCCTGGGCCTGAGCAAGGGCGACTTTGAACTGGCTCGGATCAATTTCGGCCAGTAAATCACCGGCTTTCACCTGCTGACCTTCCTGGAAGTGCAGCGCCAGCAGCTGACCGTTCACCCGGCTGCGGACCGTGACGGTATTCGCTGCGGTGACAGTCCCGAGACCGGTCAGATAGCGCGGCACAGCTTCGCTGGTGGCGGTCGCCGCCTGAACAGGGGCTAACGCGGCGCCCATCCGCCCACCACGGCGACCGCCAGCGGCTTTCTGGCCCTGTGAGGTAGTGGAAGATGCACCTGCATCAGATGCACCACTGTTGTGCCAGTAGTATCCGGCGACACCTGCAATCACCACCACACCCAGCGCGACTAACCAACGCGATTTATTGCTGCCTTTCATCGTTATCCGTATCTCGTCCTGAAACCTTTCAAGGAATGATACTAGTTTAGTTACACAAGCCCCCGGAATAATGGAGGAAATATGAAAGACTGTCTGGAAACGTCTGAATGAGTGGGGTTTTACGAGGCTGCTCGCAGGGTTGACGCAAAGTTATGCAGGGTAAGTGGTGAGCAGGATACAGTCACCGGCGGCCACATTTGAGTTTAATGGCGGCTGATAAGGACGTTAGCATGGGGCTATAACGGGAAAGCCCCTACCGAAGCAGGGGCTTTGTATTGGGAAAGGGATATGATGAAGTTAGTCATCATACTGGTCATTCTCTTAGTGATTAGCCTACCAGCGTACTAAGAGACCAGAGGGGGGAGAAATCCTCCCTCGCCCTTCACCCTTACGGTAGGTCGAAAAAGCAGCGAAGTCAATGCTCGCTTTTTCGAGCCCGTTCGCAACTCAGGCAAAAATGACCTGAGCCCAGCGGGCCAGACCGGCGGTAACCGAACCAAAGTCATCGCCACCTGCAATCTCAATGCCCGGTAGCTGCTGGGCCAGCGCTTTTTTGATCAGCGGTGAGCGGGCGCTACCGCCTGTCAGGTAGATAACGTCCGGCTTTTCACGACCGTTATCCAGCGCCAGCTGGACCTGCTCAAGAATGCGGGTTAACGGCTGATTAAGCGCGGTTTCCAGCCCCAGCTGATTGATATCTGCCGCCAGGGTCGGGCTTAAGAACGGCAGGGCGGTGGTGATATCCGCTTTATCGGACAGCGCGATTTTGCTCTCTTCGGCGCTGCGCACCAGGCGGTAGCTCAGACGCTGCTGCCAGGTTTTCAACAGCAGGCCGACTTTGTCCGAATCGCGGGCATCTCGCACCAGGTCACGCAGCATTCTGCCGTTGGCGGTGCTGTAAAAATCGGTTTGCGCCGGAACATCGTTGATGGCGACGGCGTTCCACCACGGCAGCACCGGCAGGGCGATGCCTTTTTCGGTTTCGCCGCCCATGCCCAACAGCGGCATCAGGCATTTGAACGCCAGGGCAATATCCAGATCGTTCCCGCCCACGCGACAGCCACTGTGCCCGAGCAGGCTGCTCTCACGGTCACGACGCGCACGCCATTGCGGGCCCATCAGCAGTAATGAGCAGTCGGTAGTCCCGCCGCCGATATCCACCACCAGGACGCGCTTTTCGGCGCTCAGCGTGGCTTCGAAATCCAGCCCCGCCGCCACCGGTTCATACTGGAACACCACGTCGGCGAAACCGGCGCGCTGTGCTGCACGCTCCAGAATGCCCTGGGCCTGTTCGTTGGCGTCATCGCCGCCGAGGCCCTGGAAGTTAATCGGACGGCCAATCACCGCCTGGGTGATGGTGTCTGTCAGTTGGGTTTGTGCCTGCTGCTTGATGTGCAGCATCATGGCGCACACCAGATCCTCAAACAGCGCCACCTGCTGCGGCTTCAGCCCGCTGGCACCCAAAAACGACTTCGGCGATTTGACGAAGTACACTTCTTCAGGGTCGTCGATGTACTGTTTGAGTGACGCGAGACCGAACTGCACGCTTCCGGGCAGCACCTCGATATCTTCTTCGCGGTTATAGCGGATCGCCCGACGTAACAGCGCTTCGGTTTCATCCCCGGTGGCGGGCACGTCATGTTGACGATACAGCCACTCGCTGACCGATTCGCGCGTGGGGGCGCAGAGCATCGAAGGCAGCAGCGAACTGCCGTTTTCGAGCGTTAATAACTGCGGTGAATAACCGCGCATGACGGCCACTGAACAGTTCGCCGTACCATAGTCAAAACCAATAAACACCTTGCAAATTCCCCATGCCAGTGAAGAAAGGGCGACGACTTTAGCGGAATGTTACGCTGGCGACAACTGGAATATGAAAGCAAGGCACTAAACACCTTAAGCAGTTATGCTTGAGCGACTTACCGAGGAGGGATGATGTTTACGTTACCGTGGCAATCGCCGTATGACTGGGCCTGGATGATGGGTTTTCTGGCGGCACGTACCGTTGAAGGCGTCGAACGCTTTGCAGGGCAAACCTATATCCGCAGTTTTGCCCTCGATGGTCATCAAGGCCTGATGCGCGTCACGCCGGACGAAGCCTCACAAACGCTGGTCATTACGCTGTCTGACGGCTTGTTGCCAGTGAAGGAGGCGTGTCTGCAACGCCTTGAACAGCTTTTCGATTTGCGCTGTGAGCCGCAGCAGATATCGGCGGCGCTGGGCGAACTGGCCGCCGCGCGACCAGGTCTGCGTCTGCCCGGCTGCGTAGATCCGTTTGAGCAGGGCGTGCGGGCGATCCTCGGTCAACTGGTGAGCGTGGCGATGGCAGCAAAGCTCACCAGCCGCGTGGCGAAGGCGTATGGCACGCCGCTGGAAGATGAACCCGGTTTCACCTGTTTCCCAACGCCGCAGCAACTGGCGTTGGCCTGTCCGCTGGCGCTGAAAGCGTTAGGTATGCCGGTCAGGCGCGCAGAGGCGTTGATTCATCTGGCGCAGGCGGCGATCTCCGGGGTGCTGCCGTTGACGCCGCCAGACAACATAGAGGCCGCAATGAAAGCCTTGCAAACTTTCCCCGGCATCGGCCGCTGGACGGCAAACTACTTCGCCCTGCGTGGCTGGCAGGCGAAAGACGTGTTCCTCCCGGACGACTATCTGATCAAACAGCGTTTTCCCGGCATGACCCCGGCGCAAATCCGCCGCTATGCGGAGCGCTGGCATCCCTGGCGTTCCTATGCCTTGTTGCACATCTGGTACAGCGACGCGTTTCAGCCTGCGGATCAGTTAATAGCGAAATAGCTGCTGTTAAGCACCAGTTCCAGCGGCTGGTTCGCCGCAATGGTATCGCCATAGATGAAATCGACCCCGATGCCGGAGAGGGTGTCCATGGTTAACGCCTGATGGGTCGGCCCGGCAATGGTCTTGAGCCCCAGACGCTGGGCGTGGCCCTGCACGATGGTGACCATCATCTCGTCCATCAGGCTGGCATGAACGTTCCCGATGATGTCCGGATCCAGCATGATGTAATCCGCCATACCGGCCGACAGGTGTTCAAACAGTTCTAAATCCTGACCGACCTGGCTGATGATGATTTTGCAGCCCGCCTGGCGCAGTAGGTTCAGGCCGTCCTGAACCCCGGAGTGCATTAGGCTATCGGCGCTAAATACCAGATGCAGAAGTCGTGCGGGCATCCCGCTTTGCTGCAGCCCATCGAGAATGTCGTTTACCAAAACCGGCCCGGTCAGACCGGCCGCCGACAGCGGCAGGGTGACGCTTATCCCGCGGGCGGCAACCAAGTGCGCCCAGCGCTGGAAGAACTCCTGATAGATGCGTCGGTCGAGGGCGTGGACCAACTCCTGGTCTGCCAGCCCTCGGCGGAACGCCTGTTCTTCCACCATCTCACCTTCGCTGGTCCACAGGCGCAGCGACAGCAGCCAGAAGTTGCTGCTTTCTGGCACCCGTGGCGAGGCCACGCCGCGCGCCATCAGTAGCAGATGGTTGTCCCGCACCATGTTCCACTGTTCATCCAGAGACATCATGCTGCGCTGCTGATGCAGCCGGTCCAGCTGAGGCTCATACACGCTGACCATCCCGCGTCCGTTATTTTTCGAGGTGTAGCAGGCAACATCGGCCTGGGACATCACTTCCGAGGCCAGGGTGTTGTGCTCGTCAATCAGGGTGATCCCGGCGCTGGCCCCGATGCGGTGCAGGCGACCCTCCCACATAAAGTGATAATCATTAATGGCCTGAATGATGCGACCGGAAATATAGCGTGCGCTCTCGACGTTGCAGTCCGGCAGCAGCAGGCCAAATTCATCCCCGCCGAGGCGGGCCAGAATATCGCTGGTGCGCAGCATCCCGAGCATCATCGACGAGAGCTCGCGCAGCAGCGCATCGCCCGCCGCGTGGCCTGCGGTGTCATTAACCGCCTTAAAGCGGTCGAGATCGATAAACACCAGGGCGTGACGCTGATGGGTTTCCTGCACGGTTTGCAGCAGGCGCTTGAGGTGATTCTCAAAGCTAACGCGGTTAGCGAGATGGGTCAGGGCATCGTGAGATGCGCTATAGCTCAGATGGCGCAGCATCTTCCGGGATTCGGTCACATCCTGAATAACCAGCACCGAGCCGATGTTTTGCCCGTCGAGCGTGCTGAGCGGCGTAATGCTGTAATGGATATCATAACTGCCGCCTCGACGGCAGTGCAGCACCACGTCCTGTTCGATATCCGTCCGCGACATATCACCGCTGTGAATGTTTTCCATCAGCGGGCCGTTATCGCCAAAGGTGATGCGCAGCACGTTAAGCAGCGGCTGCTTCATCGCTTCGTCCTGATTCCAGCCACTCATTTTTTCGGCTACCGGATTCATAAAAATCACGTTCATATCGACGTCAGTACACAGCACCGCTTCCCCGATGGAATCCAGGGTAATGTGCAGGCGCTCTTTTTCCTGGAATAGCGCCTCGTTGAGCTGTTTCACCTCGGTCATATCCATATTGATGCCGAGCAGGCGCTCCACTTCGCCTTCTTTATTCAGCACCCGATTCGCCAGCGAGCGAATATGGCGAATGCCTTCTTTGACCTGGATACGGAATTCGAGTTTGAACGGCGCCCGGGCGCTGAGGGCGCTGCGGATAATGTGCTCCGCCTGCTCCCGGTCTTCTTCGACCAGACAGTTATGCCACAGTTGCCAGGTCGGCTTGAGGTGGGACGGGATCTCATACAGCTCAAACATGCGCTTATCCCAGGAGATAAGATCAGGCTCCAGCTCCCACTCCCAGATGCCAATCCCGCCCGCTTCGTTGGCGAGGGTAATGCGCTCCATCAGGCGCTTATTGACCCACTCGGTGTGTTTCAGGTCGTTAATATCTTCAATCTGGGCAATGAAATAGAGCGGCGTCCCGTCGGCGTGGCGTACCAGCGACACCGCCAGCAGCGCCCAGACCACGTCACCTTTGCGCGTGTAGTAGCGCTTTTCCATGGTGTAGGTGTTGATTTCGCCCCTGACCAACTGTTCGAGCTGCGCCAGGTCACTGTCGAGATCTTCCGGTAAGGTCAGTTGCTGGAAGGTCATGGCGCGCAGCTCGGTCTGGCTGTAGCCGAGGAATTTGCACAGGGCTTTGTTGGCCTGTAACCACTGGCCTTCGGTGCCCACCAGCGCCATGCCGATGGCGGAATACTCCATCGCATTGCGAAAGCGCTCTTCGCTCTCGGTAATGTGTTTGCGCTCCGCCCGGAAGGCGTACATCACCATAGTCATAATATTGGCGGGCAGCAGGATCATCAGGAACGGCAGCCACGGCACGTTGCTCATGGCGTAAATCTGCGGGGTGTGCAGGGTGACAGGGTGGCTCGCCATCATCAGCGAGACCATCATGATAGTGACAAGGAAAACGGTAAAGGCTTCCATGCGCGGCAGGCGCACCGCGCTCCACATCAGCAGGACGATTACGCAGGTAAACGGCCATGGCAGCCAGAGCATCGATATGGCGCTGAGTGCCAGGGTCACCGCCAGGGTGAGCAGGGTTTCCATCAGCATCCGCGGATTGCGATGGCGTAACAGATAGCGGCTCTTATACAGCAGGCCAAGCGGCACCAGCGCCAGGGCGCCAATAGACTCTGACAGCACCCACACCAGGAAGGTGTGGAGCGGCTGTTCGGCCGGGGCCAGCAGTAGTACCAGCACGCCGCCTGCCAGCGGAGGGACCACCGCACTGGCGAGCGCCAGCCGCACCCAGTCGTGCAGGTTTTGCAGCGGGTTATAGCGCGGCAAAAATTTGCGCAGCAGAATCGCGCCCAGCGCGGCTTCGGTGGCGTTAATCGCCGGATAAATCAGGTTCAGCGTACTCGGCGGGAACAGCACCCAGGATGCCAGCAGGCTGCCGAGCGTACAGGCGACGGCAATCGGGGGCCACATCTTCCCGGCGTGGCGATAAAACGCCACCATCATAATGGAGGTCGGGAACCACAGCGGCGCGAGAAAGGTGCCGAAACGCGTTAATTCCAGCGAGAAAAGCGTAAAAATGAACGTCAGCAGCCCGAGGCTAAACATGCGCAGGACGGGATGAGAGGGCGTAACGGGCACTTGCTGTTCAGATGTCTTCATTTACCGCTTTCCGCCAGGGCTTTCCGGCCGCGACTTTTCACGAGGAATTGGCCTGAATTCATTAGGATGATAAATGGGATCATGCTAGTACAAACAATTTACATTTCCTATGCCATCTGGTCATTATTTAACAGATTGCGAGATAAATTCAGGGTGCAGGGTGAAAACTGTCTAACACGTTGGAAAAGTGAACATATTAATTTGCGAATAGTCACTTTTTAGCCCTACAACGGTGAATGTTGTTTTCGACTGGTATCGACGGGCTGAAATCCCTATAATTGCCGCGTTTGGCGCTCCAGCGTCACCCTTCCTATCATCCAGGTTAATCAGGTCGCAAAAATATATGACTGATAAGTCTCATCAGTGCGTCATTATAGGCATCGCCGGCGCATCGGCTTCGGGTAAAAGTCTCATCTCCAGTACCCTTTACCGCGAATTACGTGAACAAGTTGGCGATGAACACATTGGTGTGATCCCTGAAGACAGCTATTACAAAGACCAGAGCCATCTGTCGATGGAAGACCGGGTTAAAACCAACTATGACCATCCGAGCGCGATGGATCACAGCCTGCTGTTTCAGCATTTGCAGATGCTCAAGCGTGGCGAGGCGATCGAACTGCCGGTGTACAGCTATGTCGAACATACCCGTATGCCGCAAACGGTGCATGTGAAGCCAAAGAAAGTCATCATCCTCGAGGGGATTTTGCTGCTGACTGATGCCCGTCTGCGTGAAGAGATGAACTTCTCTATTTTCGTCGATACCCCGCTGGATATCTGCCTGATGCGCCGCATCAAGCGTGATGTTAACGAGCGTGGCCGTTCAATGGACTCCGTGATGGCGCAATACCAGAAAACGGTTCGCCCAATGTTCCTGCAGTTTATTGAGCCGTCCAAACAGTACGCCGACATTATCGTGCCGCGTGGCGGGAAAAACCGCATCGCCATTGATATTCTGAAGGCCAAAATTAGTCAGTTTTTTGAATAATTCCCCTGAATTATGTACTGTGCATGATGACCCGGTAGACGCCGGGCATACTGCATTAAAGGAGATAACGCATGCGTCTGTGTGACCGAGATATTGAAGCCTGGCTGGATGAAGGCCGTCTTGCGATTACCCCGCGACCGCCGATGGAACGCATTAATGGTGCGACGGTGGACGTTCGCCTCGGCAATAAATTCCGTACGTTTAGCGGACACACGGCAGCGTTTATCGACCTGAGCGGGCCGAAAGCTGAGGTCAGCGCCGCGCTTGACCGCGTGATGAGTGAAGAAATCGTGCTGGCCGAAGGCGAAGCATTCTATCTGCACCCGGGCGAACTGGCGCTGGCCGTGACCCTGGAATCCGTGACCCTGCCTGCGGATTTAGTGGGCTGGCTTGACGGACGCTCTTCTCTGGCGCGACTGGGCCTGATGGTTCACGTGACCGCACATCGCATCGATCCCGGCTGGTCCGGCTGCATCGTGCTTGAATTCTACAACTCGGGCAAACTGCCGCTGGCGCTGCGCCCGGGAATGCTTATCGGTGCCCTGAGCTTCGAACCGCTTTCTGGCCCGGCTGCACGGCCCTACAACCGCCGCGAAGACGCGAAGTATCGCGATCAGCAGGGTGCGGTTGCCAGTCGTATCGATAAAGACTGAGCGTGACTGAGACGTCGGAGACATCATGAGACGAATTCTGACAACGCTGATGATTTTGCTGGTGGTGATCGTCGCCGGCCTGTCGGCGCTGGTGCTGCTGGTTAATCCGAACGACTTCCGCGACTACCTGGTGCGCCAGGTGGCGGAGCGCAGCGGGTATCAACTTCAACTGGACGGCCCGCTGCGCTGGCACGTCTGGCCGCAGCTCAGTATTCTTTCCGGCAGAATGACCCTGACCGAACCGGGGGCTGCCGCGCCGTTGGTGAAAGCCGATAACATGCGTCTCGATGTGGCGCTGATGCCGCTGCTGTCGCATCAGCTGCAGGTCAATCAGGTAATGCTCAAAGGTGCAGTGATTGAGCTGACGCCGAAGACTGAAGCGGTGAAGGGCAAAGATGTTCCGGTCCCACCGCGCGAAAATACCTTGCCTCAGGCTCCGGAAGACAAAGGCTGGTCCTTTGATATCGCCAAACTGCAGGTCGACGACAGCGTGCTGGTGTTCCAGCATGAAGGCGACGATCAAATCACGATTCGTGATATCAAACTGCAAATGGAGCAGGACAACCATTACCTCGCCAGCGTTGATTTCTCCGGTCGCGTCAACCGCGATCAGCGTGACCTGAACCTCTCCTTCAGCGCGCAGGTTAACGCGGGCGATTATCCTCATTCACTGACCGCCACCTTTAGCCAGCTCAACTGGCAGCTGCAGGGGGCCGATCTGCCGCCGCAGGGCATCGGCGGGCAGGCCTCATTGCAGGCTGAATGGCAGGAAGATCATAAGCGCCTGAGCTTTAGCCAGCTGCAGCTGACGGCGAATGACAGCTCGCTTGGCGGCGACGGCCACGTGGTGCTGGCAGACAAACCGGAGTGGACGCTGAACCTGCACGCGGACAAGCTCAATTTCGATAACCTGCTTTCTCAGGCCAATCCATCGGCAAACGCCAGCGTCAATCAGCAAGGACAAAGCCAGTCTCGCCAGCAGCGTCCGGTGATCGCCGAGAACATGAGTACCCCAGACTACAGCAGTCTGCGCGGCTTCCGGGCGGGCATTGCGCTCAATGCCAAACAAGTTCTGTGGCGCGGCATGAATTACAGCGATGTTAACGTGCAGGCTAACAATGATTTCGGCCAACTCACTATCGCCGAACTGCAGGGCAAAATCGACGGCGGCACCCTGTCGCTGCCGGGCAGCGTTGATGCCCGCCACGATACCCCGGTCTCAACCTTCCAGCCGAAGATCGACAATATCCAAATCGCGACCCTATTGAAGGCCTTTGATTACCCTATCAACCTCACCGGTAAGCTGTCGCTCGACGGCGAGTTCAGCGGCGGCAAAATTGATGCGGACAGCTTCCGTCGCAGCTGGCAGGGCCAGGCCAAAGTCTCGCTGCTGGATTCCCGTGCCGAAGGGCTGAACTTCCAGCAGCTGGTGCAGCAGGCGGTCGAACGCAGTACCCATGTGACAGCCAAAGAAAATCTGGAAAGCGCCACCCGTCTGGATGAATTCTCCAGCAATCTGGAATTAGACAACGGCGTAATGACGCTCGACGAAATGGCCGGTAAATCGTCCTTACTGGCGCTGGACGGCAAGGGCACGCTGGATCTGGTCAAAGAAGAGGGCGACATGCGCTTCAACGTGCGCGTGGTGGACGGCTGGCAGGGCGAAAGCAAGCTGGTAGAAACCCTGAAGAAAACGGCGATCCCGCTGCGCGTCTACGGTAAATGGACCGCGCTCAACTACAGTTTGCAGGTGGATCAGGTGCTGCGTAAGCAATTGCAAAGCGAAGCCCGAGACCGTCTCAAAGCCTGGGCCGACAAAAACCAGGATAGCCAGTCGGGCAAAGACCTTAAAAAATTGTTAGACAAACTCTAATTCAGTTATACAGAAAAGGCCCGGCATTGCTGTCGGGCCTTTTTTGTTGAACCGTCTCAAACTTGGTAATCGAGTTCCGGGCGTGCGGGCGGGAATATCTGCACCCGCTGTACGCGGTGATTTTCCACCTGTAACGTTTTCAGGGTAAATCCGTCGATGTCGACGGTTTCGCCCGCGGTCGGTACGCGCTGCAAATGTTCCATCAGCAGCCCGGCGATGGTGTGATACTCGCGCTTTTCATCCAGCGGCATCGGCACAAACTGCACCAGATCTTCCAGCGGCATATGACCGTTCGCGGTCCAGCTACCGTCGGCATTTTTCTGGATGTCGTGGCGGGCATCAATCTCCTGCACCTCATTGGGCAGGTTCCCGGCGATGGTTTCCATCACGTCGCTGAGCGTCACAATCCCTTCCACCGAACCGAATTCATCGACCACAAACGCAAAGTGGGTGCGGGCGTTACGGAACTGCTCCAGCGCAGGCAATAGCGGCAGCGTCTCCGGGAACACCAGCGGCTGGCGCACCAGCACGCGTAAATCCAGCGGTTCACCGTGCAGCGACTGGTTAAGCAGGTCAATTACGTGCACCACGCCCAACAGTTCCTCATCGTTATCGCCCCCGGTGACCACCAGACGGGTATGCTGGTTCTTGTCCAGCAGGGCGCGGATCTCCGCTTCCGGAGCGCTAAGGTCGATATGTTCGATATCGTGGCGTGAAGTCATGATGCTGCTGACGCTGCGCTGATTGAGATTCAGCACCCGCTCGATCATCCGTCGTTCCTGCGGGTCGAAAACCGGCTCATCCTTATGGTCTGCAATTAAAGATGCGGTCTGCGCATCCAGCTCGGCGTCTTCTTTCTGTCCGCTGAGCAGGCGCATCACCGCCTCGGTGGTACGGCTGCGCAGGCTCTGGTTGGCCGACAAAAAACGGCGGCGGTTAAAGTTCGCCAGCTGATTCAGGGCCTCGATCATCACCGAGAAGCCAATTGCGGCGTACAGATACCCTTTCGGGATGTAGAAGCCAAAGCCTTCTGCCACCAGGCTAAAACCAATCATCAGCAGGAAGCTCAGACACAATATGACGATGGTCGGGTGATTATTCACGAAGCGGGTCAGCGCCTTGCTGGCGAAGAGCATCATGCTGATGGCGATCACCACTGCCGCCATCATGACCAGCAGGTGGTCGACCATACCGACGGCGGTGATCACCGAGTCGAGGGAGAACACCGCATCGAGCACCACAATTTGCGCCACCACCGCCCAGAATTTGGCCCCGCGCCGCTGCGTCGGGCCGTCGTTATCCTTTCCTTCCAGCCGCTCGTTCAGTTCGACCGTGGCTTTAAATAACAGGAATAACCCGCCGCCGAGCATGATTAAATCGCGCGCGCTGAAGCTCAAATCCCGCACGGTAAACAGCGGGCGGGTGAGGGTGACCAGCCACGAGATGGACGCCAGCAACAGCAGGCGCATCACCATTGCCAGCACCAGACCGGTGATACGAGCCCGGTTACGTTCTGCGGGCGGCAGTTTTTCCGCGAGGATCGCGATAAACACCAGATTATCAATCCCGAGCACTAGCTCGATGACGACCAGGGTGATAAGCCCTGCCCAGATTGAGGGATCGGCAATCCATTCCATACGTTGTTCAAACCCTTCTGTAACGTTGACTCAAATTCTATTATACCCTGAGTTTAATCTTAAATAATTGGCGTTGCATGGAAATTATATATCCCTATAGTTTACGTTATTAATTATTTTATTTCCTTATAACCTCCGCTATATCCCGTATCCGGCGCTACTGCTGTCAATGTCAATATAAAGATAATCCTAAAAGCTGAAGCCGATTCTTAATATTTATCCTAAAAGCAACGCCGATAGGAGTTGTTACCTTGTCGAATATTGTCATTGCTGTAACAATCGAATCGTTAAATGAATATTAGGGATCGCCGATGGGATTATTACCAGCGGAGAAACCAATCATTTGATGTTTTATACACACTCTCTCTGTCCCGACCAGCGCCTCGTGCCGGGATGGCTCATAACATAATGATTAAACAGTGGATTGGTAACTGAAAGCCAAGGGCGGTAGCGTGCCCGCTGGCCGCTAATTCAGACTGGATTATTCTGTCAACTGTTAGCGAGCGGATAAAGTTTTTTTAGGAATGATGCCAGTTATATTTCGTTTCGGTTAACGGCATTCTCAATGTAAATGACCTGAATGAAATCTGGTTTGTTTTATTCGCACAGGATAATTTCTCTGCCAAAGTGATAAATAATCAATGATGAAATCCCAACTGAAATTGATGCCATTATTGGTGTCTGCAATCCTGATGAGCGGTTGCACGGTCCTGCCCGGCAGCAATATGTCGACCTTCGGAAAAGATGTGGTTAAGCAGCAAGACGCTGATTTTGACATCGACCGGATGGTGAATGTTTATCCGCTGACCCCGCGACTGATTGAACAACTGCGTCCACGTCCGAACGTCGCGCAGCCCAACATGTCGCTGGATCAGGAGTTAAGCAATTATCAGTATCGCGTGGGCGCGGGTGACGTGCTCAGCGTCACCGTCTGGGACCACCCGGAGTTAACCACTCCCGCGGGTCAGTATCGTAGCTCCAGCGATACCGGTAACTGGGTTCAGCCCGACGGCTCGATTTTCTATCCCTACATTGGCCGCGTGCAGGTCGTGGGTAAAACCCTGGCAGAAATCCGCGACATGATAACCGGGCGTCTCGCCACCTACATCACCGACCCGCAGGTTGACGTGAACGTGGCGGCCTTCCGCTCTCAAAAAGCCTACGTCTCCGGCCAGGTGAACAAATCAGGTCAGCAGGCCATTACCAACGTGCCGCTGACCGTGCTTGACGCCATCAACGCCGCTGGCGGGATGACGGACCTGGCAGACTGGCGCAACGTGGTGCTGACCCATAACGGCAAAGAGCAACGCATTTCCCTACAGGCGCTGATGCAAAACGGCGATCTGAGCCAGAACCGCCTGCTGTATCCGGGCGATATCCTGTTCGTACCGCGCAACGATGATCTGAAAGTCTTCGTGATGGGCGAAGTGAAGAAACAGAGCACCCTCAAAATGGACTTCAGCGGTATGACGCTGACCGAAGCGCTGGGCCAGGCAGAAGGTCTGGACATGACGGCCTCCAACGCCAGCGGCATCTTCGTTATCCGTCCGCTTAAAGACGACAAAAACGGCAAAATTGCCAACGTCTATCAGCTCGATATGTCCGACGCGACCTCACTGGTCATGGCGACCAACTTCACGCTGCAACCGTATGACGTGGTGTACGTCACGACCGCACCGGTCACGCGTTGGAACCGTCTGATCAACCAATTGCTGCCGACCATCAGTGGCGTTCGCTACATGACGGATGCGGCGAAAGATATCCATACCTGGTAACCATTATGTTCAACAAAATTCTGGTGGTATGCGTCGGCAATATCTGCCGTTCTCCGACGGGGGAGCGGCTGCTGAAAAATTATCTTCCGTCGCTGCACGTGGACTCGGCAGGTCTTGGGGCGCTGGTGGGCAAAGGGGCAGACGACAGCGCAGCAAGCGTGGCTGCCATTCACAACATTTCCCTGGACGGGCACTGCGCCCGTCAAATCTCCGGAAAGATGTGCCGCGAATACGATCTCATTCTGACTATGGAAAAACGCCACATTGCCCGTCTGTGCGAAATCGCACCGGAAATGCGCGGCAAAGTGATGCTGTTTGGTCACTGGGATGATGAGCGCGAGATCCCCGATCCTTATCGCAAGAGTCGCGACGCTTTTGAAGCGGTTTACCACTTACTCGATCAGTCTGCCCGTCAGTGGGCGCAGGCACTGAAAGTACAGCAGGGATAACAATGACAGATAACGTAAAACAGTCGCTCCCACACGCGTCGGGCGGTGATGAAATCGATATTGGCCGCCTGGTCGGTACCGTGGTTGAGGCAAAATGGTGGGTGCTCGGCATTACCGCTGTGTTCGCTGTGGCCGCGGTGGTGTACACCCTTTTTGCGACGCCTATCTACAGCGCCGATGCGCTGGTGCAGATTGAACAAAATACCAGCAGCTCTCTGGTGCAGGATTTAAATTCGGCGTTGAACAGCAAGCCGCCCGCGTCTGACGCGGAAATTCAGCTGATCCAGTCCCGTATGGTGCTCGGCAAAACCGTTGATGACCTGAATCTGGACATCGCGGTGACCAAAAATACGATGCCGATTTTTGGTGACGGTTGGGAACGTCTGATGGGCCGTGCCAATGAGAGCGTCAACGTGGATACCTTCACGCTGCCAGCGGGTATGCGCGAGCAGGTGTTTACCCTCGAAGTGCTCGGGCCTAACCGCTATCAGCTCACCAGCGACGGCGGCTTCAGTGCGCGCGGCGTCGTTGGGCAGCCGCTGAACAAATCCGGCGTCACGCTGTTAGTTAGCGCCATCCATGCGCAGGCAGGGGGCGAATTTACCGTCACCAAATACTCAACGCTGGGGATGGTCAAAAACCTGCAAAACAACCTGACGGTCACCGAAAACGGTAAAGACACCGGGGTGCTGAGCCTGACGTTCACTGGCGAAGACAAAGATCAGATCCGCCTCATCCTCAACAGCATCGCTGAAAACTATTTGGCGCAAAATATTGAGCGCAAATCGGAAGAAGCCTCCCGCAGCCTGCGTTTCCTCGCCAAACAACTCCCGGAAGTGCGGACCCGTCTGGACGATGCGGAGAACAAACTCAACGCTTATCGCCAGCAGAAAGACTCGGTGGATATGTCGCTGGAAGCGAAATCGGTGCTCGATTCGGTGGTCAACATTGATGCCCAGCTTAACCAGCTGACCTTCAGCGAAGCGGAGATTTCGAAGCTCTACACCAAACGTCACCCGGCATACCGGACGCTGTTGGAAAAACGCAAAACGCTGGAAGAAGAGAAGGCTAACCTCAACAAACGCATCACCGCGATGCCGGAAACCCAGCAGGAAATCGTGCGTCTGACGCGTGATGTGGAATCCGGGCAGCAGGTTTACATGCAGCTGCTGAACAAACAGCAGGAGTTGAAAATTCAGGAAGCGAGCACCGTCGGCGACGTGCGCATCGTGGACTCCGCCATCACCCAGCCTGGCATCCTGAAGCCGAAAAAAGCGCTGATTGTGTTTGGCGGCATCATCCTCGGCTTGATGCTCTCTATTCTGGGCGTGCTGCTGCGTTCGCTGTTCAACCGTGGGATTGAAAGCCCGCAGGTGCTGGAAGACAACGGCATCAACGTGTATGCCAGCATTCCGCTGTCTGAATGGCAGAAGAAACGCGACCATGTGAAAACTATCAAGGGCGTCAAACGCTATAAGCAGAGCCAGCTGTTGGCGGTGGGCAATCCGACGGATCTGGCCATTGAAGCGGTGCGTAGTCTGCGAACCAGTCTGCACTTCGCCATGATGCAGGCCAGCAACAATGTGCTGATGCTGACCGGGGTCAGCCCGTCAATCGGCAAAACCTTTGTCTGTGCCAACCTGGCGGCGGTGATCAGCCAAACCGGCAAGCGCGTATTGCTTATCGACTGTGATATGCGTAAGGGCTACACCCACGAACTGCTCGGCACCACCAACGATAACGGTCTGTCGGAAGTGCTGGTTGGCAAAAGTGAGATTGCGAGCTGTGCGAAGCGCACGTCAATTACCAACTTCGACCTGGTGACGCGCGGACAGGTGCCGCCGAACCCTTCCGAACTGCTGATGAGCGACCGCTTTGCTGAACTGGTGAAATGGGCCAGCAGCCAGTACGACCTGGTGCTTATCGATACCCCGCCAATTCTGGCGGTGACCGATGCCGGGATCGTCGGTCGCCATGCGGGCACCACGCTGATGGTGGCACGCTACGCGGTCAACACCCTGAAAGAAGTGGAAACCAGCCTCAGTCGCTTCGAGCAAAACGGTATTCACGTTAAAGGGGTCATCCTCAACTCTATCTTCCGTCGGGCCACCGGTTATCAGGACTACGGCTACTACGAGTACGAATACAAATCCGACAGTAAATAATACACCTGACCCCTCACCCTAACCCTCTCCCCACAGGGGAGAGGGGACTGTGTTGTGCGGTCGTTCATCGCCATTTGGGGAATAAAAATGACCATACAAAACCCTCTGATCTCGATTTACATGCCAACCTGGAACCGGCAGCAGCTGGCCATTCGCGCCATCAAATCGGTGCTGCGCCAGGATTATCCTCACTGGGAAATGATTATCGTCGACGACTGTTCCTCCTCCTTTGAACAGTTGCAGCAGTATGTCGACGGGCTGAATGACGCCCGCGTGCGTTATACGCGCAACGACTTCAACTCCGGGGCGTGCGCGGTACGCAATCAGGCGATTTTGCAGGCCAAAGGCCAGTTCATCACCGGCATCGACGATGACGATGAATGGACGCCGAACCGTCTGTCGGTATTCCTCGAGCACAAGCACCAGCTCACATCGCACGCGTTTCTGTATGCCAATGACTACGTCTGCGAAGGTGAAGTCTATTCCCAGCCCGCGAGCCTGCCGCTGTACCCGAAATCACCGTTCTCGCGCAAGCTGTTCTTCAAGCGCAACATCATTGGTAATCAGGTCTTTAGCTGGGCGTGGCGCTTCAAAGAGTGCCTGTTCGATACCGAGCTGAAGGCGGCACAGGATTACGACATTTTCCTGCGGATGGTCACGGAATACGGCGAGCCGTGGAAGGTGGAAGAAGCGACACAAATACTGCACATCAACCACGGTGAAATGCAGATTACGTCGTCGCCGAAAAAATTCTCCGGCTATTTCCACTTCTACCGTAAGCACAAAGACAAATTTGACCGCGCGAGTAAAAAGTACCAGCTGTTCACGCTGTACCAGATCCGAAACAAGCGCATGAACTGGCGCACGTTACTGACCCTGCTGTCGGTGCGTAACGGCAAACGTCTGGCCGATGGCCTGCGGGGGAAATAATGCTGCTCGAAGATTTACGCGCTAACAGCTGGAGCCTGCGTCCGTGCTGCATGGTGATGGCCTATCGCATCGCCCATTTCTGCTCGGTATGGCGTAAGAAAAGCGTCATTAACAACCTGTGGGCCGCCCCGGTGTTGCTGATGTACCGCTTTATCACCGAATGTCTGTTTGGCTATGAAATTCAGGCCGCAGCCACCATTGGTCGTCGCTTCACCATCCATCACGGTTATGCCGTGGTCATCAATAAATTCGTGGTGGCGGGGGATGATTTCACCATTCGCCACGGCGTCACCATTGGGAACCGCGGCCCGGACAGCCTGGCCTGCCCGGTGATTGGCAACGGCGTTGAGCTCGGGGCGAACGTGGTGATGATTGGCGAGATAACCATTGGCAATAACGTCACCGTCGGCGCGGGCAGCGTAGTACTGGACAGCGTGCCGGATAACGCGCTGGTGGTGGGTGAAAAAGCGCGAGTAAAGGTCATTAAATGAATATTCTGCAATTTAACGTCCGTCTCGCAGAAGGCGGGGCGGCAGGCGTGGCGCTGGATTTACACCAGCGCGCGCTGCAACAGGGCATGGCATCGCGTTTTGTCTAC
>Ga0207655_1000889_pt1 | contig 31654 bp, 32 predicted proteins | sample KBSM44metaG_FD_184398 | JGI IMG/M metagenome (GOLD analysis project Ga0207655, IMG submission 184398) | Miscanthus rhizosphere microbial communities from Kellogg Biological Station, Michigan, USA - KBS M4-4 metaG (SPAdes) (version 2) | ecosystem: Host-associated > Plants > Roots > Rhizosphere >... | reverse complement strand
CCTGTTCGAGGTGGTAAAACGCATCTATGGCATCACCGCCAAAGAGCGTACCGATATCGACGTCTGGCACCCGGACGTGCGCTTCTTCGAGCTGTATGACGAGAAAAACGAACTGCGCGGCAGCTTCTACCTCGATCTCTACGCGCGTGAGAACAAGCGCGGCGGGGCGTGGATGGACGACTGCGTGGGCCAGATGCGTAAAGCCGACGGTTCTCTGCAGAAGCCGGTCGCCTACCTGACCTGTAACTTTAACCGTCCGGTGAATGGCAAACCGGCGCTCTTCACCCACGATGAAGTGATCACCCTGTTCCACGAGTTCGGTCACGGTCTGCACCACATGCTGACCCGCATCGAAACCGCAGGCGTGGCGGGCATCAGCGGGGTGCCGTGGGATGCGGTCGAGCTGCCAAGCCAGTTTATGGAAAACTGGTGCTGGGAGCCGGACGCGCTGGCGTTTATCTCCGGCCACTATGAGACCGGCGAACCGCTGCCGAAAGCGCTGCTGGATAAAATGCTGGCGGCGAAAAACTATCAGGCGGCGATGTTCATCCTGCGCCAGCTGGAGTTCGGCCTGTTCGACTTCCGCCTGCACGCGGAGTTCAGCCCGGAGCAGGGGGCGAAAATCCTTGAAACCCTGGCCGAGATTAAAAAGCAGGTCGCGGTTATTCCTGGGCCAACCTGGGGCCGCTTCCCGCACGCGTTCAGCCATATCTTCGCGGGCGGCTACGCGGCGGGCTACTACAGCTACCTGTGGGCGGACGTGCTGGCGGCAGACGCTTTCTCTCGCTTCGAAGAGGAAGGCATTTTCAACCGCGAGACCGGGCAGTCGTTCCTCGACAACATCCTGACCCGCGGCGGGTCTGAAGAGCCTATGGAACTGTTCAAACGCTTCCGTGGCCGCGAGCCGCAGCTGGATGCGATGCTTGAGCATTACGGGATCAAAGGCTGATTGTTACGTGAAGATCTGCCTGGTAGATGAAACGGGCGCCGGAGACGGCGCCTTATCTGTTCTGGCGGCCCGCTGGGGGCTGGAGCACGATGAAGAAAACCTGATGGCGCTGGTGATGACCACAGCGCACCTTGAACTACGCAAGCGCGACGAACCGAAGCTCGGCGGGATTTTTGTCGACTTTGTCGGCGGCGCGATGGCGCACCGGCGCAAGTTCGGCGGCGGTCGCGGCGAGGCGGTGGCTAAAGCGGTCGGCATTAAAGGGAGCTACCTCCCGGACGTGGTTGATGCCACGGCGGGGCTGGGGCGCGATGCCTTTGTGCTGGCGTCAGTCGGCTGTCACGTGCGGATGCTGGAACGTAATCCGGTGGTCGCTGCGCTGCTCGACGACGGGCTGGTGCGCGGCTATGCGGACCCGGAAATCGGCCCGTGGCTGCAGGAACGATTACAGCTGATCCATGCCTCCAGCCTGACGGCATTGACGGATATCTCCCCGCGCCCGCAGGTGGTCTATCTCGACCCGATGTTCCCGCATAAGCAGAAAAGCGCGCTGGTGAAGAAAGAGATGCGGGTATTTCAGTCGCTGGTGGGGCCGGATTTAGATGCCGATGGCCTGCTGGAGCCTGCTCGTCAGCTCGCGACGAAGCGGGTGGTGGTGAAGCGCCCTGACTATGCGCCGCCGCTGGCGGACGTTGCCACGACTAACGCGGTGACCACCAAAGGGCACCGGTTTGATATTTATATCCCCTCACCCCAACCCCTCTCCCCATAGGGGCGAGGGGCTCGATTGTTCCCTCTCCCTGTGGGAGAGGGTTAGGGTGAGGGGAATTTAACGCACTTACTCGTCTTCTTCGTCACGCAGCGGAACAATCAGCATATCCACGTGAACGGTGTTAATCAGCTGGCGCGCTGAGGACATCAGCTTGCTCCAGAAGTCCTGATGGTGACCGCAAACCACCAGGTCCATATCGTATTTCTTGATTGCATCAACCAGCACCTGACCCAGGTCGCCGCTGCCGCTCAGGGTTTCGGTGATCGGATAGCCTGCGTTGGTAGACAGTTCGCTCAGGGCGTGGTGCGTCTCTTCGGAAATGCGTTTTTGCATATCGCCAAGATTCACGTCGATCAGACCGGTATAGAGATCGGAGTAATTCACGTCAACGTGAATCAGAGAAACTTTCGCGTTGTAGGGGCGTGCCATGGATACCGCTTTATCAACCAGCACTTTGCTCTCCGGGGAGAGGTCTACCGCGATGAGAATGTGTTTGTAAGCCATAGTGTTACTCCTTCCTTAAGTTATCGATGACTAAATGGGAAAGCCGTCGTCTGATGCTTTCATTACGGCCCAGTTAAACATATTTTTCAAGCTTTGGTGTTGATAACGATTAACCTTGTGGCAAAAAAATTAACGGATCTCCTACACTATTTAATGAGCCGTTCGGATATTAAAACGCGAACCGGATCGACTTTTAGTCATTCTTTCACTGAACTGTCTGTCAGGGCATTGGGGTGCGGTAGCTCAGAAGCCTTGCTTCGTGGGCGGACGCCGGGGAGGATGTATGATTAGCACCGTCGCATTGTTTTGGGCGTTATGCGTAGTTTGCATAGTGAATATGGCGCGCTACTTCTCATCGTTACGTGCGCTGTTAGTGGTACTTCGTGGTTGCGATCCGTTGCTGTATCAGTATGTGGACGGTGGAGGGTTCTTCACCTCGCATGGACAGCCCAGCAAGCAGATGCGTCTGGTGGGATACATCTACTACCAGCGCTACCGCGATCATCACGATGAAGAGTTTATTCGTCGCTGCGAGCGCCTGCGTCGTCAGTTCATTTTGACCAGCGCCCTGTGCGGGCTGGTCGTGGTCAGTATGATTGCATTGATGATTTGGCACTGAGCACCACAGCAGGCGGGGTCAGCCCCGCCTTCTTTCCTCTGGCTCAGGGCTTAACCGTGAATCGGAGATCGGAAATATCGCTCTCAATCGAACTAACGTTCCCGCTATAGGTGATCTTAACTTCTCCGTTTGTATCAACGCTGGCCGCGGTAATCGTACCGGTACCTTCAATGACAGGATGCTTCATAGCCAATTGGTGGATAATGTCGGTATCTTTTCCTGCTATCTCCCCCGAAAGATAGTAACGGTAGATTGTGGGCACGGTTGCGCCACCCTCATTGTTCACGGTCATATAGAGCCAGACGCTGTCCGATAATTTATAAACGCGCTGAAGTTCATCGTTATGTCGCTGATTAGGCTGGTGGTTTAGCCATACAAATCCAATGACCAGAATCAGAAGCGAAAGCGTCACAAGGGAGTGAATCCATTTAGTAGCCGTTTTGAATGGCATACTCTATTCCTTCTCTGATATTGCGTTGGTCCGTTGGATCGTCCCCGTAAGGCGGTTTTTCATGCCATTTCCCCCATTCAGGTTTTGAGGTTCCAGCGCGGCCTTGAGCCCAACCTGCGCCCATAAGGAGGATGTTTGCAGGAATGCCCGCTGCAGTTCCGGTGGCTCCGAAATTGAAGTTACCAAATGCGGCAAAGTATGGATCGAATTTTTTGTAATCCCAGGGACCACCATTTCGGACTTTTTGGTAGAACCAGAAATACGTTGAGGGAGTGGCCATATTACGCGACATGCCGTGAAGGCGTGCTTCACGCATATTGTTCGCTATAACAATTGAGCCTGGTCCTGAAATAGGGACAGAAGCCATACATTCTCCTTTGTCTGGTTACTCTTCTGACCGCCATCATAGTGTTATCTTTGCAAATAGGTTGAACGAAAAATGTTCAGAAAATCCTAATGTTATAAACTATTCGATTACAAATAATAGCCATAAAAAAAGCGGGTCAGTTTCCTGACCCGCTTTTTGTCGCCTTCAACCGATTAAATCAGCTTCAGCGAAAGCCAGTACAAGCCGCCAGACAGCAGGATAGAGGCCGGAAGAGTAAACACCCAGGCCATCAGAATGTTGGTCACGGTTTTGCGCTGAAGACCGCCGCCGTCAACAATCATGGTACCTGCCACGGACGAGGAGAGTACGTGGGTGGTGGATACCGGCATACCGGTGTAGCTCGCCAGACCGATGGAAACGGCTGCCGTCATCTGCGCGGACATACCCTGCGCATACGTCATGCCTTTCTTACCAATCTTCTCGCCGATGGTGGTTGCCACACGACGCCAGCCAATCATCGTACCGATACCCAGCGCCAGCGCGACCGCCATGATGATCCAGATTGGCGCGTACTCGATAGTATTGAGCATATCGCCTTTCAGTTTCTTCAGCAGACGCTGATCGTCAGCGCTGACTTCCGGCAGCTTCGCGACCTTATCGGTCACGTCAGAGATGCAGAGCATAATGCGACGCAGCTGCCCACGCTGTTCAACGGCCAGCTTGTCGTAGCTTTCGATATCGCCCAGCATACCTTTCGCACGTTCCAGCGCGTTAATCGCGTTTGCCGGATGGCAGTGGAACTCGCCCGGTGCAGTGGTAGCGCCGGCTTCCGGAGAAGGGATCAGCTGGTCAACGCCGGTCGCTTTCTTCAACAGCTCAGGGTGCTGCTGGAAGTAGATTTCGACGTTGTTGACCGCATCACGGGTACGGGTGATTTCATAACCGGACGCATTCATGTTAACCACGAAGCCTGCCGGTGCGACACCAATCAGTACCAGCATGACCAGACCAATGCCTTTCTGACCGTCGTTCGCACCGTGTGAAAACGCCACGCCGATAGCGGAAATGATCAGGGCAATACGTGTCCAGAACGGCGGCTTTTTCTTGCCGTCTTTCTTCTCACGTTCTGCTGGCGTCAGGTGAATACGGGAGCGTTTTTTGGTATTGCTCCAGTAGCGACGCAGGATGAAAATCAAACCACCTGCAACCACCAGACCCACGATAGGGGAGATGATCAGAGAAGCGAAAATCCCAACAACTTTTGGGATGTTAAGTGCGTCAACGACGGACGTACCGGTCATCAGGGCATTCGTTAATCCGATACCGATAATCGCGCCGATGAGGGTGTGAGAACTGGATGCAGGCAGGCCGAAATACCAGGTACCGAGGTTCCAGATAATTGCAGCAAGCAGCATTGAGAACACCATAGCAAGGCCATGGCCAGAACTAACGTTAAGAAGCAGATCCGTTGGCAGCATATGCACGATCGCATACGCAACGCTCAGTCCGCCCAGGAGGACACCAAAGAAGTTAAATACCGCCGCCATAACGACCGCAAGCTGCGATCGCATTGCGCGAGTGTAGATAACCGTTGCTACTGCGTTTGCAGTGTCGTGGAAGCCGTTGATCGCTTCGTAAAACAGTACAAAAACCAGAGCAAGCAATAATAAAAGCCCGGTATGTAAATCCAGGCCGGCAAACAAATGTAGCATAGGACGTTACGCCATTTTGAGGACATGAACGCGGCGCATTATCCAGGACAAATGCGCAACGGGCAAAGTGAAATATAGACTTTTTTTGACATACCACCTGATTTGAGAAATGTGCCTGAAAGGATATTCTTTATATTTCAACGGTATGGCTTTGTAATATCTTTTTACGCTGGTGTGACCACAGAGGAAACTTTACAATCCGCGGCAGTTAACCAAGAGGATTTTGACGTGGAAAGGTTTGATGCCGTAGTAATTGGCGCCGGTGCGGCGGGTATGTTCTGTGCGGCAATGGCCGGGCAGGCGGGTCGTCGCGTGCTGCTGCTGGATAACGGTAAAAAGCCTGGCCGCAAGATCCTGATGTCGGGCGGCGGACGCTGCAACTTCACTAATCTCTATGTGGAACCGGCAGCCTATTTGAGCCAGAACCGTCATTTTTGTAAATCTGCTCTGGCGCGCTATACCCAGTGGGATTTCATCGACCTGGTGGGCAAGCACGGTATTGCATGGCACGAGAAAACCCTGGGCCAGCTGTTCTGCGACGACTCCGCGCAGCAGATCGTCGATATGCTGGTGGCCGAGTGCGAGAAGGGCGGCGTGACGATGCGCCTGCGCACTGAGGTGCTGGAGGTTTCGCGCGACGAGCAGGGCTATACGCTACAGCTAAACGGTGAAACCGTTAGCGCCGAGAGCCTGGTGATCGCCAGCGGCGGCCTGTCCATGCCGGGGCTTGGCGCTTCTCCGTTCGGCTATAAAATTGCCGAACAGTTTGGCCTCAAGGTGCTGCCAACGCGCGCGGGTCTGGTGCCGTTTACGCTGCATAAACCGCTTCTGGAACAGCTACAGACGCTTTCTGGCGTCTCGGTTCCATCGGTCATCACCGCCGAAGACGGTACGGTGTTCCGCGAAAACCTGCTCTTTACCCATCGCGGCCTCTCTGGCCCGGCGGTGCTGCAAATCTCCAGCTACTGGCAGCCGGGTGAGTTTGTTACGGTGAATCTGGTGCCGGACTGCGATCTGGACGCGTTTCTCAACGAACAGCGCACGGCGCATCCGAACCAAAGTTTGAAAAACACGCTGGCGATGCAGCTGCCGAAGCGTCTGGTGGAATGTTTGCAGGTGCTAGGGCAGATCCCGGATGTGTCGCTCAAGCAGCTTAACAGTCGCGAGCAGGACGCGCTGGTCGAGACGCTCACGAACTGGCGCGTGCAGCCAAACGGCACCGAAGGCTACCGCACGGCGGAAGTGACGCTGGGCGGCGTCGACACGCACGAGCTTTCCTCGCGCACGATGGAAGCCCGCAGCGTGCCGGGGCTGTACTTCATCGGCGAAGTCATGGACGTCACCGGCTGGCTCGGCGGGTATAACTTCCAGTGGGCGTGGGCAAGCGCCTGGGCGTGTGCGCAGGCGCTGGCAGAAAAGAACGGTTAATATTGATTTTTTAGCGTGCCGCTTTTCTTAAAGGTACGCTTTTCTCTACTGGCTCCGGCCAGTCTGCATGGTGCTGTGTTTTGCCTCCAAAAAAGGGTTGTGTATGTCTGCTGCTCATCTCGGTTTCCCGACGGAAACCGTTGTTGTCTTTGTCGTGATGGCCGTTGGGGCGATGTTTATCGACCTCTTCATGCACCGCCACGATAAGCCTGTCTCGCTAAAAAGCGCGGCGATGTGGTCCATCTTCTGGGTCATGATGGCGATGGCCTTCGCCGGATTCCTGTATGTTCACCACGGCGCTGAAATGGCGAGCCTGTTCCTCACCGGCTATGCGCTTGAAGAGGTGCTCTCCGTCGATAACCTGTTCGTGATGATGGCGATCTTCGCCTGGTTCGGCGTGCCGGATAAGTATCGTCACCGCGTCCTCTACTGGGGCGTGCTGGGGGCGATTGTTTTCCGCGGTATTTTTGTGGCGATCGGCACCAGCCTGTTGAGCCTGGGGCCGTACGTCGAGGTGATTTTCGCGCTGGTCGTCGGCTGGACGGCGGTGATGATGCTCAGGCGCAATGAAGAGAGCGACGAAGTTGAAGATTACTCCGGACACCTCGCGTATCGTCTGGTGAAGCGCTTCTATCCCGTGTGGCCGAAAATCAGCAGCAATGCCTTTATTCTGACGCAGAAAGAGGTCGATGCAGAGCTGGAGAAGCCGGAAAACCAGGACGTGATGGTTGGACGCGTGAAAAAGGCAAAGCGCTACGCGACGCCGCTGCTGCTTTGTGTAGCGGTGGTTGAACTCTCCGACGTGATGTTCGCATTTGACTCCGTACCGGCCATTATCGCCGTGAGCCGCGAGCCGCTGATTATCTACAGCGCGATGATGTTTGCCATCCTCGGCCTGCGTACCCTGTACTTCGTACTGGAGGCGCTGAAGCAGTATCTGGTGCATCTGGAGAAAGCGGTGGTGCTGCTGCTGTTCTTCGTGGCCTTCAAGCTGGGGCTGAATGCCACCGATCACTTCTGGCATCACGGTTACAGCATTGGCGCGACGGCCAGCCTGTTTGTGGTATTGGGCGTACTGGCGCTGGGGATCATCGCGAGCGTGGTGTTCCCGGGGAAACGTACTGCCTGATATATCGTTTGTCTCCCTCTCCCTGTGGGAGAGGGCCGGGGTGAGGGCACCAGACCGCACCTAACCCTTAATCGGTGAATTCCGGCGCTTGCGCGGATGATGAAAGTGACGCCAGTGCGGATCTTGCGCTGCGGCCAGCAGTTCATGGTCGCCGCGGGTATCGCCCCAGGCGCGCAGGTGGTATTCGTTCAGATTGCCGTACACCTTTTCCAGCCTCGCCACCTTCTGGGCACAGCGGCAGTTGTTGCCGGTGATGCGCCCGGTCAGCTTGCCGTTTTTCACTTCCAGCTGCGTGCCAATCAGCTTAATGCCGAGCTTATCGGCCCACGGCTGGAGCACCAGCGCCGGAGAAGCGGAGCAGATCGTCACTTCCGCACCGGAATTCACCTCAGCCGCAACGGCCAGCACGCCTTCAGGGCGCATCAGCCTGGTCCAGTATTTTTCACAAAAGGCTTCTGCCTGCTGGCGTAACCAGTGTTCATCCACGCCCGTCAGGAACGTTTTAATCAGCACCTCCTTCAGCTCGTCGCGCGTCAGCTTGCGGCGCACGCAGTGGAGCGTTGGCAGCGCCATACGCACCAGTCGACCGGCGAAGTAACGTTTGCCGAAAGCAAAGCGCAGGAAGGGAATAAAGCTGTCGTGGTGCGTCAGCGTTCCATCAAAGTCAAAGACAGAAAGCACGTTGGATTTCGCCACTGTCTCGTCGGCAATCATATTGGTCATAAATACGTCTTAGCTGAAATACACATTCTGCTGATTAGTTTACCTGCTTTACCCCGACAGTCCTGCAATCGGGTACATTTTTTTCTCATTCTTGCGACCTGGCGGCGCAGTCCAAAAACAGACTCGATAAATATTGGTTGAAAAGTGAGCTGACTATATTATCGCCACATCGAAAGATATTTCAGGGGAACATTGGCCCCACTGGTAAGGAAAAAATCACTCGCTTCTTCTATCTTGATATGACTCTTAGATCGCTTATTTCAATACTCTCGTTAAGTTTTGTCTCTTTTTCCGCGTTGAGTTTTCAACTGCCCGCGTCAATGCTGTCGACCAACAGCGAGCTGGCGGTATCGCCTGCCAGGGCTGCGCTGCTGCATCAGGAAACCGGCCCGCTTCGCTCACGCATTCTTGACCAGTATCAGAAGTGGAAAGGCACCCACTATCAGTGGGGCGGCACCTCGCACCATGGGGTGGATTGCTCTGCGCTGATGCAGCATTTGTTTAGCGATGCGGCCCATTTGAACCTGCCGCGCACGACGGGCGAACAGATCCACCGCGGCGTGCAGGTGGCGCAGTATCGTTTGAAGGCGGGCGATCTGGTGTTCTTCCAGACCGGTCCGCACCGCAGGCACGTAGGCGTCTACATTGGTGATAGCCAGTTTATTCACGCCTCGAGCAGCCAGGGCGTAACGGTGTCCACCCTGACCGACGATTACTGGCAAGAGCACTACATCACCGCCCGCCGGGTTGCCGGCAGTGCAGCCTGACAGACATCAGATGATGTCGTCCACCACGCCACCGTCGACGCGCAGCGCCGCGCCGGAGGTGGCGGAGGCCTGCGTTGAGCAGACATAGACCACCATATTGGCCACTTCTTCTACCGTGGCGGCACGCTGGATGACCGAGCTTGGGCGGTTAGCCATCACAAACTCTTTCGCCAGCTGTTCCAGCGATTTGCCGGTTTTCTCGACTTCGTCCTTCATCATTTCGGCGAAGCCGTCCGACATCGTTGGGCCTGGCAATACGCTGTTGACCGTCACGCCGCTCCCCGCCGCGAACTTCGCCAGCCCGCGCGCCAGGGAGAGCTGTGCGGTTTTGGTCACGCCGTAGTGGATCATGTCTGCGGGAATATTGCAGGCCGACTCGGATGAGATAAACACCACGCGTCCCCAGCCTTTTTGCACCATGCCCGGCAGCAGGGCGCGGGAGAGACGCACGCCGGACATCACGTTGGTCTGCCAGTAGCGCTCCCAGGTATCGTCATCGGTGTCGTAAAAATCCTGCGGGCCGTATATCCCGGCGTTATTCACCAGAATGTCGACGTTGTTTGCCACCTTCAGCAGCGACTCAACGCCTTCTGCCGAGCCGAGATCGGCAATGGCGGCGCGAACCTGCACGCCCGGTACGACCTGCTGAAGCTGCTGGATGCCTTTGTTGACTGACTCCGTGCTGCGGCCATTCACGATCACCTCTGCGCCGCTTTCAGCCAGCCCCCTCGCGATGGCAAAGCCAATCCCGCCGGTAGAGGCGGTTACCAGCGCCACTTTCCCCGTAAAATCGATTTTCATCATCTGGTCCTTATCGTTTTCAACGTTCGGACCTTAAAGCGTAGCAGTTGATGGTTACGGCTCCTGGCTAAAAAGGCGCAATAGCGTCTCAACCTGATCGTCCAGCGGGGCGAGGGAGCGCTTGACGATCAGGTGCAGCGGCGTGGCGCGGCGTACGCCGTGGCCGAGCGGCAGCGTTTTCAGAACGCCTTGTTCCAGCTGGGTTTGAATACGTTCTTCCGGCAGCCAGCCGTAACCCACCTGAAACATCACCGCTTCGATGGCGGCATCAATGGTTGAAAACGTCCAGGACTCGCCGGCAGGGCGGGCGGCGGGCTGGCTGTCCGCAATCTGAACCAGCGGCCACGGGCGGAGCAGCTCGTCATTTAGCGGCGCATCGAGGCTGAACAGCGGGTGATCCCGATGGGCAACGGCGACAAAATCAACGTTCATCAGCCATTCGCCCAGGCCGGTAATGTCCTGTCGGCGGGTAAGAACCATCACGTCGGCTTCATCATTGAGCGCGTCGGCGCGCGTGTTTTCCAGCACCTCGGTGAGCCGCACCTGGGTCTGCGGATAGCGCTGCTGGAACTCTCTTAAAATGGCGAACAGTCGGCGGCGCGGGAAAATACTGTCTACCATAAGATCGATGCGGGTGCGCGCGCCGCTCTTCAGCGTCGCGGCTCGCGTTTCGACGTAGGAGAAGGCTTTCAGCAGCGGCTTCACCTGATTCAACAGCAGTTCTCCCGCGGGCGTCAGCACCGCCCGTCGTCCTTCCGCCACCAGCAGCGCAACGCCCAGGCGTTCCTGCAGCAAAGAGAGGTTGTAGCTCACGGAAGACTGGCTCCGGTTGGTCTGCTCTGCCGCTTTGGCAAAGCTGCCGGCCTCGACCACTTTTTCCAGTAATGACCATTGCTCAAGGGTTGTTTTGTGCATGACATATCTAAATTTTGAATTAATTTGATTCAAACATAGCGTTATTCATTCATTTTTTGAAGGGGTACGATACGTTCATCAACACAAAGGAGACACATCATGAGCAACTTTGATAAACACGATTTAAGCGGCTTCGTTGGCAAACATCTGGTTTATACCTACGATAACGGCTGGAACTACGAGATTTACGTTAAAAATGAAAACACCCTCGACTACCGTATTCACAGCGGCCTGGTGGGTAACCGTTGGGTGAAAGATCAGCAGGCGTACATCGTCCGCGTAGGCGAAAGCATCTATAAAATTTCCTGGACGGAGCCAACCGGCACCGACGTCAGCCTGATCGTGAACCTGGGCGACAGCCTGTTCCACGGCACCATCTTCTTCCCGCGCTGGGTGATGAACAATCCAGAAAAAACGGTATGTTTCCAGAATGACCATATTCCGCTGATGAACAGCTACCGCGATGCAGGCCCGGCGTACCCGACAGAGGTGATTGATGAATTTGCCACCATCACCTTCGTGCGAGACTGCGGAGCCAACGACGACAGCGTTATTGCCTGCGCGGCCAGCGAATTGCCAAAAGATTTTCCTGCTAATCTAAAATAAGCGCGACAATTAACATTAATAAAAAGTTCCCGGAGGGTATCGTCTTTCAGTCGAAATCCGCCGGGATTTTATTTTTGTTGAGATTTCATTTACGTTTATTATTATTTTCATGAAAGCGAAATAAAATTCTATACGTCCTGCCGTGAATCGCCTCACAAAAAAAGCAAAAATAAAATTATCTTCTATCGCCATGTTGTAAAACACATTTTTCATCCTTCCTCCATGCCGGTTTCATTGTGCTTTAACCCTGTCTTAATTTTTTCCTAAGAAAAGCGCGCTACTTTGCGTTAGTTGATGGTTTGTTGACATAAATGAAGCAACGACTAAATTTTATTTGGTCTTTATTTAAAAACCATCTTGCATGATCGACTGAGCTGCCCATTTTGACAGTGCAGTAAAAAATGACGCCTTATATACAGCAAGGAAATTAATAATGAGTGATTTTCTGCCTTTTTCGCGACCGTCGATGGGCGCGGAAGAAATCGCGGCGCTTCAGGACGTTTTGATGTCGGGTTGGATCACCACGGGGCCGAAAAATCAGGCGCTTGAAGAGGCATTCTGCCAGCTCACGGGGAATCATCATGCGATTGCGGTTAGCTCTGCCACGGCAGGCATGCACGTCACGCTGATGGCGCTGGGCATTGGCCCGGGTGATGAGGTGATAACTCCCTCTCTGACGTGGGTCTCAACGCTGAATATGATCGTGCTGCTGGGCGCGACGCCGGTAATGATCGATGTGGATAAAGACACGCTGATGGTCACGTCGGAGGCGGTCGACGCCGCGATTACGCCGCGTACCAAAGCGATTATTCCGGTTCACTATGCGGGCGCACCGTGCGATATCGACGCCATTCGCGCCGTCGGTGAACGCCACGGTATTCCGGTGATTGAAGATGCGGCGCATGCTGCCGGAACCTACTACAACGATCGTCACGTAGGCTGGCAGGGCACCGCGATTTTCTCTTTCCACGCCATTAAAAACATGACCTGCGCCGAAGGCGGGTTAGTGGTGACGGATGACGCCGCGCTGGCTTCGCGTATCCGTAGCCTGAAGTTTCACGGGCTGGGCGTCGATGCCTACGATCGCCAGACGCACGGGCGTGCGCCGCAGGCAGAGGTTATCTCCCCCGGCTTCAAATACAACCTGGCGGATATCAACGCCGCCCTGGCGCTGGTGCAGTTAGGCAAACTGAAAGAAGCGAACAGGCGCCGTCAGGAAATCGCAGAACGCTACCTGCGGGAGCTTGCCGATACGCCGTTCCAGCCGCTCACCCTTCCGTCATGGCCGCACCAGCACGCCTGGCATCTTTTTATTATTCGTGTGGATGAAGCCCGCTGCGGCATCTCCCGCGACAGCCTGATGGCGGCGCTGAAAGAGAAGGGGATTGGCACTGGCCTGCACTTCCGCGCGGCACACACGCAAAAATACTACCGCGAGCGTTTTCCAGATGTATCGCTCCCGAACTCTGAATGGAATAGCGCGCGTATTTGTTCTCTCCCTCTTTTCCCGGACATGACTCATGACGACACAACCCGCGTCATTACCGCACTCCATCAGCTTGCAGGAAATTGATATGTTCAGCGCACCGCCTGTACAAAAAGTTTCCGTGGTAATCCCGGTCTATAACGAGCAGGAAAGCCTGCCCGAACTGATCCGCCGCACAACCGCCGCCTGCGACACCCTGGGCAAGGCTTACGAAATTCTGCTGGTGGATGACGGCAGTAGCGACGAATCCGCAATGATGCTGACCGAAGCCGCCCAGGCGGAAGGTAGCCATATCGTTGCCGTGCTGCTCAACCGCAACTACGGCCAGCATTCGGCGATCATGGCTGGATTCAGCCACGTAACGGGCGATCTGATCATCACCCTGGACGCCGATCTGCAAAATCCGCCGGAAGAGATCCCGCGCCTGGTCGCCAAAGCCGATGAAGGCTATGACGTGGTCGGCACGGTACGCCAGAACCGCCAGGACAGCCTGTTCCGCAAGCTGGCCTCGCGCACGATTAACCGACTGATTCAGCGTACCACCGGTAAAGCGATGGGCGATTACGGCTGCATGCTGCGCGCCTATCGCCGCCACATTATCGATGCGATGCTGCACTGCCACGAACGCAGCACCTTCATTCCTATTCTGGCAAACACCTTTGCCCGTAAGGCGACGGAGATCCCGGTGCTGCACGCCGAGCGCGAGCACGGCGAGTCGAAGTACAGCTTTATGCGTCTCATCAACCTGATGTACGACCTGATCACCTGCCTGACCACCACGCCGCTGCGTCTGCTGAGCGTCTTCGGCAGCATCATTGCCGTGGCCGGATTTGCGCTCTCCGTTCTGCTGGTCGTGCTGCGGCTGGTCTTTGGCCCCCAGTGGGCGGCGGAAGGGGTCTTTATGCTGTTTGCCGTACTGTTCATGTTCATCGGCGCCCAGTTTATTGGGATGGGCCTGCTCGGTGAGTACATCGGCCGTATCTATAACGATGTTCGCGCACGTCCGCGCTACTTTATTCAACGTGTTGTCCGTCAGGAACACAAAGCGTCTCAAGAGGAAATTCACCCATGAAAGCTGTTGTATTTGCCTATCACGATATGGGGTGCACGGGCACGCTGGCCCTGCTGGAAGCAGGCTATGATATTGCTGCCATCTTTACCCACCCGGACGCTGCCGGAGAGAATAACTTCTTCGGATCCGTGGCGCGTATTGCCGCAGAGCGCGGGATTCCGGTGTACGCGCCGGAAGACGTGAACCACCCGCTGTGGGTGGACCGTATTCAGCAGCTTTCGCCTGATGTCATTTTCTCTTTCTACTACCGCAATCTGCTGAGTGACGACATCCTCAGCGTGGCGGCAAAAGGCGCATTTAACCTGCACGGTTCCCTGCTTCCCGCCTACCGTGGCCGCGCGCCGCTGAACTGGGTGCTGGTGAACGGCGAAACCGAAACCGGCGTCACCCTGCACCGTATGGTGCGCCGCGCCGATGCGGGCGCTATCGTGGCGCAGCAAAAAGTGGCTATCGATGCCGATGAAACCGCGCTCCAGCTGCACCACAAGCTGAATGCGGCGGCACACGCGCTGCTTCGCGACGCGCTGCCGGCAATTCTTAGCGGCACCTTCAGCGAAACCGCACAGGATGAGAGCCTGGCAAGCTGCTTTGGCCGCCGTACGCCAGAAGATGGCCGTCTGGACTGGAACAAACCGGCGCGTCAGCTGCACAACCTGGTCCGCGCCGTGACCGATCCGTGGCCGGGCGCGTACAGCTATGCGGGCGTAAGCAAATTCATCGTCTGGAAATCACACGTGCGTGACGACATTCCCGCCGCCAGGCCGGGCACCGTGGTGTCCATCTCGCCAATGATTGTGAGCTGCGGCGAGCAGGCGCTGGAGATCGTCACCGGACAAACCGACAATGGCCTGTACGTTCAGGGTACCCAGCTGGCGCAGTCTCTGGGTCTGGTGGCGGGCGCGCTGATCACCAGCGCGCCGGTGGTGGCGATCAAGCGCCGCACGCGGGTGCTGATCCTCGGCGTGAACGGCTTTATCGGTAATCACCTGACCGAACGCCTGCTGAAGGACGATAACTACGAAATTTACGGCCTGGATATTGGCTCTGACGCCATCAGCCGCTTCCTGGAAAACCCGCGCTTCCACTTCGTGGAAGGGGATATCAGCATCCACTCGGAGTGGATCGAATACCACATTAAGAAATGCGACGTAGTGCTGCCGCTGGTCGCCATTGCCACGCCGATTGAGTACACCCGTAACCCGCTGCGCGTGTTCGAGCTGGACTTCGAAGAGAACCTGAAGATTATCCGCGACTGCGTGAAATACGATAAGCGCATCATCTTCCCGTCCACCTCCGAAGTGTACGGCATGTGTACCGACAACAACTTCGATGAAGATACCTCCAACCTGGTGGTAGGGCCGATTAACAAACAGCGCTGGATCTACTCCGTTTCCAAGCAGCTGTTGGATCGCGTCATCTGGGCCTACGGCGAGAAAGAGGGGCTGCGCTTTACCCTGTTCCGTCCGTTTAACTGGATGGGCCCGCGTCTGGATAACCTCAACGCGGCGCGTATCGGCAGCTCGCGCGCCATCACCCAGCTGATCCTGAACCTGGTAGAAGGCTCGCCGATCAAGCTCATCGAAGGCGGCAAGCAGAAGCGCTGCTTTACCGATATCAGCGACGGTATCGAAGCGCTGTTCCGTATCATCGAAAACAAAGACAACCGCTGTAACGGCCAGATCGTCAACATCGGTAACCCGGAAAACGAAGCGAGCATTCGTGAACTGGCCGAGATGCTGCTGGCGAGCTTTGAGCGCCATCCGCTGCGCGACAAGTTCCCGCCGTTTGCCGGCTTCCGTGAAGTGGAAAGCAGCAGCTACTACGGAAAAGGCTATCAGGACGTTGAGCACCGCAAGCCAAGCATCCGCAACGCGAAGCGCTGCCTGAACTGGACGCCGACCGTTAAGATGGATCAGACCATTGATGAAACGCTCGATTTCTTCCTGCGCACCGTGGAGCTGTCGGAACAGACCTCATGAAAAAAGTCGGTTTACGCATTGATGTCGACACCTTCCGGGGGACGCGTGACGGCGTACCCAGGCTGCTGGAACTGCTGAGCAAGCACGACGTGCGCGCCAGCATTTTCTTCAGCGTGGGGCCAGACAACATGGGACGCCACCTGTGGCGTCTGGTTAAACCGGCATTTCTGTTCAAAATGCTGCGCTCGCGCGCGGCATCCCTCTACGGCTGGGATATTCTGCTGGCCGGTACCGCCTGGCCCGGCAGGCGCATCGGCGCGGGGAATGAAGATATTCTCCGCGACGCGGCGCAGCATCATGAAATCGGGCTGCATGCCTGGGATCACCATGCCTGGCAGGCCTGGGCTGGCGTCTGGGATATTCCGCGCCTGACGCGAGAAGTGGAGCGCGGGGTGATGGAGCTGGAAGCCATTATCCGCCAGCCCGTGACCTGCTCTGCCGTGGCGGGCTGGCGTGCCGATCAGCGGGTGGTTAAGGCCAAGGAGCCGTTCGCGTTTCGCTATAACAGCGATTGCCGCGGTACCGGCCCGTTTTTACCGCAAATAGGGGAAAGCAGGCTGGGTGCGGTGCAAATCCCGGTCACGCTACCGACCTGGGATGAAGTGGTTGGACGCGAGGTGAGCGCCGAGGGATTTAACCGCTATATTCTGGACCGCATCCACCGCGATGAGGGAACGCCGGTGTATACGATCCACGCCGAAGTTGAAGGGATCGCCTATCAGCATGATTTTGACGCGCTGCTGACGATGGCGGCTGAAGAGGGCATTCAGTTCTGCACGCTCAGCGAACTATTGCCGGACGATCTCAGCGCGCTGCCCGTGGGCAAAATTGTGCGCAATGAAATGGCTGGCCGGGAAGGCTGGCTTGGCTATCAACAAACCGTGAGCCCGGTATCATGAAAACAGCCCGTTATGGCGTAGCGCTTCTCGCACTGTTTATCGTTTACTACGTAATTCCGGTCGATATCCGCCTGCTATGGCAGCCTGATGAGACGCGTTATGCGGAGATCAGCCGCGAAATGCTGGCGTCGGGAGACTGGGTTGTCCCGCACTTCCTGGGGCTGCGCTACTTTGAAAAGCCGATTGCCGGCTACTGGATCAACAGCATCGGGCAGCTGCTTTTTGGCGAGACCAATTTTGCCGTGCGCGCGGGGGTAATTTTCTCTACCGGGCTAACGGCGCTGCTGGTTATCTGGATGGCCTGGCGTCTCTGGCAGGATAAGCGCGTGGCGATCTTCTCCGGCCTTATCTTCCTGACGCTTTTCCTCGTCTACGGCATCGGCACCTATGCCGTACTGGACCCTATTATCACCCTGTGGCTGGTGGCCGCCATGTGCAGCTTCTGGCTGGCTTCGCAGTCCAAAACGGTAGCCGGAAAGGCGGGGGGCTACGTGCTGCTTGGTCTTGCCTGCGGTATGGGCGTGATGACCAAAGGTTTCCTGGCGCTGGCGGTTCCGGTGATTGGCGTGCTGCCGTGGGTGATTGCGCAGAAGCGATGGAAAGAGGTGCTGATATTTGGCTGGCTGGCGATCCTGAGCTGCGTGTTAATCGTTCTGCCCTGGGGGCTGGCGATTGCCCATCGCGAACCGGATTTCTGGCGCTACTTCTTCTGGGTTGAACATATTCAGCGCTTCGCCCAGAGCGACGCTCAGCATAAAGCGCCGTTCTGGTATTACCTGCCGTTCCTGATTGCAGGCAGTTTGCCGTGGCTGGCGCTATTGCCGGGCGCACTGCGTCTGGGCTGGCGCGAGCGTCACCACGCGGGCGGCGGGATATACCTGCTCGGCTGGGTGGTGATGCCGCTGATTTTCTTCAGCATTGCCAAAGGTAAGCTGCCAACCTATATCCTGCCGTGCTTCGCGCCGCTGGCGATCCTGATGGCCCGCTATGCCGTCAGCGCGGCGGATAAAGGGGCAAAAGTGCTGCGTATAAACGGCGGCATCAACCTGGCGTTCGGGGCGATTGGCGTGATAGCCGCGCTGGTCGTCTCGCCGTGGGGGCTGACCAAACATCCGGTCTGGACGTCGGTCGAGCTGTATAAAGTCTTCTGTGCGGTCGTGGCTTTCCTCATCTGGGCTGCCGTGGGCTGGTTTACGCTTAAACGAAGCCCGCAGCGATGGTGGCTGGCGGCGCTGTGTCCGGCCGGTCTTGCCCTGCTGATTGGGTTTGCCATCCCCAACCGGGTGGTGGATTCAAAACAGCCGCAGTCGCTGGTGGATACCGTGCGTTCTCCGTTGGCGCAGAGTACCTTCGTCCTTGCCAATAACGTGGGGCTGGCGTCGGGGCTTGCGTGGGAGCTAAAGCGCAATGACATCATTCTGTTCGGCCAGAGCGGCGAACTGCGATACGGTCTGGACTTCCCGGACGTAAAGGGGCGTTTTGTGGGCAAAGCGGATTTCACGCAATGGCTGGATGAGCATCGTCAGCAGGGGACAATATCGCTGGTGATCCTGCTGTCGAAAAACGACGACCTTGAGCGCGCAAACCTGCCCAAACCGGATAGCCTGTACGTTCAGGGGCGTCTGGCCTACCTGCAGTATCTGCCGCAGTGATGACCTGGATCGGGCTGATACTGGCAAGCCTGCTGAGCTGCGCGGGGCAGCTGTGCCAGAAACAGGCGACGCGTCCGGCGAAAGCCGGACGGCGTAGCGCGCATATCATGCTGTGGCTTGGTCTGGCCCTGCTGGCGCTCGGCTGCGGTATGCTGGTCTGGCTGGCGGTGTTGCAGCAGCTTCCCGTCGGGATTGCCTACCCGATGCTGAGCCTCAATTTTGTCTGGGTCACGCTGGCGGCGAAGGCCATCTGGCATGAAAAGGTCGCCCCGCACCACTGGCTGGGCGTCGGGTTTATCATCATCGGGATTATCCTGCTGGGAGGAAGCCTGTGAAGGGTGCGTTCTGGGCCTTGTGCAGCGTCGGGCTGGTCAGCGTGGCACAGCTGCTGCTGCGCTCTGCCATGGTGGCGCTGCCGCCCGTCGGCGACGTGTACGCGTTTATCTCCGCGCTGCTGCATTTCTCACCGGGTACCGGCGCGCTGCTGCTGGGGCTGATGGGATACGTGGCGTCGATGGGGTGTTGGTATCTGGCCCTGCACCGGATGGCGCTCAGCAAAGCCTATGCCCTGCTGAGCCTCAGCTACATCCTGGTGTGGGGAACGTCTATCCTGCTGCCCGGCTCTGGAGATCGCTTCTCCTGGCTCGGGCTGGCGGGGGTTGGATTTATCATTCTTGGCGTACTGACTATCTTCCGGCCAGCGCCTCGTCAGGGGAATGGACCCGGGACGTCGTAAGCTCAAAGGGCGTGGCGGTGCAAACCGCAAGGCTCAGCGATCCCACCTGACACTGGCTGACCGAATGGAGTTCGCTGGCAGCGCTATCAAAGCTGACGATTTGCCAGGCGTGCGCGCCGCGCTGTTTAACAATGGCCTCTTTCCGCGTCCAGATGCGCCAGAATGCGTCCAGCTGGCTTTCCGGCGTCTCATGTTCCAGCTCGCGATGTTCGGCATTGCTGAAAACGGCATTGGCGAGCGTGCGCCAGTTATCCTGGTGGCGGATCTGCTCCAGCGAGCAGCCTACGCTCCCTTCATCGCTGACGATCAGCGCAATATCGTCTTCACACTGGCTAACGCTAAACCACAGCGGGTAATCATTGGCAAAGCCGGGCTTTCCCTGTTCGCTGTAAACAATCTCTGGCAAGGGCCGGGGGGATAAGAGACGTGAAAGCAAACCGCGACCGGCCAGCCAGCGGGCGCGGCGCGCGCCTTCCGGAGCATGTCGGGAGAGGGCCTCGGCCCAGCGATCGGTGCTCAGCGAGGAGATTTTTCCCAGAAAAACCTGGTACATATAACGTCTGGCCTTCAGTCAAAACAGAGAGAGCCGCAAAGTTGCGCAGCGAAACCATTACTATAATCCATTGACGCTGATAATAGCTAACCGTGGGAGGCAATTACCCCGGCAATCGGCTCTTCGGACGCCCTGGTCCGAGCAGTATCGCCAGCTTGCTGCCGCCTTTGGTGGTCTCCATCCAGATTTTACAGACGCTGGTGAGCGGAACGGAAAGCAGCATCCCCACCGGCCCCAGCAGCCACCCCCACACCAGTAACGACAGAAACACCACCAGCGTGGACATCCCCAGACGGTGCCCCATCATGCGCGGCTCAAGGATATTGCCCAGCACCATATGCACGACAAGGAACAGCGCGCCCACCAGCATACATTCGTAAAACCCATTGAACAGGAACGCCTGGATCATCGGCGGCACGGCGGAGAGCACCGCCCCGATGTTTGGCACATAGTTCAGGAGGAACGCCAGCACGCCCCACATCAGCGCGAACTGCACGTCCAGCAGCACCAGCCCCAGCCAGACGATGACGCCGGTCCACAGGCTTAATAGCGTTTTGAGCGCCAGATACTTCGAGACGCCCTTCAGTGCACGGTGTAAACCTGCAATGTGGATCTGCGGATTGTTGAGCGCAAAGCGCAGTTTGTAGGGAACATGACGGACTTCAAACAGCATAAACACGACGGTCATCACCAGCAGCAGAATGCTGGCCATCGCGCCGGAAAGGCCGGTCATCAGCGTGGTGGCGTAGGTCATCACCTTCTCGGAGTCCATCCTGCGCAGCATCCGTTCTGGCGAAATATGCAGGTTGATAAACGGCATCATCTCCTGCAAATCAACCAGCTTGCGGGTGAGCTCTTTGTTGTACTGCGGCAGCATGGTCGAGAACTCGCTCAGGGAGGCGGCGAGCACGCCAAACAGCGCCGTCAGGACGATCAGCATGACGATAACCACAATGGTGATCGCCACCGGGCGGCTGACGCCCCGGCGCAAAAACCAGGTCACCAGCGGGTTGAGGACAATGGCGAAAAAGAGCGCCAGCAGGAGCTGAACGATTATGTCGGCGGCAGCATGGATACCCGCGAGGATAACCACAAGGCAGGCGAGTTTTAAGAGGATGTGAAGACCTGCTTTGTCGGTCTGGTTGGGTATCATGCTTTTTCCTTAGTGAGTTAGCCCGTTAAGTGTAGTGCGCGGGCTCCGCTTCGTCTGGGCGGCTATTCTGAAAGTCACTGCTGATTTTCTCATCCGGTCGTGGTAATAGTGAAACACTGTTGTAAAAATCCAGGTATAACCCATGCCCGAACCTGCCGCCGAACCGGCGCTGAGCGGATTGCGCCTCAATCTGCGCATTGTCTCCGTCGTTATTTTTAATTTTGCCAGCTATCTGACGATTGGCCTGCCGCTGGCGGTCCTGCCGGGGTACGTCCACGACGTGATGGGCTATAGTGCCTTCTGGGCGGGGCTGGTGATCAGCCTGCAGTATTTCGCCACCCTGATGAGCCGCCCCCATTCCGGTCGCTATGCCGATCTCTTTGGTCCAAAAAGCATCGTCGTCGTGGGGCTTTGCGGCTGTTTTCTGAGCGGGCTAAGCTACTTCCTGGCGGCCACCGCCGGCCACTGGCCGCTGGTTAGCCTGACGCTGCTGTGCCTGGGACGCGTGATTCTGGGCGTCGGGCAAAGCCTCGCGGGCACCGGCTCAACGCTGTGGGGCGTGGGCGTCGTGGGCGCGCCGCACATCGGCAGGGTGATCTCGTGGAACGGGATTGTGACCTACGGCGCGATGGCGATCGGCGCGCCGCTGGGCGTGGTGTGTTATGCGTATGGTGGACTGTACGGCCTGTCCATCACCATTATGGCCGTTGCGCTGCTGGCGATCCTGCTGGCGCTGCCGCGCCCGAAGGTGAAGGCCAGCAAGGGCAAGCCGCTGCCATTTCGCGCGGTGCTCGGGCGCGTCTGGCCCTACGGTATGGCGCTCGCACTTGCCTCCGCGGGCTTCGGCGTGATTGCCACCTTCATAACCCTTTTCTACGATGCGAAAGGCTGGGACGGCGCGGCCTTTGCCTTAACGCTGTTTAGCTGCGCGTTTGTGGGCGCACGCCTGCTGTTCCCGAACGGAATTAATCGCCTGGGCGGGCTGAACGTCGCCATGATCTGCTTTGCCGTCGAAATCGTTGGGCTGCTGCTCACCGGTATCGCCAGCGCGCCCTGGATGGCGAAAATCGGGGTGTTTCTCGCAGGCGCAGGCTTCTCGCTGGTCTTCCCGGCGCTGGGCGTGGTAGCGGTGAAGGCCGTGCCGCAGCAAAACCAGGGCTCTGCGCTGGCAACCTACACCGTGTTTATGGATATGTCGTTGGGCATTACCGGGCCGCTGGCCGGGCTGGTGATGGCCTGGGCGGGGGTGCCGGTTATCTACCTTGCGGCGGCGGGGCTGGTGGCGATTGCGCTGATGCTGACGTGGCGGTTAAAAAAATGGCCCCCGGCGCAAGCGCCGGAGGCCACGTCATCCTCGTGAAGCGTTACTGAATGACGAGGGTGTTGATGATGTTTTCAGCTGCGGTCTGCGCTTTCTGCTGATCGTCTGCTGGCAGGGTGATCTGGATGGTCAGCAGCTTGTTATCCACTTTGCCCAGCACCACGGATGAGTATGCGGTCTGGCCCTTGGCGGAGATGATGCTGTCCAGCTGTTGCAGGGTATGGCCTTTCAGTTCGATGGACTTGTTGGTCACGACCTGCAGCTGCGGGTCGCGGCTGCGCTGCTGATCTTCAAGGCGTTTAGACAGCACGCCCAGCTCTTCGCTGGTGTCGTCGCCCACAATCACAATCACGGCTTTCTGACCCGTAGCATCGGAATAGACGTGCATGTTGTTCGCCTGCGTACCCAGCTTGCCGCTCTGGTCGGTCATATCTGCCGGCAGAGAGAAACTGAGTTTGCCGTCCAGCAGGCTCACCGGCTGACCGGTCGCGTTGCTCTCTGCAGACGCGCCCTGAGCAGGCGTTTTGGTGTCGCTGTTATCACAGGCTGCAAGGCCAACAACCAGCAGGCCAATCCCGACATATTTAACCAGATTGCGCATTGACTTCTTCCTTTCGATAAACGGCCATAGCGGCTCATTCGCCCATCTTATCACAACTGATAAAGCGAACCCTTAACCTGCCTGCAATGCCGTGATTTCAGATTTATCTGCCAGTCTTTTCAGCAGCATATTCAACAGCACGCCGTACATCGGCAGGAAGAACGCAATGCTGATAAGCACCTTGAAGCAGTAGTCCACCAGGGCGATCTCCATCCAGTGTTCGGCCATAAAGGCATCCGGGCTGCGCCAGAAGGCGATGAAGAAGAAGGCCAGCGTATCGCTCACGTTACCGAACAGCGTGGAGGCCGTTGGCGCCATCCACCAGCGGTGGTTCTGACGCAGGCGATTAAACACGTGTACGTCGAGGATTTGCCCCAGGGCGTAGGCCATAAAGCTGGCGGCGGCGATACGGGCGACAAACAGGTTGAAGTGCGTCAGCGCCTCAAAGCCCTGCCAGCTTCCCATGTAGAAGAGGGAAGAGATCACATACGAAATGAACAGCGCCGGGAGCATCACCGCGAAGATAATGCGGCGCGCCAGCGGTGCGCCAAAGATCCGCACGGTCAAATCGGTGGCGAGGAAAATAAACGGAAAACTGAACGCGCCCCAGGTGGTATGGAAACCAAAAATGGAGATTGGGAGCTGCACCAGATAGTTGCTGGAGGTGATCACCAGCAGATGAAAAAGCGATAGCCAGAACAACGCTTTTACGCGCTGCGATTGGGAAAACTGCGTCATATTGTGACCTTTTTGAGAGTTGGGGTGAGGGAACCCAATAAAATCGGCTGCATGATACTGCTTTCATTCGTCTTTGCAATGGTTGATTTTCACGCAATCGTTAACCTGGTTTGCTTTGACGCTGGCGGGGCGTAAACTACAGCCGTTTTATTATCATCGAGAAGCCCATGACCGACCTGTTTTCCAGCCCAGACCACACCCTTGACGCCCAGGGCCTCCGCTGCCCGGAGCCGGTAATGATGGTGCGCAAAACCGTGCGCAACATGCAGACCGGCGAAACGCTGCTGATTATCGCCGACGATCCGGCCACTACCCGCGATATTCCCGGTTTTTGTACGTTTATGGAACACGAGCTGGTGGCGCAGGAAACGGACGCGTTGCCGTACCGGTATGTGATTCGAAAGGGGTAAGTGCGGCAAGATGCCCTCACCCCGACCCTCTCCCACGGGGAGAGGGAGAAAACCTTTCTAAACCATCGTTTCAAAATTTCGCGCTTTTGTGAGGCGCTTCACCTCCGCTTTTCCAGCCGTAGTCTAATTTTTAAGCGTATAAAAATAAAACGCCGTTTTAACGCTTACCTCACTACCCTGGAGTTGACTCGATGAAAACGACCCTCAAGCCGTTACTGGCCGCGCTGTGTCTGTCAGCATTTGCCTGTTCCGTTTCTGCCCAAACCATTAAAGCTGCCGATGTGCACCCCGAAGGCTACCCGAACGTGGTGGCGGTTCAGCACATGGGTGAAAAGCTCAAGCAGCAAACCGACGGCAAGCTGGAGATTAAGGTCTTCCCCGGCGGCGTGCTCGGGGATGAAAAGCAGATGATCGAGCAGGCGCAGATGGGGGCCATCGACATGATCCGCGTCTCCATGGCGCCGGTTGCCGCCATCCTGCCGGATATCGAAGTCTTTACGCTGCCGTACGTGTTCCGCGACGAAGACCACATGCACAAGGTGATCGACGGCGATATCGGCAAGCAGATCGGCGACAAGCTGACCGCGAACCCGAAATCGAAGCTGGTGTTCCTTGGCTGGATGGACTCCGGCACCCGCAACCTGATCACCAAAGAGCCGATCGTCAAACCGGACGATCTGAAAGGGAAAAAAATCCGCGTACAGGGTAGCCCGGTGGCGCTCGCCACGCTGAAGGATATGGGGGCAAACTCGGTGGCGATGGGCGTGAGCGAGGTCTACAGCGGGATGCAGACCGGCGTGATCGACGGCGCGGAGAACAATCCGCCAACCTTTATCGCCCATAACTACATGCCGGTCGCCAAAAACTACACCCTGAGCGGCCACTTTATCACCCCGGAAATGCTGCTCTATTCGAAAGTGAAATGGGACAAGCTCAGCGCCGACGAGCAGCAAAAGGTCCTGACGCTGGCCCGCGAGGCGCAGTTCGAGCAGCGCAAGCTGTGGAATGCCTACAACGACCAGGCGCTGGCGAAAATGAAGGCGGGCGGGGTGCAGTTCCACGATATCGATAAATCAGTCTTCATCAAGGCCACAGAGCCGGTGCGCGCCCAGTATGGCGACAAGCATCAGGATCTCATGAAAGCCATCGCTGACGTCCAGTAAACCGGAGTACGTATGTCCGAACTCTACCTGAAGTGGATGGACCGCCTGTACCTCCTCGCCATGACGGTGGCGGGCGTCTCGCTGCTGGTGATGACGATCGTGATCCCGATTGGCATCTTCTCGCGCTACGTGCTCAACCGCGGGGAGTCCTGGCCGGAGCCGATCGCCATTATCTGCATGGTGACCTTTACCTTTATCGGCGCGGCGGTAGGGTATCGCGCCGGGTCGCACATCGCGGTGAATATGCTCACCGACCGGCTGCCCGATATGCTTAAAAACCTCTGCGCCCGCGTGGTCGATCTGCTGATGCTGCTGATCTCCGCGCTGATGTTCTGGTACAGCCTCTGGCTGTGCGTCGACCTCTGGGAACAGCCCGTCGCGGAGTTCCCGCTTCTGACGTCCGGCGAAAGCTATCTGCCGCTGCCCGTCGGGTCAGCCATTCTGATCCTGTTTGTGATTGAACGCCTGCTGTTTGGCTCGCAGGAAAACCGTCCCGTCGTGCTCATCGGCAACCACAGCTAAGGGGTGAACAATGGATGCATTCGTGTTGTTATTCACCCTCGCCATCCTGCTGGCGCTGGGAATGCCGGTGGCCTTCGCCGTCGGCCTAAGCGCCGTGGCGGGCGCGCTGTGGATTGATTTGCCTCTCGAGGCGCTGATGATCCAAATCACCAGCGGGGTGAACAAGTTTACCCTGCTCGCGATCCCGTTCTTCATCCTCGCCGGGGCGATCATGGCGGAAGGGGGCATTGCCCGACGGCTGGTGAATTTCGCCTACGTGTTTGTCGGCTTTATTCGCGGCGGGCTGTCGCTGGTGAATATTGTTGCGTCAACGTTCTTCGGGGCGATTTCCGGCTCGTCGGTGGCGGATACGGCCTCCATCGGCAGCGTGATGATCCCAGAGATGGAGAAGAAGGGCTATCCGCGCGAATACGCGGCGGCGGTGACGGCCAGCGGGTCGGTGCAGGCGATTTTAATCCCGCCCAGCCATAACTCGGTGATTTACTCGCTGGCGGCAGGCGGCACGGTCTCTATTGCCACGCTGTTTATCGCGGGCGTGCTGCCGGGGCTGCTGCTGGGGTTGTGCCTGATGATCCTTTGCCTCGGCTTCGCCCATAAGCGCGGCTATCCGAAGGGCGAGAAAATCCCGTTTAAGCAGGCGGTAAAGATTTTACTTGATGCCCTGTGGGGGCTGATGACCGTGGTGATTATCCTCGGCGGGATCTTGTCCGGGATTTTTACCGCAACCGAATCCGCCGCCGTGGCCTGCCTGTGGGCGTTCTTCGTCACCATGTTCATCTACCGCGATTATAAGTGGAGCGAGCTGCCGAAGCTGATGTGCCGCACGGTCAAAACCGTCACCATCGTGATGATTTTAATCGGCTTTGCGGCAGCGTTTGGCGCGGTGATGACCTACATGCAGCTGCCGACGCGCATCACCGAGTTCTTTACCTCGCTCTCCGATAACAAGTACGTGATCCTGATGTACCTCAACGTCATGCTGCTGCTGATTGGCACGCTGATGGACATGGCGCCGATCATTCTGATCCTGACGCCGGTGCTGCTGCCGGTGACCAACTCGCTGGGGATCGACCCGGTGCATTTCGGGATGATCATGATGGTGAACCTGGGGATCGGGCTGATCACCCCGCCGGTCGGATCGGTGCTGTTCGTGGCCAGCGCGGTAAGCAAGCAGAAGATTGAAACCGTGGTGCGGGCGATGCTGCCGTTTTACGGCATGCTGCTGGTGGTGCTGGGGATGGTGACGTACATCCCGGCGATTTCATTATGGTTGCCGGGGCTGTTAGGGATGCAGTGACGCCGCTCTTCTCCCTCTCCCACGGGGAGAGGGTCGGGGTGAGGGCATCAGGCCGCACCCAAACCCATTGCCGGGTGGCGGCTGCGCCTTACCCGGCCTACGGTTCGATAACGATTTTATTTCCGACGTAATAACCGCAACGCGTTCGCCGTCACCAGCACCGTTGCACCCGTATCCGCCAGCACCGCCAGCCACAGGCCGGTCATGCCGAGCAGGGTGGTGACGAGGAAAATCCCCTTCAGCCCCAGCGCAATGCCGATGTTCTGGCGAATATTGGCCCGCGTCGCCCGCGCCAGGCTAATCATCTGCGCCAGCCCGATCAGGCGGTTGTGCGTGAGCGCCGCGTCCGCCGTCTCCAGCGCCACGTCGGTGCCGCTGCCCATCGCAATGCCGATGGTGGACGCCTTCATCGCCGGCGCATCGTTGATGCCGTCACCGACCATCGCCAGCGGCGCGTGAGCGTTCAGCTCCGTGACCGCGCTGACTTTATCCGCGGGCAGCAGTCCGGCCTTGAATTCCAGCCCCAGCTCACCGGCAATTGCCGCCGCCGCGCGCGGGTTATCACCGGTGAGAATAACGCCCTGCACGCCAAGCTGATGCAGCGCCGCCACGGCCTCTTTGGCGTCATCGCGCAGGGTATCGCGCAGCGCCAGCATTCCCTTCGCGACGCCGTCCTGCAGGACGGTCACGACGGTTTGTCCGGTCTGTTCTAACGCCTCAACCTCTGGGTTCGAAGACTTACCCGCCGCGACAATCAGCACTTTTTTACCGTCAACGGTGGCCTCAATCCCCGACCCGACCAGCGCCCGCTGTGCCGTTGCCGTCGGAATTGCCAGCCCGCGCGCCTGCGCTTCACGCACAATCGCCTGCGCCAGCGGGTGGGTGGAACCCTGCTCCACGGCGGCGGCCAGCGTAAGCAGTTCATCTTCACCGATATCCTGCGGATACACGCCGGTCACCTGCGGCTTGCCGACGGTCAGCGTGCCGGTTTTATCGAACGCGATGTGCTGAACCTGACTCAGCTGCTCCAGCGCCGCGCCGCCCTTAATCAGCGCCCCGCGACGCGCCGCCGCCGCCAGCCCGGAGGTAATCGCCGCCGGGGTGGAGATCACCAGCGCGCACGGGCAGCCGATCAGCAGCAGCGTCAGCCCTTTATAAATCCAGCCCTCCCACGGCGCGCCGAAGAACAGCGGCGGCACGATAGTCACCAGCAGGGCAACCAGCATGATGGCTGGGGTATAAATCCGGCTGAAGCGGTCGATAAAGCGTTCGACCGGCGCGCGGCGCTCCTCAGCCTCTTCTATCAGCCTGAGGATGCGGTCGATGGCGCTGTCGCCCGGTTCGGAAAGGACCGTCAGCTGCACCAGACGGTCGACGCTGGTGGCACCAGCAGGCACTTTTTCGCCTGCCGCGCGCTCAACCGGAATGGATTCCCCGGTCAGGGCGCTTTCGTCAAAGCTCGCAGTGGCGGTCAGCAGCGCGCCGTCGGCTGGCAGACGACCGCCTGCGGGAACTTCAATTACGTCCCCCGGACGCAGGGTGGTAATCGCCACGGTTTCGCGGCTGCCGTTCATCACCCGCGTCGCGGTTTCCGGCTTCAGCGCCATCAGCGCGCTCACCCCTTTACGCGCCCGGCTTGCCGCCCAGCCCTCAAGCCGTTCGCCGATCAGGAACAGCAGCAGCACCATCGCCGCTTCCGCCGTCGCGCCGATGAACAGCGCGCCGATGGCCGCCACGCTCATCAGCGTTTCAATGGCAAACCAGCTGCCGCTTTTCATCAGGCGCAGCGCCTGGCGGGCAATCGGGAACAGCCCGACCAGGGTGGTGGCGATAAACGCCAGGTTGCCGAACGGATGGTTAATCTGCTCCAGCCCCCAGCTCAGGGCCATCATAATGATGAGGGTGATAAGCGGCAGGTTTTCCTTCAGGGAGGAGGTTTTTTCGACGGGGGCCGTTTCGCTGCGCAGGATATAGCCCGCCTTGCTGACGGCGGCTTCAACCTGTTTGCCGACGTCGCTTTCGGCGCTGATCAGCAGCTTTTCGGTGGCGAACAGCACCTGAACGTGATTAACGCCCGGCACCTGCTTAACCGCATTTTCGACCTTACGCGCGCAGGCCGCGCAGTCCATGCCGTTAACCACCCAGCTGTAGCGATTGCCGCTTTCAGGTAGCGGCTGCGTTTGCGTTTCACACGCGCCTTCACAGCAGCAGTCGTCTTTCGGTACAACCGGGCTGAGCTTAAGTGCCGAGAATTGTGGGACTTTTTTAGGTATTTCTGGAGTCGACATGGCAGTCTCCGGTAATGATAATTTTCTCATTAACCGCAGCATACACTCTGGAGTCGACTCCAGAGTCAAGGCTTATTTAAATATACAGCGAACGCACGATCAGGAAGTGCCCGGCAAAGTAGCAGGCGGCCGCAATCGCGTTATCCGCGCGGAATCGGCGGCGGTAGTGGCTGCCCAGCCAGACGATATTGCCGATCAGCAGCAGCGCCGCGCCGAAGAACGCCGACATCGCCTGAGACGTCGGACGGAAGAACCACAGCTCGCCCGCCAGCCACACCATCACCAGCGTCATGGCGATAAAGGTACAGACCGGCAAACGCATCTCTTCGAGACGCGTCCAGATCACCGCAATCAGCAGCGCGCCGATCACCAGCAGCACCAGCGGCAGCGGCCAGAAGAACGACAGCGTCATCTGGCTGGCAAAGTAGATGGTGTAGAGCAGATGCGACAGGAAGAACGCGCCGACGGCATAGAGCAGGCGCTGGCGCGGCAGCAGCGTTAAGGCATCCCCCACGAGAGATGCACACAGCCCTGCAAGGACCAGATAGCTGACGGCGTTAAACATCGGCGCTTGCCAGGCCAGCAACAGCAGGAGCAACAGCGTGACGGGTTTAAACAGCCAGCGCTGCCAGGTGGGACCCCGGTAAGACGCATCGACAAAAAGCCATGCGGACAAACAGACGGCGATAAATGACCAAAGCATATTAACTCCCTGTATCTGTTGAGGCTGAATAATCAGTTTCTGACTCCAGTGTAGTGACGCGTGCGGGCGTTTGGCAATGCCGGTGCAGGCAAGGTATCCTGAATTCCGCAAAATCTGATGGGATTTATCAATGAGCAAGATGCCGCTGTTTTTCATTATCGTGGTGGCGATTATCGTCATTGCCGCCTCGTTTCGCTTCGTGCAGCAGCGCCGCGAGAAGGCGGATAACGACGCCGCGCCGCTGATGCAAAAGCGCGTGGTGGTGACGAACAAGCGTGAGAAACCGCTGAACGACCGCCGTTCGCGCCAGCAGCAGGTGACGCCTGCGGGCACAGCAATGCGCTATGAAGCCAGCTTTAAGCCGGAAACGGGTGGCCTGGAGATGACCTTCCGCCTGGAGGCGCAGCAGTACCATCAGCTGACGGTGGGAGAGAAAGGAACGTTGAGCTACAAAGGGTCGCGGTTTGAAGGGTTCAGGGCGGAATAATGCACGAACGGTCCCCTCTCCCTCTGGGAGAGGGTTAGGGTGAGGGTGTTACTTCTTCACCTGCGCCTTAAACTTCTTCATCCACACCAGCAGTTCAAACACGCCAAAAATAAACACGCGCAGCTGCTGCCAGCCGGTCATCTGCGGGCCGTCTTTCGGCAGGCCGTTTTTGAGCATCACCATCTGCAGGGCGTGCATAAACGACGTGAAAATCAGCGCCACGTTAACGAAAATGTTCATCGGGCGCGGGAACGGGTGCACCAGATTTAAAATCAAAAATGCCCAGACGCCCAGCATTAGCAAACGTCCCAGGTTAATCAGTACCGGCATCGGATCCTCCTTGTGCCTGACGGTGAAACAGACGATAAGCAACCTGACCAGCCACCTTTTCGCGGTGCAGATCCCAGTGCGCGGGCACCGGCGGCAAACCGTTTTCCACTTCGCTTTCTACATAGATTAGCGCGTCATCCGCCAGCCAGCCGTTTTGCTCCAGCAGGGATAACGTCTCTTCCAGCAGCCCCTTGCGGAACGGCGGGTCGACAAACACCACGTTATGCGGCGTGCCTTTCTGCGCGAGGAAGCTCAGCGTGTTGGTGTTCACGACTTTGGCGTTGCTCGCCTTCAGCGTTGCCAGATTTTGCTGCAGCGTCTGCGCGACGCCGCGCTCCATCTCAAGCAGCGTGGCGCTGGCGGCATAGCGCGACAGCGCTTCCAGCCCGAGCGCGCCGCTTCCGGCGAAGCAGTCCAGGCAGCGGGCGTCTACCATTGACGGGGCGAGCCAGTTAAACAGCGTCTCGCGCACGCGGTCGGTAGTAGGGCGTAAACCGGGGCTGTCCGGCACCGGTAATTTCCGGCCTCGCCACTGACCGCCGATAATACGAAGTTGACCG